>Ga0180104_1000176_pt1 | contig 13629 bp, 12 predicted proteins | sample EasRiv730_16_1Da_FD_121791 | JGI IMG/M metagenome (GOLD analysis project Ga0180104, IMG submission 121791) | Soil microbial communities from meander-bound floodplain in the East River, Colorado, USA - East River metaG ERMLT730_16_1Da | ecosystem: Environmental > Terrestrial > Soil > Floodplain ... | reverse complement strand
CAGCCCAAACAGCCGCTCCCAGATGCGGATCCGTTCTTCGAGCGTGTGATGGTCGGATACCAGTTCGGCAACCTGGAGGCGCCGGCGCTCGGCCATCTCACTGTCTTGAAGAGCGATGCGCGAACGGAAATCGGACATGAGTTCGCCGGCGATCGGTGCCGGCGCACGGGGCGGGCTGGTGGGCCACTTTTCAAGCGTCATAAATCTCTCCGCAGCCTTGTACGATCACGGTATCACGATGGCGACTACCGCGTACGACGTATTGCGGTAACTACCGATACTCGGTGGCCGCCACCGCCGGATACCCTTTCCCGCACGGTCAGGTCGGCGACCATGGAGATGACGGTCGGTGATGCGCGAGCAGACGGCCTGTGGCTTCGATGCAATCGTCATCGGCTCCGGCATCGGGGGTCTCGCATGTGCCTGTGCGCTCACGCGCATGGGCTACAAGATCCTGGTGCTCGAGCAGCATTCCGAGCCCGGCGGGCTGACGCAGACCTTCAACCGCAACGGATTCACGTTCGATGTGGGGCTCCACTATCTCGGTGAGATGGGCGAGCACGGTTCCGCGCGCAAGGTGCTCGACTGGCTGTCGAATGGCGCTATCCAGTTTGCCTCCGTCGGCCCGGTCTATGACACGATTCATTTCCCGGGCAACTTCGAGATTCAGTTCGCGAGGCCTGAAGCCGCGCTCAAGCTCGAGCTCAAGGAGCGATTCCCGGCATCGCGCGCGGAAATCGACGCTTTTTTCGTTGCGCTCGCTCAGGCGAGTGAGGCGGGGTATCGGGTGTTTGCCGAACGCGCGATGCCGCGGATGCTGAGCAGGGTTCACCGCTTCTGGCACGCGACCGAAATCAACAAGTGGTGGGGCCGATCCACCGAGGCCGTGTTGAACGAGATGATCAGCGATCCGCGACTGCGTGCCGTGCTATGTGCGCAGCGGGGCGACTACGGCCCGGATCCGCGCGAATCGAGCTTCGGCATGCACGCGATCATCATGCGGCACTACCTGGGAGGCGCTTACTATCCAGTCGGAGGCAGCAAGTCATTCGCCAGCGCGCTGATCCCGGTCATCGAGCAGGGCGGGGGAAAAGTACGCACGCGCGCACAGGTCACCGGACTCACGGTGGAGAATGGCGCTATCGCGGGCGTGATCCTCAAGGACGGCACGGAGTTGCGCTGCCCATTGGTGTTCTCCGATGCGGGCGCTCACAACACGATCCTCAAGCTGTTGCCGCCGGAACTGCGCGAGTCGGCCTGGGCCCGCGAAATGGTGTCCCTCCAACCGTCAGCCGCCCACGTGCAACTCTACCTCGGCCTCGAAGGCGATATCCACGCCCGCGGCGCCACGAGCTCCAATCATTGGTTCTACGAGACCTGGGACATCGGCGCTGGGATCTGGTGCGACCCAGCCGAGGAACAGAATGCACCCGCGATATTCGTCTCGTTTCCGTCGCTCAAGGACAGTGCCGTTGACGCGGGCAGCCGCTTCCGGCACACCGCCGAGATTGCGGTATTCACATCGTGGAAGATCTTCAGCCCCTGGGAGGATTCGAAGATCGGACGCCGCCCGGCCGAGTACCTCGAGCTCAAGCAAACCATCGAAGACCATCTCACGGCGCAGTTTCAGCGCTACTTTCCGGGGCTGGCGTCGCTCATCGTGTTCAGCGAACTGTCTACGCCACTTTCAACCGTCGCATTCACGGGCGCGCTGCACGGCGGGGTCTACGGACTCGAAGCGAGCCCGCGACGATTCCTCTCTACGAACCTGCGAGCCAGCACCCCGGTGCGCGGGCTTTATCTCACCGGCCAGGATGTCGCGAGCAGCGGGGTCACGGGCGCGATGATGGGTGGCATGCTGGCGGCGGCAGCACTCGAGCCTCGCGTCCTGCGCCGCATCGCATAGCTCAGTTGCAATGGCCCGGCCGCGGGCGTATTGGTATGCGCTGCAAAGGGACCCCAGCGCTAGATCTCGCAGCACAAGGACGGCCCTCGTAGTCTCACTCTTCGATTCGACTAGTGCCAATGCATCGGCCGGGCGCGGCCCTCGCCTGTCGGCGTCACGCTCGTTCAAGAAAACCTGATCACGGGAGACCCAAAGTCATGGCGACGAAACGCAAGGCGAAGGGCGGTGCGGCCCGCACGTCGGTGAAACGGGTCGGGGCGCTGGCCGACGCGCTGGAATCCGGCGCGCGCACCATCGTTTACGTCCACGGGATCGGCAACAAGCCGATCGCCTCCGTGCTCAAGTGCCAATGGGATCGAGCGCTTTTCGGATTCGATCTCGGCGAGCGCAGCCGCCTGTCCTATTGGGTGAACCGCGCCTCTTACCCCGAGCCGGAGGACGCGACCTGCGAAACGGGTGACCTGGTCAACGTCGAGCCGCGCAGTTTCGGTATGCGCGCACTCTCAACCAAGGAAGCGAATCGCGATAGGGTTGGCGAAACGATCGCCGACCTCACCGATAGCAAGGCGCAGCAGGCCACGCTGCGCTCGATTGCCGCTGCCATGGGGAAGTTTGCGGCTGCAATACCGGACGACACCATTCGGACGCGCGCGATCGGTGCCAAGGTCGTGCCGCTGCCGGCTCCCGTCCGCGCCTTCCTGACCCGGAAACTCACCGAGACCTTCCTGCGCGACGTGCACGAGTTCTTCTTCGTGGACGAGCGCCGCAAGGTCATGGAGGAGAGCGTGCTCGAACGCATGCGGCCAGGCGGTGGGCCCTTCGTGGTCGTCAGCCACAGCCAGGGGTCGATGGTCGCGTACAAGGTGTTGTCGCAGCTCAAAGCCGCCGACTTCGACGTGCGCTTGTTCGTGACGATCGGCTCGCCACTCGGCCTAACCGAGGTGCAGGACCAGCTCAAGAAGCAGCTCAACGCCAGGAAGCTCGCGGTTCCCGGCTGCGTCAAGGCTTGGCTCAACGTGGCGGATCCGCTCGACCCGGTCGCACTCGACAAGCGCATCGACAACGACTACGCGGCGACCCGTGGCGTCGACGTGGAAGACAACGTCGAGTTCAATCCGGACAGCCCGCGACATCCGCATTCTGGAAGCGGCTATCTGTCGACGAAACCCGTGCGTCGCGCGGTGAAGGCCGCGGTCGATACGGCGTTGTTCCAGCCGGTCTCGCCGTTCACGATCGCGCGTGACGTGTCGCGGGACCTGGAGGATGCCCCGCCGGCCGCTCGTCACGAGGTCCTGATCGAGCTGACCGAGGTGTCGGGGGCTTCGGGCAGGACGCTGGATGACGCGCGCAAGGATGCAATAGACGGCATCCACAGGGTGAGCAAAGCCGATGAGAGTGAGCTCGTCATCGAATCGATGCAACGCTACGTCGCCGCACAGCTCACGCGCGAGGAAGCGGAATCGCTCGCCGCTGAGCTGGGCGGCGGCGTTTCCGGCGCGGCATTGTCGGTGAGGCGCATCTGGAAGAACGCGACCAAGCGCGCGCTCCTCAACGTCTCGGGCCACACGGTGCAGGCGATTCCGGCGCGCAATGCCTACGAAACACACGGCCGCGATATCCACTGGGCGGTGCTCGACACCGGTATTTTCGCCGATCATCCACACTTCAAGACCTATGATTCGATCGCGACCAGCCTGGACTGCACCGCCGGTGGTGCGGTCAAGACGCTAACCGGTAACCAGCGCAACAGCGACGGCAATGGTCACGGCACCCACGTCGCGGGGATCATCTGCGGCAGCACGAAGCTTCCCGGCAGCGAAGAAACGATCGCGGGCGTCGCGCCTCAGGCGAAACTGCACGTCTACAAGGTGCTGGACGACGAGGGTTCTGGCAAGGATTCCTGGATCATCAAGGCCCTCGATCACGTCGCCGCCGTCAACGCCAACTCTCCGCAGCTGGCCATCCATGGCTTGAATCTCTCGCTCGGCGGCGGCTTCGACCAGAGCGCGTATGCCTGCGGGCATACGCCGTTGTGCCGGGAGCTGCGCCGACTCTGGCAGCAAGGCGTCGCGATCGTCATTGCCGCCGGCAATGAAGGCTTCGCTGTCCTGGAGTCCGAGGAGGGCCCGATCGACGCCAACATGGACCTATCAATCGGTGACCCGGCCAACCTCGACGAAGCGATCGCGGTCGGCTCCGTCCACAAGGAACACCCGCACTCATACGGCGTGTCGTACTTTTCCTCGCGCGGGCCGACGGCGGACGGCCGCATGAAACCGGACCTGGTCGCTCCGGGTGAGCGCATCCTGTCGTGCCGCCACAAGGTACTGAAATCGAAGAAGCCGCTCGACAATCACTACGTCGCCATGAGCGGCACCAGCATGTCCGCGCCGCACGTATCGGGCGTGATCGCGGCCTTCCTCTCCAGGCGGCGCGAATTCATCGGTTACCCGGACAAGGTCAAGGAGATTCTGCTCGGCGCGTGCACGGACCTGAAGCGCGATCGTGCCCAGCAGGGCTGCGGTCTCGTCAATCTGCTCAAGATGCTCGTGACCACCTGAAAGGAGAACACTCATGAGCGACTCGGACAAGCCCGTACTGATCACAATGGTGGAGGCGCAGGTGGTCAAGCGCGGCGATTGGTATCGGAGCGTGGTGCCCGTCCAGTCCAACCAGGACTCGGTCGCCGCTCTCAGCAGGATCAAGTCGGATGTCCGACAGAGCGCCTATGCCGTCGATTTGAACAAGTGGTGCGAAAAGACGGCGGACGGCAAGGATTGCATACCGCCCCAGAAGTGATGGCAGGAGGGACAGCCATGAGAATTCGAAAATCGTCGCAGAAACTCACGGCCCAGGTCATCGCCGGGGCGCACGTCGTGATGCTGGGCATGAATATGAAGAAAGAGAATTGCGAGGGCCATATGGGCTTCGCCATCCACCGCACGGATCACGACGGCGAGGAAGCCCACTGGATGGAGGGCATGAAGACGTTCGAGGCGACCGATCCCGGCTTTCTGCCAGGCTCAAAATACCCGACGAACGAGCACCCGATCCAGGGTTTCACCTGGTCCGACTTCACGGCCAAGCCTGGGCGGACCTATACGTATCGGGTCGAGGCGCTCACCGGCACTCCTTCCACGCTGACCCCGTTCGACGAAGTCGAGCTCAAGGTCACAACCGAATCGGAAGCGGCGGGTAATCACGATGTGTTCTTCAATCGCGGCGCCGCGGCGTCGCCGGAATTCGCACGTCGCTTCGGCAATGTGAGACCGGACGAGTCCAATCCGGATGATCCTCGATGGGCCTGGCTTTCCCGAGGGGCGTACGAGGCGATCGAGGTGTTTGTCGGGCGGGCGGTCGACAGCTCCTGGAGCGTGCGAGTGTCGGCTTACGAATTCCGCCTAAAGAGTTTCGCGCAGGCCCTGCGCGCCGCGCACCAGCGAGGCGCCGACGTCAGGATTCTCTACGATGCCTGCAACAATCCGCCCGACAGCAACGGCAAGGTCTTCCCCCGCGATGACAATCGCGCCATTGCCCAATCGGTGCACATCAAGTCGCTGTGCGAGGATCGCATCACGCGTGCCGACGTCAAGAAGCCACCAATCTCGCACCACAAGTTCATCGTTCTGCTCAAGAACGGTGCGCCACAAGCCGTGCTCACCGGCTCGACCAACTTTTCGCTGGGCGGCGTGTACGGGCAGTCGAATGTCGTGCACATCATCGATGATGCCAACGTGGCGGCGGCCTACCACCAGTGCTGGAACATGATCGTCGACAATCCGGACCATCAGACGCTGCGCACGGATCTGTCAGCGATGAATCAGCTCCCAACTGGCAAGCCACCGGTCGGCACCATCACGATCTTCAGCCCACAGCAGACGCTCGCCGCGCTCGATTGGTACGCGCAGCGTGCGATGGAGACCCAGGGCGCCCTCTTCATGACCTTCGCCTTCGGCATCAACAAGGTGTTTCTCAACGTGTACGACAACGGCACGGCGATGCTGCGCTATGCGCTGCTCGACAAGCTCCTCGGGCCGGGCATCCCGAAGGCGAAGAAGCCCGCGGCCGAGAAGGAAATGCTGCGTTTGCGTAAGAAGAAGGAGAACCGCTTTGCCGTCGGCAACCGGCTCGCGACCAACAGGTTCGACCGCTGGGTGAAAGAGACGCTCACGGGCCTGAACACCCACGTCCAGTTCATTCACACCAAGTTCATGCTGATCGATCCCTTGAGCGAGGATCCGATCGTCGTCACGGGTTCCGCCAACTTCAGCGACGCCTCCACCACCGAGAACGACGAGAACATGCTGGTCACTCGCGGTAACAAGCGCGTCGCCGACATTTACGTGGGCGAGTACATGCGGCTGTGGAATCATTACGCATTTCGCGAATGGGCGGCCGCTCAGCAAGCTCCCAGCGAGACCAAGTTCAAGTTTCTCGACGTCAGTAACAACTGGTTTCGAAGCTATTTCGGCGACACCGACCGCAGTCGCCAGCGGCAGTACTTCTCCGGCGGAGACTGAGTCGCTTCAATAGGAGCATTTTGTGAAGTGGTTGCCGCTGCTGATCCTGATCGTCCTGGCGCTCGCGGGGCTGCGAATTTTTCTGACCGTGCGCCGGCGGTCGCTCGAGCGCCCGGAGAACTTTGACGCCAAGGTCATCCGGCAGCTGCGCGATCGCGGGCTCGATCCCTTCAGCGCGCACGAACTCGATTTCTTCTTCGTGTTGCCCAATCAGGCGGCTGCCCAGAAAGTGGCGAAGATGCTTGAGCCCGAAGGATTTTCGATCGACATGCGACAGCTCGAAGGCGATGAAGGCGAGCGCATCAGCCTGCACGCGCGCAAGTCGATGCGACTGATCGTGGACGACCTTACTGCGCTGTCGAAGCGCTTCACGATCCTCGCCCGCGAGCTCAACGGTCGCTACGATGGCTGGATGGTGCGCCATGGCGAAACGCCAGCGCGCTGACCCGAGCCCCTCTTCATTCTTACCCTCTCCCCTTTGGGGAGAGGGAAGGGTGAGGGGTCTTGCTTCTCTTACCCTCTCCCCTCCCGGGAGAGGGCAGGGTGAGGGGTCTTGCTTCTCTTACCCTCTCCCCTCCGGGGAGAGGGTAGGGTGAGGGGTCTTGGTTTACCCTGCGTGCCATGCGCCTCTCCAAGACCCGTCTCCTCAATTTCCTGCAATGCTCCAAGCGCCTCTGGCTCGAGACCAAGCGCCCCGAGCTCGCCGAGGTGAGTCCCGCGACTCGGGCGCTCTTCGACACCGGTCACCGGGTCGGCGAAATCGCGCGCAAGCTCTACGACAACGGCACCGGCATCCACATCGGCGCCTCGAACAATCTCACCGCCGCACTCAAACAGACGCAGGCGCTGCTCACTACTTCCGCCGGCCAGTCGCCTCGCGTCGGGGGCCAGGGTTCACTCCCTCTCCCGCTTTCGGGAGAGGGTCGGGGTGAGGGTCTTCTCCCTCTCCCGCTTGCGGGAGAGGGCCGGGGTGAGGGTCTTCTCCCTCTCCCGCAGACGGGAGAGGGCCGGGGTGAGGGCCGCCCGCGGGTCTTCTTCGAAGCCACATTCGAGCATCAAGGCGTCCTCGTCCGCACCGACATCCTTGAACACTCGCCGACTCGCACACGGCTGGTCGAAGTGAAGTCCTCAACGAAGATGAAAGAGGAGTACACGCCCGACGTCGCCATACAGACCTGGGTGCTGGACGGTGCCGGCGTGCGCGTGAACGACATCGCGCTGGCGCACATCGACAATCAATTCACGTATCGCGGCAACGGCAACTACGCGGGACTGCTCACCGAGGAGCCGATCGGCGATCTCGCGCGCCGCATCGCGCCGCAAGTGCCCGAATGGACACGCCGAGCCCAGCAGGTTCTCGCCGGTTCCGAACCCAATATCCCGGTCGGAACACATTGCCGCACGCCTTACGAGTGCCCGTTCATCAGTTACTGCTGGCCGAAGACCGAGTACCCGCTCACTGCGCTGCCGAATCTCGGACCCAAGCTCAATGAATACGTGGCGCGGGGCTTCCGCGACCTGCGTGACGTGCCGGAAGAGGAGGTCAGCGGCGAGACACGGCTGCGCGTGTGGCGCGCGACGGTCGCCAATCGCCCCGAGATCCAGCCGACACTGCGCGACGAGCTGCGTGCGATTCCTTATCCGCGCTATTACCTCGACTTCGAAACCATCAGCTTCGCGGTCCCGATCTGGCCGGGCACGCGCCCGTACCAGGTGATCCCGTTTCAATGGTCGATCCACATCGAGAAATCGTCTGGTGTGCTCGAGCATCTCGACCATATCGACCTGAGTGGCGAATTGCCGTCGCGAGGTGTGGCGCAGGCATTGCTCAAGGCGCTCGGCGGCGACGGCCCGATCCTTACGTACTCCAACTACGAACGCCAATGCATCCAGTCACTCGCGCAACTCGTGCCGACGCTGGCCGACACGCTGCGCGCGCTCGAGCCGCGACTCGTGGATCTGCTGCCGATCATCAAGCGCGGCTACTACCACCCGGCGATGAGAGGCAGCTGGTCGATCAAGGCGGTGCTGCCCGCCGTCGTGCCGGATCTGCGCTACGAGAATCTCGGCGACGTGAAGGAGGGCGACGAGGCCCAGCGGGCGTATCTGGAAGCGACCAGTCCCAGGACTTCACAGGAGAGAAAGGATCACCTCAAGGCATCACTGCTCGAGTACTGCCGCTTCGACACCCACGCGATGGTTCACGTGATGACACAGCTCTCGGGGAATCGCTGACGTTCCCGTTCGCGCACCCTCTCCCGCTTGCGGGAGAGGGCTGGGGTGAGGGCTCGGGTGAGGTTCCACTCCCTCTCCCGCTTGCGGGAGAGGGTTCAGGTGAGATTCCACTCCCTCTCCCGCTTGCGGGAGAGGGTTGGGGTGAGGGCTCGGGTGAGGTTCCACTCCCTCTCCCGCTTGCGGGAGAGGGCTGGGGTGAGGGTTATGGCGAGTGGCAGCCTTTGCGCTCGCGCGAAGGCGCCGCGCGCGCGTTCAGTTGAATCTCACTGTAGATCGCGAGCGCCTTGCTCACTCTCTGACGCGCTGCCCGAAGTGAACTGAGGACCCTGTTCACGCGGGCACGCCCACGTGACAGAAACAGCGGCAGCTGAACGGTGGGGCCTGACATGGCGGTTCTCCTCGGGCAGACGTTTCGACGCAATTTCGCTTGACCCGGAGGCTACCGCGCTGTCCGTTTATGCGTTGAGCAGCTACCGACGGGCTGCCTCGATCTCCTCGCGGAGAATGCGCCGAACAGCCGATGCGGTGAGCGGCTTCTCGTCCGCGTCGATGTGCGCCGGCTCCAATCCCCGGGCGTATGATCCTGCGCCTGCGTCCACGCCGCACCCGCGGAGGTCTGCCATGACACCGAGAACAGCAGTTCCATTCGCCGTATCCGTCGCGGCACTCTTGGGCCTCACGGCGTGCGATCGCTCGCCGCCCGGCGAAGTTCGGGCCGAGCATCAACCCCGAAACCGGCAAGGCCTACCAATACGCGACTGACGCGTTCGAGGCCACGCGCTATGAGCTCACCACCGATCAGTTCGGCACGCAGCTCGATCCGCCCGCGCACTGGGCGCCCGAATATCCAACCATCGACGAGTTGCCCGCAACCTACGCCGTGCGCCCGCTCGTCGTGATCTCGATCGTCGAGCAGGTCGCGCAGGATCCGGGTTATCACCTGCAAGTCGCGGACATCGAGGTCTGGGAAGCGAAACACGGTCGCGTCCCGCAAGCAAGTCATGACGGTATACACTACTTATGACGAGTTGAGTTTGCTCAGCATCGCTTCTCAGTGACAGAGAAAGCGTGCAGCAATATGGTCAACTCTCGAGAACTCCAGTTTGTTTTTTTTCCACGCGCGGACTGCGCGCATAACAAGACGAGGTACCTCATGTTAAATCGAGCAATTTCATCGCTGTTCGCAGCTGTCTTACTGGCCGCGTTCGCCTGCACAGCCTCGGCCCAAACCTGGACTTCCGCGCAGCAGGAGATCTGGAAGTTCGAAGAGCAGCAGTGGCAGATGGCAAAGGACAAGGACTTGAGCTGGATCGAGACGATGGTGCACCCCAACGTGAGCTTCTGGGACAGTGACCAGCAGATGCCACAGAACAAGACCTCTCTGACGCGATGGAATCGCTACAGCAATGCCAACAGCACGGTTCTGGAGCAAGAGCTGTTTCCGATCTCAGTCACGATCACGGGCAATATCGCTGTCGTGAATTACCGCTATATGATCGCGCGCGAGAACTACAAGAAAGAGCGCGAGACCGTCAGCGGCCGCTACACTGACATCCTGGTCAAGGAGAATGGCCGCTGGTTGTTCATCGCCTGGGCCGGCGGGGACGATCCGAAGAGATAGGCTGATCCTGCAACGGGTGCCGGGTTCAACTACAACCCGGCACCCGTGTCTGCGCGCGCGGACGGGATGCGCGCCTCAACCAACCGCGCTGAAACGGAACAGCGCGTCCATCGCGACAAACAACGCCGCAGTCATCAGCGGCGCCAGCACCGCAACGACGGGTCGCTTGAAAATGAACATGGGATTCTCCTTTCTGAAGTTGCTGGGTTAAGCCTGCAAAATCGGTGTGAGCGCCTGCTGGATGCGCGTCAGCTGCGCTGGCGTCGTCAAGCGCGTGAGCAGGCGCATGAAGTGCGGGTGCTGCACACCTGAGGCGATGTACTGCCAGCGATACGCCTTGAGCACGCCCGCATCGAGCGCACGGCGCTCCTCGGCACTGAACTCTCGTCCGGCGATGGTGGTGAAGTACTCGACATCGGCTGCGGCCTGCTCCTGCAGAATCCCGTCGACCGCGGCGACCAGTGCGATCAGGTCGTACACCGCGCGATCGCGATCGGCCGGCGTGAGCCTCGCGTCTTCGCGCTGCCACTCGAGCTCATCGAGAATGGCGTGCTGGCACTCCTCCTTCCAGTGATACATGAAGACGTCCTTCCAGAGCGGCGAGATCTCTGTCTGCGGCTCGATGCTCTCGAGGTAGTGCTTCTGGCTGAAGAGCTCGATGAAGCAGGTGAGGCCGAGCACTGCCCAGGTCGACTTGCCGAGCACGAATTGCGCCACGGCGTTGGGTTCGGCGGCGGCGCGATACCCCGCCGGCATGGCCGCACCGATCATCTCCTCGATCCGGCGAAACAGCTCCTGGTGCTTGAGCTCCTCGTCGCTGAAGCGAATGAGCGCCTGCAGAGCCGTTTGATTCTCCAACCAGTGATCGCGGCTGATTTCGAGCACTTTGGCGTTGATGAAGCGCTCGACCAGGCCAAAGATCAGCGCGTAGGTGCGCCCTTGGACCTGCGTGAGCAGTCGCGCCTCGGCAGGGCTGAGAAAGGGAAGCTCGTCGACCTTCGACAGGCCGTTGGGCAGAAAGCGCTGCGACAGATCGAACTGCCGCCCGCGAATGACGTCGGCATCGATGTCCCAGCGAACGCGCTTGGAGGCACTGATCGCCCGGGCGTACCGGGCGGTGTTGACCGGGGGATTCACGGCCGCGCCGTATTGCACGACCTCAGCTTTGGCATTCATGGCATGGACTCCATAGAAGTTGGGTGACCTGACGGGTGCACAGGATGAAGAAATCACCCAAGCCGAAATATGGGAGGAATGTCCTGACGTTGGGCCGGGACGGCCGGAATGCCGGGGAGATATGTCCCGACGTGCGTCCTGGACCCCGTGACCGCTGGTTTTCGAGGCAGGTTAAACTCGATGCCGGGGAGGCATTGCCGGATGCAGCAATCGATTCGCTATCTCAAGACCCGCGATGGGGTACGGATCGCCTGGGCCACTTCCGGCGACGGCCCGCCGCTCGTCAAGGCCGCCAACTGGCTGACCCACCTCAACTACGATCTCGAAAGCCCGGTCTGGCGCCATTGGATCGAGTTTCTCAGCAGCCATTTCCGGCTCATCCGCTACGACGAGCGCGGCTGTGGCATGACCGACTGGGACGTCGGCGATGTGTCGGTCGCGCGCTGGGTCGAGGATCTCGAGGCGGTCATCGAGGCGAGCAACCCGGGGAAGCAGTTCGTCCTGTTCGGCGTGTCGCAGGGTGCGGCGGCAGCGATCAGCTATGTCGTACGCCATCCTGAACGCGTCTCACGGCTCATCCTGTACGGTGGCTATGCGGTCGGCTGGGCGCATCGCGAAGATTCCGACGGCCTGCGGCGTTATCGTGCCATCATCGAGCTCGCCCGCTTGGGCTGGGGCAAGGACAACCCGGTCTTTCGGCAACTGTTCACAGCGTTGTTCGTCCCGGGCGCGCGCCCGGAACAGCTCGAATGGTTCAACGAGCTGTGCCGGCGCACGACGACACCCGAGATCGCGACCCGCTTGCTCACAGCAAGGTCGGAGGTCAACGTGCGCGAGTTGTTGCCGCAGGTCCGCGTACCGACACTCGTCCTGCACGCACGCAAAGACGAGGTGGTGCCGCTATCGGCCGGCAAAGTGCTGGCGTCGGAAATCCCGAATGCCGAATTCGTCGAGCTCGACTCGCGCAATCACATCCTTCTGGTCGACGAGCCCGCCTGGATGCGCTTCCAGGAGGCCGTGCTCGATTTCACCGGCCGCCCGGCGAAGGCAAGTGCCGAGGATCCGCTGTTCGCCGTTCTCTCCGATCGTGAACGCGAAATTCTCGCCGCACTGGTGGCCGGACGCAGCAACACCGAGATTGGCGCCGCGCTCTTCATCAGCGAAAAAACTGTTCGCAATTCGCTGACGCGCATCTTCGAAAAGCTCGGCGTCCACACCCGTACGCAGGCCGCCGTGCTGGCGCGCGATGGCGGCTTTGCACCGTCGCCGGCGCGTGACTGACCGCGTGCGGCTCACACCTCCACGACGAGCGCCGGCTCGAACGCGGGATTAGGCTCGCCCGGAGAGTATCCACGGGGATTGCAGACCACCCGCGTTCCGCGGACGCGATAGTCCATTGATTCATGCGTATGGCCGTGAACCCACAACGCTACCGGTGGCCTTACGAGCGTCGGCAGGTGGCTCACGAAACATGAATTGAGCGGGTGACCGGCATACTTCGGATGGACGCTGCGCCGATGGGGCAGGTGATGGGTGACCACCACGGTCGTTCCGGCGAATGGCTCGCCGAGCCGGGCTTCGAGCCAGCCCCGGGCGTGTTCATGAAGTCGCTGTGCGTCATCGGGACTGAAGAATCCGCCCGCACTACGAATGAGCCGAAAGTCGTTCATTGCGTAGTTGGCAGTAAACTTTGCGCGGACTTGCGCCGCTTTGCTGCGGCCCTCCCACCGAAAGTCCGTCCACAGAGTACAGCCAAGAATCCGCACGCCGCCGACGACCGCTTCGTCACACTCGAGCAAGTGAATTCCAAGGCGCGCGGCCTCTGCGCGGGCTCGCTCCGTCAGCGCCTCGAAGTGTTCGTCATAGAATTCATGATTGCCGAAAACGTAGATGATCGGCGTATCGGGAAATTGCTCACGCGCCCACGTGAGCCCGGCGCAGCCAGGGGCAATGTCACCCGCGAGGACCACCGCGTCGACCTCTGCAGGCGGTGGCGTCCACGGGTCGAACTCGAGATGAACGTCTGAGAGGAGGCGCAGCTTCATTAAGCGGCAACTTGGCCCGTTTGAGGCGGTGAAAGTCGGAGCGTGCCTCAATACTATTAGACTCCCCTTTGAAGGGCAGCACCCAGGCGGTTCCGTGAAGCGCAAATACGCTCGGTGGTCGCACGT
>Ga0180104_1000173_pt1 | contig 13698 bp, 14 predicted proteins | sample EasRiv730_16_1Da_FD_121791 | JGI IMG/M metagenome (GOLD analysis project Ga0180104, IMG submission 121791) | Soil microbial communities from meander-bound floodplain in the East River, Colorado, USA - East River metaG ERMLT730_16_1Da | ecosystem: Environmental > Terrestrial > Soil > Floodplain ... | reverse complement strand
CTTGGCGAGCGGCGAGGATTGGGCGAATCACATCCGGGTGAAGGTGGGCACGCGGCAGATCGAGACCAGCGGCAGGCTGCACGGCCGTCCGGCGATCGTGATCCACGGCCGGCGCGACGCGCTCGTGTTTCCCAACCTGCACTCGCGCGCCTACTACGGGCTCAACCAGCAGCACGAGGGACGCAAGAGCCGCCTGAGTTACATCGAGGTCACCACCGGGCAGCATTTCGACGCCTTCATCTCGTCGCTCTTCGTCGGCCCGGCCGGCGTGCAGTTCGCGCCCCTGCACTATTACTTCGTGCTGGCGATGGACAGCATGTATGCGCACCTGACGGCGGGCGCCGCGCTGCCGCCTTCGCAGGTGGTGCGGCCGACGCCGCGCGGCGCCGCGCCCTACACGCCCGCGACCGTGCCGGCTCTCCTGCCGCCGCCGTCGAATTCGCCCGCGACCGGCGACCGCATAGTCTTCGAGCGAGGAGTGCTCTCGATCCCCGAATAGGCTTGACCAACTTCCTGCTGCTTTGCGTAGGGGTCCTCGTCGCCCTATGGCTGGGATTGGCGGTCGTCTTCCCTCCCTACGATAGCGCCGCGAGCGCGATTACCTACCTGGCTCTGGTTGCCGGAAGCGGGCTCCTGGGCAGCGTGATCGCCGGGATCGTTCAAGCCAAGCTGATCAGCAGGGAAAGCGTCTGGCTGCAGCCCGTTTCGGAAGGTGTGGGCACGATCCTCGCGAACAGCGTCGTTTCGCTCTGGCTGTGCGGCATCGGCGTCATCTTCCTTGTGCTGCTCAAGGCAAGAGGATCGACCGATACGGTGGTCGGGGCGATCGTCCTCGTTGTCGCCGGGGCGGGGCTGGGGCGCTACCTGCAGAAACGTTGGCCGAGCAAGTCCTGGCTCGCCTACGGGATCAGCTTCACCGCCGCCCTGGCGGCGGTCCTGGCCGGCCTCGTAACGGCCAAGATGCTCAGGTCTTAGGCGACGGCGCCGCGGGCTTTGCGCCTGGCGTTGCTGCGGGTTTCGCGCCCGGCGCGGCGGCCGGGCTGTAGACGAACTGCCAGTCGGAGTACTTCGTCTTGCCCTCGAACGATGAGTCGCGCACCGCGAACCCGGCGGTCTTGAGGGGCGCGGCCTCCGAGAGGCTGTAGACGCCGGCGAAGCCGCCGTCGGCCGACTTCACCAGGCCCCACTCTTCCTTGCCGGTGATCGGGTCCGGGTAGACACGGCGCAAGTGGCGCACGGTGCCGGGCTGGCGCGGGTCCTTGATCAGGTCGGCCGGAGTCTTCGGGTACTGGCGCGGGCCGGAGAGGTAGTAGCGCTCGATCGCCTTGCGGTACTCGTTGCCGATGTGGAGCAGCTCGGCTTCCTTCTCGCGCACGTTGGACGTGTGCCACACCTCGCCGATGAGGGCGAGGCCGGCGGACATCATCGCGACCACGAAGAGCACGGTGAGATAGGTGAAGCCGCGCTGCCCCGACCTCATGCCGGCGCCCTCAGTCCCGCGGCACCATCGCGAACGAGCGCAGCGCCGAGCCCGTGCCGCCGCGGATCTTGAGCGGCGGCACGACCAGCAGGAACTCGTACTCCCGGGCGGCCGCGATCTCCTCGAGGAAGTAGTTCTCGATGATGCTGATGCCGTTTTGCGGGATGAGCAGCATGTGCACCGGGAACACCTGGAACAGCGGCACTTCCGGCGGGAACGCGATGGGCGGGCGCACTTCGAAGGTGAGCGTGTCGTTGCCGACCACCCTCGCCTTCTCCTTGAGAGAAACTTCGCGCCCGAGAGGCCGACGCCGGCGGCGTCGTCGCCCTTGTAGGTGGCCGGAGCGTCGGTGAAGAGCTTTCCCCAGCCCGTACGGATCAGCACCGTGTCGCCGCGCTTGATCTTCACGCCCTGGTGCCGGGCGGTTTCGGCGAGATGCTCGTCGGTGATGTTGAACGCCGGCGGCAACGGTTCGTCTTTGTGCCCCTTGGGCTGGAGGAAGCGCGCGACGTCGAGCAGCACGCCGCGGTTGACCAGCAGCTCCTTCGGGTAGTGCGCGATGTCGAGGTGCGCGCCGACGCCGCTGCGCCCGAGACCGCGCGGATCGCTGGTCGAGGCCGCGGCGTCGACGCCGCCGAAGAGCTTCCCGTTGTACCCGATGTGGCCGATGGCGTCGATGCTCGGCGCACCGTGCTGTCCGCTCCACTTCTGCACTTCGGACGTAAACGAAAGCTGGCCGTCCGGGTCGAACGTGCCGCGCGTGCCTTGGTGCGTGGCCTCGAGCGCCATCTCGTAGGTCGGGTTGACGCCGGCGATCGGCGAGTTCTCGTCCCAGGTGTGCGAGAGGTCGAAAATGCGCGCACTCTGCACGCTGCGGATGAAGTCGTCACGGCCGTGCCGGCCGTCGGCGCGCGCGTCGGTGAGCGCAAGGGCGGCGGCGGCTCCAGCGGTCTTCATGAAGGTGCGTCGATCACTCATGGGTCTCTCCCTGGTTGTCACCACGTGGAAAATTCCGTCCCGTCGAGCGCGGTGCCCGGGGCGCCGCTCTTCACGTCGAACACGCCGCTCTTCTGCGGATCGTCGGGCGCGACCACGAGCCAGGTGGCGGCGCTCTCGGTGATCGGGTCGAGCGGCACCTTGCGCAGGTACTTGTCGGTCGCGAGCGCTTCGAGCGACTCAGGGTACTTGCCCTTGTCGCCGTAGTACTTCCCGATCGCGTCGCGCATCTGGTAGAGGTTTTCCTTGAGCACCGCTTCCTTGGAGCGGTCGAGGCTCGCGTAGTAGCGCGGCACGGCAATTGTCAGCAGCACGGCGATGATCGCCATCACCACCAGGAGCTCTATCAGCGTAAAGCCGAGCCGATTTGCCCCCCTGATAAGGGGGGAAGCGACCCCCGATCCAGTCGGGGGGAGCGGGGGGTTTTGCTTTTCGCGAAAACCAAACCCCCCGTTCGCCTTGCGGCTCACGACCCCCTTCACAGGGGGTCGGCAAAAGAAAAACATCACCATTCCTTGTACGGCCGCCCGTTGATGCCCTTGCCGGTGGCGAGCGTGTAGACGTCGAACACGTCGTCGCCTTCGCGCGGATCGTCCGGCGGGCTCGCGTAGCTGCGCTTGGCCCAGGGCTCGCCGAAGGGGTCTTGCGGCAAGCGCCGCAGGAAATACATGCGCTCGCGCTTCGCGCTCTTCTGGTCCTCCACGCCTTCCACCAGGTCCTCGAGGCGCTTGGGATAGCCCGACTCGCCGACGCGCTTCAGGACGCGCCCCTCGTCGGAGGCCTGCTTGTAGGCGTCGATCGCGGTGCGGATCTCGCGCAGCGCGCGGCGCAGGTCCTGCTCCTTCGCGCGCTGCACGACCAGCTCGTTCAGCGGCAGCGCGGCCGAGGCGAGGATCGCCACGATCGCCACCGCGATCACGAGCTCGATGAGCGTGAAGCCCGTGGCGTTCATCCCCTGGTTCATTCGGCCGGCGGCTTGACGCCTCCGAACGGGACCTGGTCGGCGCCGCTCGGGGGTTTGACGGGCGCCGAGGGCTGCGGTTGCGGCTGCGGCTGCGGCGCGGGAATGACGAACGGGGCGACGCCGGCCGGCGAGCCGGTGGAGGCCTCGGTGCCGGCGGCGAACTCCGCCGCGCGCACCTCGGGCCGCGCCAGCGTGCGCACGAGGCGCGGCGTGATGAGCAGAACGATCTCGGTCTTGATCGTGTTGTCGCGCGTCTGCGAGAACAGGCGCCCCAGGACCGGCATGTCGCCCACGCCGGGGACGCGCTGTGCCGTGCGGCGGTCCTCGTCGGTGATCAGGCCCGCCAGGATCTGGGTCTCGCCATCGCGCAGGCGCAGCACGGTATTCGCGTTGCGCGTGCCGATCTGGTAGGTGAGCGTGCCGCTGCTCACGCCGCGCACTTCGCGCGCGATGTTGCTCACCTCCAGGCCGATGCGGATGCCGACCTCGTCGTCGAGGTAGATGAGCGGCTCGACCTCGAGCTTCAAGCCGACGTCGAGGTAGCTCACCGACTCGGACACGAATCCGCCGGTCGCGGCGGCGGTGGTCGTGATGACCGGCACGCGGTCCCCGATATGGATCCGGGCCTTCTCCTTGTTCTTCACCCGGATGCGCGGGTTGGCGAGCACGCTGGTCGAGCCGTCCTGCTGCAGCAGGCTGAACAGGAACAGCGGGTTCGAGAACCTGAGCTGCACCAGCTCGGAGCCGCGGTTGAGCCACTCCGGCAGCGTGACGACGCCGGGAGTGCCGCCCGCGCCGATCAGGCTCCATGCCACCGAGTCGGGGAACTTGAGCCCCAGCTCGAGCAGCCGGCTCGAGCCGACCTCCATCACCTCGACCTGCAGCATCACCTCGGGCTCGGCGAGGTCCTGCGCGGCGATCAGCCGCTCCGCGAGGCGCACCGCGTTCGGCGTGTCCTTGATCACGAGCAGGTTCAGCTTCTCGTCGATGAAGAGGTCGCGCGTCTTGACCAGCGTGCGGATCATGTTCGCCGTCTGCCGGACGTCGGCATTGACGAGGTAGAAGCTCTTGACCACCAGCTCCTGGTACTCGCGCAGCTTCTGCGGCGTGTTCGGGAATACCAGCACCGTGGTCTCGTTCACCAGCTTCTGCTCGAGCTGGTTGGTGGCGAGGACGAGGCGAATGAGGTCCTCGACCTGCGCGTTGCGCAGCACGATGGTGGTGCGCTGGTCGGCGCGCACGTCCTTGTCGAACACGAAGCTCACGCCCGAGGCGCGCGAGATGACGTCGAACACCCCGCGCAGCGGCACGTCGCGCACTTCGAGCGAGATCGGCTGCGTGGTCGTGGTCCTGAGCCGCGGCGTGACGATCGCGGGCTTCGCCGTGCGCTCCTCGATCGCGCGCTGCAGCCGGCGCGCGTCGCGGTTCTGCGGGTTTTCCACGATGACCGGGCGCAGCACGTCCTGGGCTTCGAGATACCTCTCATCCTTCGCCAGCTTCTCGGCCGCCGCGACGATCAGCCGGTGGCGCGCATCGGCCTCGAGTTGCTGCAGGCCGAGGCCCGCGCGCGCGTTGGCCGGGTCGTGCTTCCGCACTCGCCGGTAGAGCTCGGCCGCAGCTTCGGGCTCGCCGCTCGAGCGCAGGATCTCCGCCTGCGCGAGCCACTGCGCCACAGCCAGGTCGCGCGCGCGGAAATACTCGCTGCGATACTCGTAGCGCGCGGGATGCTCGCGGCTCGCCTTGTCGAGAAGCGCGAGCGCCTGCTCGGCGCGCCCCGCGGCGAGGTGCTCGCGCGACTCCCGGATGACGGGGTCGTCGAGCGTCGCGCAATTCGCGAGCAGTACCAATGAGAATGCCGTCGTGAGCCAGCGCATCTAGGTGCCCTTTCTCAGATAGATCGTGAGGCGCACCTGCGCCTCGAGCTGCGCGTCCGCTGCCTTTTTCCGCTCGAAGCGCAGCGCATCGAGCGAAGTCGTCGGCATGTCCTTGAGCACCCGGCCGACGAACTGCCGCAGTTGCGGGTAGCTGCCGCGCACCGGCAGCGTGACGTGATAGGCCGTCAGCGCGCCGCTGCTCGACTCCATCCGGTACTCCCCCTGCAGGAGCTGCACGTTCGCCACCTTCGCGTGCGCGTAGAGCGTGTCGAGCTGGCCGGGCAGCCGATCGACGCGCGGAAACCGGCTGTAGAAGCGCTCGAGCTCGCCAGCGCCGTCGTTGTTTACAAGGATGGGCTGTGATGGACCGCGTTTCTGGACGGCAGTGCGCCGTTCTACTTCCGCCAGCGCAGGCGCAAGCGCGTTGAAGTAGAACGGCAGGCAGAAAAGCAGCACGCCGATGCCGGCGACGCCGGCCGGGCCAAGCGCGTTGAGGAGCCGGCGCAACCGCCTCATGGCTGGCTCCTGAACGAAGCCTGGACCGAGAACTGGATCGGGCGCAGCGGATCGTCCTCGCGCACCTGGTGGCTGACGAGGTGCACTTCGGCGAAGCTGCCGGTCGCGCCGAGGCGACGCAGGTATTCCAGCATGGGCTCCTGCGCACGCGCCTCGGCGGTCACGCGCAACAGGCGGTTCTGCGCATCGGGCTGGATATGCAGCACCGCGACTTCCTTCATCGACGCGCGCTCCAGCGAATCGATGAGCTGCGCCCAGGGAAGCGCAAGCTGCCGCACCGTCGCCTGGGCGCTCTTCACCTCGCGGTCGAGGCGCTCGCGCGGAATTGCAGGCGCGGGCCGGGCGGTGCTCAGCAGGGCCTCGACCGCTTCCAGCTCATGCATGCGCTGCTGGGTTTCCCTGTACTTGAAGACGAGCCCGCCTGCCAGAGACAAGGCAAGTGTTAGAACAAAAAATCCCACCACGCGCCCCCGCTTGCGTGGCGCCACAAAGTCCAGCTGGAGCGGCGCGCGCCTCATGTCCCAAGCTGATGCTTCAGTACCAGGGAAGGCAGGCGCTCCCCGCTCGCCCGGCTGCGCTCGCGCTCGATCAATTCCTCCGCTTCGGTCTCCCTGCCGTTGTGCACCGAGGCCCAGCCTCTCGGCGCCACGCGCGCGAGGCAGGTGCGCTCGGGCTCGGCGAGCAGCAGCCACGCGCCTTCGCGGGGGATGCTGCGGCGCGAGCGGTTGAACGCGGCCATCAGGTAAGGCTGGACCGATACCAGCCGCGCTTTTCCAGCTTTCGGAAAACAACCCCTGAGACCTTCCAGGAGCGCGGCGTCGATGGCGCAGGCAAGCTGCGCACCCGCGCGTTCGGGCGAGACCCGCACCTCCCACGCCTTCGCGCGCTCGCCGTGGATCTTCGCGAACTGGAAGCGCGCGAGCGCGAGCTCCTCCTCCGGCGTCGCGGCGCCGTCCTGCTCCGGCAGCACGGCATAGCGCACGAAATGGTTCGACAGCACCACGCTCACGTCGACGCGGGCGCGCCAGGCGGACGCTTCGCGCCTGAAAGCTTCGAGCGCGCCATGCCAGGGCTCGGTGCCGTAGCCTGGATCGGCGTCCACGATGCGCCGGCCCACCATGACCTTGTGGGGCTCGAGCGAGACCGTGAGGCGCTCAGGCCACAAAAGTGACACGGTTGATCTCCTGGAGCGTGGTCTGGCCGCGGCGCACCGCGTCGAGCGCGGCTTCGCGCAGGAAGCGCGTGCCGTTCTTCGCCGCGGCGTCCTTCAGCGTGCGGATGGGCGCGCGGCTCGTGATCAGCTCGCGCATCTCGTCGTTCAGGATGAGCAGCTCGGCGATCGCCTTGCGCCCGCGGAAACCGGTGCCGCGGCACTCGCGGCAGCCCTTGCCGGCCTTGAAGTTCCATTGGGAAGTATCGATCTGCGCGAGCCCCGATTCCACGATCAACTCTTCCGCCGGACGCTCGGATTGCGCGCAGTGCGTGCACACGAGCCGCACCAGACGCTGGGCGAGGATGGCGTTCAGCGCGGACACGAAGCCGTAAAGGTCGACGTTCATGTGCATGAAGCGGCCGATGACGTCGAACACGTTGTTCGCGTGCACCGTGGTGAAGACGAGGTGCCCGGTGAGCGCGGACTGCACGGCGATGTTCGCGGTCTCCGGGTCGCGGATCTCGCCCACCATGATGCGGTCGGGGTCGTGGCGCAGGATCGAGCGCAGGCCGCGCGCGAAGGTGAGGCCCTTCTTCTCGTTCACCGGGATCTGCAGCACGCCGGGGAGCTGGTACTCGACCGGGTCCTCGATGGTGACGATCTTGTCCTGGCCCTTGTTGATCTCGGTGATCGCGGCGTAGAGCGTGGTGGTCTTGCCGCTCCCGGTCGGGCCGGTGACGAGCAGCATGCCGTGCGGCTCGTGCGACAGGCGCCGCAGCGCCTTGATATCGTGCGCCTCGAAGCCCAGGCTGTCGAGCGAGAGGCTCTGGCGGGTGGTCTCGTAGAGCGACTGCTTGTCGAGCACGCGCAGCACCGCGTCCTCGCCGTGGATGCTCGGCATGATGGAAACGCGGAAATCGATCGCGCGGTTGCGGTCGAACGCCTTGAAGCGCCCGTCCTGCGGCACGCGGCGCTCGGTGACATCGAGCTCGGCGAGCACCTTCACGCGCGCGATGGCCTGCTCGGCCTGGACGCGGTCCTCGATCAGCTTGATCTGGATGAGGATGCCGTCGATGCGGAACTTGATGACCAGGCCGGCGGCGACGGTCTCGAGGTGGATATCGCTCGCGCCGATCTTGAGCGCGTCGCGCAGCGTCGAGCGCACCAGCCGCACCACCTCGCTCTTCTCGTCGCTGATCGCCTTGAGCGAAAGGTCCTCCGCGCCCTTGTGCTCGTCGCCCGCGACGCCGGCTTCGGCGCGCACCGCGTCCAGCGCGCGCAGCGTCTCCTCGTAGCTCGCGAGGTAGGCCACCAGGTCGCCGCGGTGGACCAGGCGCCAGGTAAACGGCGCGCGGATGCGCTCGGCGGCCCACGCTCCCTGCTCGGCGGAGAACGGGTCGTCGGTCGCGAGGAGCAGCTCGCCGCCCTCGGCGCGCAGGAGCACGCACCCCTTGCGCGAGCACTCGCTCAAGGGCACGAGATCGAACGCGGGCTCCAGGCGGCGCAATTCGTCCATCCGCAGCACGGCGAGGCGGAACGTTTCCGCGAGCCTCGCGGCGAACACGTCGGGCTCGAGCGCGAGCCTCTCCTCGAGCGCGTCGACCACGCGCCGGCTGCCCGCAGCGGCGCGTGCTTCTGCAATGTGGCGCGCTTCGATCATCGGAGATTCCCCGCCAGCTCGAAGATCGGCATGTACATGAGCACCACGATCGCCCCGATCACGAGACCGATGACCGCCATGAGCAGCGGCTCGAACATGCGGGTGAACCAGTCCACCCAGCGCGCGAGCTCCTCGTCGTGGAAGCCCGCGGCGCGATCCAGCATCTCGCCCATGTTGCCGCCCCGCTCGCCCACCACCAGCATGCGCAGCGCGACCGGCGTCGCGAGCCCGTTGGCATCCAGCGATTCCGACACGCCGCGGCCTTCGCTGATTGCGCGGCTCGCCGCGGCGAGGCGCCCGCGCAGCACCGGATGCAGCAGCTCGGCGCTCATGTCGAGCGCCGCGACGAGCGGCATCCCGCCGCGCAGCAGCATCCCGGTCGTGCGATACAGCCTGGCGAGCTGGTACACCTTGAGCCGCTCGCCGAGCGCCGGGATGCGCCAGAGCAGATCGCCGAGCGCGGCGCGCACCCGCCCTTGCTTCAACAGAAGAATTGCCGAGACCGCCAGGCCGAGAAGCACTCCGAGCGCGAGCACGGCGTGGCCCTCGACGAATTGCCCCCATGCGATGAGCACCTTCGAGAAGAACGGCAGCTCCGCGGTGCGGTCCTCGTAGATCTTGCCGAAGCGCGGCACGACGTAGAAGAGGAGAAACAGGCCCACGAGCGCGCCCGCTGCGATCAGCAGCATCGGGTAGATCGATGCGTTCAGCGCGCGCTTGCGGATCGCTTCGAGCTGCGCCTGGTAAGCCACGTAGCGCGACAGCGCCGGCGCGAGGTCGCTCGTCTTCTCGGCGGCGCGCACCGTGGCGACATACAGCGGCGAGAACACCGCGGGCGCCTGCTCGAGGGCTGCCGAGAACGGCTGCCCCTGCCGCAGCGCGGCCACGAGGCGCCCGAGCAGCGCGCGAAACTCGTCGCGCCGCTCCTTCTGCGCCAGCGTCTCGATCGCCTCGACGAGCGGCAGCCCGGCGCCGAGCAGTACCAACAGCTCCTGGCTGAAGAGCTGCACCGGAAAGCGCGCCTGGCGAAGCAGCGAAATACTGTGCTTGCTGCGGACCTGGAGCACGGTGTAGCCGCGGCTTTCGGCCTGCTGCCGCGCGGTCTGCTCGTCGATCGCCTGGTAGTCCAGCGATTCGATGCGTCCGTTCTGCGTAATCGCCCTGAGCTCGAAGCGCATGATGCTCTAGTGGTTCGTGATGTCCGCGTCTTCCCCGGTCCCGCCCGGCTGCCCGTCGCGGCCGTAGGACACGAGGTCGAAATCCCACTTCTGCCCGGGCACCTTGTACAGGTAGGGCTTGCCCCAGGGATCGAGCGGCACGGCCTTCTTGAGGTACGGCCCGTTCCACTTCGCCTCGCTCGCCGGCCGATCGACCAGCGCCTTCAGCCCAAGCTCGTTCGAGGGATAGCGACCCGTGTCCAGGCGGTACTGGTCGAGCGCCTTCTCCAGCGCGTCCATCTGCGCCTTCGCCGTCGCCACCTCCGATTTGCCCACCTGGCTGAAATAGCGTGGCGCGACAAAACCAGCTAGCAGGCCGATGATCACCACCACCACCAGCAGCTCGAGAAGCGTGAATCCCTTCTCGCGCGAGCGCTTCAGCGCGCGCTCCGCGTCGTTCAGCGAGCTGATGACTTTCTTTGCGTGGCGGTAGAGCTTGTCGGCGCCCGCCGTAGGCGCTACGCGCCTGTAGCGCCGCTCGAAGAGCGCCATCCCGAGCATGCCCTCGAGATTGCGGATGCGCGCCGATACATTCGATTGCACGGTGCCGAGCTCGCGCGAGGCGCGCGAGAACCCCTCGGCCTCGTACACTGCGACGAAATATCGCAGGTCCTTTACGTCCATCCCTCCTCCCGAGGTATCTGTTTCCTTGATCGGACGACTTCCAGGAAGAGAGTACTCCGAAAACAATTGCAGAAGTAGCACCCCTCCGTTTTGCAGCGCGACATCGACCGGCGCGCCGCGCGCGGCCAAAGCCGTGCCGGCGCAGGCACTTATGGTTCAGCTATCGGAAATCGTGATCGCAAAAAGACAAGGCCGGCGAGCGCCGGCCTTTTTCGCGACGCGCTATGCGATCAGAGCGGGCCGCGCTCCCACGGGCCCCAGATCGCGCAGGTCATGCCGCTGCCCGGCGCGGCGTCCCCGAACAGGTTGACGAACAGGATCTCACCGTCGGCGCTGAAGCAGGCGCCCGCGAATTCGCTGTCGTTCAGCACGTTCACGGCGAACGTGAACACCTCGCCCTTGGCGCCGAGACCGACCAGGCGGTTGATGTCGGTGAGGCCGGGCGCGAGCGCGTGCGCATCGGCGTCGCCGATCGCGTCGTCCTCGCAGAACAGCACGCCGCCGTTCGGCGTGAGGCACAGGTTGTCCGGCGACTCGAGCACGCTGCCCGAGGGCGACTCGAACACTAGGACGAGCTGGTCTTCCTCCTGCAGACGGCCGTCGGCGGTCAGGTAGTGCCAGAGCTGGCCGAAGCCGTTGGTGGTGCCGGGCGCCTTGATGGTCCCGCCGCTGGTCGAGATGAAGTACATCGAGCGGCCGTCTTCGCCGCGGAAGATTCCCTCCAGGCGGTTGAACGCGGCGCCGCCGGCGGCGCGTCCCTGCTGGAAGCACGACAGCACGCCTGCGCTGCCGAGGTTCGGGTCGGGCACCGGGATCGGCACCCACGACACCGGCAGGCGCGCGCCGACCTGCTGGCCGGTGAACATGACGGCGGTCTGATTGCCGGTCGCCGCCAGCATCTCGAGCGAGCCGCCGGCGAGCAGATTGCGCGGGTCGTTGGGAATGAAGCGGTAGAAGCCGGAGTTGTTGCCCGCGTCCTCGGTCTGGTAGACGATGCCGCGGTCGTCCGCCACAGACGCTTCGTGCGAGAAGCGGCCCATCTCCTTGAACGGCACCGCGGGCACGGTTGAGTCGGCGCTCGCCGGCACGAGGAAGTTGTAGCCGTGCGGCTTTTCGAAGCCGTTGCTGACGCCCGCGGTCGTTTCCTCGCAGGTGATCCAGCCCTTGTGGTGCCACGACCAGCCGCCCGAGCAGTTGACGAACGTGCCGCCGATGCTGATGAACTGCCGCACGAGCCGCTTCCTGTGCGTGTCAAAGTCGAGCGTCATGCAGCCGCCCATGCCCTTCGCGTCGTAGCGGAGATGCGCGGGCCCGTTCACGCCGAGCGTGAAATCGCCCGCCGCGTTGCGCAGCTCGTGGTTTCGGATCAGCCGCACGATGTGTCCGCGGCCTTCGAAGCACGCCATTCCGTCGTGGTTGCGCGGGACGACGAGCCCGCTGCCGAACGCCTCGCCGGTCTTGCTGAAGGTCACGTACCTGAAGTCCTTCGGCAGGGCGAGGATCGTGTTGCCGTCCTGGTCGGGCGTGGGCTGCAGGTCGCCGTAATCGCTGCGCCGGCCGCGCTCGCGGTGGTGGCCGTGGCGCTCGTCGTCATGGGCGAGCGCCATGTGGGCGCCGAGGCTGGACAGCGTCGCGCCGGTCACGACGCCGCCGGCGATGGCGCCGGTGCGCTTGAAGAAACTGCGGCGAGTGCTGCTCTTCGTTGCGTCTTTCATTTCAGAATCTCCCAAGGTTATTTGAGGCCCATGCAATTCGCGTAGTAAGTCACCGTCGCCGGCCAGTCGGAAAAGATGCCGACGATGCCGACGTCTCGCGCGAGCACGTCGAGCGCGAGATACAGGTCGCCGTCCTTCTTGATCGCCCTGCCCGCCGGGTCGAAGTAGTAGTAGAAGCCGGCCTGCGAGGCGCCGCGCCGCAGGTCGGAGCGCTCGAGCGTCCAGGTGATGATCTTGAAGCCCGCCTTCTTGATGTCGCGGGCGTACTGCGACGGCACGACCCGGTCCCTCGAGTCGACGGCAAGCAGAGCGGGCATGGGCGGGGCGAAGTACTGCACGCCCTTCTTGCGCAAGGCCTGCATCTGCGCGAAGGTCAACCCCGGAACCGGCGGCGTGGCGGTGGGGTCGATGCTGTCGAGATACACCGCCTGTTTGCCGAACTCCGGCGCGTTCTCGATCCAGTACAGGACGTCGTCCGCGTTGAACGACTGGAGCCACACGTCGCGCGGGTCGACGCGCGCCGCGCGTAGCTCGTCGATCGCTTTCTGCGCGTACTGCTCCTGGCCGCCGAACACCGCGTTGATGCGCGCCGGGTCGCCGCCCTTGAGCTCGGGGGTGTGCTTGACGCCGTGTCTTTCGTTGAGCGCGATACTCTCGGCGAAGGTGAGGAGCGTGCCGCGTCCGGTATACAGGTCGGTGCGCCAGGAGGCGGTGCCGCCGAGGAAGCCTTGCGGCGTGGTGGCGGCGGGAACACTGGCGTCCATCTTGCCCGTCAGGCTCTTGTACTCGGAGAGCGTCAGGTCGCTGGTGCAGCACTTCGGGTTCGAGTTGGGACCCGTCCAGGGAACCGAGCACTTGGCGTTCAGGGGCGTGGCCACGATGTTGGTGGTGGTGTGCAGGTCGCACTCGGAGTGGCGGCACACCAGCTCGCCGTCGGCGGTGAACGTCATGTCGCACTCCACGATGCCCGCGCCCATGCGCACCGCGGCCTCGTAGGACTCCTTGGTGTGCTCGGGGAACTGCAGCGCCGCGCCGCGGTGGCCGATCGAGAAGTCGGACTTGCGGAACGGCCCCTTGTCGCACTTCTGCAGGCGGTTCTTCAGCTCGCCCGGCCGCATGCTGTCGACGAGATAGAACGGCCGCGGCCCGAGCTGCACGGCTGCGCGTTTGTCGTTGTCGTCGTCGTGATCGGCGAAGCTTGCGGTTGCCAGCGCGCACAGCAGCGCGCCGACTGCGGCCCTTCGGTAGCTCATCGAAATCTCCCTGGGTTGGATGCGTCACTCGAAAAACACGAAATTTCCGAAATTCTTTCTGCGCGCGAGGACGCTAGCGGAGCCGCGTGACCGCGTCGTGACGTGTTTGTTTCTCAGTCGGCGCGTTTCTGTGGACCGAAACGCGCAATGCGTGGGCGAACAATTCGTTAACGCCGCGCGCGCGGTGGAAAAGTTTTTCCGCGCCTGCTTCGCGCGCCACGAGGTAACAGAAAGGTCACTGCGACG
>Ga0180104_1000171_pt1 | contig 13832 bp, 11 predicted proteins | sample EasRiv730_16_1Da_FD_121791 | JGI IMG/M metagenome (GOLD analysis project Ga0180104, IMG submission 121791) | Soil microbial communities from meander-bound floodplain in the East River, Colorado, USA - East River metaG ERMLT730_16_1Da | ecosystem: Environmental > Terrestrial > Soil > Floodplain ... | reverse complement strand
CGGCGGGGAGATCCTGGCCTGGCTCGACCGGAAGGGCGGGGAGGCACCGGTTTCTTCCATTGCCCGGGGGCTTCGCCGCCCGGTCTGGGACGCCGTGGACCGGCTCGTCCGGGTCGGCGCGCTGAGCGTCCGGGTGGAACCGCCTGACACCGGCGGCGGCGCGGTGACCGAGCGCGTCCTGGTGCTCGCGGACGAACGGCCGACCCTCGTCGAGCGACAGGACCTCTTCAAGGGGACGCCGCGGCAACGCGCGCTCTACGAGGCGGTCGAGGGCATGGGCGGGGCCGCGTCCGTGGCCACCCTGCGGGATCAACTGCGCTTCAGCGACGGTGTGCTGCGCGCCGTCGTGACCCGCGGGCTCGGCAGGGTGGAGCAGGTCGAGCGCGTCCGCGATCCCTTCGCCGGCGAGCCCGGGACACCGCCGCCGGACGAACTGACCGGCGATCAGCGCGAGGCCATCGGGTTGCTCGACGCGCTGGGCGCGGGCGAGGGCGCCCTCCTGTTCGGCGTCACCGGCAGCGGCAAGACGCAGGTGTACCTCGAGACGATCCGCCGGGCGCTCGAGAGCGGCCGCGGCGCGATCATCCTGGTGCCCGAGATCGGGCTCACGCCGCAGACGGTGCGACGGGTGCGCGGGGTCTTCGGCGATGCCGTGGCCGTGCTGCACAGCGGGCTGTCCGATGGCGAGCGGGCCGATGCCTGGCGCGGGCTCCGGCGCGGCGAGCGGCGCGTCGCCGTCGGGGCGCGCTCGGCGATCTTCGCGCCGGTGGCCTCGCTCGCCGTGATCGTGGTGGATGAGGAACACGAGGCCACCTACAAGAACGGGGAGGTGCCCCGCTACCACGCGCGGGACGTGGCGGGCGTGCGGGCGCGGCTCGAGGGCGCGAGGCTGATCCTGGGGAGCGCCACGCCCTCGCTCGAGAGCTGGGACGCGGCGCAGCACACGCTCCGCCTGGTGCGGCTGCCGGACCGGATCGGGGCCGCGGTGCTGCCGCCGGTCGAGATCGTGGACGTGCGCACCGCGCCGCGCGTCGCCGAGACGGGCGGGATGCCCTGGTCCGAGGCGCTGGACCAGGCGGTAGCCCGGACGCTCGCCCGCGGGGAGCAGGGGATGCTGCTGCTCAACCGCCGGGGCTACGCGTCGTTCCTGCAATGTCCCGATTGCGGCCGGGTGCCCCAGTGCCCCCAGTGCAGCATCTCGCTGACCGTCCACCGGACGCCGCCCGCCTTGCGCTGCCACTACTGCGCCCACGAGGAGCCCCTCGATCGCGCGTGCCGCGAGTGCGGGCACCCGGTGCAGCAGATGCGGGGGATCGGCACCCAGCAATTGGAACAGCTCCTCGCCGAGCGGTTTCCGGCCGCGCGGATCGCGCGGATGGATCTCGATACCACCGGCAGCAAGTGGGCGCACCACCGGATCCTCGGCACCGTCGAGCGGGGCGAGATGGACCTGCTGGTCGGCACCCAAATGATCGCGAAGGGCCTCGACTTCCCGAACGTCACCCTCGTCGGGGTGGTGGACGCCGACACCGCCCTCTACCTGCCCGACTTCCGGGCGGCGGAGCGGACGTTTCAACTGCTCGCGCAGGTGGCGGGACGGACCGGCCGCGGGCCCAAGGGGGGGCGGGTGGTGGTGCAGACCCGGCAGCCGAAGCATCACGCCCTTCGCTTCGCCGCGGCGCACGACGCCGAAGGGTTCCTCGCGCAGGAGCTGGCGCACCGTGCCTCGCCGCCGTATCCGCCGGGCGTGGCGCTGGTTAACCTGCTGGTCTCGGGCCGGGAGGAGACGGCGGTGGGACGGGTCGCGGCGGAGGTGGCCGACTGGTGCGCGGCGCTCGCGGCATCGCAGGGGCTCGACCTGACGATCCTGGGGCCGGCACCCTGCCCGCTGGCGCGGATCCAGGGCCGTTGGCGGTGGCACGTGGTGCTCAAGGGACAGCCCGCCGTCATCGGCGGCGTCACCCGTTACGCGGCGACCAAGCTCGGCGGCGGCGCGGAGACGAGGGTGAGTATCGACAGGGATCCGGTATCACTGCTTTAGGACTATGGACTGAGTAGCGAGGACTGAGGGCGCACCTCGCATCTTCCGGTCCTCAGTCCTCAGTCCTCAGTCCTCAGTCCTCACTTCCAACCTATTTCCGCCCCCACGTACGCATTCCTCCCCGGCGAGGGCTCGAGCACGCGGCCGCCGAAGCCGTTGATCGTGACGGAGCCCACGTAGGTGCGGTCGAAGAGGTTGTTCACCACCACGAACGGCGCCACGGACCAGCTCCCGATCGGCCGGTCGAGGCTCAGCCGCAAGTTGGTGACGCCCGTTCCCCAGCCCGCGACCCTGATCGTGTTCTGGTCGTCGCCGTAGAGCGAGGAGCTCATCGTCTGGTCGAGGTCGATGGCGATCCCCGCGCCGGGCGTAGCGCGGATCCCCAGCCGGAAGAATGCCTCAGGCACGCCCGCGAGCCGATTCCCATCGAGCGTGTCCACCTCGACCCCATCGACGAGCTTGTAGTCGGTGAACCGATAGTGCGCGTAGGTATAGGAGCCGAACACGCGCAAGCCGCTGACCGGAACCACGCTCAGCCCCGCCTCGACCCCCCGGTGGCGGGTTTGCCCCGCATTCTGGAAGAACGCGCGCCCCCCGATCTCCCGATACTGCACGATCGCGTCCTCGACGTCGGCCTGGAACACCGCGAGCGACCAGGAGAGGTCGCGGCCCAGCTCGCCGCGGGCGCCCAACTCGAAGTTGCCGGCTCGCTGCGGTCCCAGCTCGTCGTTGACCCCGCCGCTGCCGTCGGGCTGGTTGACGAGCTCGGTGGTCGTGGGCGTCTCGAATGCCGTCGAGACATTGGCATACGGGATGAACGACTCCTGAACCGCGTAGCTCACGCCGAGGTTGCCGCTCCACGCGCTCATTGTGCGGTCGCCGCTGTTGTCCACGCCGTCGGTCAGGTGGAGGTCGTCCACCTCGAACTGGACGTTGTCGTAGCGCACGCCCGCGCTGATCGTGACCTTCGGCTGCGGCGACCAGGTGAGCTGCGCGAACGGGCCGACCTCCGACACGCGCTCGACCTGGTCGATCGTCAGGCTGTCGGTCCGCTCGCCGGCGCCGTCCCCGAGGTAATTCTGTCGGTCGTCCTGCATCACCTGGCCGTCGATCCCCGCCGTGAGGCGCGGCGCCGACTCGGCGCCCAGGTGCCGGCTCGCCTGGAGGCGAATCCCGCCCGCCTGCCGGTCGATCACGACGATGTTGTTCGTGGCCAGCGGGTTGTCGAGATCGCGGAGCAAACCGAATGCCGTTCCGCTCAGCGTGTTGCCGCGCGTGTCGGTGTGTCGCACGGTGACGGCGAGCTGTTGCTGCTGCACCGCCTTGTCCGCCTGCCGGTTGATGTTGTTCGCCGGCGCGGAGTCCGGGTTGGCCGCGTACTCGGCCTCCGTCAGGGCGCCGGGGTTTTCGGCCGTCGGCGTGTCGGCGAGTCCGAGCCGGACGCGCAGCTCGGTCGCTTCCGAGAGCGCGTAGTCGGCGCCCACGTTGAGCTGCCGGATCTCCGCCGCGCTCTGCTGCCGGAAACCGTCAGTGAGAAACAGTGAGGCGGAGAGGGCGGCGCCGAGGCGACCGGACCTGCCCGCACCGCGAACCTGCCACTTGGTGCTGCCCGCCGCGCCGCCCTCGAGCCGCGCCGCCGCGGCGAGCGGGCTCTGGCCTGCCGCCTCGCTCCGGAAGGAAATCACCCCGCCGGAGGCGTTGCCGTAGAGCGATGACGCGGCCCCGCGGAGCACCTCGACCCGGTCCAGCGTCCCGAATTCGACGTTGGTGAGCTGGCTCTGTCCGTCGGGGAGCGTCTGGGGCACGTCGTCGAGCAGGATCTTCACGCCACGGGCGCCGAAGTTGGCGCGGCTCCCGGCTCCGCGAATGGAGATGCGCTGGTCCACCGAGAAGTTGTAACGGTTGGCGACGTACACGCCGGGCAGGTTGGTCAGCGCCTCATCGGCGCCGATCGTCAGCTGGGCCCGCCGGATGTCCGTGCGACCCAGGAATCCGACCGCGGCCGGCACCCGATCGAGCGGCTCGACGGTACGGGTGACGGTGAGGGTCGGCAATTCGAAGCGGGGCAGGGAGTCGCGACCCGCCGTGTCCGGCTTGACCGGCACCTGTGCTTCGACCCCGGAGCCGAGTCCGGCGAGGGCCAGCAGGAGCCCGAGGGCGCGGAAGCGCCGGGCCGGCAGGGTGGGTGCTGTGGCGTAAGGACGCATCGCTCCACAAGATGCAACGTCTGGAATCACCCGCAAGTCGGCTTGAATCCCCACGGGTGCACCCCTAAGATTCGTCCGGCCTATGCCTACCCAAGCCTACTCCGCGCCGGACTTCCGGTCGCCCCCCTTCGCCGCCGCTCCCACGGCCCGCTTCGCACCGCTGCCGGCCGACGGCGTGCTTCCCGAGGGGTTCTTCTCGACCTCGAACCTGCCGACCTACGTGCACCTCGGGGCCGGCAACTGGGTCTCGCCCACGCGGCCCCGGATGGATTGTGTGATCGTCCGGCGCGGCGAGCTGCTCGAGGTGGCCGAGCCCCGGCGGCTCCGCTCCGGCGACCTGATCGCGATGGGAGAGGCGGAGGACGGCTCGCAGGGCATCTTCGTGCACGCGGAGGGATTCCTCGCCGGCTCGCACAGCGCCAACGAATTCCGCTTCATGTCCACCGAGGTGAGCCGCGAACGCCCCGTGAACTACGAGGAGCTCGCCGCGCGCCTGGCGGAGGAGAAGCGGCGGGCGGCTACCTGATCTGGGTCATCGGTCCCGCGCTCGTCCATTCGCGGGCCCGGGCGGATTTCGAGTGGTTCATCCAGCAGGGATACGTGCAGGCGGTGCTGGCGGGCAACGCCGTGGCGGTGCACGACATCGAGGCGGCGATCTTCGGGACCACGCTGGGGATGTCGAACACGGGGCAGCCCACCGAGGGCGGGCACGGACTGCACATGCGCGCCATCAACCGGGTGCGGGCGCTCGGTTCCATCGAGAAGGCGGTCGCGTCCGGCCTGGTCCGGAGCGGCATCATGCACGCCCTGGTGACCCGGAAGGTGCCCTATGTCCTGGCCGGCTCCATTCGCGATGATGGCCCGCTGCCTGGCGTGATCTCGGACAACCTGCAGGCGCAGGACGCGATGCGCGAGCACACGGTGCGCGCCACCGGCGCCATCTTCGTGGCCACCGCGCTCCACGCCATCGCCGTCGGGAACATGCTCCCCGCGTTTCATGCCCATTACGACGGCGTGCCTTCGGAGCTGATGACGATCTGCGTGGACCAGACGGAGTTCGTCGTGAACAAGCTGAGGGACCGGGGCACCCATCAGGCGTACGGCGTCGTGACCAACGCGCAGGACTTCATGCACGTCCTTCGATTCTATTGCGAGAAATGACCGCCTACCGCGATCTGAATCCGCCGGGCCCCGGCACCGGCGAGGGATGGGACCAACTCGCCGCCGCCGTCGCGGGCCAGCTTCCGGTCTCGGAACTGGACGGGCTGTGGGTGTTCCAGTCGTTCCGCCGGGAAGGGAAGGAGTACGGCACCGCGATCCTCTCCCGGCTGGACGGCGACCGCCGCCGGATCTACACGGCGCGCTACGTCCACACGCTCAAGGGCAAGGAGCGGGGCAAGTTCGCCTCGGAGCTGGCGGAAGTCGGCAGCGGGCCGCTTGAGGCCCTAGACGAGCTCATGGCGCTCGTGCCGAAGCGGACCGAGGAGGAGCCGCCGATTCCCCTGCCGGTTCACGCGTGGTACCCCCCGGGGTTCGATGGCGCACCTGGGCAAGGCTGAGGCCTCCGACCTAATCGAGCGCTTCCGCCGCTACCTGCGGGACCATCATCTGCCCGCCACCCGGCAGCGGGACCTGATCGCCGAGACGGTCTTCCGCGCGCAGGACCACCTCTCCGCCGACGGCATCCGGCGCCGGCTCCAGGAGCGGGGTGAACGCGTGGCCACGGCGACGATCTACCGCGCGCTCGACCTGCTCGAGCGGAGCGGCCTGGTCCGCGCGCACGATTTCGGGGACGGGTTCCGGCGGTTCGAGGGGGTGGTGCCGCAGACGGCCCACGGGCACCTCGTCTGCCTCCGGTGCGGCCAGGTGGCCGAGTTCATCAACGAGCGGCTGGAACGGATGCTGCCGATCATCGCCGACGAGCACGACTTCCTCCATCAACGCCACCGGGTCGAGATCCACGGCCTCTGCCGCGAGTGCCGGCGGCGGGACCTGGAGGCCCTCTGAACCCTCCCGATCAGCTCGGCTTCCTGGTCGCCTTCGCGGCCGGCATCCTGAGCTTCCTCTCGCCCTGCGTCCTCCCGCTGGTTCCGAGTTACCTCGGGTTCATCACCGGCATGACGCTGGAGGAAATGACCGGGCGCCGCCGGCTGGCGATGCTGCACTCGGCGCTGTTCATCCTGGGCTTCGCCCTGGTCTTCATCCTGCTCGGCGCCAGCGCGACGGCGCTCGGGTCGGCGCTCAAGTACTACCAGGTGTGGCTGCAGCGGATCGGCGGCGCACTGATCGTGCTGTTCGGCCTGTACGCCCTCGGCGTCTTCAAGTTCCGGTTTCTGCAGATGGAGCAGCGGGTCCAGATCGACCGCAAGCCGATCGGCTACCTGGGGTCGGTGCTGGTGGGGATGGCCTTCGCGGCCGGGTGGACGCCCTGCATCGGCCCGATCCTGGGCGCGATCCTCGGGCTGGCCGCGACCCAGGGCGACGTCACCCGCGGCACGCTGCTCCTCGCGTCCTATTCGGCCGGACTCGCGGTGCCGTTCCTGGTGGCGGCCTATGCGGTCGAGGCGTTTCTCGACTGGTTCCAGCGGTTCCGGCCGTACCTGCCCTGGGTGATGCGGGTGAGCGGGATCCTGCTGATTCTCGTGGGGATCCTGATGATGACCGGCGAATTCACGCGGCTGGCGGGCTGGCTGCAGGGGCTGACACCGGATTTCATCCGCAGCAAGATCTGAGGCTACGCCAGCTCCTCCTCCATCTCCTGCCGACGAAGCAGCTCCCAGTAACGCCCACCATTGGCCACCAGCGTCGCGTGGGTGCCCTCCTCCACGATCCGACCTTCCTCGATCACCAGGATCCAGTCCGCATCCCGCACCGCCACCAGGCGGTGGGAAATGATGATGCTGGTGCGCCCGCTCAGGGCGTGGCGCAGCGCCGTCAGGACGCGGGCCTCGGTCTGCACGTCCACGGCGCTCAGCGCGTCGTCCAGCACGAACACGGGCGGGTCCTGGGCGAGGGCGCGGGCGATCGCCGTGCGCTGCTTCTGGCCGCCGGAGAGATTGATCCCGCGCTCGCCGAGGAGGGTGTCGTAGCCCTTCGGGAGCGCAGGGAGTGCCTCGGTGAGCTGTGCGACCTCGGAGACCTGCTCCAGCCGACCGTCGTCCGGGGCGCCGAGGAGGATGTTGCCGCGCACGGAGTCGCTGAAGAGGAAGGTCTCCTGCGGTACGAAGCCGATGTTCCGCCGCAGCTCCTCGAGCGCGAGGCTCCGGAGGTCCACGCCGTCCAGCAGGACTCTTCCTTTGTCGGGATCGTAGGTGCGCACGGCCAGCTCGGCCACGGTCGACTTCCCGGCGCCGGTCGCGCCGACGATAGCGAGCGAGCGCCCGGGTGCGACGGTGAACGACACGTCCTGCAGCACCCAGCCGCGGTCGTGCGCGCCGGGATAGCGGAACCAGACGTGCTCGAAGGCGAGCGAGCGGGCGCCCCGGCGCGGGGGCAGCAACGCGGGCGCGGCCGGGGAGGTGATCCGGGGATGCTCACGGAAGAGGGCGTTGATCCGGGCCATCGCGGCTTCGCCCCGCTGGATCAGGCTCAGCGCCCAGCCGAGCGCGATCATCGGCCAAACCAGCATCACGAGGTAGACGCCGAACGCCACGAACTCGCCGACCGACACCGTCCCCGCGATGACGAGCCGGCCGCCGACGAACAGGACCGCCACGCCGCCGAGCCCGCCCAGCATCGCCAGCAGGGGATGGAAGGCGCCCTGCGCCTTGGCCAGGGCGACGTTGCGCGTCAGGTACTCGTCGTTTAAGCTGCGGAAGTGGGCGGTTTCCGCGGTTTCCTGCCGGTAGGCCCGCACGATCCGCACGCCCGACAGATTCTCGTGTACGTGGCTCGTGAGGACGCCGAACTGGTCCTGGATGGCGAGCGACCGGTTGTGGATCATCTGGCCCAGCGACAGCATCACGACTGGGAGCCCGAGCAGCGGGAGCAGGGCGAGGACGGTCAGCTTCGGGCTGATCGCCAGCATCGCAGGGCCGACGATCACGATCCGCACCGCCGTGTCCACCATGTACATCAGCGCCGGGCCGGCGGCCATCCGGGCGGCGAGCAGGTCGTTGGTGGAGCGGGCCATCAGGTCGCCGGTGGAGGCGCGGTCGTAGAATTCGGGCGAGAGCCGGGTGAGTTGACGGAAGAGGTCGTTCCGGAGATCGTATTCGACCCATCGGCTCCCGCTGTTCAACAGCTGGCGCATCCCGTAGCGGGCGATGCCGCCCAGCACGGTCACGCCGACCATGAAGGCCGCGGCCGTGCCGACGGCCCGGGTCGGGGCGCCGGCGCCGATGAGGTCGATGGCCCGCTGCAGGAACCGGGGCCACAGGGTCGTCAGGGCATTGGAGACGATGACACAGAGGAACCCCACCGCATACGTGCGGCGGTAGGCAACCACGTAGGGCAGGAGCGCACGAAGCTCATTCATCGCGTGCAATGTGCCGGCCACCCCTTGAGCCCGGCAAGTGCGCGCATCAGGAGGACGATCGCCATGAAAGCCATTGTTGCCACATTTGCGCTCGCCGCCCTGATCGGGTGCGCGGGCGGAGACAAATCAGCGTCCGGAGCCGCGGACAGCCTGAGCCGGGAGCTCGAGCTCGCGCAGCCAGACTCCGGCATGCCGCTGACGGACGTCGAGGGCGCCACGCCCGAGACGGTCTACGTCAGCAAGCCGACGACGACGCCTCCGGCCACGGCCAAGCCGAAGCCCGCGGCGCCCGCGCCGGCGGCACCCGCGCCGGCGGCACCCGCGCCGAAACCGGCCGCGAAGCCCGCCGCCCTCGCCTCGGGCGAGACCTTCACGGTCACCGCGACGGACACGGTGACCTCCCGCGTCAACAAGGCGGGCGAGACGATGTACGCCAAGGTGGGGCAGGACATTACGGCGGCCGACGGGCGCGTTGTGATTCCGGCGGGCTCGACGGTGGCGATCCTGCTGAAGGAGTTCAAGTCGGCCCCCACCAAGGGCGGCAAGGAGACGATCGTCCTGGAGCCGACCTCGGTGGCGATCGCGGGGACGAGCTACCCGGTGACCGGCACCGTGGACAAGGTGATCTACTCGCTCAAGGGCCGCGGCATCACGGGCGGCACGGCGGCCAAGGTCGGGGCCGGAGCCGCCGCCGGCGCGGTGCTCGGCAAGGTGATCGGTGGCAATACGGGCGGTGCGGTGATTGGTGGCGTGGTGGGCGGCGCCGCGGGTGCGGCCGTCGCCGACGAGACCGGCGACCGGGACATCGTCATCGCGCCGGGCGCGGCAATCACGATCAGGCTGACGGGGGACTTCGTAGCAGCGAAGTAAAAGCGGCAAGGACTGAGGATTGAGGACTGAGGACTGAGGACTGAGGGCAAGTCGGTTGCTCAGTCCTCAGTCCTCGTTTCTCAGTCCTGCTTGCTCAGTATCCCGCCCCTCCGCCCCCCAGCCTCGGATCGCTCACCCCCAGCCAGCCGCCCGGCACGCGGATAATGGCCTCGATGTCCCCGCTCCGGCCCCCGTCATAAGCCCCGTGGCCCATCGCGCGGAGCCGCGTCATCGTGGCGGGCTGGAAGCCGTTCCGCTCCAGGCGGATGGAGTCCGGCAGGGCCTGGTGATGCATGCGCGGCGCCTCGATGGCTTCCTGCAGCGTCATCCCGTGATCGATCACGTTCGAGATCACGTGGTAGACCATCGTGATGATGCGGGGCCCGCCGGGCGTCCCCACGACCATCTCGAGGCGGCCGGCGGAGTCCACGACGATGGTTGGCGTCATCGCCGACAGCATCCGCTTGCCGGGCTGGATCGCGTTGACCTCGCCCTGGACTAGCCCATACATGTTCGGCTTGCCGGGGGCCGCGGCGAAGTCATCCATGGTGTCGTTGAGTAGGAACCCGGCTCCCGCCACCGTCACCGCGCTGCCGTAACTGTCGTTCAGCGTGGTGGTGGTGCTCACCGCGTTCCCCTCGGCGTCCACCACGGAATAGTGCGTCGTCGAACCGCCGTCGCGGAGGGATGGATCGAATTTCGGCGTCGGGGTGGCCTGGTCGGGCTTGATGGTGGCGCGCTGGGAGGCGGCGTAGTCCTTCGACAGCAGGCGATCCAGCGGGATCTTCGCGAAGCCGGGATCGCCGAGGTACTGGTTCCGGTCGGTGAAGGCCCGCTTCATCGCCTCGGCCTCGAGATGCAGCAGCGCCGGCGTCCCGAACGGCGGGAGCGGCGCGAACCCCTCGAGAATGTTGAGGATCATCGCGAGCGTCGTCCCGCCCGAGGAGGCGAGCGGCATCGAGTAGATCGTGTGCCCCCGGTACGAAATGGTGACCGGCTCCCGCCAGAGCGCCTTGTAGCTCGCCAGGTCCCCGTGGGTGATGATCCCGCCGCCGCGCTCCATTTCCGCCACGATCAGGTCCGCCACCCTGCCGCGGTAGAAACCGGCCCACCCGCTGTCCCGAATGGCCGCCAGGGTTCGGCCGAGGTCGGGCTGCTTGAGCGTCGTACCGGGCACCGGTGGACGGTTGTTGGGAAGGAACTGCGCGCGGGAGGCGGGGAACAGATAAAGCCGTTCCCAGTAGTCGCCGATCGATTCGGCGCGATAGTCGTCGACCACGTATCCGTCGTCGGCCAGCCGGATCGCGGGCGCGAGCACGTCGGCCAGGGGCAGCTTGCCGAATCGGCGATGCGCCTCCACCAGGCCGGCCGGGGCGCCGGGAACACCCGCGGCGAGGTGGCCGGTCAGGCTCAGGTCGGCCACGTCGCCATCCGGCTCGATGTACATGTCCCGCGTGGCTGCTGCCGGCGCCGTCTCCCGGTAATCGAGGGCGTAGGCCTTGCCGTCCGCCATCCGGAACACCATGAAGCCGCCGCCGCCGATATTGCCTGCCTCGGGATGCACCACGGCCAGGGCGAAACCCACCGCCACCGCGGCATCCACCGCATTGCCGCCCTTCCGGAGGATGTCGCGTCCCACCTCGCTCGCGATCGGGCTCCCGGACACCACCACCGCGGAGGCTCCCTCGGTGATCCGCGCCTTTCCGCGGAGTGACCAGCCCGAGTTGTACCCCTCGGCGACCCCGCCCGGGGCCGGAGAGGTGGCGGGCGCGCCTGGTGAACAGGCCGCAGCGCAGAGACCCAGCACGACGGCGACCGCGTGGTGTCGAAGGCTCACGAAGACCTCGAGTTGTGTCGGTGGGATCGGGGGGTGGAGGTTGCCCCCTGACGAAAGCGCCTCCTAATTTACCCGATTCTCGCCCGGTTCAAGGCTCGCCTCACTCGCACCCAGGTTCCCGCATGCTCGATCCCCGGTTGACCGAACGGCGCAATCCCCGCACGAGCGGGATCGATGAGGCGTCGGCGGCGGAGATCGTGGACCTGATGGCGGCCGAGGACGCGACCGTGCCCATAGCCGTCGCGCATGCGCGGGCGGAGATTGCCCGGACGATCGAACTGATCGAGGCGGCCTTCCGGCAGGGCGGGCGGCTCCTCTACGTCGGCGCCGGCACCAGCGGCCGGCTCGGCGTGCTCGACGCCTCGGAATGCCCGCCCACGTTCGGATCCCCGCCGGAGATGGTCGTCGGGATCATCGCCGGTGGCCTGCCCGCGCTCGTCAAACCCGCCGAAGGGGCGGAGGACGACGTCAATCTCGGCATCAGCGCGATGGATGAGCGCCAGGTGTCCGCCCGGGACGTGGTGGTCGGCATCGCGGCCAGCGGCACCACCCCGTACGTGCGCGCCGCGCTCGGCCGGGCCCAGACTCTCGGCGCCCGCACCGTCTTCCTGTCGTGCAGCGAGCCGCCGGCACTGGTCCGCGAGACGTGCGACGTCTGCATCACCGTCCTGGTCGGGCCGGAAGTCGTGACCGGCTCGACCCGGCTCAAGGCGGGCACCGCGACCAAGCTCGTGCTCAACATGCTCACGACCGGCGCCATGATCCGGATCGGCAAGACCTACGGCAACCTGATGGTGGATCTGCAGGCCTGGAGCAACAAGCTGGTGGATCGGGGCCAGCGCATCCTGATGGAGGTGACGGGACTCGACCGTGAGGCGTCCCGCGCGGCGATCGCCGCCGCCGGCGGGAGCGTGCGCACCGCCATCGTGATGGCGCGCACGGGGCTCCCGCGCGGCGAGGCCGAGCGGCGCCTCGCCGAGTCGGGGGGCCATCTCCGCCCGATCGTCGGCGACCCGCCGCCGGCCATGGGCGCCTGATGGAGCGCCCGTCGCTCGTCGTGGGTCTCATGTCGGGCACATCCCTCGATGGGATGGACGCGGCGCTGGTGCGCCTGGCAGGGCCGACCCGCGCCGAGCTGCTCGCGTTCGCGACGCGGGCCTACTCCGAGGACGAGCGGAACTGGCTCCTCGGTGCCATGGCGAGTGAGGGCGCCTCGAGCCTGGCCCGGCTCAATGTTCAGATCGCGGAATGGGCCGCCGAGGCGGTGCAACTGGTGCTGGATACGGGCTCCATCCGGGCGGACCAGTTGGCCTGCATCGCCTTCCCGGGCCATACGATCTGGCATCAGCCGCCGCTCGTGAGCTGGCAACTCGGCGAGCCCGCCGTCCTCGCGGAGCGGTTCGGCGTGAGGGTCGTGAGCAACTTCCGCGCGCGCGACGTGGCGGCGGGCGGGCAGGGGGCGCCGCTCGTGCCGCTGGCCGACGTGCTGCTCTTCGCGAGCGCGGAGCGACGGCGCGTGCTGTTGAATGTCGGCGGCATGGCCAATCTCACGTTCGTGCCGAAGAGCGGCGGGGAGGATGGTGCGTTCGCATTCGATACCGGCCCCGGGATGGCCGTTATCGACGCCGTCGCCCGACTGTTGGATCCGTCCCGCCCCTTCGACGTGGACGGGATGCTGGCTCGCGCCGGCAAGGTGGACGAAAAAGTGCTCGCGACGCTGCTCGCGGATTCCTACTTCACCGCGAATCCACCCAAGAGCACCGGCCGGGAGCGGTTCGGGGACGACTATTCCGTGTGGCTCTACGAGCGCGTCCCCGGCCCGAATGGCGTCGCGACCGCCGTGGCGCTCACGGTGCGGACCATCGCGAGCGCGATCCGGCAGTGGACGCCGACCGCGGAGGAAGTAGTCATTTCCGGCGGCGGAGCCCACCACCCGGTGGTCTTCGAGCAGCTCGCGCAGACCCTGCGCCCGATCCCGCTCCGCCGGTTCGATGAACTCTTCTTCGATGGCGATGCGAAGGAGGCGGTCGCGTTCGGCCTCCTCGGCTACCTCACGCTGCACGGCCAGCCCGGCAATCTCCCCGCCGCCACGGGTGCCCGAGGCGCCCGGGTGCTCGGCTCGATCACCCCACCGTGAATCCAGGCCGGCTGATTCTTCCGGCGCTCCGATGGCGCGCCGACACCGGATTCACCCACGAGGACGCCGCCATCCGGGCCGCGATCGAGTTCGGCGCGGGTGGCTTCATCATCTTCGGCGGGCACGCCGACGCGGTCGCACGGCTCACTGCCGAACTCCTCGACCGGGCGGGCCGCGCGCTCCTCCTTGCGGCGGATCTCGAACGCGGAGCGGGACATCAGTTCGCGGGGATGAGCGAGTTCCCGCCTCCCGCCGCTCTCGCG
>Ga0180104_1000170_pt1 | contig 13840 bp, 12 predicted proteins | sample EasRiv730_16_1Da_FD_121791 | JGI IMG/M metagenome (GOLD analysis project Ga0180104, IMG submission 121791) | Soil microbial communities from meander-bound floodplain in the East River, Colorado, USA - East River metaG ERMLT730_16_1Da | ecosystem: Environmental > Terrestrial > Soil > Floodplain ... | reverse complement strand
CGCGGCCCGCATGTCCTCATGCTACGCGCCTCCGGCAGAATTGCCGACTGCAGAAGACACTGAGCGGGCGACCACGCTCGGGTCGCCCGCGCCGACACCGCAACGGGCTAGTCGAGACCCATGCACCTCGCGTAGTAAGTCACCGTCGCCGGCCAGTCGGAGAAGATGTCGAGGATGTCGACATCGCCGGCCAGCACGTCGAGCGTGAGCCCGTTGATGTAGGTGCGGTGTGCCAACGGCATGCAGCGGACGAGGCGCACTCCTCCATCGGACTCGCAGCCATCCATGCCATCATGCGCCTCCTGGTGGAGGGACGTCGCATGCGGGTCTGCAAATTCCAATCTTCCCTGCTTGGCAGTTTTTTCGCGGCACTGGCACTGACGGCGGTGGCCAGCGAACCCGAATTGCCGGCCGCGAATGCGGATCGACTGCAGCAGCGCATCGTCGAGCTGGCGAAATTCGGCGCCAACCCCGGCGGTGGCGTGAGCCGAATCGCTTTCAGCGCGGCGGATATCGCAGGCCGTGAATATATCAAGGGGTTGATGCAGCAAGCCGGGCTTCAGGTGCGCTTCGACACGGCAGGCAACATCATCGGCCGGCGCGACGGCACCGACCCGAAGTTCCCGGTGATCATGACGGGTTCGCACATCGACTCCGTTCCGGGCGGTGGCAACTACGACGGCGACGTCGGCGTGCTGGGCGCGATCGAGGTCGCGCAACTGCTGCACGAACACGGCGTGCGCATGCGACATCCGCTGGAGATAGTGAGTTTCACGGACGAGGAAGGCGGACTGATCGGAAGCCTCGCGATGACCGGCAGGCTGGAAGGGGGCGCGCTTGATGTGGTGAGCCACAGCGGCAAGTCGATTCGTGAAGGCATTCTTGCAATCGGCGGTGATCCGCAGCGCCTGGTGCAGGCGCGGCGAAACCCCGGCGAGCTCAAGGCCTTTGTCGAGCTGCACATCGAGCAGGGTGCGGTTCTCGACGAGAGCGGAGTCGATATCGGCGTGGTCGAGGGAATCGTGGGCATCCGCTGGTGGGACGTCACGGTCGATGGGGTGGCCAACCATGCCGGCACGACACCGATGGACCGCCGCCGTGACGCACTGGTAAGTGCCGCCGAGCTGGCGCTCGCCGTCCACCGGGTCGCCACTGCGCTGCCCGGCCGACAGGTTGCCACCGTCGGCAGAATCCGCGCCGAACCCGGCGCCCCGAACGTGATCCCGGGCAGTGTGGTCATGAGTCTGGAAATTCGAGATCTCGCATCGGAGAAGATCCAGCAGGTGTACGACGCGATCCGGGCGGAAGCAGAGAAGATCGCGATGGCGCGCCAGACACCGATCGGTTTCAAGGAACTCGACGTCGCCTCTGAACCCGCTCCCACCGATGAACGAATGAGACGCATCATTGCTGCGGCCGCAGCATCCCTCGGCCTCACTCACCGGCTCATGCCGAGCGGCGCCGGACACGACGCTCAGGACATGACTCACCTCGCTCCGACCGGCATGATTTTCGTGCCGAGCGTCGGCGGCATCAGTCACTCGCCGCAGGAGTACACGCCGCCGGATGACATCGCCAACGGCGTAAACGTCTTGCTTCGAACCGTCCTGGCGATCGATCGAGGGGAGCTGGACTGATCGCGTACCGTTCGGAGCCTCCGCTGGAGGGCCGCTGTCGAGCCGCTCAAGTCACTGCGCGCACCGGCGTCACAGTGATCACGAATAGCTCGGTCGCGGCGCTGGCGGTGAAGGTCGCAGTCTCGCCCGGCTCGAGACGGATGGCCGATTGCGCGAAGTACGGCTCGGCATTGCACTGACCTTCTCCTTCGCGCACGAAAATCAACCGGCGGTCACGCGATGACCCTGCGTCGTGAATCGCGCCCGCATCGAGCGCGAGGAATTCGAGCGACAGTCCGCGGCCAGGAAAGCTCCCGAGAAACTTGTGGCGCACACCGGGTGCGCCGGGGACGTCGCGCCACGCAAAACCATCGGGACGGAACACAACGGGCACGCGGTATTGCGGCTTCGGATAAACGAGCGGCCGGCCGGTGACGCAGCGCCAGATCGCTTCGTACGCATCCTCGTTCTTCCTGCCCTCACCGTTCGTCCGCCGGAACACGCCCTGCTCGAACACGCCTTCGCGAAGCAACCGCTCCCGGCCCGCCCGCACCTGACTTGCACTGAGAAAGCCCAAGCCGCTTGCGCCACCCATCTGCAACACGAGCGTCAGCCGGTCGGGACCGCCTTCCTGCGGTCCGTAATGCACGCTCTCCGGAAAATAACCGACCTCGCCCGCCTTGATTTTCAGATCCCGCGCAATCGGGATCGCACCTTCCAGACACAAGCGCACCTGGTCCCAGGGGTGCCGGTGACGTGGGGAGTAATAGTCGGAGCCTTCGTTGGCCAGCACCCAGAGGAAGTTGTCAGGACTGTTCTCCTCGCCCTCGAACAGAATCTTGTGCGCCAGCCGGCCCGCGCGTTGAGCGGCAAGATTCTCACCCCACTCCATCCGGCCCCCGTGCACAATGTCCACGACCCTGCAACCTCGAATCAGAGCGCAGGAGCGCGCATCAACGCGGCGTGCGCCCCGGCAATGCGGCCGAAAGTCGCCGCGCGCAATACTGACGTGCCAGCGGGGTACTGGTGGTAATAGAGGCCCGTCACCTCGCCGGCTGCGTAGAGACCCGGAATCGGCGTGCCCGACGGCGTGACGACACGCGCCAAGCTGTCCGTTCGCACGCCGCCAAACGTGAATGTGATTGCGCAGATCAGCGGATAGCCGATGTACGGTGGCGATGCGATCGGAAATGCCCAGTTCGATTTCGGCGGCCTAAGCCCCGGCGCCGCCTTGCCGTCGCGGATGTGGGCGTTGAACTTTCCTGGACCAATCGCGGCATTGAATTCGGCGACCGTTCTCTCGAGCGCCTTCGGATCGAGCCCGAGACGGCTCGCGAGTTCCGCGAGCGTGGCGGCGGAAACGGGCGGCTGGTCCGTCAGGATGATCGCCTGCACGTGCTCGATCCCGAGCGTCGTCTGGTCGCCGATGAAAAAGGCCTTCTGCTCCTGGTTGCGCCAGATCTCGAACGCGATCTCCTCGAAAGTGGAATCGAAGCTGTCCTTGCCCTCGTCATAGAAACGCTCGGCGCGGGCATTGACGACGATGCCGTAAGGAAACGCGTAGACGACTGCGTCTGGCTTGCTCGAACGCACGTCGACGGGCTCGCCGTGAAACATGTCGAACTGCCCGGCGGTCGCGGCGCCGATTTCCATCGCCATGCGAAGGCCGTCGCCCGTGTTGTTGCTGAGGGTCGGCGCAATGAGCGGCAGATCGCAGGCCCTCGCGCCCAGATATTGCGTCAGCATTTCCTTGTTGCCCTCAAAGCCGCCGCAGGCGATCACCACGGACGGTGCAGACAGTGTCCTCGTCAGGCCGTCGCGACCGCGCACGATGACCCCGTTGACGCGTCCGTCACCAGCGACAGTGAGACGCACGGCTTCCGTCTCGTAAAGAATCTCGGCGCCCAGCGTGCGCTCGAGGACATTCGCGAGCCCATTGACGATGCCGGCGCCGCCGCGCGCCGGCATGCCGAGGCCGCCACCGGTGTTGCGGTTCGGAAAGGGCTGCTTGAAATAGATGAGCTCGATGCCGTTCTGCTCGAGGAATTGCAGAGTCTGCGTGACTTCGCGCTCGAGGGTGCGGCAATACTCGAGGTCGGCCAGTCCGCCGGACAATGCGTTCATCTTGTCGACGAATGCCGGATCGAGCTTGCGGTCCTCAGTGATGCGAAACCACGAACTGGTCCAACGCGTGGCGCCGCCCCGATTCTCGCGACTCGCGCGTTCCACTACCGCGATGCGCGCCTTGCGTCCCTGTGCGTTTGCGGCTGCGGCATAACTGCATGCAGCCGACAGGCCCGCCGCACCGCATCCCAGCACGACGAGGTCATAAGCGAATTTGCCCGTCATGTTGCCTCTCTAGCCCACTGGAAAATTGATTCGATTGCCCATGTCGATCCACACACTCTTCACCTCGGTGTATTCGTGCAGCGCCTCGACGCCTTGCTCGCGACCCAGGCCGCTGTGCTTGAAGCCGCCGAATGGGAGCGCGTGGCTCAGGATGCGATAGTTGTTCACCCACACCGTGCCGGCGCGCAAGCGCGAGACCATGCGATGCGCGCGCTGCACATGGCTGGTCCAGACGCCGGCGGCGAGACCGAAAGGCGTGTCGTTCGCGATCGCGCTGGCCTCATCCTCACCATCAAACCGGATCAGGGCCACCACGGGGCCGAATATTTCCTCACGCGCCAGCCGGCAAGCATTGCTCACGTCGCCAAAGACGGTCGGCTCGACGAAGAAGCCAGGTCGATCCATTCGCCCGCCGCCGGTCAAGAGTTTGAATCCTTCGCTCTTGCCGATCTCGAAGTAGCGCAGAACCTTGTCGAGCTGTGCGCGCGAGGCAAGCGGCCCGAGCTGTGAACCCGCATCCAACGGATCGCCCGCGCGCATCTTGCGAGCCCGACTCACCAACAGTTCCGCCACGCGGTCATAAGCGGCGTTCTCGATCAGCACGCGCGAGCCGGCCATGCAGGTCTGACCCGTCGCCGCGAACACGCCGGCCATCACGCCATTGACCGCGTTGTCGATGTCAGCATCGGCAAAGATGATGTTCGGTGACTTGCCGCCGAGCTCCAGCGAGACGCGCGCGTGTCGGGCGGCCGCAACCATCGCGATCTTCGCGCCGGTCGCTGTCGAACCCGTGAAGGCGATCTTTTCCACATCCGCGTGATTGACCAGCGCGCTACCCGCAGGCTCGCCGTGACCCGTCACGACGTTGATCACGCCTGGCGGAAACCCCGCCTCGATGGCCAGTTCCGCCAGCATCAACGTCGAGGTCGGCGTGACCTCCGAGGGCTTGATCACTACAGTGTTGCCCGCCGCGAGTGCGGGAAACAGCTTTGCACCGAGCAGCAGGAGCGGCGAATTCCAGGGCGTAATCGTGGCCACGACACCGATCGGCTCACGAACCGTGTAGCTCATGAAATTCGGCGCCGCATTCGGCATTGTCACGCCGTGCGTGCTTTCCGCGAGCCCCGCGTAGAAATAACAGTCGTTGGCGAGCACCTGGGCGCCCGGGCCCATCTCGGAAATCAGCTTGCCGTTTTCCCAGATCTGCTGGCGCGCCAGTCGATCCGCATTGGCCTCGATGAGTTGTGCGAGGCGCCTCAGGAGCGCTGCGCGACGGGCCGCGGGCGTCTGCGGCCAGCCACCCTTGTCGAAGGCGCGCCGTGCCGCCTGCACAGCGACGTCAACATCCGCGGGATCTGCTTCGGGGACGAATCCCCAGGCTTCCTCGGTGAAGGGATCGACGCACGAGAAGCTGCGGCCGCCGATGCCGGTCGTCCACGCGCCGTCGATCAGCATGCGGAACTGCTGCTCGCTAACCGATTGCGGCCGCCTCTGCGCGTCCGCCTGGCGGTGCCTGTTGCCTGACATCGTATATAAGTTACCTGACGGGGGGACAAAATGAACAATCTGGTTTGCTCAATGCATCGAACGATTCGTGCGGTCGCCGCCATCAGCGGTGCGGTGCTGTCACTTGCTATCGGTGGCTGTTCGAGTATTACGGCGACGGCCGTCCCTGGCACCCCAAGGTTGTACATCCTCGATTGCGGCACGATTGCGCCCATGGATCCAGCGCTTTTCGGCCTGAAGGCGAGTGAAGTGAACCGGGATGTCAGCTTCGTAACGCCCTGCTATCTCGTCGTGCATTCGAACGGCACGCTCATCTGGGACGTCGGACAAGTGCCCGACCGGGACATCCCCGATGACGGCACCGAGGTCGTCCAGCAGCGCATACTGAAAGCTACGCGGCGCCTGGCGCCACAGCTCGCGGCACTCGGTTACCAGCCGCAGGACATCGTGTATCTCGCAATGTCGCACTACCATGCGGACCACACCGCAAATGCCAACCTGTTCGCCGGCTCGACCTGGATCGTGCAGCAGGCCGAATACGACATCATGTTCAGCGATGCGGAAGTCGGCATCCGCACGCCCGAGTCGTACCAGGACCTGAAGAACGCCAGGCGCATCACTTTGAACAATGCGGATCACGACGTTTTCGGCGACGGCACCGTGATCATCAAGACGGCGCCCGGACATACGCCGGGGCACCAGATGCTGTTCCTCAAGCTTGCCCACTTCGGACCGCTGCTGCTCACGGGCGATCTCTATCATGTGCCCGAGGAGAAGATTCTCGATCGGGTGCCGACGTTCGAGTTCGATGCCGCGATGACGCGCGCGACGCGCAAACAGGTGGACGAATTCGTCAAGCAGACCGGCGCGACATGGTGGATCCAGCATGATCCACCGACGAACGCGTCGTTGAAGAAGGCGCCCGCGTACTACGATTGAACGGCGCCGATTGGGCTGTTCTCCTTAGTTCTTCAGGTGCTCGCCGAAAAACGGCAGCACCTTCTTTTCGAGACGCTCCTCGACACGATTGACGTGATCGCCGTCGTAGATCTCGGCCGTGTGCGCGATCCCATAGTCGTTCAGGATTCCATCGAGCGCGCGCACCGTGTCAGGAATCGGGGGCAGGTCCTTGTCACCGGCATCGACCGCAATCGCATCGAGCTGCTTCAGATTTGGGACGTACTGATGCAGCATCGCGAGCGGCGCATTCGCCGCCCACTTCGCGATCGTCTCCGGCACTGGTTTGCCGTCGACGACGGGCAGATCGAAGTAGTGCGGCGGATTGCGTGGGTTCGGTGACCACGCGGCTGCTGAAGCGAGCATGGCCTTGGTGAAGAAGTCAGCGGCAGCGATCTCCCCATCAGTATTCACTTTCGCTGCGCGCCCCATCGCCTCCGCGTTTGGCTCGAGAATCGCCGCGAGGCAGCACGGATTCATCGCGTACAGGCTCGAGAATACCTGCGGATATTTCATGCCGAGGCGAATCGTGCCGTAGCCGCCCATCGAATGGCCCGCAAGCCCGCGGCTCGCTCGCTGAGCGAGCGTGCGATAGTGCTCATCGATGTAGGTCACCAGGTCCCTGGTGACGAACGCCTCCCAATCGCCGGTGGTCGCCGAGCTCGAGTACATGCTGCCCAGATATTTCGTGTATGCATCGGGCATCACGATGATCATTTCCATCGCCCCGGCGGCATAGGCTCGATCCACCGCGCGCTGAACGCTGACGAAATGCGGGCCGTGCAATCCGAACCAGTTGCTGTCGGAATCCGTAAACCCGTGCAGGAGATAAAGCACTGGGTAGCGGGATTTCGAATTCTTTGCGTAGCCCGGCGGCAGGTAGACGGACACCATCCGGTCGGGGGTATCGCCCTCGAGATTGCCCACCAGGGAAGCCCCGTGCACGGTAATGCGTTCGTACGTGCCGGCCATCGGTTGGGGCTGCGCGGCCGCCGACGAGTTTACTGGGGCTTGCGCGCGCGCAATCGGCAAGCCGACACAGCTCACGACCAGCGCAAGCATGACGGCGGTACGACGAGTCACGTTCATCGCGGCAGAGCCTAACCTGTTGCGGCGCCGCCGCCAATCACTTGCAAGGTTTCTCGGCGACTCATGTCGCGCAGGTCAATGGAGCACTCTTGCAATGCTAAACGTCGAGTCCGCGAGCGGCGTACATTCCTGATAGCCTAAGCTTGCAAGCAGTTCACACCAGGAGACTGCCATGGCTTCAATCGCTGTGACCGGCGCGTCGGGCAAGCTCGGCGGCGCAACCATTCGCTTTCTGCTCGAGCGTAAAGTCGCGCCGAACAACATCGTCGCGGTCGTGCGGGACCCGGCCAAAGTCGCCGAGCTCGCCGCTCGGGGTGTTCAGGTACGGCGTGGCGACTACACCGACTCAAAATCGCTCGAGGGCGCGTTCCGCGGCGCAGACAAGCTGCTGTTTATCTCCACGAGCGCGCTGGGCGAGGAGCGCATGCTCCAACATCGCAACGTCGTGAACGCCGCGCGCGCTGCGGCCGTCGGGCATATTTTCTACACGAGCGTCATCAAGCCGTCCGCCGACGCCAAATTCGCGGCTTCGCCCGGGCACTTCCACACTGAGGCGCTCATCCGCGAGAGTGGCATTCCGTACACGTTCTTCCGCAACAATCTCTATCTCGATCTCGTTCCACTCATGTTCGGCGAAGCGCTGCAGACGGGAACGCTCGTGCACAACGGCGGCAACGGTCGCGTCGGGTTTGTCGCGCGGGAGGACATTGCATACGCACTCGCCGCCACACTCGCCAAAGGCGAGCACAAGAATCGTGAATACCCGATCACTGCAGCAGCGCCCTACAGCCTTACCGATGTGGCGGCTGCCTTGAGCAAGGCCAGCGGCAAGAGCGTGACCTACAAGGCGCTTCCGACCGATGAGTTCCGCAAGATGCTCGAAGCGAAAGGTGTGCCAGCGCCAATCATCGGAATGTCAGTGGGGATTGGGGAAGCCATCCGGGCCGGCGAATTCGATGCCGGCTCTACGGAGCTTCAACGCCTGATGGGCCGTGCGCCGGTGACCCTCGAAGCCTTTCTGCGCAACACCCTCACGCCGAAGTGACGATGGGAGTGTGAACTTCCATGGCCGTACTGCCACCCGGACTTACTGCGGAACAGTTCGCCGCTGCCGTGCGTATGTTCGAGGACGCGGTAGGCAAAGAGTGGGTTTTCACCAGCGACGAGGACCTCACACCGTACCGCGATTCCTATTCGACCGTCTGGGGAACGCCGGACGAGCGCTTGGCCGCGGGAGCTGTCGCTCCATCGAGCGTGGAGCAGGTGCAAGCCGTGGTGCGAATTGCAGATCGCTACCGCGTGCCGTTGTTTCCCATCTCGACCGGCAAGAATTTCGGGTATGGCGGCCCTTCGGCGAATCTCGCGGGCAGTGTCATCGTCGATCTCAAGCGCATGAATCGCGTGCTCGAGGTCGACGAGAATCGCCACTTTGCGCTGGTGGAAGCGGGAGTTTCGTACTTCGACCTGTATCGTTACATTCATGAGCGCGGGCTTAAGGTCTGGATCGACTGTCCCGATCCGGGTTGGGGCAGCCCTGTCGGCAATTCTCTTGAGCGCGGCATCGGCTACACACTGCCTTATTTTCGCGATCACTTCGGCGCCAGTTGCGGAATGGAAGTGGTGCTCGCAAATGGTGAAGTGATGCGGACCGGAATGGGCGCTCTGCCGGCCGCGAAGACCTGGCAGGAGTACCGCTATGGGTTCGGGCCGGATCCCGCGGGCCTTTTCGCGCAAGGTAATTTTGGCATTGTGACGAAGATGGGCTTTCGGCTCATGCCACAGCCCGAGCACTATCGCACCGGCAAGATTACCGTCCTCAGGCGTCGAGACCTGATCCCACTGGTGAAGACGGTAAATTACCTGTCGGACTCGTTCCTGATCGGTGAGCCGGTGTACGCGAGCCCGCTGACCGCCCTGTTAGGGAACGGCGAGTTCCTCAAGGCCGCGACCCGGCAGGGCGGTGCCGTCGACGCCGAGATGGATCGATTCGCCTCTGTTCACCGGCTGCCGGCCTGGCAAGTGGAGCTGCAGTTTTATGGACCGGAAAAGACCTGTCTCGCGAATTGGGAGTACGCCAAGGAGCGGCTGATGCGCGAGATCCCTGGCGCAGCGGCCTTTGAGGGAGAAAGTCTCCCCATTCCCATCACGCCGAAGCAGCTCGAGAATCTGGATGCCCCCTATCCCACGGGCATTCGCCGTAATACCGCGCTGGGAATACCCAGTCTGGGTATCTGGAAGATCGTGAGTGGTGATGGCCACGTAGGCCTCTTTCCAATCATTCCGCGCAGTGGAGAGGCAGTGTTCGAAGCTCAGCGCGTACTCGGTGACGCCACGCGTGAATTTAACCTGCCACCGTTCTTCAGCGCGGTCACCGCACCGCTGCACTGGCACTCATTCGCGTTCCAGATGGTCTTTGCACCGTCAATTTCGCGCAGCGACCCGGCGCACAATGCCCTTGTAGAACGGGCAGTACGCAAGGTAATACGGATTGCAGCCGAGCACGGGTGGGGCGACTACCGCGCCCCCACGGTGTATCAGGACGCCGTGGCCGATACGTTTTCGTTCAACAATCACGCGCTTCGACATTTCCAAGAGACGCTGAAGGACGCGGCAGACCCCAACGGCATCCTCGCGCCGGGTCGTGGTGGCGTGTGGCCCAAGCGGTTCCGGAGTGTCGGATGAGCAGGCTTCCATGCATCGCGATCGCTGCAGCTGGACTCTTTGGCCTGGTGAACGCCGCGGCAGCAGACGGGGACGGTAAACTTCCGATCGCTGCGGGCAAAGTAGTCTACGAACGCGTGTGCGCACCGTGCCATGGCAGGGGGGCCGGTACGGATGGAGCTCAGATGCTGCCAGGCGCCGCCGCGCTCGCCGCCAGATACCAGGGCAAGCTTTCGCCGTTTCTAGAAGATCGCAGCGACCTGAATGCCGATGCACTGAAGGTTTTCGTTCGCCTCGGTGTCGGCGCGATGCCGATGTTTCGCAAGACAGAGATTTCTGATTCGGAGATCGAGGCGATTGCGGCTTATCTCAGCGCCTCCAAGTGACCTTCCCGGCCTTGATCCCTACCGCAGCGGATCCCGGCCCACGATTGCAAAGACACCGAGCAGCGCCTCGCGTGCCGCTTCGGGATCGTTCGTGAGTCTCCGCAGGCGTTCGGCATCGAGGCGCCGCTTCTCCGGATCGCGCTCGCTGACGCGGCGGCGATTCTCCTGTGCCGTGGGAACGGTGACTTCGAGGTGGATTCGCCGTCGCTCGTGTGCCCAGGCGTCGAGCACCTGATCGTGCCGGCGTCCCTCGATCACCGCGATCAACGCATCACCCAGTGACACCGCATCCAGCAGTCCTCCCGTCAACCCGAGACCGCCGATCGGGTTGACGAGGTGGGCCGCATCGCCCGCAAGCAGCGCCCGCCCGACGCGAAAGCGCTCCGAACAGCGATCGTGCACGCGATACGGAGCGACCGCTTCAGGCACGCAGTCCGCCAAAGTGCCTGCAAAGAGTGCGTAGCGCTCAGGCAAGAGCCGCCGGACTTCTTCCTCGCTCAGCTCGCCGTCCTCGCGATACGTGCAGCGCCAGAGCCCGGTCTGGTCGATCTTCACAATGATCGCCCAGTGCTCCGGGTCGAGCACGACGTTGGACTGGCCGAAGCCGTTCGCCTCGAAATCGAAGCGTACGTTGGTGGCGACGAACCACTCGGGCCAGGTGACGCCATCAAGCTTGAGATTCAGGGCGCGTCGGACGCCGCTGTGTGCACCGTCTGCGCCGATGACCCACGGGGCGCGCATGCGTTGCTCGCCCTCGGGGGTCAGCACGGTGACGGTGGCGCATTCGCCGTCCTGCGTCAGCGCCGTCACGCGATGCCGCCAGCGCACCTCCACACCCGGCACTCGCAGCAAGTGTCTGAGGATGATCGCCGCCAGGTCGGGCTGACCCAGATGAAGATTGAACGGATAAGCGGTGTCTTCAGGTTTCAGTACGGCAAAGCTGAAGTGTCCGAGCAGGCGGTGATCGAGAGTCCAGTAGTGATAGGCCTGCTTCAGGACGCCGACTGCTTTGAGATCCTCAAGCAGGCCGAGAGCATCGAGGCGTTCGACAACTGGCGAGTGGTACACGGCAGCGCGCGGTTGATCGAGGATCTTCGATTCCGCATCCAACACGACTACGCGGATTCCGGCGCGCGCGAGTTTCAGGGCCGTGACAAGGCCAACGGGTCCGGCGCCTGAAACGATTACGCCGTCGATGCCTTCAGTCATGCGGCGCAGGGAGCGCGACGAGGATGGCGAAGAGAGGATTCTAAACGGATTCCGGCATCCACCTCATTGCAGACTTTCCTGGCTCGTCGCATTTCGCGAGTTTGCCAGCGCCATGGACAGCTCTCGCAGCAGCTTCGCCCCATCGCCCCGCCAGGCGCTTCCGTGCATGCAGGCGAGCGTCGTCGGTCGCTCGCGGGCAAGCCGTTCGAGGATGGCCGATGTCCGGGGCGCGTGCGCGTAATAGTCCATCGGCGCGCGGAAGCTCTCGCTCGGCCCGAGGATGTCCGTCTCCGTGAGCGCCACGTCACCAGCGCCGCCTTGAGTAAAGAGATCGCCGCAGAAGAACGTTCGGGTGGTCACGTCCAGCATGAGTCCGCACTCCCATGCATGCGGCATATGCGGCGTATCGAACCAGCGCACCGTGTGGCGGCCCAGCGTGAGTTCCTCGCCATCCCCCAACGCGCGCGGCGCCCGGTCTGCGTAGTCCCCAATCGACACCATCGCTGCGATCTGGCTACAGACCGGCACCGCCTCCGGAGCGGCAGCGAGCAGCGCGTTCAGCGCACCGCATTCGTCGGCCTCGAAATGCGAAAACCCGACGTATCGAAGCCGCTCGATCGGCAACACGGCGCCAATGGCCTCGCGCACCAGCGGAAACAGCTGACGCAATCCGGTGTGAAAGAGCATCGGCGCATCATCGACGATCAGGTACTGGTTGAAATTGAACTGCCCACCATCGCCCGGAAGTGCCATGGGCGTGTTGATGCGGTAAATGCCGTCTGCCACTTCGTGCACGTTGGTTCCAGACTGTGTATTCGTGATCATTGGATGGACCTCCTGCAAAGCCTTGCCAAGGAGGTGTAACGACGCCGCCGGTCGTTACACATCCATCGCATGCGAATACTTACACTCGAGGCGGGCAGCCCCTATGCTGATCCGGTGCACGACCCGGCACCCATTCCCGAAGACGGCGCGCTGGCCCGGCGAATCCTCGCTGCTGCGCCGGGCAAGGACGCGGCCGCGGAGTCCGAGCTCTGCCGGCGCTTTGCGCCTCGCATACGGCTGTACGGCCTGCGCCACCTGCGCAGCGAGGCGGCAGCGGCGGACCTCGTCCAGGACGTCCTGGTCATGACCCTTCAGAAGCTGCGCGCGGGTGCGGTTCGCGAACCGGAAAAACTCGCATCCTTCATTTTCGGCACCTGTCGCCAGGTCGCCGTCGACGGCCGGCGAAGCGCCGGTCGGCGCGAGCGCATCCTGCACACCTTCGCCGAGAACCTGCCGCCGACGGTCGAAGCCTCCGACGATGCGCTCGACGCGAGACGCCTCGAGCAGTGCCTCGAGGGCTTGCCGGAGCGAGAGCGCGCGGTTCTCGTGATGGCCTTCTATGACGATCGCCCCGCCGAGGAAGTGGCTGTTGCGCTGGGCGTTTCGGCCGGGAATGTGCGCGTGATCAGGCATCGGGGCATCGAGCGATTGCGACTCTGCATGAACGCGGTGGAGGCAACATGAACGGTCCCGTGTGCACGGCCGTCGTCCCCGTTGCGACGCTGGCCGCTTACTGGCTCGGCGAGCTGGATGCGGCCAACGAAACCGAACTCGAGGAACATCTGTTCGGCTGCGCTCACTGCAGCGGGCGATTGCGCAGCATCGTGCAACTCGCGGAGGGCATCCGGCGGGCAACACGCGAGGGCCGGCTCCATGCGGTTCTCAGCGCTTCCTTCGTCAGAAGGCTCAAGGAAGACGGCCTCAGAGTGCGCGAGTACCGCCTGCAACCGGGTGGCAGCGTCGCGTGTACGGTTACTCCAAGTGACGATCTGGTCGTGGCTCATCTTCATGCGCCTCTGCGGGACGTACGGCGGCTCGACCTCGTGTGCGACGACCTCACGGCCGGCACACATGTTCGCCTGCAGGACGTGGCATTCGACCCGGCCTCTGAAGAGATCGTGCTGGCGTCCAACGTCATGGAGCTGCGCAAGCTTGCGTCGACCACCCAGCGCATGCAGCTCGTCTCGGTGGAGGATGCGGCCGAGCGCGAGATCGGGACATACACATTCAATCACTCCCGCT
>Ga0180104_1000169_pt1 | contig 13875 bp, 11 predicted proteins | sample EasRiv730_16_1Da_FD_121791 | JGI IMG/M metagenome (GOLD analysis project Ga0180104, IMG submission 121791) | Soil microbial communities from meander-bound floodplain in the East River, Colorado, USA - East River metaG ERMLT730_16_1Da | ecosystem: Environmental > Terrestrial > Soil > Floodplain ... | reverse complement strand
GGGCAGCGGGTCGGTGGGACGCCGTGATGCGGCGCGACCCCGCCGCCGACGGACAGTTCGTGTACGCGGTGAAGACCACCGGGGTCTTCTGCCATCCCTCCTGCGGCTCCCGCCGGCCCCGCCGGGAGAACGTTTCATTCTTTGACACCGCCGAAGCCGCCCTGGGCGCCGGCTACCGGCCCTGCCGCCGGTGCCGGCCGCTGGAGGGGAAGCTGGACGACGCCGGCGAGGCGGTCCGGCGTGCCGTGGCCTATATTGAGGCTCATCCCGGCGAATCCGTCCGGCTGGCTGATCTGGCGCGCACCGCCGGGTTGAGTCCTGCCCACTTCCAGCGCACCTTCACCCGTCTCGTGGGGGTGAGCCCGCGGGTTTTTTCCGAGGCCCTCCGGCGGGAGCGAGTCAAGACGGGGCTGCGCGCCGGGAAGGGCGTGAGCCGCGCCGCGTGGGATGCCGGCTACGGGTCGAGCCGCCAGTTCTACGAGCAGGGCGCGAAGGCCCTCGGCATGAAGCCGGCGCACTACCAGCGCGGCGGCGCGGGGCTCGCGATCCGGTACACCGTCGTGGATTCGCCGGTCGGGCGGCTCTTGCTCGCCGCGACGGACCTTGGGCTCTGCGCCGCGTTCTTCGGCGAGAGCGACACCGAGGTCCGGAAGGCGCTCGGGACCGAGTATCCGGCCGCGATCCTCACCCGGGACGACGCCGCGCTCGCCGCGATGGCGGCGACCCTCGCGAAGCATTTCGCGGAGGGGGCCACGCTTGCTGTGCTGCCGGTCGACGTGGCGGGGTCGCCGTTCGAGCGGCGGGTCTGGGACGTGCTGCGCACCATCCCGGCCGGTCAGACCCGGACCTACGCGGAGGTGGCGCGGGCGGCGGGGAGTCCGGGAGCGGCGCGGGCGGTCGGGCAGGCCTGCGCGGCGAATCGCCTGGCGGTGGTCATTCCGTGCCACCGCGTCGTTCGGGCGGATCGGGCGGCGGGCGGGTACCGGTGGGGGGTGGATCGAAAGCGGGCGCTGCTGGCGCGCGAGGCGCGGAGCGCCGCGTCATGAATCCCGTCAATGGAGGTCGGGTAGCATCGTGTCCCGTCGAGGCGCATCCCCGTTCACCGTTCTCTCCGCCGTTGTGGCGGTGGGGTTGGGCGTGGCCTGCACTCCCCTCGGCGGCTGGCTCTATTCCGATCCGACCTTCGAGCTGAGCGGTGTCTCCATCCGGTATGCCGGACTCCCCGCGGACACCCTCCTCCTCAATTTCACCGGCTGCAACCTGAACGATTTCGACGTCGACGGCCTGACGATGTCCGCTCACCTGATGGTCGGCGGACGCGCGATCGGATCGCTCTGGTCCGACCGGCGGTTCCCGATGAAGATTCGGGACACGGCGCAGGTCGCGGTCTCGCTGCAGATCCCGCGGAACGAAGAGGGGCCGAATCACGCCAAGGGCGGCGGCGCGGTCGAGACCCCGTACGAGTTGAACGGCCAGGTCCAGGTGGCCACCCCGATCGGGATCCGCAATGTGCGGCTCCGGCAGATCGGCACGGTGCGGTTCGACTCCAGCGGCGTCGCCGCCAACTGGACCGTCCGGAACGCCCGCGGCTGCCGGCCCGGTCAGTCGATCCTGCCCTACGAGTCCACACGCCGGATCTATGGCCCGGACATTCCCCAGGTCCCCCAGCCGGAGATGAGGCCGGAGTGACCCGCAAGGCGGCGGGGCAGATGGGCGGATGGGCGGTGGCTCGATCCGCATACGGGCAGCCGTGTCACTGCCCATCTACTTCCCTGCCCATCCGCCCATCCGCCCATCCGCCCATTCCCCCAGCCTAATCGATGCCTCTTACCTATTCGTCCTACCTCAAGATCGACGACCTCCTCGCGCTCCAGCACCCGGTGTCCGACGGGCCGGAGCATGACGAGACGCTGTTCATCGTCATCCACCAGGTCTACGAGCTCTGGTTCAAGGAAATCCTGCACGAGTTGGATCACCTGCAGCGGCTGCTCGAGGGGAATCAGAGCGTGCCCGCGCTCGGCACCTTCAAGCGGATCCTGACGATCCTCAAGGTGCTGGTGTCGCAGATCGATGTGCTGGAGACGATGACGCCGCTCGAGTTCCTGTCGTTCCGGGACCGGCTCGAGTCGGGGAGCGGGTTCCAGTCCTTCCAGTTCCGCGAGCTCGAGTTCGCGCTCGGGCACAAGCAGCCCAAAGCGCTCGAGCGCTATGAGGCCGGCTCCGCCCACCGCGCCCGCCTCGAGCAGCGGCTCAAGTCCCCGACGCTGTGGGACGCGTTCCTCCGCTACCTCGATAGCAACGGCTATGCGATTCCCGCCGAGCAGCTCGGCCGTGACCTGACGCTGCCGGTGGTCCCGTCGGCCGCGGTGCAGCAGGCGATCATCGCGGTGTACCGGGGCAATCCGATCATGGCCCAGCTGTGCGAGCGGATGGTGGATCTGGACGAGGGGCTGCAGGAATGGCGCTACCGCCACGTGAAGATGGTCCAGCGGACGATCGGTACGAAGCGGGGAACGGGCGGCTCGGCCGGCGCGGAATACCTGGTGACGACCCTGAATCGCGCGCTGTTCCCTGACTTGTGGGCGGTGAGGACGGAGCTGTGAAGCCAGCGGGTCAGGAAGTCTTTCCCGACCCGCCGACCCGCCGACCCGCCGACCCGCCTGCTCGCCGCTCCACTGCCTCTCTCAACACGAATTCGATCTGCCCATTCAGGCTCCGCAGCTCGTCCGCCGCCCAGCGCTGGAGTGCAGCGTGGACGGCGGGGTCGAGCCGGAGCAGGATCGCCTTGCGTTCGGCCATCGGGATTACGAGTACAGCGTCCCGGCGTTGACCACCGGCGTGGTGCCCCGCTCGGAGCACAGCACCACGAGCAGGTTGCTCACCATGGCGGCCCGGCGCTCGGGATCGAGGTCGATGATCTTCTTGGCGGAGAGCATGTCCAGCGCCATCTCCACCATGCCCACGGCGCCCTCGACGATCTTCTGGCGCGCGGCGATGACCGCGCTGGCCTGCTGGCGCTGCAGCATCGCGGAGGCGATCTCGGGCGCGTAGGCGAGGTGGCTGATCCGCGCCTCGGTCACCAGCACGCCGGCCTTCCCCAACCGCTCCTGGACTTCCGCCAGCAGTCCCTTGGACACTTCCGCCGTGTGGGTGGAGAGCGCCACCTCGCCATGACTGTGGGCGTCGTAGGGATAGGACGAGGCCAGCGTCCGCACGGCCGATTCGCTCTGGACCCGGACGTAGTGCTCGTAGTCATCCACCTCGAACATCGCCTCGGCGGTGTCCACGACCTTCCACACCACGACGGCCGCGATCTCGATCGGGTTGCTGTTGCTGTCATTCACCTTCAACTTCCCGGTCTCGAAGTTCCGCACCCGGAGCGACACCTTCTGCTTGGCCATGAAGGGATTGACCCACCAGAGCCCCGGGATCTTGACGGTCCCGACATAGCGGCCGAAGAGCGTCAGCACGGCGCCTTCGTTGGGGTTCACGATGAAGAGCCCCGTGAAGCAGAAGACCGTTACGACGAAGAGCAGCACGCCGCCGATGACGCCGACGAGGTTGGCGGCGCGGCCTGCCGTGAAGACCAGCCGGAGGCTCAGGCCGGCCACGGCCAGGAGCAGAAGCGTGGCGAGCACACCGTTGATCGCCGAGCGCTGTTGTTCGCGGATCACAGGTTCCTCTGGGTGAGTGATAGAAATATGATATCACAATGCTATCCGGAAGTCAAGTGAGCCAGCCGATGCGGCCCGACGACCTCTAGCGCGCCCCCAATGCGCTGGCGCCGAAGTACCATGCCTTCCGGGTCCACGAGCGGCTCCTGCTTACCGGCCACTCGCACCAGGCGTGGCCGGACTGCGCGCTCGAGGGGCACACTCAGGCCTGGCACGATGCCGCGCTCCTGGTGGACGAGAAGTGGGAACGCGCGTTCGCAATGGCCGACCGGGTCCGCCAGGGCTTCGCCGAGCTGCTCGACGATCCGGATGGCGAATTCGCCCTCGGGCCCAGTACCCACGACCTCCTCGTCCGCTTCCTGTCCGCGCTCCCGCTTCGCGCGCGGCCGCACCTCGTCACGACGGACGGGGAATTCCATTCGATCCGCCGCCAGCTCGACCGCCTGGCCGAGGAAGGGATCGAGGTCGTGAAGCTCACCGCCGATCCCGCCGGTTCCATCGCGGAGCGGCTCGCCCGCCGGGTGAACGATCGAACCGCGGCGGTGCTGGTCTCGACCGTGTACTTCCACAACGCGCACCTTGTCACCGGCCTCGACCGGTTGTGGGAGGCGTGCGCGCGCCACGGCGCCGAGCTGCTGGTGGACACCTATCACGCCCTCGACGTGGTGCCGTTCTCACTCCGGGCGGCGGGACTCGGCGGGGCGTTCGCGACCGGCGGCGGGTACAAGTACTGCCAGCTCGGCGAGGGGAACTGCTTCCTGCGGGTCCCACCCGGCCGGGAATTCCGTCCGGTCGTCACCGGGTGGTTCAGCGAATTCAGCGCTCTGGCGGATGGAACACGGTCGGGCGTGGCGTACGGGAAGGGCGGAGATCGTTTCGCCGGGGCGACGTACGATCCGACCAGCCACTATCGCGCCGCGTCGGTTTTCGACTTCTTCGGACGCGAGGGGCTCACGCCGGAATTCCTGCGCACCGTGAGCCAGCACCAGGTCGGCCGGCTCGCGGCGCGGTTCGATGCCCTCGACCTCGACCCCGCAATCATCACCCGCGACCGCGCCACACCGCTCGCAGGCCTGGCCGGGTTCCTCGCGCTCCGTTCCCCCCACGCGGGCACACTCTCCCGCTCACTGCGGGAACGCGGCGTCCTGACCGATTTTCGCGGGGACGCGCTGCGGCTCGGTCCGGCGCCCTACCTGAGTGATGCGCAGTTGGATGAGGCGGTGGGCATTCTGGGAGACGTCTCGAACGAATGCAAGGACTGAGATACGAGGACTGAGGACTGGGGGCACACAGTCAACGATCTTCGGTCCTCAGTCCTCAGTCCTCAGTCCTCAGTCCTCAGTCCTTCTTCCCCTATGGTTTAAATCGCCCCGCCCCCTCCGCCGGCGCCCATTGGCCCCCCGGCTCGAAGTAGTTCCAGATCGCCCCCGACACTCTCCGGACCAGCACCCAGCCCTCGTTGACCGATTCCCAGCTCTCGTCCTGCTGGTTCTTCGTGATGATGCAGAACACGTAGTCGCCGGATGGCGCATTCACGAGCACGACCTCGGACCGCGACCGCCGGACCGCGCCCTGCTTCGAGGCGGCCTGGACCCAGGGCGGGACGCCCGCCAGCGCGTAGCCCGTCCAGTAGCTCCTCGTGAGGAAGCGGTACATCTCCTGGTCCGCCGCGGGGCTCACCGCGCGTTGCTCGCGAATTCGCACCAGCAGCTCGGCCATTTCCCGCGGGGTGGTCTGCCCCCAGCCGTACTGGCGGCGCGCCTCCTCCCGTCCCGGCGTGCGCGAATTGACGCGGGTCGAGTCGAACCCGCGTGCGGCGAGCCACTGGTTGATGACGACGCCCGTTCCCGAGAGGTGCTGCAGCCAGAGCGATGCGGTGTTGTCGCTCAGGGTGAGCATCAGCATCGCCACCTTCCCGAGCGCGATCTGGGTGCTGTCGCGCACGGTGGCGAGGAGATCCTCCTCGTCCTCGTACGCCAGCGAATCGGTGTAGGTGAGCTGCTGGAGGAAGGTGAGCTGGCCGCGCTCGATCGCATCAAAGGTGGCGAGCATGATCGGCACCTTGATCATGCTCGCCGTGGGGAAGGTCTCGTCGGCGCGAATCGCGGCTGTCTGCCCGGAGCGGAGGCGCCGGACGTAGATCCCGACATCCCCGCGAAACCCGCGCACCAGCTCCTCGAGCCGGGCCTGCAGCGCCGGATCGGGGCCGGCAGGCGCGGGCGGAGGAACGTTGCCGGGCCGGCCGCACGCCAGAAGGAGGAGACAGGCGGACAGGCGGACAGTCGGACAGGGGGTCAGAACCCGCCGGCCTAGACCGCCCCACTGCCCATCCGCCCATCTGCCCATCTGCCCCGCTACTGCCCCACCCACCCGTTGTTCTTCGTGCTCACGTCGGGCAGATAGCCGTCGTGGTCGATCTGCACCCTGGCGACCGGCGAGCCCGCACCGACCGTGAACGAGTAGGTGGTATTGCCGGCCAGCCAGTGATTCACCGGCACCTGATGCGTGCTGCTGCTGCTGTCGGCGCGGGTGACCTTCACGGTGGAGGGCATCGGCGTGAACCCGAGGTCCTCGATCACGATCGTGGTCCCACTGGCGTCTGGGGTCACCGTCTTCACGGCCTGATCGAGCGTCCAGGTCTCCCAGAACCAGGAGCGCCAGAACCAGTCGAGGTCCTGGCCAGTCACGTTCTCCCACGTATTGAAGAAGTCTGTCGGCGTCGGGTGCTTGTACAGCCACCGGCGACCGTACGCACGATAGGCCTTGAGGAACTGCTCCTCGCCGAGCATGCCGCGCAGGGTGATGAGAATGGTGGTCGGCTTCATGTAGCTGGCGATGCCGTAACCGGTGCCGGTGTCGTAGCGGTCTCCGTGCCGCATCAGCGGCTCTTCCATTCCGCTCATCGCCACCTGCTTGTAGATCTGCAGGTCCTGCGCTTCGGCGTCCCGGTTGGGGAAGAAGTCATTCTCGCCCTGGGTGCCGTTGAACTCGGTCAGGCCCTCGTCCTGCCAGGCGTGGCGCTTCTCGTCCGAGCCCACCTGCATCGGGTACCACATGTGCGCGATCTCGTGCACCGTGACCCCGTAGAGCGAGAAGCTGTCGGGCTGCGTGCCACCCAGGCAGGTCATCATCGGGTATTCCATCCCGCCGCAGGAGCGCGGTCCCTGCATCGCCGTCATGTGCGGATAGGGATACGGCCAGAGGTAGTTCGACAGGAACTCGATCGAGTGCCTCGCGTAGCGGGCGTCCTCCGCCCACTTCGAATTGGGGACGCCGGGCACGTAGAACGTGTAGATGGCCGCGGTATCCACGCTGCCGTTGCCGTCGCGGTCGCCGACCACCGCGCGGGTCGCGTCCCAGGCGTACTTGTCGGAGACGCCCCATGCGACGTCGCGCACGTTCTTCGCCTGGAAGCGCCAGGTGAGCTTGCCGCCGGCGGCCGTCGCCTTGCCCGCGCCGCGATCCGCCTCGGTCACGACGCGCACAACCGAGTCGGTCGTCCCGGCGCGGGCCAGCCGTTCCTGGGTCTGCTTCGAGAGCACCTCCCCGCCGTTCATCAGCCTGCCGGTCGCCCCGACCAGGTATCCGGCCGGCACCGTGAAGGCCACGTCGTAGTCCCCGTACCCCATGTAGAACTCGGCGTTGCCCGTGTACTGGTCGACCTGCCAGCCGTTGACGTCGTCGTACACGGCGACCTGCGGATACCAGTAGCTGATGTACGCGAGCTCGTCGGTGCGGCCGCCGCGGGGCGCCCCCTCCGGCGGCACCGTCAGCGACCACGCGAAGCCGAGCGTCGTGCTGTCTCCCGGCGCGATCGGCGCCGGCATCGGGATGGACATGATCGTGCCGTTGATCCGGTAGCCGCGCTGGCCGCCGCCCGCCTTGGGCACCTCTGTGCCGTTCACGGTCACCTGCGTGACCGTCACGCCACCGGTGAGCGGCACCGCCTCGACCCTGACGGCTTCGTTGCTGAAGAGGTTGTGGTACAAGTGGACCTGCACGACCCCCAGCGGGCGTGGCGAGCGATTGAAGTAGGTGACGGTGCCGGTGCCCGTCAGCTTGCCGGTCGTGGGCTCGTACTCGGCCGCGAGGTTGTACTTGCTCCACTGCTGCCAGTACTTCGGACCGGGCTCGCCAGTGCGGGTCCGAGTGCCGGCGTCGACCGCCCGACGGAACGGCACCGGCTCGGTCACGGGATAGGGCCGCGGCCGGGTGGGCGCGGCCACGACGGGCGCAGGGGCCTGGGTGGTCACCGGAGCCGCGCCGCTCGAGGCGCAGGCGGTGAGAGTGACCACGCAGCTGGCGGCGATTGTCAGGCGGCGGAACGACATCAACAGATTCTCCAGAGAGGGGCAGCCGTGAAGGTAGCACGGCGTCGGGCAGGCGGACAGCCGGACCGAGCAGCGACCGCAATCACGAGTGGCGTTGAATAGATTCCGGGTGTCAATTTAGGGGTCCGTACGGGGAACTCGAATGATCGTTTCACGCCATCGCATTCGCCTTGCGTTTCCGACCCTGGCCCTGCTGGCTGTGGCCTGCCGGGATGCGCCCCGCCTGGCACCGCCACCGCCGCGTGCCGAGGGGGCGTGGGTGGACACCACCGCTCCGATGGACCCATCGCGTCTCGACGTTCCGGTGCGATACGACCTGGCGCCCGCGCTCGCCTGGCTCGAGCAAACGGTGCCGAAGACCCTCGGACGCATCGATCAGCGGATCGCGGTGCCGGACAACGATCGCATGCACTTCGCCTTCGAGCTCCGGCGCGGGCCGTTCCACGTCGAGTTCGAGGGCCGGACCGCGTCCCTCGTCGCGGTGCTGGACTACCAGGGCCGCGGCTGGTACAACCCGCCCGTGTTGCCCGAGGTGAGCGCCTCCTGCGGCACCGACGGCGCGCGCCCCCGCGCCCGCCTGATCCTCCGCACGAATATCATCCTCGGCGATGACTGGATGCTCCGCCCGCGGAGCCGGGCGATCGCGCAGCGGTACACGGATACCGAGCGCGATCAGTGCGAGGTAACCGCGCTTCGCCTGGACGTGACGGGGCGGGTGCTCGCGGCGGCCGAGGAGGCTCTGCAGAAGGAGATGGTGAAACTCGACCGGAAGATGCGGGCGTATCCGCTGCGGACCGAGGCGGAAAAGATCTGGGGGTTCCTGCTCCGTCCGCTTCGGCTCACCGACAGCCTCTGGCTGGTGATCGATCCCTCCGAAATCCGGATCGGCGAACTGGCGATGTCGGGGGACACGCTGGTGACGCTGGTGGGACTCTCGGCCACGCCGCGAATTGTGGGCGGGGCCCGGCCGGCGGATGGAACCCGTCCGTTGCCGGTCGTCACCGAGGAGGCCGACGCGGATCACGCCCTCAACATCCTGAGCGACGCACGGCTGACTTACGACGTCGCCAGCGCCATCCTGTCGCGGGAGCTCAAGGGGGACAAGATCAAGGTCGGGCGCCGCACGCTCGTCATCGAGGCGCTCGAGGTGCGCGGCGTCGGTGACGGCCGCGCGGCGGTCGGGTTGACCGTGACGGGCCCGGTCAGCGGAACCCTCTACGCGGTGGGCCATCCCCAATTTGACTCGGCCACGAGCCGGCTGACCATGCCGGACCTGGACTACGACCTGGGAACGCGGCAGCAGCTCGTCGGGGCGATGGCCTGGCTGGCGGAGGACGCGATCACGGATTTCCTGCGGACCAAGGTCCGGATCGACCTGACCCCGACGCTCGAGGGCGCGCGGCAACTGGTGGAGCGCGAATTGAATCGGGAACTGGCGCCCGGCGTGCGCCTCCGCACCACCATCGCCAGTGTGAAGGCCACCGGCCTCCGGGCTGCCCCCGATGCGCTGCTCGCCCAGGCCGTGGTGATCGGCCAGGGCGAGCTGGTCCTGGATCTGGAGCCGCCGGAGAGGCAGGCGGGTCGGCGGGTCGGCGGGTCCGCGGGTCGGTCAGGGGCGCGGCCTCATTGAGTCTCTGCCGGTGCCTGACCCCCTGACCCGTTGGTTACTTCACCACCGGCAACGACTTCATGATCCGCCCCATCGCGTCATCCACTTCGCGCTGCGACGGGGGATGGTCCGGCGCCTCGCCCTTGATCATGCCGCGCCAGGCGAGCTTGTTGGTCTTCCGCTCGACCACGTCCACGACGAGCCCGCCCTGCGTGGTCTCGATCGGCGTCGTGGTGGTGACGCCCCCGCCGTAGCCGTAGCCCCAGCCCCAGCCGTAGCCGCCGTACATCCCGGTGGTGGAGCTGACGTAGCTGGTCTCGCGCTTGAGGCTCAGGTAGTAGCGGACGTAGAAGTCGGCCTCGTCCACGTTGTCGATGCGGCGGAAGCCCTTCTCCTGCATCTCCTTGTTGATCGAGGTCTGGATCCGCTGGTGCACGATGTCGTTCTGCACGGTCGGATCCACCTGCTGGCCGACTGTCTCGCCGCCGGCCCACACGTAGGTGGCGCTCTGCGCCATCGGAATGGATTCGTCGCGGTCGGACGTGATCGTGGGCCCGCAAGCCGCCGCGACGAGAGTCAGGCCGGCGAGGAGCGCCCTGCTGCTGCTGAGGTTCATACGGACTCCACCGAGAAGGATTACGATTTCACTGCTGGCAGTTTCTTCAGCGCCTGTGCCACGACCGAATTGACGAGCTCCTCGCCCGGGATCTTGTCCGGTGCGTCATCCCGGAGAATGGACCGCCAGGCGAGCTTACCGCTGGGGCGGTCCAGCAGGTCCACCACGATGCCGGCCTCCCGCGACGAGACGTCCTTCTGGGAGGAGTCGTACCAGCCGCCGTCCCACCCGTTCCAGCAGGCCCATTCGCCGCACCCGACGACCCCGGGCGACACGGCGGCGATCTCGGTGACGTTCTCGACCCGGACCCGGGAGCCCACCGCGTACCGCACGAAGAACGCGGCCTGGGTGGAATCCACCAGGCGGTAGCCCTTCTTCTGCAGCTCCGTGTCGATGGCCTTCTTCACCATCCCCTGAATCGCGGGACTCCGAGCCACCACGCCCTGCTGGACGTCGCTGGGCAGCTTGATCTGCTGGCCGCCCCAGGCGTAGGTCCCCGCCCCCGGCAGCGCGACCTCCGGGCTCACATCAACGGTGACCGTCGGGCCACACGCGGCGAGCAACACCAGGGCGGCGGGGAGGGCGGCACAGAATCGCGACATGGGGCCTCACTCTTGGCGGGCAGGGAACAAGGGGTGGAATATACCGGCCCCGCAGGGGAAGGGGACGGATGGGAGGGGAGGGGGCACACGGGAGGAGAAACCGCGAGGACTGAGGACTGAGGACTGAAGGCTGGGCGTGTGGCGCCCTCAGTCCTGAGTCCTCAGTCCCCAGTCCTTCTAGTATCGATAGTGCTCCGCCTTATACGGCCCTTCGACCGGCACGCCGAGGTAGCCGGCCTGCTCCGGCGTCAGCTCGGTCAGCTTGACACCGAGCTTGGCGAGGTGGAGCCGCGCCACCTTTTCGTCGAGGTGCTTGGGCAGGGTGTAGACCTGCTTCTGATACTTGCCCGCGTTCTGGTGCAGCTCGATCTGCGCGATCACCTGGTTGCTGAAGCTCGCCGACATCACGAAACTCGGGTGCCCGGTCGCGCAGCCGAGGTTGAGCAGCCGCCCCTCGGCCAGCACCAGGACGCTGTGCCCGTCGGGGAAGACCCATTCGTCGTACTGCGGCTTGATGTTCACCCGGCGAATCCCGCGCAGCTTCTTGAGGCCGGCCATGTCGATCTCGTTGTCGAAATGGCCGATGTTGCCGACGATCGCCTTGTCCTTCATCCGCGCCATGTCCCCGGCGGAAATGACCTGCCGGTTGCCGGTGGCGGTGATGAAGATGTCGGCGGTCTCGAGCACGTCGTCGAGGGTGGTGACCTGGTAGCCCTCCATCGCCGCCTGCAACGCGCAGATCGGGTCGATCTCGGTGATCACCACGCGAGCGCCCTGCCCGCGGAGCGCCTGGGCGCATCCCTTGCCCACGTCCCCGTAACCGCAGATCACCGCGACCTTGCCCGCGAGCATCACGTCGCTGGCGCGCAGGATGCCGTCGGTAAGCGAGTGCCGGCACCCATACAGGTTGTCAAACTTCGACTTGGTGACGGAGTCGTTCACGTTGATCGCCGGGAACTTGAGGGTCCCCGCCTGCATCATCTCGTAGAGCCGGTGCACGCCGGTCGTGGTCTCCTCCGAGACTCCGCGAATCCCCGCGGCGACCCGGGTCCAGCGGCCGGGGTGCAGCACCTGCTCGCGGCGGAGCAGGTCGAGGATCACGCCCCACTCCTCGGCGTCGCTCCCGGCATTGAACGCCGGCACCGCGCCGGCCGCTTCGAAGTCCGCGCCCTTGTGCACCAGCAGGGTCGCGTCGCCGCCGTCATCGAGCAGGAGCGTCGGCCCCGTGCCGTCCGGCCACATCAGCGCCTGTTCGGTGCACCACCAGTATTCCTCGAGCGTCTCGCCCTTCCACGCGAAGACCGGCACGCCGCTCGGCTCGCTGGCGGAGCCATGGGAGCCGGCCGCAACCGCCGCCGCCGCGTGGTCCTGGGTCGAGAAGATGTTGCAGCTCACCCAGCGCACGTCGGCGCCCAGCTCGACCAGGGTCTCGATGAGGACGGCCGTCTGCACCGTCATGTGGAGCGAGCCCATGATGCGCGCGCCCGCGAGCGGCCGCTTGCCCGCGTACTCGGCGCGCAGCGCCATCAGGCCGGGCATCTCGTGCTCGGCCAGCCGGATTTCGTTCCGGCCCCACTCGGCCAGCGAGAGATCCTTCACCTTGAACGGGTCCCGCCCCGCGGCGCGCGCGGCCGCGAAGGAATGGGTGGCGGGGGCGATCGTCGTCATTTTGGGAGCCTCATGGAAATCGGAGTCGTGGGTGGGGGCGCACCGTGGTGCGCCCGTGCATCAGTGAGCGAGTCCGCGGGGTCGTGATTTCCGACCTACCGCCGCGAAGAGTGTCGGTCCCTTGGCCGCCGGGTGAACCGGCAGCGGGTGATACGCAATCTGCTCGAACCCGGCCCCGGCCAGCCAGCCGGTGATCTGCGACTCGCCGAAGCCGAGCCAGACGTGGCCCATTTCGGCGCGGTATTCCTCGCGATCGTGCGGCGTCATGTCGATCACGAGCAGCCGGCCCGCGGGCTTGAGCACGCGCGCCGCCTCCGCGAGCACCAACGCCGGCTCGGGCGCGAAATGGAGCGCCAGCGACAGCACGGCGGCATCGAGCTCGGCGTCGTCCAGCGGCAGCGCCTCGAGCTCGCCGCGGCGGATCTCCACGTTGGCCCGGCCCGTCAGCCGGCGCCGGGCCGCCTGCAGCATCGCCGCGGAATCATCCACCGCCACCACCCGCCGGACGAATGGCGCCAGCGACTCGGTAACCTGCCCGGTGCCGGCGCCGAGGTCGCCCACCGCCCAGTCGGCGTCGAGCAGGGCGGGGAGCGCACCGAGCTCCGGATGCGAGCCGAAGAGCTCGGCACGGAGCCGGTCCCACTGCCCGGCGGACGAGGCGAAGAACTCCTGGGAGCGGCTGCGGCGCCGGGCGAGCACGCCGGGGAGCCGGTGGGCATCCTGGCGTGCCGCGGGGGTGGCCGCGACCTCGTCCCGTACCAGTTGCCAGAGCCGGCGCGCCGCCGGATCGAGCTCGCGGAGGGCGCTCCGGTACCGGTTGCTGGTGCCGTCCGCCCGGCTCGCGACCCACCCCTCGTCCGCCAGCACCTTGAGGTGGCGGCTCACCGTGGACTGGGGGAGCTGGAGCACCGCGCAGAGCTCCCCGACCGTGAGTTCGTCCCCCTCGAGCACGAGCAGCAACCGGCCCCGGGTGAGGTCGGCGAGGGCGGACAGACGTGACAGGACAGCGGGCATTTCACTCAATCCGTTGAAGCGGATAGAAGGATATACAACTTTGGGATTGGAGTCAAGGCTGGCTGGACCGAGGACTGAGGACTGGGGACTGAGGGAACTCCGCCCCTACCCAGTCCTCAGTCCTCAGTCCTCAGTCCTTGCCCAATACTCCCCGGCAGATTGGTGATGATCCCATTCACGCCCATCCGCCAGAGCTGACGGGCGGTGCGCGGGTCATTGATGGTCCAGACGTGAACGTGGATGCCGAGCCGGCGGGCGTTGGCGAGGAAATCCCGGGTGACGACCGGGAGGAGCCGGTGCCGTTTCGGGACGGAGAGGACGTGGTAGTCTACCGGCGGCGGGCCACTCTCGATCACCGAGG
>Ga0180104_1000168_pt1 | contig 13940 bp, 15 predicted proteins | sample EasRiv730_16_1Da_FD_121791 | JGI IMG/M metagenome (GOLD analysis project Ga0180104, IMG submission 121791) | Soil microbial communities from meander-bound floodplain in the East River, Colorado, USA - East River metaG ERMLT730_16_1Da | ecosystem: Environmental > Terrestrial > Soil > Floodplain ... | reverse complement strand
TGGGGGAGGCCCTGCGCCGCCGGGGACAGCTGGACGCGGCGCAGAAGGTCGCCATCGCCGGATTGACGCGGTATCCGGACCTCGCCGATGCGCATGACCTGCTCGCCCGGGTACTGGGCGACAGGGGCGACCTCGAACGCGCATTCGACGAGTGGGATATCGCGCTCCGGCTCGACCCGGGCCACGCCGGCTCCCACAAGGGGATCGGCTTCCTGTACTTCGTGGCGGGCGACCTGCAGCAGGCGCTCGACCACCTGGAAGCCGCGCGCGCCGCCAACCCGGAGGAAGACGGTCTCGATGCGGCCATCGCCCGCGTGCGGGAGTCGATCGCGGCGGGCGGTCAGGCCGCGGGATCGGCGCCGGGCCCGGGCGCCCTCCCCGCGGATGCGGCCCGGGAGGACGAGCAGGCGTCCCGGATGCCTGAGCCGGCGGCCGGCGGAAGGTCGGTGCCCTCCCTTTTCGAAGGGCTGGAGGGCGCCGACGACGGCCTGCTCCTGCTGGACGCGAAAGGCCTGCGACTCGCGGGCGGGTTGAAGGACCCCGGCGGGACTCAGGTGGGAGACGCCGTGGCCGCCCATCTCGCGGGAGTGTTCAAGGACGCCTCGCGAGCGGTCCGCCTCCTGGGTCTGGGCGCCTGGCGCAGCGTCGCGGCCGAATCCGCCGACGCCAACTTTTATCTGGCGGCGCCCACGACGGAAACGCTGCTGCTCCTCTCCCGCGATCCGGGCGTGCCCATCGGGCGACTGGCACGCCTCGCAGATCGCGCGGCGGAAACGGCCCGCGCTTGGCTGGAGGGCCCGGCGTGACGACCGGACTCGGAGCGGCGCTCGAGCCGATCACGCGGGTGCGGGGCGTGCGGGGCGCCATGATCGTCTCGGCCACCGAAGGGATCCTCGTGGCCGAAGCCGTCATGGAGGGGGTGGACGCACAGGCGGTGGCGGCGCTCGCCGCCGGCTTGGCCGCGCGGCTGCGCCGGGCCACGGACGCCGCGGGTCGGGGCGCGCCCGTCTTCATCCATCTTGAGGCCGAGGCCGGCGCGATCCTGGCCGTGCCGGGAGAACGGGACCTGCTGGTCGTCGCCGTCACGCAGGCCGACGTGAATGTCGGCCTGGTCCGGCTCGAGCTGCGGCGGGCGGCGGACCGGCTCGCCTGATGCGCGTCATCGAACCGTGGGTCGCCGAGCCGCTGCAACGGTTCCTGACCGAATCGTCGGCGCGCCTCGCCCTGCTCATGACCGCCTCGGGTCAGGTGGTCGCGCAGCACGGGTTCACGCGGGCGCTGGACGTGATGTCGGCCTCGGCCCTGGGCGCGGCGATCGTCGCCTCGACCGAGGAACTGGCGCGGCAGATGGGAGCGGGGCCCTTCCGGGCGCTCTCCCACCAGGGCCAGACGCAGGGGCTCTTCCTCTCCGCCTTCGCCGTGCCGCGGGCGCGCTGGATCGTGCTGGTCGTCTATGACAGCGACAGCTCCCTCGGCCTGGTGCAGCTGTTTTTCGATCAACTGGTGCGCGAGCTGCAGGCGGCCGCGCCGGACGGCGAGGCACCGCGCGAAGTACTGGCCGCCGATTTCGAAACTGAACTCAACGCGAGCCTTCGCTCGCTCTTCGGACGGTAGGCGATGCCGCTCGTCAACTTCACGACCCGCGAAATCACCTGCAAGATCGTCTACTACGGCCCGGGACGGTCGGGCAAGACGACGAACCTGCAATACATCTACGGCCGCGTGCCGGAGGGCCGGCGCGGCCGGATGGTCTCCCTCGCGACGCAGTCGGACCGGACGCTGTTCTTCGACTTCCTGCCGATCGACCTCGGGAGCATCAGCGGCTTCTCCACCCGCTTCCAGCTGTACACCGTCCCGGGCCAGGTGTACTACAACGCGACCCGCAAGCTCGTGCTGCAGGGTGCGGACGGCGTCGTGTTCGTGGCCGACAGCCAGGCCCGCCGGTACGACGACAACCTGGAGAGCCTGCAGAATCTGCAGGAGAACCTGCTGGCCCAGGGCGTCGACGTCCGGGCACTGCCGCTGGTTTATCAGTACAACAAGCAGGACCTGCCGCGCGACCTCATCCTCAGCCACGTCGAGCTCGACGACGCCCTGAACTTTCGCAGCGTGAAGAGTTTCGGCGCCGACTGCCTGCACGGGCACGGGGTGTTCGAGACGCTCAAGGGCATCTCGGAGCTGGTGCTCAAGCGGCTCGCGGCGGGGAGCCCCGCCGCATGACGGGTCTGAGCCCGCAACTCCGGTTCGACGGCTTCGTGGTCGGCGGGGCGAATCGGCTCGCCGCCACGGCCGCGCGCGCCGTCGCCGAGTCGCCGGGCGCGGGGTACAACCCGCTGTTCATCTACGCGAAGCCGGGGCTGGGAAAGACCCACCTGCTCATGGCGATCGGCCATGCGGCCCGGGCCATCGACCCCGCGCTGGTGGTGGAATACATGACGCTCGACGACTTCGTCGAGGCCTATCACACCGCCGTCGGGGCGGGCCAGGGGGAGACCTACCGCCGCCGCTTCGTCGAGGCGGGCCTCGTGCTGCTCGATGACGTCCAGTTTCTCACGCAGCGTCGGGAGACGCAGGCCGAGTTGATCCGCCTCATCGACCAGATGCAGTCGGCCGGCCGGCAAATCGTGCTGACGAGCGACCGGCCCCCGTCCGAAATCGAGGCGCTCGACGAGCGCCTGCTCCGCCGGGTGGGCGGCGGGTTGGTGATCGACATCGCCGCGCCGGATTACGAGACGCGGGTCGCGATCCTGCGCCGAAAAGCCGAGGAGCGCGGCGTGGTGTTCGCCTCCGGCGTGCTCGAGGCGATCGGCGCGCTTGCCATCGACAACGTGCGGGAATTGCTCGGTGCGTTGAACCGGCTGGTGGCCTTCCAGGCGGTGAGCGACGCCCCACTCGATGCCGCGCAGGCCCGGCTGCTGCTCGGCGTGCGCGGTCCTGCCCCGGATGCCCCGCCGATGGGGCTCCCCGCCGGCGGCGACGGTGCGACTCCCGCGCTGGCGGTCCCCGCCGCCGCGCGGGGGCCGCAGTCCGAGCCCGCGGCCGATGAATTCGGCGCGTTTCTCTCCGAGGTGGCCGACACGCTCACCCGGCAGGTGGAGCAGTGGCGGCGGCGAACCGAGGAGGCCATCCTGCGCTGGGAGGGCGAGGGATTCCGGGTCGATCGCCTGCGCGCACTCCTGGCGCATGAGCTCGATTCCGACCCGGGGGCCGCCATCGCCGGATACGAGCGGGATGTCGAACGACTCCGCGAGCTGGAGCGCGAGGCCCGCGGCCTCTCGGAGGACCTTGCCGGGTCAGCGGTCTTCCGGAACCCGGATGACCTGACCGCGGCGGAGGCCGCTCTGGCGGGCGCCAGGGAGGGTACCGCGCCCCCGCCGGCACCCGAGGCGCTCTGGTCGCTCGATGACCTCGTCGAGTCGGAAGGCAACCGACTGGCGCTTCGCTCCGCCCGTCACGTGGTCGAATCCCCGACCGCAGAGACCAATCCGCTTGTTGTCATCGGCGGTGCCGGAGTGGGGAAGACCCACTTGCTTCACGGCCTCGGCAATGCGCTGCTCACCCGCCCGGGGGCGGTAGTGGCCTGCCAGGGCGCGCAGGACTTCGTCGCGGAGCTCATTGAGGCGATTGAGCGGGACCGGGTCGGGGTCTTCCGCAATCGGTACCGCCGGGTCACGGCGTTCCTCCTGGATGACGTGCAGCTGATTGCCGGCAAGGAGCGGACGCAAGAGGAGCTGTTCCTGCTGTTCAATCATCTGCACGAGCGCGGCGTCCAGATGGCGTTCACCTCGTCCGTGCCGCTCAAGGCGATGAGTGGCGTGGAGCCGCGACTGATCAGCCGGCTGAAAGGCGGCCTGCTCGTCGAACTCCCGCCACCGGAACGCGTCGTCTGCCACGCCGTGACCGACCGGCTGCTGACGGCGCGGTTCGGCAAGGCCGATCCCGAGCTGGTGAGTTACCTGGCGGGGAGGCCGGTCGAATCGGTCCGCGCACTGCAGGGCCTGGTGCAACGGGTGGTGGCCGCCGCGGACGGCCATCACGTCGAACCGACGGCCGCCCTCGCCCGCGAGGTGATCGAAGGCGTGACGTCGCGGCCCGCCCGCCCGGCGGACGCTCCCCGGAGCAGCGGGGTGGTGGCCGGCACGTCCGGAGGCAGCCGGAGCCGGGAGAAGATGGTTTGGGACTGGCCGGATGCCCCAGAGCGCATCGCAGAGGAGTGGCGCTGATGGCCATCAAGGGCAGCCTGAAGGAAGCGAGTCTCCCCGACGTCATCCAGCTCCTCGCGATGGGGCGGAAGACGGGCTGCCTGGCGGTCGCCCACCGCCAGAATTTCGGCTACATCTACTTCGAAGACGGACGGATCACGTTCGCCTCGATCGTGAACCGCCGGGACCGGATCGGCGACATGCTGGTCCGGAGCGGCCGCATCTCGCATGAGCAGCTGAGCCAAGCCGTCGACCGGCAGGAAAAGCAGCAGGACCGCAAGCTGGGCGAGATCCTGGTCGACATGGGCCTGGTCACCCGCGCGGAGCTCGAAGTCCATATGCGGGTCCAGGTGGAGGAAGCGGTCTATTTCCTGTTCACCTGGAACGCGGGCACGTTCAACTTCGAGGCGGGCGTCCGCCCGGAGCGCGAAGACTTCCTCGTCTCCATCGGCCCGGAGTCGCTCCTGCTCGAGGGCGCGCGCCGGGTGGATGAATGGAGCCTGATCGCGAAGAAGATCCCCTCGCTGGACATCGTGTTCCAGGCGGACGCCGTCCGCGTCGCGGCCTCGGGCGTCCGGCTTTCCGACGAACAGGAACAGCTGTTGCCGCTTCTCGACGGCACCAGGGACGTGCAGGAACTGGTGGATTCGACGGGGCTGGTCGAGTTCGAGGTGGGCAAGGCGCTCTATGGCCTTATCACGGCCGGATTTGCCCATCGCGTGGGCACCTCGGCGGCGGAGGCCGCCCCGCCGCGCGTCAACGACGCGCGCGTGGAGGAGCACCGCAACCTCGGCATCGCGTTCTACCGGACCGGCATGCTCGATGAAGCCACGCGCGAATTCCGCCGGGTGGCCGAGCTCCGGCCGGCTGAGGCGAACGCGTCGTTTCACCTGGGACTCATCGCCTTGCGGCAGGCGCGATGGGCGGAAGCGGCCGACGCATTCAAGCAGGCGGTCGACAAGGGGGGCGTCAGGCCCGCCGCGCTGCACAACCTCGCATATGCGCTGGAGCGGCTCGGCCGCCTGGCCGAGGCGGAAGCCGCGGCCGGTGAAGCAGTCACCCGGGCGCGGGAGGACGCGCGGCTCATGACTGGGTGGGGCATCATCGCGCTGAAGCGGGATGATTACGAGGTGGCGCAGGGACGCCTCACGCGGGCCCGGGAATTGCTCGGCAACAAGCCCACACCCGCCCTGTGGTTCTGGGCCGCAGCGCTTGCGGCAGCGGGGCGGGGCGACGTTCCCGCGGGCCTCGCCGTTGCCCGGGAGGGTGTCGAAACCTGGCCCGCGCACAGCGTCCTGCGGAATAATCTCGCGGTACTGCTGGAGACGGCCGGCGAGGTGGCCGAGGCCGAGCAGGTGCTCCGGTCGGCGCTGGCGGACGACGCGACGCTGCCCCAGCTCTCGAAGAACCTCGGCGATCTGCTCTACCGGGCGGGGCGCTTCGAGGAGGCCCAGGAGGCCTACGACCGCGCCGCCAAACTGGCGCCGGAGCTCGGAGACGATCTCTACTTCAAGCTGGGGAACCTCGCGTTCAAGCGTCGCGACCGCGAACGCGCTCGCGACTGCTGGCAGCGGGCGGCCACGCTGAATCCGTCGCACCAGCTGGCGCGGGCGAACCTGGAGATTCTGGACGTGCCGGCGTGATCGCCGGCGACGAGGCCAGCTTCCTGGCCCTGACACGCAAGGTGTCGCGGGATGCCGGCCTTGCCCTGGATGCGTACAAGGACAAGTGTCTCAGGCGCCGGATTGCCGTCCGGATGCGCGCCTGCGGAGTGCACACCTACTCGGACTATCTCTCCCTGCTGGACCGGGAGCCCGGGGAATACGAAAAGCTGAAGGACGCGCTCACCATCAACGTGACGCGCTTCTACCGGAACCCGGAGACGTGGGACCGGCTCCGCAAGGACGTGGTGCCCCGCCTGATCGCGCTCCGGCAAGGGCGCATCACGGCCTGGAGCGCCGGGTGTTCCTCGGGCGAGGAGGCGTACACCCTCGCCATGCTCTGCGTGGAGGCGGCGGAGGCCGCGGGGCACCGGAACTGGGCGGATCGGATTCGCATTGACGCGACCGACATCGACCGGGATTGCCTGGCGCGGGCCGCCGCGGCGCGGTATCCCGCGCAGGCGTTCAGCGAGGCGCCGCCGGAGCTGACGGAGCGGTACTGCGAACGGGACGCGGATCACTGGGTGGTGTCCGAACGCGTGCGCCGCCTCGTCACGGTGCGCCGGGTGGACCTCCTCCTGGAACCCCCGCCCGGCAGCGGTTACGACCTCGTACTCTGCCGGAACGTCGTCATTTACTTCGACCGCCCCACGCAGGAGCGCCTGTTCGCGCTCTTCGCGGAGGCGCTCGCCGGGGGCGGGTTCCTCGTGCTCGGCAAAGTGGAAACCCTGCTGGGGTCGGGCCGGGACCGGCTCACGCTCTATGACGCGCGCGAGCGCATCTTCCGGCGGCCCGAATGACTGTGCGAGAAATTCACGTTCACGTCGCCGACTTCAAAGTCGGCGGCGTGGGAGACACGCTGCTCACGATCGGTCTGGGGAGCTGCGTCGCGGTCATGCTCTACGATCGCGAGGCCACGGTGGGCGGGCTCGCCCACGTGCTGCTGCCTTCGCCGTCACTCAGCCGCCGGGAGCAGAATCCCGGCAAGTTTCCGCAGAGTGCGATCCCGCTCCTGCTGGGCGAGATGGCCGCGGCCGGCGCGAATCCGAGGCGGGTGACCGCGCGGATCGCGGGAGGTGCGTCCATGTTCCAGAACCTCCAGCCCTCCGGCACGATACAAATGGGGGAACGCAACGCGGTCGCCGTCCGGAACGTGCTCGCGGAACTCAATGTCCCGCTCGTCGGGAGCTCGGTCGGCGGGGATTACGGACGCACGGTGCGGTTCTTCATCTCGGACGGCCGCATCGAGGTGAGCGCGGTCCGGCGGGGGATCGATCATCTCTAAGCTCCCGACCGTCCTGATCACGGACGACAGCGCGCTGTTCCGCCGGCTGCTCACCGAGGTCATTGCCGGCTCGGGCGAGTTCCGGGTCGTCGGCACGGCGCGTCACGGCCTGGACGCCCTCCGCAAGGTCCACGAGCTCCAGCCCGACCTGGTGACGATGGACCTGGAGATGCCGGAGCTGGACGGCCTGGGGGCGATCGGGTACCTGATGTCCGAGGCGCCGCGTCCCATCGTGGTGGTCAGCGCCTACGCAGGACCGGGTACCGCCGGCGCGATTCGCGCCCTCGAGCTCGGCGCCGTGGAGCTGGTCGCGAAGGAGGCGGAGCGGAGCGCCGAGTCCCGCCACCGGTTCGCCAGCCGTGTGCTGGCCGCGCTCCGGGCGGCCCGGGCGGCCGATATCCTCCGGTTGCCGGTGCTGGCCCGGCCGCAGCGTCCCGAGGCCCCGGGTCGCGCCTATGCGCTGCCGGGGCGGGCGCGATTCTGCGTGGCCATCGCGGCCTCGACCGGCGGCCCGCGTGCGCTCGCGGAGGTCGTCCCGCGGCTGGTTCGGGGCCAGCACGCCGGCGTCCTGATCGTGCAGCACATGCCACCGCGATTCACGCGGAGCCTCGCCGAGCGGCTGGCGGCGCAGAGCCGACTCGCGGTGGTGGAGGCGGAGCACGGCGTGCCGCTGGTGTCGGACACCGCCTACATCGCGCCGGGTGATTATCATATGCGAGTGGCGTCGGGCCCCGACGGACCGACACTCGCCCTCGATCAGTCTCCCGCGGTCTGGGGTGTCCGCCCCGCGGCGGATCCCCTCTTCCATTCCGTGGCGCGGACCTTCGGCAGCCGCGCGATCGGTGTGGTGCTCACCGGCCTCGGGCGCGACGCCGCGGAAGGGTTGCGCGCCATCCACGACGCCGGCGGCACTGGTCTCGCGCAGGACCGGGAGAGCGCCACCATCTTCGGTATGCCCAACGCCGCCCAGCAGGCCGGCGGGGCGGACCACGTGCTCCCGGTTTCCCGGGTGGCGGGAATGGTGACGGAGCTGCTCGAACGGATGAATTCCGCGTGAGTGTCGCCAGCGTGCGCCGCTACCTGCTCGTCAGCATCGGGGGCCGGGACGTCGGACTGGGCATCGAGCACGTGCTCGAGGTCGTGGATCTCGCGGGGACCTTCCGCGTGCCGGCCCAGGAGCCGGCGATGCGCGGGGTGGTGGACGTCCGCGGCCGCCTCCTGCCGGTCTTTCACCTCGCCGCCATGCTGGAAGGGATCGAATGCCCCGCGGCGCGCAGCGACGTCGGTGTGCTGGCACGGGTGGGCGGCGTTCAGGTTTGCCTCGAGGTTGACGCAGCGAATGCGGTCGTGTCAGAGGCGGTCCTGCCGGTGCCCCCGGGGGAGCGACTTCCCTGGGCGGTTGGAGTGGCGCAACGCGACGGCACTCTGGTGCCGATTCTGGACATCAAGGCGCTCGGAGCCCGGCTCCTGAGCGCGGGGGCCCGCGCATGACGAGCGGCGACGACATTCAGGTGGTCATCTTCCGCACCGGCACCCAGGAATTCGCCCTGGAGATCTCCCAGGTCGAGCGCATCCTGCGGTACCAGCGGCCCGCCACCCTGCCCAACGCCCCGGACTTTCTCGAGGGCGTGATCCCGTACGGCGACGGGGTCGCTCCGGTCGTCGACCTTCGGAAGCGGCTCGGTCTCGAGGCTCCCATCCTCGAGGATACCCGCCTCATGGTCGTCATGGTCGACGGTCAGCGTGTCGGCATGCTGGTCGACCAGGTTCGCGAGGTCGCGCGCATCGACAGCCGCACCGTCGCAGCCCCCCCGCCGTTGGTGCGCGGGCTCGCGGCCAAGTATATCGCCGGGGTCCTGACGATCGGTGACCGCACCATCGTCCTGCTGCACACGGGGCGACTGTTCAGCACCAAGGAGCGGGTCAAGCTGGAGGAGGCGGTCGCGTGAAGGACGGAGGGACCGGCGCGCTCCGCGAGGAGTACGCCGCGATCGCGGCGCGGCTCGAACAGGCGCAGAGCCCCGTCGAGCGCGAGGAGGTCAAGCGGGAAATCATCGGCTACTTCAAGCGCGTCGACACGGCGCTCGGCGAGCTGACCCAGATGAAGGAGCAGATCCGGGCGCTGGTCGAGCGGTACAAGCAGCTCGCGAGCGACGCGGACACCGCACAGGCCCCGCAGTTCACCGGCGCGCGCCCCGTCGTGCAGGCCGATCATCTGGGCGCCTCGACGTTCATCGAGAAGGGCTGGAGCCTGATTTCGCTGGGGGATTACACCGGCGCCATCCAGGCGCTGCAGAAGGCCCTCGCGCTGTCGCCCAACGAAATCCAGGCCCACTCCCTCCTGGGCTGGGCGCAGATGCTCGCGGAAGACTACGACGAGGCCCTCGCCACGTTTTCCCGGGTGCTGATGAAGGAGCCGGCCAATGCGCTTGCCCGGATCAACGTCGGCTACATCTGCCTCAAGAAGCGCATCTTCGGCGAGGCGATCGAGCACCTGTCCAAGGCCATCCGGCTCGACAACGATCGCAAGGCCACGCTGTACGCCCATTTCTATCTCGGACTGGTGTATCTGGAGCGGGAGATGTTCGAGGACGCCGAGGCCTTCTTCCGGAAGACGCTCACCCTGGGTCCCAACCTGATCGAGGCCTATTACGAGCTTGGGCGGTCGCTCTGGTTCGCCGGCCAGCGGGACGGAGCGCGCCAGGCGTGGACCGATGGCCACAAGGCGAACAAGTTCAATCCGTGGGGCAAGCGCTGCCGCCAGATGCTCGAGCTGATCGCCTCGGGAGGTGAGGTCCCGCGTCAGTCGCCGGCCTGATCCTCAGCCTCGCCCTGCTGCAGGGCGAACCGGAGGCGGTACAGGTCGGCCGGATCACCGTCGTGGCCTGGCCGGCTGAGCGGTCCCGTGCGATCGCACTCGCGGAGCTGGCCGACCAGCCGACCTCCTGGCCGGGGCTCGGGCGCCGTGATCCGGGCCCGCTGCGCCTGATCCTCGCCCCGGCGGATCGCCTGGAAGCATTGAGCCGCGGGCGGCTCCCACCGTGGGGAGCCGGGCTGGCCTACCCCTCGGCTCGCACCATCCTCCTGCGGGCCGATTCTCCCGATCTCCTGGCGACCCTGCGCCACGAGCTGGCCCACCTCGCCCTCCACCAGGCCGTGACCGTCCGGCTGCCGCTTTGGTTCGACGAAGGGTACGCCACCTGGGCGTCCGGCCAATGGGATGTCTTCGACCGGCTCTCGATCAATCTGGCGGTCGCCCGCGGGGAGATCCCGACGCTGCGGGAGCTCGATGCCGCGCTCCGCGGGTCCCGGGTCACCGTTGACGCCGCCTATGCGCTCGCGGCCTCGGCGGCCTTGGAGCTGGCGCGACGGAACCCGACGGGGACCCTCGATCCTCTCCTGGTGCGCCTCGAGCAGGGCACCGGCTTCGACCAGGCGCTGCTGGCGACAACCGGGATGGACACCGATCGGTTCGAGGAGGTCTGGCGCCGGACTGTCCGGACCCGGTTCGGCCTGTTCACCTGGCTGGCCGCGACGGGATTCTGGTTCACCGTGTCCGGGTTCGTCGTGCTGGGCTTCCTGCTGCGGCGTCGCCGCGATCGGCCCCGTCGTGTAGCCCTCGATACCGGCTGGGAAGTCCCTGACTGGGAGACGGCCGACCAGGAACCGGGCGACCGCTCCCAATCGTCCCCCGGGCAGGACACCGGGGCGGAACCACTGTCCGCGGACGGTAGTCCCGCGGTTGACCGGGACGGACCAGACCGCTAGGATTTACGACTTATGCCCAATCCGCCCGCCCCGGTGACATCGAGACGTATCCCGCTTGCGCCGCGCAACTTAGCAATCCTCGCAGCCGCGGTCTGCTGCCTCGTGGCGGGGTACTTGCTCTTGAAAGCGGGGAGCACGAGTGCCGCGGCCGTGTTGCTCGTCCTGGGCTACTGTGTGCTCTTCCCGCTTGGGATTGCTCTGTAGGTGTGGACGCGGGGTGAGCGCGGCTGATCCGAGGGCGAATAGCTCAGCCGGTTCAGAGCGCCTGCCTTACACGCAGGAAGTCGGGGGTTCGAATCCCTCTTCGCCCATGAACACCGTCGGTGTGGTGCCGGTCCCTCGGGACCGTTCTCGACTTGGAGGCATTTCAGGAATGCGATTCACCCGTCTTGCGACAACGTTCGCGGTAGCCATTCTGGTCGCCGCGCCTGCGCTCGCCCAGATCCCCTCCAGCGCCCGACGGCTCGGCCAATCCGGCGCGACGGCGCCGAAGCTTCTCGTCGCGACGCCGCACGCCTTCACGAGCAGCGACTCGCTTGCGGCGGTGCAGGCCGGGAACGCCATGCGCCTGCGCATGGAGAAGGTCGTCGGTACGACATACCAGGTCGTGCCCGTCAAACAGATGAACGAGGCGCTCCGTCAGTACGGGTATCCGGATGATGCGATCCTCCCACCGGCGGTCGCCCGGCGCTTCGCACTCGAGCTCCAAGCGCGGGCGCTGGTGTCGTCCACGCTGAGCAAGGCCGGAGGGGGCAGTTATGTACTCACCGCCCGCCTGGCCGGCGTGAACGACGATGCCGGAAACGTCATCGCGGTCACTCAGGATCCCGGTCAGACCCTCGGAGCGCTCGGTCAGAAGGCGGCCGACAAGTTCGCCGCGGCGGTCAAGTCGGCGGAATCGGCCAAAGCCTGCGTCGATCAGCGCGCCACCAAGCCCGATAAGGCGGTGGAAGCGGCGAACAAGGCCATCGCGACCCTGCCGAATCACGGGCTCGCGGAGTACTGCCTCGCGCAGATCGCCCAGGATCGGAAGGCGCCGCCGGCCGAAATCCTCACCCATCTCCAGAATGCGGTGAAAGGCGACCCCCAGAGCCTGCCGGCCTGGACGGCGCTTGCCACCCAGCATGAGACGCGCGGCGACAGCGCGAAGGTCATCGAGGCCTTTCAGCAGATGCTGCTCGCCGCGCCGACCAACCAGGCTCTGCGGGAGACGGCGTTCAAGCTGTTCCTCCAGTACGGGCACCCGGACGCGGCCGTGGATGTGGCGGAAGAGGGCCTCAAGCTCGATCCGACGAACGCCGACCTCTGGGACCTGCTGAGCAATGCGCACGCGACGATCGGCAACTTTCCCAAGGCGATCGACGCGTTGGAGCAGGTGTATGAGAACGACCCCTCCAAGGCCGACTCGACCTATTACCTGAAGATCACCGTCTTCGCCGCCGCGCAGCCAGATACCGTGCGCCTCCTCAAGTGGGCCAGGCTCGGCGTCGACAAGTACCCCGAAAACGTCACGCTGCTCGGCCAGCTCGTGACCGCGTACAGCCTGGCGGGGCCATCGGACAGCCTGGTCGCCACCACGACGCGGCTCATCGCGGTGGACACGACCGCCGTGACGCCCGCGCTGGCCGCTGCCAAGACGCTCGCCGAGCAGAAGAAAGTCACCCAGGCGCTGCCGTTCACGGATTTCGCCGTGCGCTACGGCGACGCGGACGCGAAGGAAAACGCCGCCGCGATCCTGACCAACGGCGCGGTGCCGATGCTGCAGCAACCCGGTCAGGATCTGCCGGGTGCGGCCGAAACGCTGCGCCGCGCCGTCGCGGCCGCCAATCCGAGCGGACGCGTGGCGCCCAGCGCCAACTATCTGCTCGGGCTCGCGACGTTCTTCCAGGTGCCGCCGATCGACAAGCAGGCGGAGGCCACCAAGTCCTGTGACCTGGCGCGACAGGAAGACACCCTGCTCAAGGAAGCCGAGGCCGCGCTGCGCCTCGGCCGTGCGACTCGGCCGGATGAGGCCGACAAGAACCTCGGATTCATCCAGCAATTCAAGCCGCGCGTCGCCTCGATGCTGTCGGCGTACTGCAAGTAACACTACCACCGGGCGCGGGGGGTCCTTATATTCAGGCGCTCTGCACCAGGGGCTGTAGCTCAGCTTGGTTAGAGTGCCGCACTGTCACTGCGGAGGTCGCGGGTTCGAGCCCCGTCAGCCCCGCTCCTGGTAACCTTCGCACCCCGCCCGCGACAACGGACGGGGTGCGCTGTTTTCTCCTAGCGTAGATTCAGGGCGTGACCACCTATCACAGTCCCGTACTCCTCGACGCGGTCCGCGCCGCGGCTCAGGGCACTCGCCGCGCGGTGGACGCCACGCTGGGCGACGGCGGCCACGCCGGGATGCTGCGCGAGCTCGGGGCGGAGGTACTGGGCATCGACCGCGATCCCGAGGCCATCGCGCGCGCACGCGGCCGACTCGGCGAGGACCGGTTGCAGTATCTCCATGCGGCGTACGCCGATCCCCGGGCCCTCGAAGCGATCACCCTGTTTCGACCGGATTTCATTCTCCTCGACCTTGGGGTCTCGTCCCGCCAGCTCGATGACGAGTCGATGGGCTTCACCTTTCGCCGCGGCGCGCTGCTCGACATGCGAATGAGCCGGGTCGGGGAGGGAGCGGCTGACCTGCTCAACACAGCGCCGCAGGAACGACTCGAGGAGATCTTCGCGGACTACGGCGACGAGCGGCGGGCACGCCGGATGGCCGCGGAGGTCGTGCGGCGGCGCTCGCGCGGTCCCTTCACCACAAGTGACGACTTCGTCAATGTGATCCGGGCGGTGTTAGGGCCCCGGTCCGGCCCCGGCGACTTCGCCAGACTCTTCCAGGCGATCCGCATCGCGGTGAACGATGAACTGGCGGGCCTCGCGCGCGCCCTGCCCGAGTTTCGCGCGGTCCTGCCTCCCGGCGGAAAGCTCGCCGTGATCAGTTATCATTCGGGCTAAGATCGCCTGGTCAAGCAGACCTTTCGCGAGTGGGCT
>Ga0180104_1000167_pt1 | contig 13974 bp, 7 predicted proteins | sample EasRiv730_16_1Da_FD_121791 | JGI IMG/M metagenome (GOLD analysis project Ga0180104, IMG submission 121791) | Soil microbial communities from meander-bound floodplain in the East River, Colorado, USA - East River metaG ERMLT730_16_1Da | ecosystem: Environmental > Terrestrial > Soil > Floodplain ... | reverse complement strand
GAAGAAGAACGGCACCACCGACAACGTGGCGCGCTGGACCATGCCGCAGGCAGGCACGGTGAACTTCATGCGCATGGCGCTGCTCGCGCACGACGAATGGCAAGCGAACATCGCCGCCGACACCTCGGATGCGCCCTACCGCATCAAGGTGATGCGCAACAAGCCGGCCAGCCTGAAGAACCAGTGCTGGGACGCGGCCGGGGCGGTGCATGACCATCCGTTCGCTCTGAACGATCCGGGCGTCTGCAACACGCTCTTCCCGGTGCACGCCGACCCGCGCATCGTCGCGGGCGGCCCGCGTGCGGGCGACATCCTCAAATGCCAGCGCAAGCCGGTCCGCGCGGGCGATTACCAGGTGACCTTTACCACAGCCGAGCTGGCGCGCCTGAAGGCGATCTTCTCGGACGGGGTCTGCGACTGGTCGAAGCCCGGCGTGAAGCAGCGCCCGCTGCGCGACAGCTGGCTCGCTTACCCGAAGCCCGGACACGCGGTGCGCCTCGACCGCGGCGCCGACCACCACGATAACGACGACGACGATTGATCGATAAGGAGACATGATGAGCCGCAAGCAAACCCTGGCCGTGATGCTGGCGAGCGTGCTCGGCGCCTTTTCCCTGGCGCCGGCCTACGCGCACGACGACGACGATGACGACGGCGACCGCCGTCATCGCGGCTCGAGCGCGTTCAGGATCGAAGTTCTATCCAGCAAACCCTACCTGGTCTCCGGCGGCGACGCGCTGGTGCGCGTCACCGTGAAGAAGCGCGACGTCAGGCTGGGCGACGTGCGCGTCGAGCTGAACGGCGGAAATGTCACCGGCGCGTTCGTCGCCGACGCCGCCGCGAGAACGCTCACCGGGCTGGTGAGCGGCATGCACGTGGGCAGGAACGAGCTCGAGGTCGACTCCAGGCGCAAGGGCTCGGGCCGCGGCGAGGCCGAGCTCACCCTCGTGAACTACCCGATCCAAGGGCCGATCATCTCCGGGCCGCACGAATCCCCGTTCGGCTGCACGACCCAGGACTTCGTGCCGTTTCCCGGCAGCCCGGCGCTCGGCGCGCCGCTCGATGCGAACTGCTCGGTGCAGAGGCGCGTGCAATACGTCTACCGCACGACAGCGAACACGTTTGCGTCGCTTCCGATGCCGCACTCGACCCTGCCGGCCAACCTCGCCTTTACCACCACGGTGACCGGCGCCACGGTGCCGTACATCGTGCGGCTGGAGACGGGAACCATCAACCGCGCGATCTACCAGACCGCGATCCTGCATAACCCGAACGACCCGGCGCCCAGCCCCTCCGCGCCACCCGCGGGCTGGAACAAGCGCCTCATCTACCCGCTCGGCGGCGGCTGCATCGCCGGCTGGTACACGCAAGGCGACGGCCTCGTCAACCCGGTCAACCACTCCTACTTGAGCCAGGGCTACGGCGTCGGCTCGGCGAGCCTCAACACCTTCGGCAACAACTGCAACGATCTCCTTTCGTCCGAGACGATCCTGATGGTCAAGGAGCGCTTCATCGAGAGCTACGGCGTGCCGCTGTTCACGATCGGCACCGGCAGCTCCGGCGGCGCTTACCAGAGCAACCAGACGGGAGACAACTACCCCGGCGCCTTCGACGGCATCGTCACCATGAGCAGCTTCCCGGATGTCACCACCGGGATGATCCCGATGCACAGCTCCCGGTTGCTCGAGCTTTACCTCGCTTCGCGTCCAGGCCGGTACACGGTGGATCAGGTGAAAGCGATTTCGGGATACCTCTCGATCCCCGGCCAGATCCTGCACATGAGCAGGGTGCGGGGGGACAGGATGGATCCAAGGGTCGCGTTCCCGGATGCGATCCTGCCGGGAGTGGGCCCGCAGTTCCGCTACGATCCCGTGACCAATCCGTACGGCGCGCGCGGCGACGTCTACGACCACACCGTGAACGTGTACGGCGTCATCCGGAACACGCCCTTCCCCGGCGATGCGAAGTTCTCGCAGCGTCCCCTGGACAACGTCGGCGTGCAGTACGGGTTGAGGGCACTGAACGCCGGCGCCATCAGCGTCGAGGACTTTCTCGACCTGAACGCCAACATGGGCGGCGTCGATATCGATTTCAACCGTATCCCCAGCCGTACGAAGCACTACGCGGATGCCACGCGACGGGCTTATCAGGGCGGACGCATCCTTGGCGGCGGCAACGGCCTCGCCAGCATGCCGGTCATCACGCGGATGGGCGGCGGCGACCTGGCGGTTCAAGGCGACGTCCACCTCCGCTACCACGCCCACGCGATTCGCGCGCGGCTGATCAACGCCAACGGCCATGCCGACAACCAGGTGATCGTCGGCAACCAGGCTCCCACCGACCTGCTGATCGAGCAGATGGGCCGCTGGCTGGCGGCGGTCGCTGCCGACGGCTCGAAGAGGTCGCTGGCGGAAAAGGTCGTCCGCAACAAGCCGGCCGACGTGGTCGACGCCTGCTGGTCCGGTGGGGTCAAGATCGTCGAGACGCAGACCCTGGACGGCCCCGGCCAGTGCAACACGCTGTTCCCGGTCGGAGTGCCGCCGGAGTACGTGGCGGGCGCGCCGATCGCCCTCGACGTCATCAAGTGCCAGCTCAAGCGCGTCGACATGTCGGACTACGCCGTGCCGTTCACCGCGGAGCAGCGCGCGCGGCTGAACGCTATCTTCCCGAAGGGCGTGTGCGACTGGTCCAAGCGGGGCGTGCAGCAGGTGAAGTCGGTGCCGTGGGCGTCGTTCGGCCCCTCGCGCGAGAACCTGCTCTTCGACGTGACGAACCGTCGCGACCATGACGCTGACGACGATGATTGATACTGAAAGGGAAGGACTCATCGTGAGAAAAATCATCGTATGCGGTGCAGTGCTCGCTGCTGTAGCAGCGTTCTCGCCACAGGCGGCGGCGGACGGCCGCAAGCCCAAGCCGATGGCTTGCGCGGACCTTGCGAAGCTTCACCTCAAGGACACGACGATCGAGCTTGCCCAGACCCTTCCCGCGGGGGCGAATCCCGCGCCCGTGGGAACGATTGCGGCGGCGATCTGCCGCGTCGTGGGCGTGACCAGGCCGGCGGTGCGCTTCGAGGTGTGGCTGCCCACCGAGACCTGGAACGACAAGTTCCAGCTCGTCGGCAACGGCGGCACCGCGGGCGTCATCAGCTACGGCGCCATGCGCACCGGGCTCGCGCGCGGGTACGCCGTGGCGAGCACCGACACCGGCCACGTCAGCTCCGGCTCGTTCGACTCGACCTGGGCGCTGGGACGGCCCGATCTGGTCGCCGACTTCGGGCATCGCGGCACGCACGTCACGGCGGTGAACGGCAAGGAGATCACGCGCGCCTTCTACGGCGAGCGTCCGAGGTACTCCTACTACGTCGGCTGCTCGAAAGGCGGCCAGCAAGGCCTGATGGAGGCGCAGCGCTACCCGGAGGACTTCGACGGCCTGATCGCCGGCGACCCGGCCAACAACTGGACGCGCTTCTACGCCGGCTCCCACCTGTGGTTCGCGATGGCGACCTTGAAGGATCCGGAGAGCTACATCCCGGCTTCGAAGACCGCGATCCTGGGCAACGCCACCCGCCAGGCCTGCGACGCCATCGACGGCATCGTCGACGGCGTCATCGACGATCCGCGCAAGTGCAAGTTCGACCCGGCCGTGCTGACCTGCACGACCGGCCAGGATCCCAATACCTGCTACACCCCGAAGCAGGTGAAGGCGATCAAGGACATCTGGCAAGGCGTGCGCACGCCGTGGGGCGAGCTGGTGCATCCGCCGCTCGTTCCCGGCGCGGAGGACGGACCCGGCGGCTGGGCGGCGTGGACCACGGGTTCAGCGCCGTTCACCGGCCTGCACTGGCTCGCCGCCGACGGCTTCTTCCGCTACATGGTGTTCGAGAATCCGGCGTACGACCCGATGACGTTCAACTTCGGCTCGGACCTGCTGTTCGCGTTGCACCAGGTCGGCGCGTCGCTCGATGCGGTCGATCCGGACCTGCGCAAGCTCGAGCGCCGCGGCGCCAGGCTCATCGTCTATCACGGCTGGAGCGACACGGACATCTCGCCGCTCAACTCGATCAATTACTTCGAGGACGTGGCGTCGTTCATGGCGCACCGCGGCGACGACCGGCAGGACGCACGCAGCCGCGCCAACGAGTTCTTCCGCCTGTTCATGGTTCCCGGGATGCAGCACTGCTCGGGCGGCCCGGGGCCGAACACCTTCGACATGCTTACCGCGCTCGAGGAGTGGGTCGAGAAGGGCAATGCCCCCGAGCGCATCGTCGCCTCGCACCTCACTGGCGGCGTGGTGGACCGGACGCGTCCGCTTTGCGTTTACCCGAGAGTTGCCGTGTACACCGGTACGGGTAGCACGGACGACGCCGCCAACTTCAAGTGCCGCCTGCCGCGCGACGAGCGCCGGCACGGCCGGCATCACGACGACGATGACGACGACTGATCGGGGAACCATGAAGCGCAAACATCTTCTTGCCGCGGCGCTGCTTGCCGCGTTCAGCCTGCCTGCCTACGGCCACGACCGCGACGACGACGACCGCGATGACCGCGGCGGCTGGAAGCCGGTCGACCCCGCGCTGGTGACGGCGCGGCAGAAGTTCTTCGGCATCGAGAACGTCGACAGCCGCGGCCGGGTGAAGAAAGACAAGGTGATCGCCTCGTGGGCGACGAACACTACCTACGTGGTATCGGTGCTCGGGCGCGTCATCCTGCTCGACAGCTACATCAACCGTCCGGAGCTGCCGACCTCGCCGATTGACCGGCGCCGCACGCCGATCCTGCCGCAGGATCTGGCTGACGCGCGCCCGGAGGCGATCTTCCTCGGGCACGGCCACGGCGACCATGCCGACAACGCCGCCTATATCGCCAAGCGGACCGGCGCGACGATCTACGCCTCGCCGGAGACCTGCGACATCATGCAGAGCGACGTCACGCGGATGTGGAACGACCCGAATGCGGTCAACGGCGGAGCGAAGATCGTTCCCAGCCCGGATCCGGTGAAGTGCGTCGAGGTCGTGCCGCGTGGCTCGCGGCCGGGACAATACGACGAGACGACCGGCATGGCGAAGGCGACCCGGCTGCACCAGCTCGGTTCCGACGCCTGCATCCTGGCGTTCAAGTTCATCCACTCCGGCACCGCGCCGGTCGATCCGTCCTTCACGCACACGCCGCTCTCCAACCTCGGCGATCCGCGCTACGCCGGGCGGGTGATCGAAACCCCGCCGCCGGCGATTACCTATCCGGCGATGTTCCCGGTCGGCACGTCGCTCTTCCCAAGCACTACCCCGGTGCCCGGACAGATGGAGCTGCGTACCGGCAGGGGCTTGCCCCCGGGCACCAATCTCGGCGGCGCGATCACGATCTTCTACCAGTTCGTGCTGCGCGGAGAGAACGGCTTCAGCTTCGCCTGGCTCAACTCCGCGGGGCCGGCGACCGAAGGCATCGGCGGCGATCCGGGCCTGGTGACGCTCGCGCAGTATCTCGATCCGGCGACGCCGCCTGCAAACCTGGACCTGGCGCGCAGGATCGGGGCGAGCCTGTACGACCTCATGGACCGGCTGCCGGCCACCGACGTGTTCTTCGGCTCGATCGTCAGCCTCGGCGCCGGGAACAACCAGCAGCGCGACATCACCAAGGTGATCCAGCGCCTGAAGCCCAGGATCTACTACCCGGGCCATCTCACCGACGTCGCGCAGGCGGGGTCGGGGCACTACCACAAGATCAACTGGCGCGAGACCGCGTTCGCCATGGGATTCCCGCAGAGCGAGTGGCCGGAATTCCGCCTGCAGATCGACCCGAACGACTTCCTGGTGCCTCAGGTGTTCGATCCGGGCGACCGGCGCTGGGCCAAGTCGGGCGAGGACAGGTATCGCAACCACCACTCCGCCTGCCGCTGATTCCCTGGCAAGGGAGAAAACCATGACCCGTACCCCTGGCTTCGCCACGGCGCTGCTCGCGTGCGCCGCCCTTCTTCCCGTGACTGCCGCAGCCGCGACCTCGTGCGCGGACCTCGCCAACCTTCCGCTGCGGCAGGCCACTGTCACTGCCGCGCACGAGGTTCCGGCGGGTCCGTTCACGCCGCCGGGGGCGACCAAGCCGATCGCCGGCGGCGATCTGCCCGCCTTCTGCCGCGTCGCGCTCACGGTGGCGCCCGCGATCAACATCGAGCTCTGGCTGCCGAAGAGCACCTGGAACGAGCGCTACCAGGGCGTGGGCGGCGGCGGCTACGCGGGCGTGATCTCCTACGCCGCGATGGCGACCGCGCTGCGCGGCGGCTACGCCACCGCGAGCACCGACACCGGCCATCCGGCCTCGGTGGGTGGAACCTTCGCGCTCAATCCGGACGGGACGCTCAACTGGGGGCTGATCGAAGACTTCGCCGAGCGCTCGCTGCACGAGATGGTGCTCAAGGCGAAGCGGATCATCCGGGCCCACTACGGCGCCGGGCCCAGGTATTCCTATTGGACCGGCTGCTCGACCGGCGGCCGCCAGGGGCTGATGGCGGTGCAGCGCTTCCCCGAGGAGTACGACGGCCTGGTGATCGCCGCACCCGCGATCAATTGGGATCGCTTCATCCCGGCGGAGCTCTGGCCGCAGATCGTGATGAATCAGGAGCTCGGCGCGCCGATCGCCCCCGCGAAGCTGAACGCGGTCACGGCCGACGCGCTCGCCGCGTGCGACGCGGCCGACGGCGTAACCGACGGCGTCATCAACGATCCGCGCAAGTGCCATTACGATCCCTCGGCGTCGGTCTGCCAGGCCGGCGACGATCCGGCGACCTGCCTCACCCCGCAGGAGGCGAGGGCGGTGCGCAAGATCTGGAACGGCCCGACCGACCGCAGGGGCAAGGAGCGGCTGTGGTTCGGCATGGAGCGCGGCGCCTCGCTCGCCGGGATCGCGGGCACATCGCCGTTTTCCATCGCCACCACTCACCAGGCGTACTGGGTGCGGCAGGACCCGGCGTTCGACTGGCACACGCTCGAGGAGTCCGACTTCGAGCGCGAGTTCAACACCTCGCAGCGCAAGTTCAACCGGGTGATCGGCACCGACGAGCCCGGCCTGCACCGCTTCGACAAGCTTCACGGCAAGGTGCTGATGTGGCACGGCGAGGCCGACCAGCTCATCTTCCCGAGGGGCACGGTGAACTACTTCCACCGCGTGCTGAAGGAAAACGGCGGCTCGCGCCAGGTGGACGACTTCATGCGCCTGTTCATGGCGCCGGGCGTAGCGCACTGCGCCGGCGGCGCGGGACCGAACCCGGTGGGCACGCTCGAGGCCGTGGTCGACTGGGTGGAGAAGGACATCGTGCCGACGCGCATTCTCGCCACGCGCACGCTCCCCGGCGGCGCCGTGCGCAGCCGGCCGCTGTGCGCCTACCCGAAGACCGCAAGATGGACCGGCGCCGGTAGCACCGACGACGCCGCCAACTTCGTGTGCGTCGACGGGCGCCACGACGCGGACGATTTCAAGGTCGCCGGTTCCGACGAGCGCAAGCACAAGGACGACGACGATGACGACGATGATTGAGTGGCCCTGATTTTTCCGGAAATCGACTTTATTTTTTCGGCACGTCGGTAAAAGGGGGATACGAAATGAACCTGAAGCGTCGGCAAGCCATTTGCGCGGCTCTCGCGGCGGCGCTCGCCCTGTCGGCACCGGTCGCGGAAGCGCGCATCACGCGGCTGGAAATCGTAGCCGTGCAGTCGCCGACGTTCGGCGGACTCGCCTTCGGCGCCGTCGGCCAGTACGAGAAGATCTTCGCGCGCGCCTACGGCGAGGTCGACCCGGCGGACCGGCGCAACGCGCTCATCACCGATATCAACCTCGCGCCGCGCAACGGGCGCGGTATGGTCGAGTACTCCGTGGACGTCCACCTCTTGAAGCCCATCGACCTTTCCAAGGGCAACCGCAGGATGTTCTACGACGTCGTCAACCGCGGCAACAAGGGGCACGGCGCGTTCAACGACGTGGGCGGCAACAACCCGACCACGGCGGCGGACGCGGGCAACGGCCTGCTCATGCGCCACGGCTACGCCATGGTGTTCTCGGGCTGGGAGGACGAAGGGCTCGTGCCGCCGGGCAACAACCGTGCGCTCGCGCGGCTGCCGATTGCCCGTAACCCCGACGGCAGCTCGGTAGTCGAGCACACGATCACGGAAGTGATCTTCGACAACTCGCCGGGCAACACCTTCGCGCTCACCTACCGCGCGGCGAACCTCGACCAGACCCAGGCGAAGATGCTGGTGCACAACCACACCATCTTCGTCGGCGGGCCGCTGGTCGAGCGCGTGCTCGTGCCGGCCGACGTATGGTCGTACGTGAACGACACCACGGTGCGCATCAACCGCACGCACCCGTTCCTCGCGCCCTACGACGCGGGCGCGGCGTTCGAGTTCGTCTATCCGGCGAAGGATCCGCAGATTCTCGGCCTCGGACTGGCGGCGACGCGCGACGTCATTTCGTTCCTGCGGCACAGCAACTCGGCCGACAACCCGCTGCGCGACGGCATCAAGCACGTGATCGGCCACGGCTCGTCGCAGAGCGGGCGCTACCTCAAGGGGTTCACGTACTGGGGCTTCAACGAGGACGAGGGCGGGGACAAGGTATTCGACGGCATCCAGCCGAAGATCTCGGGCGCACACGCAATCGCGAGCAACGACCGCTTCGGCGACACCAACGCCACCGGCCGCAGCTACCAGCGCCACCTCAGCGCCAAGATGGAATTCCCCTTCACCTACGAAGTGCGCTTCGATACGCTCAGCCGCAAGACCGACGGCATTTTCGCCCGCTGCGAGAGGACGCGCACCTGCCCGAAGGTGATGCACACCGACAGCGGCAACGAGGTCTACCTCAAGCCCCAGTTCCTGGTTACGAGCGACGGGCGGGGGCACGACATCAAATTGCCGGACAACGTGCGCGTCTTCCTGGTCTCGAGCACGCAGCATGGGCCGTCCAACCAGCCGAGCCCGACCGGGACCTGCCAGCAGCTCAGCAACCCGCTGCCGCACGACATGGCGGTGCGCGCTCTGTACCTCACGCTCGACGACTGGGCGACGCGCGGCAGGAAGCCGCCGAAGAGCCAGTACCCGAGGGTGAAGGACGGCACCGCGGTGCCCTCGCTGCCGCAGCGGGTCCAGGGCTTCCCCGAAATCCCCGGCGTGAACTACACCGGCTGGTACAACCCGGTGGCGGTGAAGGACACGAGCAGCCTGCCCAACATGGAAATCCCGGGCAAGTTCTACACCGTGCTGGTGGCGAAGGCCGATGACGACGGCAACGACATCGCCGGCGTGCGCCATCCCAACCTGCAGGCGCCGGTGGCGACCCACACCGGCTGGGCGCTGCGGCGCGCGCCGTTCGCGGAGAACGAGGACTGCGCCCTGACCGGGCAGTACATCGCGTTCAAGACGACCAAGGCCGAGCGGCTTGCCGCCGGCGATCCGCGCCTGTCGCTCGAAGAGCGCTACGGCACGCAGGCCGGCTACGTGTGCGCCGTCACGGCGGCGGCGAAAAGCGCGGTGCGCAAGCGCCACCTGTTGCAGGAAGACGCCGACACCGTAATCGCGGAGGCGGCGGCGAGCGCCATCCTCCCCGCCACTAGCACGGACCGGAACACCAGCGCGATTGCCGATCGCCTGTGCAAGCCGAAGGGCAAGCACGATCACCACGACGAGGACGACGACGATGACGACGACGACTGATCTGCGCGCGCTTGCCTGCGCGCTGCTGTGCGCGGCGGTGCTGAGTCCGGCGTATGCGTACGACGACGACGATGACGACGGCGGCGGCCGCCGCCACCGCCACCACGGCGATCGCGACTTCAGCATCGAAGTGCTGTCCGGCCGGCCCGACATGGTCGCGGGCGGCGATGCGCTGGTGCGCGTTACGGTGAGGAAAAAGCAGGTGCGGCTGAGCGACGTGCGCGTCGAGCTCAACCGTCGCGACGTCACGAGCGCGTTTACCGCCGACCACTCGGCCCGCTCACTGACGGGCCTGGTCACCGGGATGCGCCTTGGCGAAAACCACCTCGAAGTGGACAGCCAGCGCCGCGGCGCGTCCGAGGCCGAGCTCCGGCTGGTGAACCATCCGATCGAGGGCCCGATCATCTCCGGCCCGCACGAGCAGCCTTACGCCTGCGCGACGCAGAGCTTCAACCTGCCCGCCGGCCTCGGCAATCTGGGCGCCACCACGGACCCCAACTGCCATATCCCGACGCGCGTCGACTACATCTACCGCACCAATGCGACGCCTTCCACGCTGGCGCAGTGGCCTGCCGGCGCGACGGCATATCCGGCGAATCTTGCGAGCACCGCCACCGGCAAGCCCTACATCATCCGGCTCGAGACCGGGACCGTGAATCGCGCGATCTACCAGATCGCCCAGCTGCACGACCCGATCGCGCAGCCGGTGGCGCCAAGCTGGAAGCAGCAGTCCGCGAACTGGAACAAGCGCCTCATCTACACCTTCGGCGGCGGCTGCATCGGCGGCTGGTACCGGCAGGGCGCCTCCACCGGCGGCGTGACCGACGACTTCATGCTGTCGAACGGCTACGCGCTCGCCTCGTCGTCGCTCAACGTGTTCGGCAACAACTGCAACGACCTCACGGCGTCCGAGTCGATGATGATGGTGAAGGAGCGCTTCGTCGAAGCCTACGGCCCGCCCGCGCACACGCAGGGCTGGGGCTGCTCGGGCGGCTCGTACGCCCAGCACCAGATCGGCGACAACTACCCGGGGCTGCTCGACGGCATCATCCCGGGCTGCTCGTTCCCCGAAGTCGGCTTCGCCACGATCAACTTCATCACCGACGCGTGGCTGCTCGACACCCACTTCAACCGCACGGACATCGTCGCCTGGACCCCGGAGCAGAAGCGGCTCGTGACCGGCTTCCTGGTGTACAACACCGCGCCCAACGTGGCCGTCGGCGCGCGGCGCATCGATCCCGTGACACGCCCGGGCATGCTGGGCACGAGCTGCACAGCGGTGCCTGTGGCGCAGCGTTACGACCCGTCTACGAATCCGACCGGCGTGCGCTGCACGGTGTACGACCACACGGTGAACGTGTACGGGCGCGACCCCGCGACCGGGTTCGCGCGCCGGCCGCTCGACAACGTCGGCATCCAGTACGGCCTGAAGCTCCTTAACGACGGCACGATCTCGGTCGAGCAGTTCCTCGATCTCAACGAGAAAATCGGCGGCTTCGACCGCGACGCGACCATCGTGCCGAGCCGCACCGTGGCCGACCTCGTGGCGGCGCGCGCCGCGTATCGCACCGGACGCCTGACCAACGGCGGCGGCGGCCTGTCGGAGATCCCGATCATCGACTACCGCGCCTACAACGACGCCGTCCCCCAGGGCGACATCCACGTGCGCTACCACTCGTTCTCGATGCGCGAGCGGCTGGACAAGGCGAACCGCCACGCGAAAAACCACGTCATGGTGGTCGAGGACAACCGCTTCGGCCTGTACAGCAACGCGAGCCCGCTGCTGCAGCGGATGATCCTGACGATGGACCGCTGGATCACCGCGATCAACGCGGATAAACGAAAGTTATCTCGAATCGAGAAGGTGCTGCGCAATCGCCCCGCCGATCTCCTCGAAGGATGCAACACGCGCGACGCGACGCCGGCGTTCATCGCCGAGCGGCAAGTGCGCGAGCAGGACGCAAACACTGCCTGCGGCCAGCTCTACCCGACCAACTCCTTCCCCCGGGAGGTGGCGGGCGCGGACATAGCCGCCGACATCATCAAGTGCCAGCGCAAGCGGCTGCGCCAGAGCGATTACGCGGTGGCGTTCACGCCCGTGCAGTGGGCGCGGCTGCAGGCAGTGTTCCCGACCGGTGTGTGCGACTGGTCGAAGCGCGGCTACGAACAGCAGGACGCGGACACGTGGGTAGTGATCGACTAGGCGATCACGGGGTAGTGATCGACTAGGGACCGCGGCGGGCGGCGTCAGGCGGCCCGCGCGGCGGTGGGCCCCTGATGGGCAATGTGGGTGAGATAGCCCCTCAGGAACTCGCCGAAGTCCTCCGCGCAGGTCGAAAGCTCGCGCGAGCGGCTCGACACCCAGCAGAACTCGGTCCAGACCACCGGGTCGACGATCGCGTGAATCGTCACCTTGCGCTTCATGCAGGCCGGCGCCGCGGAGGTCGGCGTCACCGCCGCGCCCGCGCCCGCCTCGACCATCGCGATCTGCGTCTCGATGAAGTTGCAGGTCGCATCGGCCGGCGCCGCGCGTCCGGCGCGCATCAGCTGCTCGTCCACGAGCTGCTGGATCGGATACTCGCGCGGCAGCCCGATGAGGTGCAGCCCCGCGATGTCGGACCAGCGCACCTCGAGCGGCAGCTCGCGCAGGCCGTCGGCCGGGCAGATCAGCATCAGAGCGAAGCGCGCGAGCGGGGTCTTGCGCATCCCCGGCAGCTCCTCCTGCGAGCCGGTGAGCACCGCCACGTCGATCTTGCCCGACTGCACCATCTCGATGAGGCGCGTGCGCTCGGCGTCGATCATCCGGATCTGGAGCCGCGGGCTGAGCGCCATATAGGCGCTGATCGCCTGCGGCATGATCTCGGCCGCGGGAAACGGCGCCGCGCCGACCGACAGGCAGTCGTTCGCCTCGGCGGCGGAGCGGCTCAGATTCGCCGCCACCGATTCCAGCTCGCGCAGGTTGCGGTCGGCGATCGGCAGGAACTGCGCGCCGAGCTCGGTGAGCGCGACCTTGCGCGTGGTGCGCTCGAACAGGCGAAAGCCGAGCTGCGTCTCGAGCTCCCGCACCAGCACGCTCATTCCCGACTGCGTGATGAAGAGCTGCTCGGCGGCGCGCGAGAAGCTCTGGTGCCGCGCCGTGAGGACGAATGCCTTGAGCTGCCGCGAGGTGATATTCATTTCTAACGGTGATGAATAGATGACTTACTTCTATTGGAGTTACAACTCACCGCGTGATAAATCCTACCCCGAGCCGCGGCAAACCGGCGATGTTTTTCGCTTTGCGCCCCCAAGAAACCGGAGGAGGAAGGATGCGTCCCACGGCAAGCTACGGCGATTGCTGCTTCGCAATATTTCCACGTGCGCTCAAAACACTGGCTTTCGCCGCCGCGGTGCTCGCCTTCGCGCCCCAATCCGGTGCGCAGATAGCGCCGGCTCAGGTTCCCGATATCCCGAGCGTGGAAGGGCCGATCACCGGCCCCGGGCCGATGTACCCCGGATTGCGACCGCTGACGCCCGGAACCGAGCCGGCGGATTACGGCTACGTGACCGAGGAGTTTTTCGTTTCGGGCACCACGTTGACCGCCGCCGGCGTGGTGCAGCCGTATGCCACCCGCATCCTGGTGCGCTCGCCGAAAAACCACAAGCGCTTCAGTGGCATCGTGGTCGCCGAGGTGATGCATTCGAACGGCTTCGCGGTCACCTTCGAGCCTTCCCGGCACTCGTTCCTGCTGCGCGGGCACGTCCATGTCGAGATCGCAGGACAACAAGGCAACGTCAACGGCACGGTGAAGCCGTACAACCCGGAGCGCTACGCGCCGCTCGCCATCACCTCGGGCGCGCAGACGAGCCAGATCGTCGCCCAGGTCGGCGCGCTCCTCAAGAGCAACCTGCGCGGCGGGCCGCTGGATCCGCTGCGCGTGCGGCACCTTCTGCTGATGGGGACGTCGCAGTCCTCCGGCGTGCTGCGCACTTACCAGAGCCAGCAGCACTTCCAGGCGAGCATGCCCGACGGCGGCCCGATTTTCGACGGCTACCTCGCGGTGAGCACGCTCGGCGGCGCGCCGATGATGGTGGTCGACGTGCCCACCATCATGATGCCGACGCAGACCGAGGTGAATAGCGGCGCCGCGGCCGGCAACACCTACCGGCGGCCCGACAGCGACGACCCGGCCAACCGGCTGCGCATCTACGAGACCGCCGGCATGCCGCACGCGAACGGGCGCGACACGGTGGCCTACACGCCGGGCATGTGCACGCTGCCGGTGAGCGATTTT
>Ga0180104_1000166_pt1 | contig 14296 bp, 12 predicted proteins | sample EasRiv730_16_1Da_FD_121791 | JGI IMG/M metagenome (GOLD analysis project Ga0180104, IMG submission 121791) | Soil microbial communities from meander-bound floodplain in the East River, Colorado, USA - East River metaG ERMLT730_16_1Da | ecosystem: Environmental > Terrestrial > Soil > Floodplain ... | reverse complement strand
CCGGTGATACTCCGGCTTCGGGTGCCGGGGCTGCACAACCTGCTAAACGCCACGGCGGCGCTCGCCGTCGTGCATGCGCTGGGCGGTTCGTTGGAGCCGGCCCTGGAAGCCCTGGCGGAGTTTCGAGGCGTCGGCCGCCGATTCGAGCGCCTGGGGGAGTTTGGCGGCGTCGCCCTGGTGGACGACTATGCCCACCACCCGTCGGAACTGGCCGTCACGCTCGAGGCGGCCCGTCAGGCGTATCCGGGTCGGCGGCTCGTCGCGGTGTTCCAGCCGCACCTCTACAGCCGGACGGCCGCACACGGCCCGGCGATGGGCCAGGCGCTTGCCGCCGCCGACCTCGTGTTCATCACCGAGATCTACGCCGCGCGCGAGCAGCCGATGTCCGGGGTGAGCGGGGTACAGGTGGCCGACGCCGCCAGGGCCGCCGGCGCCGAGGTTGTGTTCGAGCCCTCGCGCGCCGGACTGGGCGGCCGCGTCCGGGAGCTCCTGAGGCCGGGCGATGTGGTCCTGACGCTGGGAGCCGGCGACATCACCCTGCTCGGCCGGGAGCTGGCGGCGTGGCTCAAGGCGGCCTGAGCCGGTTTCGCGGTCCCGGCTTGAGGGTCGCCGCCGCGATTCTCGCCGTGACGGTCCTGTGGCTCGGTGCCCCGGTGGTGTTCCGCCGGCTCGACTTCTTCACGGTTCGCCGGGTGGAATTGCAGGGCGTGCGCCAGTTGACGCCGCGCACCGTGACGGACGCCCTGAAGCTGCCGGCCAGGTCGAACGTGTTCGATGACCTGAAACCGTATGGACGCAGAGTGCGCGCCCTGCCGGGAGTGGTCGAAGCGGACGTGCATCGCAGGCTGCCGGGAACGTTGGTAGTCGAGGTCACCGAGGTGGAGGCCATCGCCCTGGCCATGCGGGGTGGCCGGCTGGTGCCGATCGGACTGGACGGCAAGGTCCTCCCGTTCGATCCGGCGCACTTCGCGCCCGATCTGCCGGTGGCGAGCCGGGCCGATCCGCTGATCGCGAAGCTGCTGGGGCGTGTGCGGGAGGTGGATCCTGACTTGTTCGCGCGGGTGGTGGCGGCGGCGCGAGTCCGCGACGACGTCGTGCTCGATCTGGGTGGGCGGCGGCTCTGGCTGCGCCCCGATGCATCAGCGGAGGTTCTGCGCGCGGTGATGGCGGTTGAGCGGGACCTCGGCAGGAAGGGGCGCGGATGGGCGGAACTGGACGGCCGCTTCGCGGGCCAGGTGGTGGTGCGGTGGCGGGTCGCGTAAGCGCGGCGCCGCAGCGGCTCGTCGCGGCCCTCGACCTCGGGTCGACCCGCGCCGTGGCCGTCATAGCCGAAGCGACCGGCGATGCCCGGGAACCGCTGGCGCGCGTCCTCGGCGTGGGGGTGGAACGCAGCGGCGGCGTCCGGCGCGGAGTGGTACGCGATCTCGAAGAAACAACCCGCGCGATCACGAAGGCGATGGCGGACGCGCAGCGGATGGCCGGCGTGGAAGTCGGCAGCGTGTACTGCGGAATCGCCGGGGAACACGTGGCGGGACGGAGCTCGCACGGGATGGTGTCGGTCACGGGAGACGAGATCCGCACCGGGGACGTGGCGCGGGTCAACGACATGGCGAGCAACGTCTCCTTCGGGCGGGACCACGAACTGCTGCACGCGATCCCGCAGGACTACATTATCGATCAGCAGCCGGGGATCAGCGAACCCATCGGCATGACCGGTTCGCGGCTCGAAGCCGAGGTGTACCTGGTCACGGTGCTGTCGAGCGTGTTGCAGAACCTGCGCCGGGCGGTGGAGCGGGCCGGCTTCAACGTCGGGGAATTCGTCCTGGAACCGCTTGCCGCATCGCTGGCCGTCCTGACCCCCGACGAGCGGGAACTGGGCTGCGCCATCGTCGAGTTGGGCGGCGCGTCGAGCAATGTGTCCATCTTCCAGGGCGGGAAGATCCGGCACACGGCCTCGTTGCTTTGCGCCGGCGGCCACGTGACGGCGGACATCGTGCACGGGCTGCAGGTGACCCAGCAGGATGCGGAGCGGCTGAAGGAGCGCTTCGGCGCGGCCTATGAGCCGCTGGTCCCGGAGAGCGACGTCATTCAATTGCCGAGCACGCCGGGGCAGGGCCCTCGAAGCGCGCACCGCCGGGTCCTTGCGCATATCATGCATATGCGGCTTCAGGAGGTGCTGGAGTACGCGCTGGATGAAATCACCCGGGCCGGATTCCACCAGCGGCTCCCCGCCGGCGTGGTCCTGACCGGTGGCGGGGCGCAGGCTCCCGGAACGGTCGAGCTGGCCCGCGAAGTCTTTGCCATGCCGGTGCGCGTGGGCTCGCCGCGGCAGGGACTGACCGGCCTCGCGGACAGCGTCGAATCGCCGCGCATGGTCGTGGCGGCCGGCCTCGCGCTGTACGGCGCGCGCCAGCTGGCCCTCGGCAGCGGCTTCGGCAGCGGCAGCCGAAAGGGTGCGAACGTCGAGAAATACCTGGCTCCCGTCAAGCGGTGGCTCCAAGATTTCTTCTGATCCGGGCCTGAGAGGATACCCATGATCTTCGAACTCGAGGAATCGGTCACGCAGCGCGCCAAGATGAAGGTCCTCGGCGTGGGGGGCGGCGGCGGCAACGCCGTCAACCGGATGATCGAGGAACGCCTGCAGGGCGTGGAGTTCATCTCGGTCAACACCGATGCGCAGGCCCTCACCGCGTCCAAGTCGGACATAAAGGTGCAGATCGGCAAGCGGCTGACGCGCGGCCTCGGCGCCGGCGCTCGGCCGGAGATCGGACGGCAGGCCATCGAAGAGAACAAGGACGAGGTCATCGCCTCCGTGCAGGGCGCCGACCTCGTCTTCGTCACCTGCGGCATGGGCGGCGGCACCGGCACCGGGGCCGCGCCGATCGTTTCGCAGGTCGCCCGCGATATCGGGGCACTGACGGTCGGCATCGTCACCAAGCCGTTCCTTTTCGAGGGGCGGAAGCGGATGCGACAAGCCGAGATGGGCATCGCGGAGATGCGCAAGAACGTGGACACGATGATCGTGGTGCCCAACGAGCGGCTGCTCGCGGTCGTGGGGAAGGGCATCCCGTTCCAGGACGCTCTGAAGAAGGCGGACGAGGTGCTCCTCCACGCCACGCAAGGCATTGCGAGCCTGATCACCTCCACCGGCATCATCAACGTCGATTTCGCCGACGTCCGCACCATCATGCAGAACGGCGGCGCGGCGCTCATGGGAACCGGCGTCGGCCGGGGCGACAATCGCGCGATGGAGGCGGCCCAGCAGGCCATCTCCAGCCCGCTGCTCGACAACGTCTCGATCGCCGGGGCGACCGGCGTGCTCATCAACATCACCGGCGGCGCGGACCTGACCCTCGGCGAGGCCACCCAGATCAGCGAGATCATCCACGACGCGGCGGGTGATGAGGCCGAGATCATCTTCGGCGCGGCCACCGATCCTGCCATGCAGGGCGAGGTCCGGGTCACCGTGATTGCGACCGGCTTCGATCGCGCCCTGACCGGCGACGGTGGCCCTCGGCTCGCGCCCGCGAACGGAATCCTGACCTTTCCCGCCTCGCGCCGGCCCACCGCGCCACCGCCGGTGCCGCAGCCCGGCGTTCAGCCGGCTTCGCCCCGGCGGGGCAGCGCCACCCCCGAAGTTCCCGACATGGAAATCCCGACCTTCATCCGCCGGCAGATGGACTAATGAGGCGCATTCGCCTCGCGGTTCCGTTCGCCCTCCTCGGTTTCGGGGCCTGGTTCGGCCTGACCGACGACTGGCCCTGGCACCGGCTCCACGTGGCGGCGCCCATCGTGGTCGATTTCGCCTACGAGGAATCGGCCGACACGCTCCACGGGGGCGAGACGGTGGACGAGTTGCTGGCGCGGCAGCGGGTGCGGGGCCTCGACCTGCAGGACATCGCCGACCGGTTCGGGTTCGATCCGCGGAGGGTACGGGCCGGGCTCGTCTTCAATTTCGTTCGTCCCCGCACCGATTCCGTCCCCTCGGGATTCTCGGTTCGCACCGGACCGGAACAGCGGTTGCGTTTCGTGCGCGCTGACGGGAGTTGGCAAGCCGAAGCGGAGGCGATCGCGTGGCGGCCCGAGGTGGTGCGGATCGCGGGGCCAATCGACAACTCGCTCTACCTCGCGCTCGATGCGCAGGTGGCGGACGAACTGCTCGCCGCGGGTGAGCGGAAGCGGCTGGCGTGGGATCTCGCCGACGTGTACGCGTGGTCGGTGGATTTCACCCGGGACATTCGTGCGGGCGACACCTTCCAGGTCGTCCTGGAGCGGGAGGTCTCGGATGAGGGGGAAATCCGGTTCGGTCGCGTCCTGGCGGCGGATCTGCAGGTCGCGGGAAAGCGGCTCACCGCCTTCCGCTTCGAGCAGGAGAATGGCGCCGCCGCGTTCTATGATGCCGAAGGGCAGTCCCTGAAGCGGGCGTTCCTCCGGACGCCGGTTCAGTTCAGGCGGATCAGTTCCAGCTTCAACCGCGCCCGCCGGCACCCGGTGCTGGGGATGACCCGGCGACACGAGGGTATCGATTACGCCGCCGATGTCGGGACGCCAGTGATGGCCGCCGGCGACGGTGTGGTCCGCCAGGCCGGGCGGGCCGGAGGCTACGGGAATCTGGTCGAGATCCGCCACGCGAACGGCATCGTGACGCGCTACGGCCACCTGAGCCGTATCCTCACACGGTCTGGGGCCCGCGTCACCCAGGGCCAGGTGATCGGCCGCGTCGGGGCCACGGGACTCACCACCGGCCCGCACCTGCACTACGAGTTCCGGGTGAACGGCGCCGCGCGCGATTCCCGGCGGATGGACCTGGGCAACGGCGCTCCGGTGGCGCGTGCCGAGCGGTCGAGTTTTGAATTGGAGCGGAACCGCCTGACCGCCCTGCTGTACCCGGCGCCGGCTTCCCAGGTGGCACAGCTCGGCGACTGATCTCCCGAATCCTCCCGCTGTTGGTCCCGTAGGGCCCTCCGAGCCCACATCATGGTCATCGCCCTCGTCGCTCTCGCCGCCGTCCTCCTGGCGGCGTTTACCTACCTTCGACTCGAAGGCCTGTTGCGGCACGCGTGGCTGCCGATCGGCTGCCGCGCGCTAGCCGGGACCGCCCTCGGCCTCCTGCTCGTCAATCTGAGCTGTCCGGCCCCGGAGGATCGGCGGTCGCCCCTGGTGCTTCTGGACGCCTCCCTGAGCATGGGCGCAGCGGGCGGACGCTGGGTGCAGGCCAGGGACAGTGCCCGTGGGCTTGGGGAGATCTGCCGCTTCGGCGACGGGCCGGACGCCGCCGACAGCACCCCCTCGCGGGGCGCGAGCCGACTGGGATCGGCGCTCGCTGCCGCCGCCGCGACGGGGCGTCGGGTCGTGATCCTGACGGACGGCGAGATCGAAGATGCCGGTGAGATTCCCGCCGACCTGCTCTCGACGAGCGGGGTGCGCCTGTTCCCGAGGGAATCCGTCGCCGGTCTGGGAATCGGCTGGGTTGATGCTCCGGCTCGGGTGACCGCCGGAGATTCGCTTGTCGTGACCGTGGAGCTTCGGGCAACCGAACTGTTCGAGCGGGATACCGCTACTGTCGAGTTGCGTCTGGCCGACCGGGCGCTTGCCCGGCAACGGGCCCCCGTCGCCGCCGGCGGCCTCGCCCGATCCCGGCTGGCGGCCGCCACGCGCGGCCTGCCCCCGGGGACTCACATCTTCAATGTCGCGGTGGCCGGCCGCCCCGACGCCGAGGCGCGAGATGACCGGCGGCGATTTGCGGTGACCATCCTGCCGACCCCCGGCATTGTGCTGCTCGCGAGCCCGGGTGATTGGGACGCGAGATTCCTGTATCGAGCGGTCCGCGGGGTGGCAGAGCTGCCGGTGCGGGGGTACGTGCGGCTCGACCGGAGTGGCTGGCGCCGGATGGACGACCTCACCCCAGCCACCGAGGACGAGGTCCGCAGCGCCTCCCGTGGAGCCGACCTCCTGATTCTCAAGGGCGATGCGGCGGCCTACGCCTCGGGCACGAGGGCGCGTGGCGTCCTCGTCTGGCTCGGTGGCGCGGAGGCCGACGCTGGGGACTGGTATTTCGGTACCGGCGGGACCAGCCCGGTCACGGGGGCGCTCGCGGCCGTGCCCCTGGATTCACTCCCGCCGGCGAGCCGCGCGCGCGCCTTGACGGCAGGCGAGGGCGAATGGGTCGGTCTGACGGCCCAGGAAGGGCGACGCGGATACGCTCGCCCCGTCCTGGTCGGTGGCACGGACGGCTCCCGTCGCCGGGTTACCATCGGCGCGGATGGGCTCTGGCGGTGGGCGCTGCGCGGAGGTTCGACGGAACAGGCCTATCGTTCGCTCCTCGCCTCGGTCGTCTCCTGGCTCGTCGCGGGGCCCGACACCGCCGCGGCCGGACTCCGGCTGGTTCGATCGGTCGCGGACAATGGGGCGCCCTTGATCTTCGAGCGGCAGGGCGATCCGGGGCCCATTTCGATCATGCTCGAGGGCCCCACAGGCCGTGTAACGGATACCCTGCGCTTCAATGGCCAGGGTCGCGCCGCGCTCTGGCTGCCGCCGGGGGAGTACCGCTTCGTCGCGCATGCGGACCGCCCACTCCACGGGGTCGCCGCCGTCGATGAATGGTCCGAAGAATGGTGGCCGCGACCGGTGCGGGTCCGGGAGCGCCCGCTCGCAGGCGGATCTACACCGGGCAGGCGTTCATCGCGGGAAACGCCGTGGCTCTTTCTGGTCCTCCTGGGCAGCCTCGCGGGGGAGTGGACCGCCCGGCGGCGCCTCGGCCTCCGCTGAGGGCTTCGTTAGATTCCGGTCATGTTCGCCAACTCCATGCGTCGATTGCTCACCACTGCCACCCTCCTCCTCGCAGGCGTGGCTGCCCTTGCCGGCCAGGCCTCGGAGCTCTCGGGGGATCCACTGACCAACGAGGGCGTGGTTCGCGCCTCCGCCCTCGTGGATTCCGTTTTCATCGATCGCCTGATTCCACGCGCCACCGCCGGGGCGGGCGATTTCGCGTCGCACCTGATGGCGAGACTGGGTGTCGTCCCGATTCCCGCCGACCTTCGCTTCCGGGTCATGGCGGACAGCCAGCGGATCCTCCTTCGCGGCCGCAGCAGGGATCTTCCCGCGGCCGCGAGAGCGGAGCTCGGCGGGTTCCTCCAGATGGTGCCACCGGCGTCGGTGATCGAGGCGGAGGTGACGCTGCTCCCGGTGGGTCTGCGAGGAGTCCGCTTTCACCTGCGCACCGTGTACATCGACGGCGTACCAGTGCCGGACTTCATCCTGCAGGGCGTGATGACGGAAGTCGGACGGCGGTATCCCGCGCTCACCTCCACGGGGCGGGACCTGGTGGTCCAGATCCCCGAACGGGCCCGGATCATCCTCACTCCCGCCGGCGTGGAACTCCTTGGTGCTCCTGCACCCGTGACGTCGGGCCCCTGAAGGGCCGCCTCCCGCACCCCATTATCTTCGCACCCCATGGCGTCACGACTCGGCGGCCCGCCCCGGAGTATCTGGTCTCGTCTGAAACGGCTGGCCCTCACCGACGTCGGGGCGCTGCTCCGTGGACTCAATGCGGATGACCTGGAACGCCTGGAGCAGACCCTGCTCGAGGCGGACTTTGGCGTCTCCGCAACGATGGAGCTTGTGGAAGCACTGGAAGCGGAGGTCCGGCGGGGGCGGCTCAAGACGGAAGGGGACCTCCGGCAGGCGCTCGAAGCTCGCATCTCCGCAATTGTCTCGGGTCCACCGGAGCCCGGCCGGATCGCGCGCGCGGAGGGGCCCGGCCCGACGGTCGTGCTCGTGGTCGGGGTGAACGGTGTGGGAAAGACGACGACGGTGGCCAAGCTGGCGCACCGGCTCCACCAGGAAGGGCGCGCGCCCCTCCTCGCTGCGGCAGACACCTACCGGGCCGGTGCCGTCGAGCAGCTCGAAGTGTGGGCGTCCCGGCTGGGACTGCCGTGCGTGTCGGGGGTGTCGGGAGGCGATCCGGCGGCCGTCGCCTTCGACGCGATTGACGCCGCCCGGTCCCGCGGCGCGGACACCGTCCTGGTGGATTCCGCCGGTCGGCTGCACACGCACGAGGGCCTCATGGAGGAACTGCGGAAGGTGCACCGCGTCATCGCGCGGAAGGTTTCGGGGGCGCCGCACGAAACGCTCCTCGTGCTCGACGGGACGGTAGGCCAGAACGCGGTGCAGCAGGGGCGGCTCTTCGTCCAGGCGGTCGCGCCGACGGGCGTGGTGGTCACCAAGCTCGATGGCAGCGCGCGCGGGGGGGCCGTGATCGCGCTGCGACGGGAGCTCGACCTGCCCATCCGGTTCGTCGGGCTCGGCGAAGGGCTGGACGATCTCGAACCGTTCGATCCGGCGGCGTTCGCGCGAAACCTCGTGAATCCCGACTGAGGCCGCGGGGTGCGCCTCGATACTCCGGTCAAGTTCCTCAAGGGGATCGGTGAGCGGCGCGCCGAAGCCTTCGCACGGCTCGGCGTCTACACGGCGCAGGACCTCCTCTGGCATCTCCCACACCGATACATCGACGCCTCCACCGTGACGCCGATCGCCCGCGCCCGCGTCGGCGACGACGTCGCCTGCGTGGGCCGGGTGGTGGATACGGGGGTGGTGCCGACACGACGCGGGCTGCGCATCTTCCGCGCGGTACTTCGGGATGATTCAGGAGTGCTGGAATGCGCCTGGCCGGGACAGCCCTTTCTCGATCGGAGCATTCAGGCCGGGCAGACCATGCTCGTTGCAGGGCCGATCCGCTTCTATCATGGCCGGCAGATGGTGCCGCGAGAGCATCTCGTCCTGGCCGATGCGGGCGAAGAGGCGGGAGCGGCTGCGGGCCGGGTGCTCCCCGTCTATCCGGCCACGGAAAACCTGAGTCACAAGGTGATTCGGGCGCTGGTGGACCGGCACCTCGAATCGCTGATCGGGTTGGTCCACGACATCATGCCCGCCGACCTCCGGGAACGGCTCGGGCTGCCGCTGCTGCCGGACGCCCTGCGTGCGGTTCACCGGCCACGGGCCATCGCGGAGGCGGAACTCGGCCGCCGCCGACTGGCGTTCGAGGAGTTGTTCGACCTGCAGCTGATGCTCGTTCGCGCCCGGACGCTGGCCAAGCGACAGCGCAGCGGGATCGCGTTCGAGTTGCGGCGTGACCTGACGACGCGCCTGCGCGAAACTCTCCCGTACCAGTTGACGGACGACCAGAAGCAGGCCGTCCGCGAGATCACCAGTGACATGACCGCGCCGGAGCGCATGCACCGGCTGCTGATGGGCGATGTCGGAACCGGCAAGACCGTCGTGGCGCTGTTCGCGATGCTCCTGGCAGTGGAGAATGGCTTTCAGGCCGCGCTGATGGCGCCGACCGAGCTGCTGGCAGAGCAGCACGGCCGGACCCTGCATCAGCTATTGGAACGTCTCGAGATCGAGCCGGAGCTCCTGCTCGGGCGGATGACGGCGGCCGAGAAGGCGGCTTCGAGGGCGCGGCTGGCCAGCGGCGGAGCACGGGTGGTCGTTGGGACGCATGCCTTGCTGCAGGAGAGCGTGCGCTTTCACCGGCTCGGTCTCGTGGTGATTGACGAACAGCACCGGTTCGGGGTGGAGCAGCGCGCCGCGCTCATCGGCAAGGGTGCGGTGCCCGACGTGCTGCTCCTGTCCGCCACGCCGATCCCCCGCTCACTCGCCCTCACGCTGTACGGCGACCTCGATGTGTCGCAGATCCGGGAGCGGCCGCCGGGGCGGGGGGAGGTGCGCACCGCACTCCGGGGAGAGCGCCATCGCGAACGCGTGCTGGATTTCCTCGCGGAACAGTGCCGGAGCGGGCGACAGGCGTACGTCGTCCTGCCGGTGATCGAGGAATCCGAGAAGGCCGACCTCCGGGCGGCCACCACGATGGCCGAGGTCCTGACCGCGAGGTGGCCGGACCTCCGCGTCGCCCTGGTGCACGGGCGGCAGAAAGCCGAGGAGCGGGACCGCACCATGCGCCGGTTCCGGGACGGCGAGGTCCAGGTCCTTGTGGCGACCACCGTCATCGAGGTCGGAATCGACGTGCCGAATGCGACGGTCATGCTGGTGGAGCATCCGGAGCGCTTTGGTCTCGCGCAGCTGCACCAATTGCGGGGCCGCATCGGACGCGGCGCCGGCGAGAGCCACTGCATTCTGCTCACGGGAGGGACGGTGCCGGAGCGGTTGACGGCGTTCGCGGCGACGACCGACGGGTTCGAGATCGCGGAGCTCGACCTGAAGGAACGGGGTATGGGAGACCTGATCGGCGCTCGGCAGTCCGGTGGAGTGGAGGTGCGTCACGCCCGGCTGCCGGATGACACCGACCTGCTGACCCGCGCGCGGGAGCTCGCGGCCGAGGTGCTGGCTCGTGACCCGCTGCTTCAGCGGACGGGCAATCAGCCGCTGCGCCAGCGCGCCCTCGCCCGCTATCCCCGCGCAACGGAGTTGTTCCGGGTGGGGTAGCGGTGTAGACTCCATCGCCCACGACGACCCCCCATCATCCCAGAACCCATGTCCTTCGCGCGCGTCAACGAGCTCCACGAGCATGTCGGCCAGACTGTTACCGTGCGGGGCTGGATCGCCACGACCCGCTCCAGCGGCAAGATCGCCTTTGCCGTGCTCCGCGACGGCTTTGGCTACCTGCAGACCGTCTTCTCGAAGCGCGAGGTCTCCGAGGAGACCTGGAGCCGCCTGGCCGAGCTGACGCAGGAGGCGTCGGTGGCGGTGACCGGCGTGGTGCGGACCGACGAGCGGGCGCCCGGCGGGCACGAGTTGACGGCGACCGGGCTGGAGATTCTCGGGCCGAGCCAGGACTTCCCGATCACGCCGAAGGAGCACGGCACCACGTTCCTCTTCGAGCACCGGCATCTCTGGCTCCGGAGCCGGCGCCAGGTCGCGATCGCCCGGGTGCGCCACGAGGTCGTGCAGGCGATTCGGGACTTCTTCTATGAGCGGGACTTCGTCCTGGTGGACACGCCGATCCTCACCGGGGCCATCGGCGAGGACGCCGGCAATCTCTTCAGCACCGACTACTTCGACCTCGGCAAGGCCTACCTGGCGCAGACGGGGCAGCTCTACGTCGAGGCGGCGGCCGCGGCCCTGGGGCGCGTGTACTGCTTCGGTCCGACGTTCCGGGCGGAGAAGTCGAAGACCCGCCGGCACCTCACCGAGTTCTGGATGGTGGAGCCGGAAGTGGCGTGGAACGACTCCGACGCCAACATGCGGCTTCAGGAGGAGTTCATCAGCTATATCGTCGGACGGGCGCTGGACCGCCGCCGCGAAGAGTTGAAGGAGCTCGAACGTGATATGACGCCGCTCGAGCGAATCGCGCCTCCGTTCCCGCGCGTTTCCTACACCGACGCGGTCGCGAAACTCAACACGCTCGGCTCCGACATGGTGTGGGGCCGCGACCTTGGTGGTGACGACGAGACGCTGCTGGCGCAACAGTACGACCGTCCCGTGTTCGTCTTTAACTACCCGAAGGGCGTCAAGGCGTTCTACATGAAGGAGAACCCGGACGACCGGCGCACCGTGCTCAACAACGACTGCCTGGCGCCCGAGGGGTACGGCGAGATCATCGGAGGGTCACAGCGGGAGGATGACTACGACCGGTTGCTCGACCGGATCCAGGCGCAGGGGCTCGATCCCGCGGCCTATCAGTGGTACCTGGACCTCCGGCGGTACGGCACGTTCGTGCACTCGGGCTTCGGCCTCGGCGTCGAGCGCACGGTGGCGTGGATCTGCGGCAATCCACACATCCGGGAGTCCATCGCGTTCCCGCGGCAGCTGCACCGGCTTTATCCGTAGCCCTTCACCTCGTCCCACAGCCGGTCCAGCGCCGCAAGCCCCGCCGTGTGGAGGTCGATTCCGCGCTCGGCGGCCAGGGCCTCAACCGCCCGAAACCGTTTCACGAATTTCCGGTTCGCCAGGTCGAGCGCCACCGTGGGTGGCGCGCCCGCCTTCCGGGCCAAATTGACGACGGCGAAGAGGAGGTCGCCGATTTCGTCCATCAATTCGGCCGAGGCCCTTGGACCCGGCCGATGCTCGGTGTAGGCGCCGACTGGAGCCTCCTGTCCCTGACGAGCCGACCCGCCGACGCGCTGACCCGCGGACAGATGCTCCTCGACCTCCTCGATTTCCTCCTTCACCTTCGCCAGCGGCCCGGCCACGTCATCCCAGTCAAAGCCGACCGAGGCCGCCCGTTCCTGCAAGCGGAACGCCATCAGGAGCGGGGGGAGCGTGGGTGGCAGGCCATCCAGCGTGCCCCGGCTGCGCTCCTTCCGCTTGAGCTGTTCCCAGGGTTCCGCCGGCCCGATGTCGAACAGGTGAGGATGGCGGCGCTGCATCTTCCGGATGAGCTCGTCCGCCACCTGGTCCGCCGTGAATTGCCTCAACTCCTCCGCGAGGACGAATTGCCAGGCGAGATGAAGCAGGAAGTCACCGAGTTCATCTCTAATGATCTCCGGTCGCCCATCGCCCAGCGCCTGGTCCACCTCGAGCACTTCCTCGACCAGGTACGGGCGTAGAGTGTCCCGGGTCTGAGCGCGGTCCCAGGCGCAGCGGGAACGAAGGTCGCGCACCATCGCCATCGCGCGTCCAAGCGCTGAATTCTCTTGCATTTATCCTCCCTGCCCGGTATCATACCCGCCGTCTCGTGAGCGCGTCAAACCCGGCCCCGCCGGCCCGTGCCTGGGCCGACATCGATCTCGGCGCAATCGTCGCCAACGCCCGGACCGTCGCCACGGTTTCCGGTGCTCGTCTCCTCCCCATGGTCAAGGCCGATGGTTACGGTTTGGGCGCGCCGGCTGTGGCGCGCGCCCTGGAGTTGCTCGACCCCTGGGGGTATGGCGTCGTCTCGGTCACCGAGGCGCTTGAGCTGAGACGCGCGGGCATCACCCGCCCCATTCTCGTCGTCGGGCCGGCTACCGCGGCGGAAGAAGGCGCCTGCAGGGAGCACGGCCTCCGGCCGACAATCTGTGACCCCGCCACACTTCGGCGCTGGACTTCGGGCGGTCAGGCGCCGTTCCACCTCGGCGTCGACACGGGGATGGGCCGGATGGGGTTCCCCTGGTACGACGACGGGGCCCTCCGGGAGTCGCTGGCGCACGCGGCAGCCTCGCCGGGCTGGGAAGGCATCTTCACCCACTTCCATTCGGCGGACTGCGATGCCGGTGCCACGGCCGAGCAGTGGCAGCGTTTTCAGCAGGTGCTCGACGGCATGCTGCGCCGGCCGGCGCTGGTTCACGCGGCCAACAGCGCGGCGGCCTTGGCGGGAGGCGAGTACGCCGCCGACCTGGTGCGGCCGGGCATCTTCCTGTTTGGGGGTGCGATTCCTGGGCGACCCGACCCGGCCCCCGTGGCCCGGCTGCGTGCCCCTGTGGTGGCCGTCCGCCGGCTGCGGGCGGGAGACACCGTCAGCTATGGTGCCACCTGGCGCGCGCAGCGGGCGACGAGCGTCGCGACGATCGCCGCCGGATACGCCGACGGGCTTCCACGCTCGCTCAGCAACCGCGGGCAGGTCGAGCTCAACGGGGCGCTTCGGCCGATCATCGGACGGGTGACGATGGATTTCACGATGTTGGACCTCGGTGACGGCCCCGTCTCGGTCGGAGATGTCGCCACGATCTTCGGTAGCCGGATCTCGCTCGACGACCAGGCGGAGGCCGCAGGCACGATCTCGTACGAACTGCTTACCGGACTCGCCCGGCGGGTCTCACGGCGGTACGAGGAAGCTCGATGAATCAGCACTTTGCCTCGCTCGTCCTCGGGCTGGCTCATCAGGCCGATAGCGCACTGAGCGGCAATCTGCCCCCCGGGTCGGAGTCACTCGGCGCGGTAGAGGCCCGGCAGGTGGCCCAGGCCCTGATCGACACGCTCGGCATGCTGGAGCAGAAGACGGCGGGACAACTCGAGGCTGACGAGCAGAAGTTGCTCGCCGAGGCGTTGACCGCCCTCCGCTTCCGCTTCGTTCAGACCGAGCCCCGCCGTTGACCCGTCGCGCCGCGCTCATCGTCCTGGACGGGCTCGGAATCGGCTCGGCCGCCGACTCGGCGGCCTACGGAGACGCCGGCAGTAACACGCTTGGCAACACGCTGCGCGCGGTGGGCGGACTCCCGCTCCCGCAGCTCGAGGCGCTGGGTCTCGGGTGCTGCGGCGAGCTGGCGGGCGTGCCGCCCGCGACGAATCCGCGCGCTGCGTGGGGCACCTGCCAGCCGACGAGTGCGGGGAAGGATTCGACGACCGGTCATTGGGAATTGTGCGGGCTGGTCCTGCCGGAACCGTTCCCGACATTCCCGGCCGGCTTCCCGGCGGACGT
>Ga0180104_1000164_pt1 | contig 14330 bp, 14 predicted proteins | sample EasRiv730_16_1Da_FD_121791 | JGI IMG/M metagenome (GOLD analysis project Ga0180104, IMG submission 121791) | Soil microbial communities from meander-bound floodplain in the East River, Colorado, USA - East River metaG ERMLT730_16_1Da | ecosystem: Environmental > Terrestrial > Soil > Floodplain ... | reverse complement strand
CCGCGCCGGCGCCGATGAGGAGGCTCGCGGCGAGGACCAGATCGCGGCCGCGCCACAGCCCGAACAGGAGGCGCTGGTCGCTCGGCCGCGAATCGGCGCTCGCCACCAGACTCGCGAGCGCCAGCGCTGCGAGCGCGAAGCAGCAGGCGAGCAGCACTCGCCGCCGCCGCACGAGAATCGGATCCCCCTTGTCGGTCATTGTTGCGACCTTCCCCCATGCGCATTGTAGCGGCTACGCTCCGCCTTGCCGCGCGCAACGCGGCGAGTAGTGTGTTTGGGCTAATGATCGGTTTGGGACAAGGGAGCCGCTCTTGAGCATCGGCGTGGTAGTCATCGGGCGGAACGAGGGAGAGCGCCTGCGCAGGTGCCTGCAATCGCTCGGCGGGATCGCCTCGCAGGTCGTCTACGTCGACTCGGCTTCGACCGACGGCTCGGTCGAGGCCGCGCGCGCGATGGGGGCCGAGGTCGTCGCGCTCGACATGCGCATGCCGTTTACGGCCGCGCGCGCGCGCAACGACGGATACGAGCGCCTGCGCGCGCTGGCGACGGATGCGCGGTACGTGCAGTTCGTCGACGGCGATTGCGAGCTGGTGGCGGGCTGGATGGAGAAGGCGGCGCGCTTCCTGGACGAGCATCCCGGCGTAGCGGCGGTGTGCGGGCGGCTGCGCGAGAAATACCCGGAGCGCACCGTCTACAACATGCTGTGCGACATCGAATGGGACCGGCCGGCGGGCGAGGCCAAAGCCTGCGGGGGGAATTCGATGATGCGCGCCGGCGCATTCGAAAGCGTGGGCGGCTTTCGCGCCGACGTCATCGCCGGCGAGGAGCCCGAGCTTTGCGTGCGCCTGCGCGCGGCGGGATGGCGCATCTGGCGCCTGGGCGAGGAAATGGCGCTGCACGACGCCGCGATGACGCGCTTCGGCGAGTGGTGGAGGCGCTCGCGGCGCAACGGCCACGCTTTCGCCGAGGGTGCGTGGCTGCACGGGGCGCCGCCCGAGCGCCACTACGTCAGCGAAGCGAGGCGCGCCCTGGCGTGGGGCGTGGTGCTGCCGGTGCTTGTTCTGGCTTCGGCCTTGCTCGACCCCCGGTGCCTTGCCTTGTTCGCGATCTACCCCCTGCAGGTGATTCGCATCGCGCTGCGCAGCGAGCTCACCGGCAAGAAGGCCTGGTGGCGAGCCGGCTTTCTCGTTCTCGGGCGATTTCCGGAAGGTCTCGGGCAGCTCAGCTTCGCGCTCAACAGGATCCGGCGCAGGCGCAGCGCGCGGATCGACTGCAAATGACACTACCGATGGTCCTTTCGTCCTAATCGTGGCGCGCCCTGCGCGGCGTAAAATGTCCCCTGACCTTCTCACCGCGCTGCCGTAGCGAACAAAGCAGAAGGTGGAGGACCGCAGGGGGTTTCATGATCAAGGAAAAAAGGACACCGGGCCTCGCCGCCTCCAACATGACGGGCACCGGGCCGGGGGGGCTTGCTGCGCGCGATTTCGCCCGCTGGTATCGCGACCAGGAAATCGCCAAGTGGCACGAGCTCGATCTCGACGCCATCGCGAAGATCGCCGCCGCGCTCGAGAAGGCCGAGAGGATGGGAAGCCAGATCTTCGTGCTCGGCAACGGCGGCTCGGCCGCCACCGCGTCGCACATCGCGACCGACTGGGCCAAGACCGCCCAGCGCAACGGCAAGCGCCTTCTGCGCTGCATGTCGTTGACCGACAACGTTCCGTTCATGACCGCGATCGCCAACGACCTGGGCTACGACGAGGTCTTCTCGCGGCAGCTCGAGAGCTATCTGCGGCGCGGCGATGTCGTCGTGCTGATCTCCGGCTCCGGCAACTCGCCCAACGTGGTCAACGCCGCCCGGTTCGCGAAAAGCAACGGCGCCGTGACGATCGGCATGACCGGATTCTCCGGCGGCAAGCTGCGCAGGCTGGTGGACATCTGCCTGCACGTGGACAGCGACCAGTACGGCGTCATCGAGGATCTGCACATGGGCGCCGGTTCCATGCTGGCCTTCTACCTGAAGCAGAGACGCTGAGCGCACGATGATCCACTACGTCACCGCGATTGGCGTGGGCAACGCCTGGGTCGCCAACGAGCTGAGCCGCGTGGAGGCCGCCCGGGTGCCGTTCGTGCTCCACTCCATGCGCCGCCCGAAAAACCTGTTCCATGCCTCCGAGTGGGCGGTGCGCATGAACGAACGCACTCGGGTGATCTATCCCCTCCCGGTGCTGGGGTTCGTCGTTTCGCTGCTGGCGGCGCCGGTGCGGTTCCGCGGCCGCTTCTTCGCCGCGTTGTGGAACTCGCTTTTCGGCAGGCGGGAGCACGTGAGGGCGCGAATCGCCGGCATCGCGCACCTGCTCGTGGCGTGCCATTGGGCGCGGGCGGCGAGACTTCGAGGCGACCGGGTCGCCCACATCCACTCGCAATGGGTCGACGCCTGCGGCACGATCGCGATGTACGCGGCCTGGCTGCTCGAGGTGCCTTTCAGCTTCACCGGCCACGCGTCGGACCTGTTCCGCGAGCGCTGCGCGCTGGAGGACAAGATCCGCCGGGCCGAGTTCATCGCCTGCATCTCGGAGTTCCACCGGCGTCTCTACCTGCAGCACGGCGCCCGGCCCGAGCAGCTGCTCATGGCCTATTGCGGCATCGACCTGAAATGGTTCTACCCGAAACGCGCGGATTCGTCCGAGCGCCCCTATCGCGTTGTGGCGTCCGGCCGGCTGGTGGAGAAGAAGGGGTTCGCATACCTCGTCGAGGCGTGCCGCATCCTGGCGCAGCGGGGCGAGCGTTTCGAGTGCGTGATCGGTGGCAGCGGCGAATTGGAAGCCGGGCTGCGATCGCAGGTGCAGCAGCTCGGCCTGGCCGATCGCGTCAGGCTGACCGGCAAGATGCTGTTGCAGGAGAAGATCGTCGAATTCATGCACGGCGGAGACCTGTACGTGCTGCCGTGCGTGTGGGCCTCGGACCAGGATGTCGACGGGCTGCCGCAAATGCTGGTGGAGGCCATGGCCTGCGGTCTTCCGGCGATTTCGACGCGCCTGGTCGGCATCCCCGATCTCGTCCGGCACGAAGAGACGGGGCTGCTGGTCGAGCCGAACGACGCGGCCGGGCTTGCAGACGCGATCGCCCGGCTGATGCGCGACCGGGCGCTCGCGGCGCGACTGGCGGCGGCCGGACGCCGCCGGGTCGAGGAGCGGTTCGATCTCGAGACCTGCCTGGAACCGCTGATCGACCGCTACCGGCGTCGTCTCGACCTGGCGGGACCCGGCGCCGCGCCGCGGCTCTCGCCGTCGAGCGCGGCAAAGACCCGGCCGCAGGAGAATCCGGCCGGATGATCATCTCGCAGACCCCGTACCGCGTGAGCTTCGCCGGCGGCGGCAGCGACCTGCCGGCGTTCTACCGCCGCGAGCACGGCGCGGTGCTGTCGCTCGCGCTCGACAAGCACATGTACGTGACCGTGAGCCCGCGTTTCGAGCCCTCCACCCGCGTCGCGTATACGCGCACCGAGATCGTCGATCACGTGAAGGACCTGCGCCACGAGCTGGTGCGCGAAGCGTTGAATCTGACCGGCCTCGGGCGGCACCTCGAGATCACCACCGTCGGCGACGTCCCGGCCGGCGCGGGACTGGGATCGTCCAGCTCGCTGACCGTCGGGGTGCTGCTCGCGCTCTACGCCTACAAGGGACAGATCGTCAGCGCCAAGAACATGGCCGAGCAGGCGTGCCGCATCGAGATCGACGTCCTCGGCAAGCCGATCGGCAAGCAGGACCAGTACGCGGCGGCGTTCGGCGGCATGAACTACATCCGCTTCAATCCGGAGGGCACGGTGGACGTGGAGCCGGTGCCGGCGACTCCCGAGACGATGCAGGAGCTGTCGAAGCGGATTCTCCTCTTCTACACCGAGCAGCAGCGCAGCGCGGACGAGATTCTCAAGCGCCAGAGCGAGGGAACCAAGGACCGGATGCCGGTGCTGCGGGCGATGCGCGACCTCGCCCACGAGATGCGGCTGGCGCTCGGCGGCGGCGCGGGACTGGACGAGTTCGCCCGGCTGCTGCACGAGGGCTGGAAGCTGAAGCGCTCGCTCGGGTTCGGCATCGCGCTGGAGTCCGCGGACGCCTGGTACGAGCAGGCGCGCAAGCTGGGCGCCCAGGGCGGCAAGCTGCTGGGCGCGGGCGGGGGCGGATTCCTCTTGCTGCTGGCGCCGACCGAGCGGCACAGCATGATCCGCGACGCGCTCGGCCATCCGCGGGAGCTGACGTTCGGCATCGACCGGCGCGGCGGGCGGATCATATTCATCAGCGACCATCAGCGGCTGCTGCACAACCAATGAGAGCCCTGCTGACCGGCGGCGCCGGCTTCATCGGGTCGCACACCGCCGACGCCCTGCTGCGGGAAGGCTGGCGCGTGCGCGTGCTGGACTCGCTGGAGGAGCCGGTGCACCCCGGCCACCGGGTGCCGGAATACCTGGATCCGCGCATCGAGCTGGTGCGCGGCGATGTTCGCGACGCGCGCGCGCTCCTCGATGCCATGCGCGGCTGCGAGGTGGTGTACCACTTCGCGGCGTTCCAGGACTACCTGCCGATCTTCAGCCGGTTCTTCGACGTCAACGTCACGAGCACGGCGCTCATCTACGAGCTGATCGTGCGCGAGAAGCTGCCGGTCAGAAAGGTGATCGTGGCCTCGAGCCAGGCGACGCTCGGCGAGGGGCTGTACCTCGACGCGGCGCAGAAACCGGTGCTGCCCGACATCCGCCCGGCGGAACAGCTGGAGCGCGGCGAGTGGGAGGTACGGGCGCCATCCGGATTCGCCGGCCCGGTGCATTGGCAGCCGACCGACGAAACGGTGGCCAACCCGCAGAACCAGTATGGGCTGAGCAAGATCGCCCAGGAGCGCGTCGCGCTGTCGCTGGGCAAGCGGTATGGCGTGCCGACCGTGGCGATGCGCTATTCGATCGTCCAGGGTCCGAGGCAGAGCTTCTACAACGCCTACAGCGGCGCCTGCCGGGTTTTCTGCCTGAGCTTCCATCTTGGACGCACCCCGTCGATCTACGAGGACGGCCGTCAGGTCCGGGATTTCGTGAACATCCGGGATGTCGTGGATGCGAACCTGCTCGTCCTGCACGACGCTCGCGCCGACTACCAGACTTTCAACGTGGGCGGCGACAAGGCCTACACCGTGGCGCAGTTTGCCCGCGCGGTGGCCGAGCTGTTCGGAGTGAAGCAGTACGAGCCAGCTCCGTCGGGCAAGTACCGATTCGGCGACACCCGGCACATTTGCTCGGACGTGCGCAAGCTAAAACGGCTCGGCTGGACGCCGACACGCTCGATCCACGACAGCATCGAAGCCTACAAGGCCTGGCTGAGCGGCGCGCGCAACGCAGCGCAGATCCTCGACTTCTGCAATCAGCAGATGGCGCGGCTCAACGTGGTACGCGAGGTGGCGAAGATATGAAGACCAAAGCCTTGCTGCTGGCCGCAGGCGTGGGCAGCCGGCTGCGGCCGCTCACCGACACGACGCCGAAGTGCCTGGTGGAAATCGCCGGCCGGCCTTTGCTGGAGTACTGGTTCGGCGCGCTCGGCGGCGCGGGCATTCGCGACGTGCTGATCAACACGCACCACCTCGCGGAACCGGTGCGCCGGTTCATCGGGCAGAAGAACCGCGAGGGATTCCGCGCGGTCGAGACGTTCGAGGCGAAGCTGCGCGGCTCGGCCGGCACGATCGCGGCGAATCCCGCCTGGGCGGACGACGCCGACGATGTCGCGATCATCTACGCCGACAACCTGTCGGATGTCGACCTGGCCGCGCTGCTGGCGGCGCACCGCCGCGGCGGCGACCCGATCACCATGCTGCTGTTCCGCGCGCCCGACCCGAGGGCCTGCGGCATCGCCGAGCTCGACAGCCGGGGGCGCGTCATCGGCTTCGAAGAAAAGCCCGCCGTGCCGCGATCCGATACGGCGAATGCCGGCGTATACCTGGTCACCGCTGCGGCGTGGCGCGAGATTGCGCAGATGAGCGCGTTCGACCTGGGCTTCGACGTGCTGCCGCGCTTTGTCGGGCGAATCCGGGGGCACCTGCACGAGGGCTTCCATCGCGACATCGGCAACCTGGGCGCGCTGGACGCGGCGCGCGCGGCGGCGCCGCGGGTGTTCCAATGAGAGTGTTCGTAACCGGGGGCGCAGGCTATGTGGGAAGCGCATGCCTCCGGGGGCTGCTCGCTGAAGGCCACGACGCGGTCGCGTTCGACAACCTGTGCGAGGGTCACGAGGAGGCCGTCCCCGGGAGACGGCTGATCGTGGGCGACGTGCGTGACACGGCGGCGCTGGCACGGGCCATCAAGGACCACCGCTCGGAGGCGGTCATGCACTTCGCCGCCGCGACCTACGTGGGAGTGTCGGTGCAGGATCCCGATTACCACTACAGCAACAACATCGGCGGGACCTTGAGTCTTCTGCGCGCGATGCGCGAGGCCGGGGTGCGAAGAATGCTGTTCTCCAGCACCTGCGCGACCTATGGCGACAATCCGAAGCCGCCGATGGACGAGCAGGCCGCGCAGATACCGTGCAGCCCCTATGCGCGGACCAAGCTCTCGGTGGAGTGGATGATCCGCGACTTTGCCCACGCCTACGGACTGGGCTACACCATCCTCAGGTATTTCAACGCCGCGGGAGCCGACGGCGATGGGGCCCACGGCGAGGATCACGACCCGGAGACCCACCTGATCCCGCTGGTGCTCGGCGTGGCGCTCGGCAGGCAGGCGAAGATCCTGCTCTTCGGCGACGACTACCCGACGCCGGACGGCACCTGCATTCGCGACTATGTGCACACGGAGGACCTCGCCTCGGCGCATCTGCTGGCCATATCGGCGACCACGGCCCAGACGGCGGAGGTATACAACGTCGGAACCGGCCAGGGGCACTCGGTGAAGCAGGTGCACTCTGCCTGCGAGCACGTTACCGGGCGCTCGATCCCCTTCGAAGTCGTGGCGCGCCGGCCGGGCGACGCGCCGGCGCTGGTCGCCGATGCGACCAAGCTGAAAACCAGGCTGGGCTGGAAACCGAAATACCCGAGCCTGCGCGCGATCATCGAGACAGCCTGGAGCTGGCATCAGCGCCGCCCCGACGGCTATGCCGACACGAAACCTGCGCAGAGGACGGCATGAGCAGGCGCTACGTTCTGATCTCCCCTTGCCGCAACGAAGCCGACTTCATGCGGCAAACCCTCGACAGCGTAATCGCGCAGTCGATCCGGCCGGCAAGGTGGGTCGTCGTGGACGATGGCTCGACCGACGCCACGCCGCAGATCCTGGCGCAGTACGCATCCCGCCATGACTGGATCCGCGTTGTCACGCGTCGCGACCGCGGGCGCCGTGCCATCGGACCTGGGGTGATCGACGCCTTTTACGCCGGCTACGAGACCGTCAACCCGGACGACTACGAGTATCTGTGCAAGCTTGACCTGGACCTGCGTTTGCCGCCGCGCTATTTCGAGACGCTGATGATGCGCATGGAGGCGAATCCGCGCCTGGCGACCTGCAGCGGCAAGGCGTACCTCGAGGCGAACGGCAAGCTGGTGAACGAGCGCCATGGCGACGAAGCCTCGATCGGCGCCAGCAAGTTCTATCGCGTTTCCTGCTTCAAGACGCTCGGCGGCTTCGTGCGCGAAGTGATGTGGGACGGCATCGATTGCCATCGCTGCCGCATGCACGGCTGGATCGCCTGCAGCTGGGACGATGCGGAGCTGCGCTTCGTCCATCTTCGCCCCATGGGGTCGAGCCAGAAGAGCGTCTACGCCGGGCGCGTGCGCCACGGCTCTGGCCAGTACTACATGGGCACCGGCTTCGTTTACATGCTCGCCAACGCCATGAACCGGTTGAACGAAAAGCCCTACGTCGCCGGCAGCCTGGCCATGCTGTGGGGATGGCTATGGAGCGCCCTGCAAGGAAAGCCGAGGTTCGAGGATCTCGAATTCCGGAGATTCCTGCGCCGCTATCAGTGGCGCGCGCTGCTGCGGGGCAAGAGAAGAGCCATCGACGAGATTCACCGCGAGAAAGGAATCGTGCAGCCATGAGCCCGAGGAAACGAAAGATGAATCACTTACGCCGAGATCTGTTGAAGCTGTTCCTGGTCTGGCCGTTGCCGCTGGCCGCAGCGAGAGTGCAGGCCGCCGAGGAGTACGTCATCGTCGACGGCTGGGTGATGAAGCGCACGGATCTCGAGTCGCGGCCGGCGAGCGAAGGCCGCTGAAGAATGCACGCTGACCTGCAATCGGCCGGCCCTGGAGAAGCGCCGTTCGACGTGTGCATCTTCGGCACGGGTCCCGCGGGGCTGCCGATCGCCCTCGAGCTGGCGAGGACCGGAAAGCGGATCGCGCTGATCGAGGCGGGCGCGTTCGAATACACGGAGGAGTCGCAGAACCTCTACGAGGGCTCCGAAACCGGCGTGACGACCTGGAACGCGCTGCGCTACAAGCGGCTGCGCTGCTTCGGCGGCACGTCCGGACTGTGGTCGGGGCGCTGCGGGCTGTTCGACGAAATCGACTTTGCCGCGAATACCTACCACGGCCTGTCCGGATGGCCGATCACGCGAAAGGCCGTGCTCGAGCACCTGCCCCGGGCGGCCGAAATCCTGGACCTCGGGGCGCAAAACCTCGAGACCAGGCCGCTCAAGGAAGGCGCGCGCTCCGACTTCGTTCACTCGAGCGCGGCATTCAGTCCTCCCACGCGCCTGGGCGACAAATACCGTTCCGCGATCGTCGAATCCCGCAATGTGCAGCTGTTCACCAATGCCAACCTGGTGGAGCTGCGGCTGGGGGCGCGCTCGCGCGGCAACGCTTCGCTGGACCATGCGCTGCTGAAGAACTACCGCGGGCGGACGTTCAAGGTCAGCGCCCGGCGCTACGTCCTGGCGCTCGGCGCGGTGGAAAACGCGCGCCTGCTCCTCAGCTCGGACAAGCAGATCCCCGGCGGGATCGGCAACCACTCCGGATACGTCGGACGATGCTTCATGGAGCACCTCAACGTCCAGATCGGGCGCTTCGTGGTGCAGGACAAGAGCTTCTTTTCCGACAAGCAGTCGGAGCTCGCGCCTTCTCGCGAGCTGCTGGAGTCGCAGCGCGTCGGCAACGGCGTGCTGGCCGCCAACCCCAGTTTCGTCCCGATCGACTACGGGCGGCTCAAGGGCTTCAAGCAGATGCTGCGCCAAGGCACGTGCGAGTACGAAACGATACGGGACTTCGCGCGCAAGTTCGGCGATTTCAACTGCCAGGGCGAAGGCGTGATCAATTCGCTCCTCGAGCAGTGCCCGAACCCGGATAGCCGGGTCTCGCTCACTTCCGAAGTCGATGCGCTCGGCCTGCGCAAGGTCAACCTTCACTGGGCGATCAACGACATCGACCGCCGCACGATCCGCACGCTCGGGATGGAGCTCGCGAAGGAGCTCGCCCGGCTCGACGCCGCGCGCGTGCAGCTGAGCGATTTCATGCTCGACAAGTCGCAGGACATTCCGGTTTCGCAGCATGCCCACCACATGGGCACGACCCGGATGTCGAGCGATCCGCGTCACGGCGTGGTCGACGAGAACTGCAGGGTGCACGGCGTGGCAAACCTGTACGTCAGCGGCCCAAGCGTCTTCCCGACCGGGGGCGGCACCAATCCCACGCTCACCATCGTGCTGCTGGCGCTGCGCCTCGCGAAGCACCTGGAGAAGCTCGCGTGACGCAAACGCTCATCGAAGCCCTGCGGCGCCGGTCCGAGCGCCACCCCAAGCGCACGGCGCTCTTGTGCGGCGAGCGCCGGGTCACCCATGGCGAGCTGCTCGGCCGCGTGGAGACCGTCGCGTTGCATCTGGTCGAGCGCGGCGTGCGGCCGGGTGACCGCGTGTTGCTCGACGCCCCGAGCGTGCCGGCCTTCGTCTTTGCCTACTTCGCGACGCATCTCGCCGGCGGGATCGTCGTGCCAGTCGATCCCGGCGCGCCGCAGTCGCGCCGCGAGGAGCTCAGCCGCCGGGTGAACCCGGTGCTTGCGCTGACCGCAGAAGCGCTGGCCGCGCTCGAGGAACTGCCGCCGCGGCAGGGCGGGTTGCCGGCCCCGAAGCCCGATGCCGTGGCCGACCTGATCTTCACCACCGGCACGACCGGCCGCCCCAAGGGCGTGCCGCTCACGCACCGCAATCAGGCGACCGCGGCTTCCCACATCAATGCGGTGATCGGCACCCGCGAAGGCGACGTGGACTTGATTCCGATCCCCCTGTACCACGCCTTCGGCCTGGGCAGCTTGCGCTGCTTCCTCATCGGCGGAGCGAGCGTCGTGCTGGTGCAGGGCTTCCGCCTCCCGGGCGAGATCTTCACCGCCCTGGAGAGCCACCGGGCCACCGGGTTGATCGGGGTGCCTGCGGGATTCGCCGTCCTGCTGCGCTTCGAGGAGCGCGGCCTGGGAGCGTTCGCCGAGCGCCTGCGCTACATCGAGATCGGCAGCGCGCCGATGCCGCTCGAGCACAAGCAAGCGCTGATGCGCCTGCTGCCCCAGACTGAAATTTTCATGCACTATGGCCTCACCGAGGCCGCGCGCTCGGCCTTCATCGAGTTCCACCGCGACCGCGACCGCCTCGATACGGCCGGCAGGGCCTCGCCCGGCGTGACCATCGAGGCGCGCGACGAAAGCGGCGCGCCCTGCCCCGCCGGCACGCCCGGCATGCTCTGGACGCACGGGGCGCACGTCTCGCCCGGCTATTGGGACGACGCCGAGCTCAGCGCCGCGACTTTCGTGGACGGATGGATGCGCACGGGCGATTACGGCCACGTCGACCCGGCCGGCTACGTCGTCCTGCACGGCCGCCACGACGACCTGATCAACGTCGGCGGCGCCAAGGTCGCTCCCGACGAGGTCGAGCAAGTGCTCGCCGAGCACCCCGCCGTATCGGAGGCAGGCTGCGTCGGCGTGCCCGATCCCCGCGGTATCGCCGGCCAGGTGGTGCGCGCTTTCCTGGTCGCCGCGGCCGACCAGCCGCCGGCCAGCGACACCGAGCTGTCGCGCTGGGCCGCGCGGCAGCTCGAGCAGCACAAGGTCCCGTCGCAATACGAGTGGGTCGCGGCGCTGCCGCGGACCGCATCGGGCAAGCTGATCCGGGCCGCGCTGCGCGCCCAGAAGGCGGTCAAGGCATGAACGACTTCCAACGGGCGCTGCGCGCCGCGCTGGTCGCCCAGTTCGGGGCGGACCCGGCGAGCCTCGACGACGACACGAAGCTCTTCTCCGGCGGCCTCATCGACTCGCTCAGCGTGATGGACCTGGTGACTTTTGTGGAGCGCGAGCTGGGAAAGCGCGTGCCGCCCGCCGACATCATCCTCGACAACTTCGACAGCATCGCTCAGATCGTCGCCTTCGCGCGCACTCTTGGTGGTGCGCGCCAGGATTCATGAGCAGCACCTGGCTGAGGAAGCTGCTGCGCGCCCTGGCGATCCGCGATCCGCGCTACGAGCGGCTGTACGCGCGCTTCGGCAGGCCCGGCGGCCTGGAGTGGGCCGCGATGCTGCGCGAGCGCGGCGACTTCTACGCGATGGGCGAGCACTGCTATATCGAGCCTTCCGCGCAGATCACCGACCGCGCCTACATCCGCCTCGGCGACAACGTGCGCATCACCGCGTGCTGCATGATGGGCCACGAGGGCACGGTCAACATGATCAACCGGGCCCTCGGGCTGCGGCTCGACGGCGTCGGCAAGATCGACATCCGCGACAACGTGTTCATCGGCTACGGCGCGATCATCCTGCCGGGGGTCACCATCGGCCCCAACGCGATCGTGTCGGCCGGCTCCGTGGTGCGCGCCGACGTCGCCGAAGGCGACGTGGTCGCCGGCGTGCCGGCCAAGCGCGTCGGGCGCTTCCAGATGACGGTCGAGATGGCCAAGGCGAGGAATCTGACGTACCCGTGGCGCCACCTCATCGAGCAGCGCGCGAGCGAGTTCGACCCCGAAATGGAGCCCGAGCTGGTGCGCCTGCGCGTGCTGCACTTCTACGGCGCGCCGCCCGAGAAGGCGGCGCGGCGCTGACGCCGTGAACACGAATGCCCAGGCGCTGATCGCGCGCTTCAAGTCCCGCACCGCCAACGTCGGCGTGGTCGGCCTCGGGTACGTCGGCCTGCCCCTGATCTGCCGCTTCGCGGAGGCCGGCTTCCGCACCACCGGGTTCGACATCGATCCCGCGAAGATCGCAGCCCTGCGCAACGGAGAAAGCTACATCGCGACCGTGGCGCACGAAAAGGTCGCCGCCGCCCTGAAGCGCGGATTCGTTGGCACCACGGACTACTCGCTCGCGCGCGACGCCGATGCGCTCATCATCTGCGTGCCGACACCGCTCACGCCCGCGCGCGAGCCGGACATGCAGTTCATCAACGGCACCATGGATTCGCTGCTGCCGTACCTGCGCCCTGGGCAGCTGCTGTCTCTCGAAAGCACCACCTACCCGGGCACGACCGAGGAGCTGCTGCGGCCCCGCATCGAGGCGAAGGGACTGGCGCCGGGCGTGGACTTCTTCCTGGTGTTCTCCCCGGAGCGCGAGGATCCCGGCAATGCGCGCTACTCGACCCGCACCATCCCCAAGATCTGCGGCGGCACGACGCCCGCGTGCCTCGAGGTCGGCCTGGCGCTCTACGGCCAGGCGATCGACCAGATGGTGCCGGTCAGCTCCACCCGCGTCGCCGAGATGAGCAAGCTGCTCGAGAACATCCATCGCTCGGTCAACATCGGCCTGGTCAACGAGATGAAGGTGATCGCCGATCGCATGGGCATCGACATCCACGAAGTGATCCGCGCGGCCGCCACCAAGCCCTTCGGCTTCGTGCCCTACTATCCCGGTCCCGGCCTGGGCGGGCACTGCATCCCGATCGACCCGTTCTATCTCACCTGGAAGGCGCGGGAGTACGGCGTCAACACCCGCTTCATCGAGCTCGCCGGCGAGATCAACCACGCGATGCCAGAATGGGTGATGGGGAAGATCGCCCGCGCGCTCAACGATCGCGGCAAGGCGGTGCGCGGCAGCCATGCCCTGGTGCTCGGCATCGCCTACAAGAAGAACGTCGACGACGTGCGCGAGTCCCCGGCCGCCGCGATCATGGAGCTCCTGCGCGAGCAGGGCGCGGTCCTGAGCTACTCCGATCCCCACGTGCCGCGCTTCCCGCGGATGCGGGAGCACCAGTTCGATCTGGCGAGCGTTCCGCTCAGCCCCCAGGTGCTGGCGAGGCAGGACTGCGTCGTCCTGGTCACCGATCACGACAAGTTCGACTTCGAGGCGATCCTGGCGCACTCGCGCCTGGTCGTCGACACGCGCGGCCGCTACCTCGGCGATCGCGCCAACGTGGTCAAGGCCTGAGGCCGCGCATGCAGCACCCGTTCGGCGCGATCCAGTATCCCGGCCTGCCGGGCAAGCCGCGCGCCACCGCCGTCACCTCGGTGCTCGACAAGGGCCTGGGGCCGAGCGAAGTCCGCGACCACGTCGCGATCGCCGGCGAGTGGATCGACGTGGTGAAGCTCGGCTGGGCGACGGCCAGGCTCACGCCGGAGGCTGTCTTGCGCGAGAAGATCCAGATCTGTCGCGCGGCCGCAGTCGACGTGTGCAGCGGCGGCACCTTCCTCGAGATCGCGTTCGCCCAGAATCGCGTGCGGGAATTCCTGGACGGAGCCCGGGATCTCGGCCTGGCGATGGTCGAAGTGTCGAACGGCGTTCACCCCATGAGCGAGGAGGACAAGCTGGGCCTCATCGCCCGGGCCCGCTCGGCGGGCTTCACCGTGTGGAGCGAGGTGGGGAAAAAGGATCCCGACGAAGATGCCCGCATCGGCATCGACGACCGCGTCGCGGCGATCACCCGGGAGCTCGAGGCCGGCGTCGACAAGGTCATTCTCGAAGCGCGCGAATCGGGAACCGTCGGGATCTACGACCGCGCGGGCGCGCCCGCGGTGGAGATGATCCAGCGCATCGTCGAGCGCGTCGGAGCCGAGCGGCTGGTGTTCGAGGCGCCGCGCAAGGAGCAGCAGCTGTGGATGGTCCGCGTCCTCGGGCCCGGCGTGAACCTCGGCAACGTGGCGCCGGAGGAGGCGCTGGCGCTCGCTACCCTGCGCACCGGTCTGCGCGGCGATACCTTCCGCGAGATGCACCTGCACGGCCTGGAGATCTTCCTCGGCCTGGGGGTGCACGGCGCGCTCGAAGCGCGCTCGCGCGGCGGAGTCATCGTGATGATCGACGCGCTGCGGGCGAGCTCGACCATGATCGCCGCGCTCGAGATGGGCATGGCGGCGGTCAAGCCGGTCGCCAGTCCCGAGGAGTGCACGGGAGAAGTGACCGCCGGT
>Ga0180104_1000162_pt1 | contig 14378 bp, 12 predicted proteins | sample EasRiv730_16_1Da_FD_121791 | JGI IMG/M metagenome (GOLD analysis project Ga0180104, IMG submission 121791) | Soil microbial communities from meander-bound floodplain in the East River, Colorado, USA - East River metaG ERMLT730_16_1Da | ecosystem: Environmental > Terrestrial > Soil > Floodplain ... | reverse complement strand
GCGGCGCTGGTGGGGGCAGGTGTGGCCGCGGCACTGACCGGAGCGTGGCGCAGCGCGGGGCACGGGCGCCGGCTGCGGTGGCTGGCGGCCGGCGTGGTCGTCGGCGCGCTCGCTGGCCTGTTCCTGTGAAGGGGCGCACGCGGGCCCTCGCGCGATTGCTCGCCGTCCAGGGTGTCTGGAGCTACGAGCGCATGCTCGGCATCGGCATGGGATACGCGGCCGAGCCGCTGCTGCACGATCTCCAGTCGATCGATCCGGGCCGCCACGCCGAAGCCACTATCCGGTCGGCGGAGTTCTTCAACAGCCATCCCTACATCGCCGGGCTTGCGGTGGGTGCCGCAAGCCGGGCCGAGTACGACGGCGTGCCGGGCGAGCAGATCCGCCGCTTTCGCACAGCGCTCTGCGGGCCGCTCGGCGCGTTGGGCGACCAGGTGTTCTGGGCGGGGCTGGTGCCGGGAATCATGGCCTTCGCCCTCGTTGCGATCGCGCTCGGGGTCGGTGGGTCGGGGCTCCTCGTGGCGGTTGTGGGGTACAACGCCATCCGCCTCGCGGTGACGGTATGGGGCCTCCGGACCGGCCTCGCGACTGGGCTCCAGGTGGGGACCGCGATCAGCGCCTCCTGGCTTCCCCGGGCGGCGTCGCGCATCGGTGCCCCGGCCGGATTCCTGGTCGGCGCGGCGCTCGCGCTCATCGCGGCGTGGTTCCTGGTGCCGCTGGGCAGCGCGGGCTTCGGTGTGGCGGGCATCACCGCCGTTCTGGGCGTCGCGCTGGCAAGATGGGGTGGGACGAAGTTCACCTCGCTCCGCTTCGGGTTGATGACCGTCGGGCTCACCCTCCTCTGGATGAGGTTCGCGCCGTGGCCATGACCGAACGCGAGGCGACCATCGTGAATCCGCTCGGACTCCACGCCCGCCCGGCGGCGCAGCTGGTGAAGCTCGCCAACACCTTCGCCTCTCACGTCGAGATCGTGAAGGACGGGATGGCGATCAATGGGAAGAGCATCATGGGTGTGATGATGCTGGCCGCCGAATGCGGCAGCGCGATCACCTTCCGGGCCGAGGGTCCGGATGCGCAACACGCGGTCGACGCGCTGGCTGGCCTCGTCGCACAGGGCTTCGGAGAATCATGAAGGGACCGCACCGTCTGCAGGGGATCGGGGTCTCGCCCGGCGTCGCACTGGCGCCGGCGATGGTCGTCCATTGGGGGTTCCCCGACGTGCCCGACCGGACGGTGGGTCCCGGCGACGTCGAAAGGGAGCTCAAGCGGCTGCACGAGGCCGTCCGCCTGGTGGTCGCGGGCCTCGAAGGCCTGCGTGATCGCGTGCTCGAACGGGGCGGGGTGGAGGAATCCCGGATATTCGACGCGCAGATCATGATGGTGCAGGACCCGGAATTCCTCGGCGAAGTGGAAACGCTGATCCGGAAGAACCAGCTCAGCGCGGAAACGGCGTACGAGTTCAAGGCGCTCGAGATCCGGAACCTCTGGGCCGGTTCGCCGTCCGCCCGGCTGCGCGACCGGCTGGCCGATCTCACCGCCACCCAGCGGCGAGTGCTGCAGATCCTGATCGGGGAGCCCGAGCGCGAGCCCTGGTCCGACGAACTGACGGACCAGGTGATCGTGGTGACCCACGAGCTCTCGCCGGGACTGACCGTGCAGCTCGATCGGGAGCACGTGGCCGGGCTCGTGAGCGTCGAGGGCACGCGCACCTCCCACGCGGCCATTCTGGCGCACTCGCTGGGGATCCCCGCGGTCATGGGCGTGAGCGGCGCGCTCGAGCTGATCCAGGAAGGGTCGATGGTCCTCATCGACGGCCAGAGCGGCACGGTCATCCTGAATCCGAGCCGCGCCGAGCTCGAGGACGCCCGGGCGCGGATGAGCCGGCGCCACCGGCTCGAATTGGAGCTCGAGGCCACGGTCGCCGCGCCGGCGACGACGCCGGACGGCCGCACGCTCACCCTGTATGGCAACGTGGACCTGCCGGAGGAAATCGAGCCCGCCGTGCGACACGGGGCCCAGGGTGTGGGATTGCTCCGCACGGAGTTCCTGCTCACCGGCCGGGCGACGATACCGACGGAAGACGAGCAGACCGATTACTTCCGCCGGGTCGCGCTCGCCTTCCAGGGCAAGACGGTCACCATCCGGACCTTCGACCTGGGCGGTGACAAGTTCCCGGCGTCCTTCCAGGCGCCGACCGAGGCGAATCCCTTCCTCGGCTGGCGTTCGATCCGGGTCTGCCTCGACCAGCCGGAGATCTTCCGGCCGCAATTGCGCGCGATCCTCCGCGCGGCGGTCGGGCGGGATCTGCAGGTCATGCTGCCGCTGATCACCCGCATCGAGGAAGTCCTGGAGGCCCGCGAGATGCTGGAGGAGGAGGCCGCGGCGCTCGCCCGGGAAGGGATCCCGGCCGCGGCCAGGGTGCCGGTGGGCGTGATGATCGAGACCCCGGCGGCAATCATCATGGCGGACCGGCTCGCGGAGGTGTCGGACTTCTTCAGCGTCGGAACCAACGACCTCACGCAGTACACGATGGTGGTGGACCGTGGAAACGCGCGCATGGCGGATCGCTTCACCACCAACCACCCGGCCGTGGTGCGCCAGCTGTCGAGCGTCCGGATTGCCGCCGATGCGGCCGGCATTCCGATCAGCGTCTGCGGCGAGATGGCCTCCGAGGCGCTCTCGGCCGTGCTCCTGATGGGGCTCGGGTACGTCCAACTCAGCGTGTCGCCGCCGTCCCTGCCGCTGCTGAAGCAGGTCATCCGGACGGTGCCGGCCGCGGTGGCGGATGCCGCCGCGCAGGCGGCGCTCTCGGCGCGCACCGCGGATGAGGTGCACGCCGCGCTCCACGACGCCGTCCGTGGGCACCTCGATCTCTCGCTGCTGGATCCCGGCGCCGCGTTGCCGGGACGCAGGCGCGTCACTAGCTTCCGCACGATCGCCGGCAGCTCTCACGACTAGCATTGGGGCTCATGACTCCCTCCCGTTTCCCACCGAAGCGTCACGTGTTCACGTCCGAGTCGGTCACCGAGGGTCACCCCGACAAGGTGGCCGATCAGATCTCCGACGCCGTGCTCGATGCCATCCTCGCCCGGGACCCGCAGGGGCGTGTCGCATGCGAGACCCTGGTCACCACCGGCATGGCCGTGGTCGCCGGCGAGATCACGACGAAGACCTACGTCCACATCCCGGACATCGTCCGGTCCACCGTGGAGCGGATCGGCTACACGGACGCTTCCTACGGCTTCGATTCCCGGACCTGCGCGGTGCTGGCCTCGATCGACCGGCAGTCGCCGGACATCGCCCAGGGCGTCGACGAGGGCGCGTCCAAGTCCCAGGGCGCGGGCGATCAGGGAATGATGTTCGGCTACGCTTCGCGGGAGACACGGGAGCGGATGCCGCTGCCGATCGTGCTGGCCCACGCGCTGGCCGAGCGGCTCGCGGCGGTCCGGAAGGGCCTGCACGGCCTGGACCGCATCGACTGGCTCCGGCCCGACGGCAAGTGCCAGGTCTCGGTGGAGTACGAGGGCGATCGCCCCGTGGCCGTGAGGACCGTGGTCGTTTCCACCCAGCACGCGGAGCGCGTTGGCCGCCGGGAGCTCCGGCAGTCCACCATTCGCGCTGCGGTGATCGACGAAGTCATCGAGCCGGTCCTCGCGAAGTGGGGTCTCGAGGGCCGGCGGCCCAAGATCCTGGTCAACCCGACGGTCCGCTTCGTGATCGGCGGCCCTCACGGCGATGCGGGGCTCACCGGCCGCAAGATCATCGTTGATACCTACGGCGGAATGGCGCGGCACGGCGGCGGGGCGTTCAGCGGCAAGTACCCGTCTAAGGTCGACCGCTCGGCGGCCTATGCTGCACGCTGGGTGGCGAAAAACATCGTCGAGGCGAAGCTGGCACGCCGGTGCGAGGTGCAGCTCGCATACGCGATCGGCGTGGCCGAGCCGGTCTCGGTCATGGTGGACACGTTCGGCACCGGCGTGCTCCCCGATCCGCGCATCGAGCGGATGGTCGCGCGCGTGTTCGACCTGACGCCGAAGGGGATCATCGACGCGCTCAAGCTGAAGCGGCCGATCTACTCCCCGACCGCCGCCTACGGGCACTTTGGGCGCAAGCCGGCCACCATCCGGGTGGAAGGCCGGACCCAGCATCTGTTCACCTGGGAACGCACGGATCGGGTGCGCGCCCTGCTCGCGGAGGCGAGGTAGCGGTCCCATGATCGAAGTCACGGTCGCGCACCTCGGGCTGGACCGGAACACGAACAGCCCGGTGGTGATTCTCCGCGAGAAGGACGGCCAGCGCGTCCTGCCGATCTGGATCGGCCCCGCCGAAGCGAGCGCCATCGCGATGGAGATGCAGGGCGTGAAGGCGCAGCGGCCGATGACGCACGACCTCCTGAAGCAGGTCATCATGGGTCTGGGCGGCGCCCTGATCCGGGTGACGATCACCGGCGTCCGGGAGAATACGTACTTCGCGGAGCTCCTGCTCCGGCGCGAAGATCAGATGATCCAGGTGGACGCGCGCCCTTCGGACAGCATCGCGCTGGCGCTGCGCCTCCGCGCCCCGATCTTCACCACCGACCAGCTGCTGGACCACACCGCCGATGAGGGTGCCGAGCCTGCCCCGGAACGCCCGCTCGACGCGGAAACCCTCAAGCAGTACCTCGAGAAGCTCGATCCCGAAGATTTCGGCCGCTTCAACCCGTAGCCTTCTGCTCCTGCCGGCGTTGCTCTTGGCCGTCGCTCCGCTCGGCGCGCAGGCACCGGACCGCGTCGCCGGACGGGTCATGCGAGTCGTCGGCACCGACACGCTGCCCGCATCGGGCGTGCCCGTGTCGCTCCACCGCATCGGCAGGACGGCGCAGGGCGTCGTGGACTCGGCCCGGACGCCGGCGCACGGCCGCTTCGGGTTCCGCGTGCGGCCGGATACGACGGCCGTCTTCCTGGTCAGCGCACGCTACGCCGGCATCGAGTACTTCTCCGATCCCGCACGGCCCGGCCGCGATACGGCCCTGGCGCTCATCGTATCGGATACCTCATCCGCGGTCCCGCTGGAGTTGTCCGCGCGACACGTCATCGTCGGGAGGCCGGAGGCCGACGGCCGACCGGTGTTGGACCTCATCACCCTCGCAAACCGCTCCGATGTCACGCGTGTGGCCCCCGACACTCTCACTCCCACCTGGAGTCTGCGCCTCCCGTCCGGCGCACGAAACCTCGAGGTCGAGCAGGGAGATCTCAGTCCGACCGCTGTCGAGCAGCGGGGCGATTCGGTGCACGTGTTCGCACCGATTCCACCCGGCCGGAAGCACCTGATGATCGGTTACCGGCTTCCCGGGGATGGGGATGAGTTCTCGTGGCTGGCGCCGGCGGACACGTTCGATCTGCTCCTGGAGGAGGAGGGGGCGTCGGTCCGGGGTGGTGGTCTCGTGGCCGCGGGCCCGGTGGACCTGTCGGGCAAGCTGCTGCAGCGCTGGACCGCCGCGCCGCCCACGCCGGGGACCGTGGTGGTCCGCTTCGGGCCGCCGGGCGGAGCCGACACGACGCTGCTCACCGCGCTCGTGGCCGCGACCGCGCTGGTCTTCGCGGGGCTCCTGCTGGTCCTGGCGCGGCGCGCACGCGCCGGTTCCCCTGCCGGAGTGAACGTGGGGCCCGATCCCCTGGAAGAGCTGGTGCGGCTCGATGCGGCCTACGCGAATCGGGAGCGGCAGGTGCCCGAACCCGAGTGGAGCGAATATCTGCGGCGCCGCGCGGCGCTCAAGGCGGCAGCCGAAGCCGCCCTTGCGACCCGTCATCGCCGCTCCTAGCTTTGCGGCAGTACAACTGAAGTCCATGCGAATGGGGACGCTCGGAAGCCGGTGCAACACCGGCGCGGCCCCGCCACTGTAACGGGCAGGATTTTTCCGCTCAGCACGCCACTGGGAGACCGGGAAGGCGAGCGGAAGCCCGAAGCCAGGAGACCTCTCCGTTCGCGCCACCACGCATTCCCTCGGGGGAGGGAGCGGTGGCGTGCCCGGCCTGCCAGCGCCGTGTCCCGCCCATCTTCGCCCTCCCGGAGATGGGCGGTTTCCGTTGCGGCCTCTGCATCACTTTCTCAGCCGGACCTGGTTCGCTATAGCCCTCGCCTATGCCACCCAGGGCTGCGGCGCCACCGCGTCCACGCCGGGGTCCATCCGGATCATCGATGATGCCGGCGATACCATCGCGCTCGGCCACGCCGCGCGGCGGGTCGTCTCGTTGATCCCCGCCAGCACCGAACTGCTGTTCGCCCTCGGCGCGGTCGCGCAGGTCGTCGGACGCACGGCCTGGTGCGACTACCCCGCCGAGGCGCTCGCGGTCACGAATCTCGGCGATGGCCTCCAGCCGAACCTCGAGGCCGTGCTGGCCGTTACCCCAGACCTGGTGGTGCTCTACCGCTCGGCTCAGAACGCCGCCGCGGCCGAACAACTTCGCGCCCACGGGATTGCGACCGCCCAGCTGGCCACCGACCGGCTCGCGGACGTTCCCCGGCACGCGCGGACGCTCGGCACCCTGCTCGGTCGAGCGGACATGGCGGACTCGCTCGCCGAGCGCTATGCGCGAGCGCTCGCCGGTGTCGATGCGACCGACTCAGGCGGCCCCTCGGTGCTGATCCTCGCCTGGGACCAGCCGCCGATCGCGATCGGGGCGGGCAGTTTCCTGAGCGAGCTGGTGGAACGGGCCGGAGGGCGGAACCTGTTTGCCGACCTGCCGTCGGCATCCGCGCCGGTCAGTCTCGAAGCCATCGCGGCGCGCGATCCCGACCTGGTCCTCGTCGTCGGGGATGAATCGCCCGGATTCGCGTCGCGACCGGAGTGGCAGGCGGTGCGCGCAGTGCGCGAGCGGCGGTTCGTGCGCGTGCAGGGTTCGGAATTTAGTCGCCCCAGTCCGAGGAGCCCGGCCGCAATTCGCGCCCTCCGCGCGGCACTGTCCGAAGCCCGGTATCCGGCCACACGATGACCGCGACCCGATTCGTCGCGCTGGTCGGATTCGTTCTGGTGGCGTTCGCCGCCGGGCTTTCCCTGGGCGCCGTGCCGCTGGGACTCGACGTGTGGGCCGACCTCGTCCGGGGCGCGCCGGATGGCGGCGCGGCGATCCTCCGCGACGTCCGGCTGCCGCGCGTCGTGCTCGCCTTCCTGGTCGGGGGCGCCCTGGCCGTCTCGGGTGCCGGCCTCCAGGCCATCGTCCGCAACCCGCTGGCCGACCCCTATCTGGTCGGCCTGTCCGGGGGCGCGGGGCTGGGCGCGGTGCTCGCCATCGCCCTCGATGCCGGCGGGCCCTGGGCCGTTCCGCTGGCCGCGTTCGCGGGCGCCGCTGGTGCCGTGGCGCTGGTGTACCGCCTGAGTCTCGTCGCTGGCGGCCGCCTCGATCCCTACGTTCTCCTGCTCGGCGGCGTGGTGGTCGGCTCCTTTGCGGGGGCGCTGATGAGCGCCATCATCACCCTGTCGGACGCGGCGGAGCTGCGCAGCGCCGTGCTGTGGCTGCTCGGGGGCTTCGGCCTCGCGTCCTGGCGCGCGGTGGCGGTATTCGGTGTCTATGCGGTGGCACCACTCGCCGTGCTGTTCGCCAGCGCGCGGGTGCTCGACCTGGTGGCGCTCGGCGAGGAAAGCGCGCAATACCTGGGCGCCGACGTCGAGCGGGTCAAGCGCCGCGTCTACCTGTCTACCGCGGCGTTGACCGGGGCGGCCGTGGCCGTGTCGGGTGTCGTGGGCTTCGTGGGACTCGTCGTGCCCCACGCGATGCGTCGCCTCTGGGGCCCGCTGCATCGCGGGCTGCTCCCCGGCGCGTTCCTGGCCGGCGGCGCCTTTCTCGTGCTCGCCGACGTGATCGCCCGCACGACATTCCGCCCGCGGGAGCTGCCGGTCGGTGTGGTGACCGCGCTGGTCGGTGTGCCGGTCTTCGCCCTGCTGCTGCGGCGGAAGCTCGCGTGATGCTCCACGGAACGGATCTCGTCGTGCGGTACCCCGGCGCGCCCCGCCGTGCGCTCGACGGCGTTACCTGCGGTCTCGAGGCCGGCCGCCTGCTCGCGGTCGTCGGTCCGAACGGCAGCGGCAAGTCCACCCTGGTCCGCGCGCTGCTGGGATTGGTCCCGCTCGAGTCCGGTTCCGTGTCGCTGCACGGGCGGTCGCTCGCGGAATGGCCGCGACATGAAATCGCCGCCGCGGTCGGCGCGGTCAGCCAGCGGGAAGACACCCTGTTCAGCCTCCGGGTGCGGGAGGCCGTCATGCTCGGCCGCTACCCGCGCCTGGGACCGATCGCGCCGGAGGCCGCGGCGGACCACGCCGCCGTTCGGCGGGCTCTCGAGCGGTGCGATGCGTGGGACCTGCGCGATCGGCGCACCGATGCGCTGTCCGGCGGCGAATGGCAACGCGTGAGGGTGGCGCGCGCGCTGGCGCAGGAGCCGCGGGCCCTGCTCCTGGATGAGCCGACGGCCGCGCTCGACATCCGGCACGAGATGGAGCTCTTCGAACTCGTGCACGACCTCGTCCGCGGGGGCCTCGCCGGGTTGATCGTGACCCACGAGCTCAATCTGTCCGCGCGATATGCCGATCGGATGATCCTGCTCGATGGCGGTCGGGTCGTCGGCGACGGCGATCCCGCCGCCGTGGTGGATGGCCGCGTCCTGGCGCAGGTATTCCGCTGGCCGCTCGCCGTCACGACCTGGCGCGATGGGGCGCCGCAAGTCGTTCCGCTCAAGCCTTCCGAGGCGGAGTCGTGAGATTCGGCTGGATCGGGCTCGCGACCCTGGTGCTCGGATGGACCCGGCTCGACGCCCAGTCGCCTGCGGAAATCCGCGGGCGGGTGGTGGCGGCCGGCACCGGGGCACCGGTGGCCGCCGCGCGCATCGTAGCGGGCGCCGCGGCCACCACCTCCGCCGCCGACGGGCGCTTCATCCTGGGGGCGTTGCCGCCGGGCCGGCTCACCCTGGAGGTCGTCGGCATCGGCTATCGCCCTTACCGGGAGGAGCTGGACCTCCTGCCAGGCATCACGATCGAACGGACGGTGCACCTGTTCGGCGGTCCGGTCGAGCTCGAGCCGCTCGTGACCGAGGCGGCGGGTGGTGCGTTCGCCTCCATCGACCACGAGGAGCTGGTCCGCCGGGGGGCGGATCTGTCGCGCGCGCTCGACGGGTGGGAAGGCGTGGTGGTGCGGCGAACGGGAACGGCTGGACCCGCAGCGCCCCAGGTCCGCGGCAGCGCGCCGGATGAAGTGCTCGTCATCCTCGACGGCTTCGCGCTGAATGAACCGCTGACCGGGCGGGCCGACCTCGCTCAAGTGGCTTCGCGCGATGTCGCGATGGTGCGCCTGTTCCCGGGCGCGCGCACCGCGAGCACCGGTGGTCGCGCCATTGCGGGAGTGCTCGAAATCACGTCGCGCGACGGTCACCGTCCCAGCGCCGCCGCCTGGGGCGGCAGCTACGGCGCCGCGGGGGCGGGCGCGGGCGGTGACGTGTTCGGGATCCACCTCTTCGCAAAGGGTGAACGCAGTCCGCGCGACTACCCTTACCAGGTTCCGGCCAATCGGGGCACCGGCGTGGCCATCCGGGAGAACAGCGGCGGGGATCTCTGGCAGCTCGCGCTGAGAAAGTCCGGGAGCACGGAGGTGCAACTTCGCGGGAGTGCCTCCGACCGCGGCCTGCCCGGCCCCGTGGGCAACGAGACGCCCCACGCCTCGGCGCGGGAGCGCTCGCTATTCGCCGGGTTGCGCGGCGCCGGGGACCTCCGCTGGGGCCTGTTCGGGTCCGCACTGTACACCAGAGCCCAGGATTCCCAGCCGCCGGCCGGGGCCCCGTACGACGTCGTAACCCAGGGCTGGAGTGCCGGCGGCGAGCTCGGGTGGAGCCGCCCGCTCCGCGTGGCCGGTTGGGCGGGGTCGAGTGTGTTCGGGGGCGACATCCGGATTGACCGGTACGGGGGGGACGCCCTGGAAGGCTCGGCGCAGTGGAACCGGGCGGCGATGCACGCGGCGGCCACGTTCACGAACGACCTGGCGCGAGCCTGGACCCTGACCCCGGCGCTCCGCTTGGAGCAGTGGACTGGGGCGGACCGCCCCGTGCTGAGCGCGCGCGTGGATGCCGCGTGGCATCGTGCGGGCTGGACGCTCAGCACCTCCGGAGGGAACGCCGTCGTGGCCCCGCCGCTCGCGGACCTTTTCTTTCGTGAAGGTGTCGGGGTGGCGCTGAATCCCGACCTTCGACCCGAGCGAGTTCGCTGGGAGGCGGAATTGGGGATCTCGCGGGACTGGCCGGCATTCGGGCGCCGAGGTCGAGCGTCACTGCGAGGCTGGTACGGCCGGGTGGAGGATATGATCCTCTGGGCTCCCGGCGTCAATTTCGTGTGGAGCCCGCGCAATTATGACGTGATCAGGCGGGGGATTGAGGGAGCGGTGGCGGTAGCGCCGGCGGCCACACTCCGGATCGAGGCGCAGGCCGCCTGGACCCCCGTGACCTACGACGTGCCGGATGGCGCCCAGGTTCAGTACCGTCCCCGGGGGACCGCGGCCCTCTCGGCGAGCTGGTCGCCCGGCAGTTGGTCCGCCGACGCGCGATGGCACTGGATCGGCGAGCGCTACCCGAATCCCGGCGGCGTCAATCCGCGGCCCGCGATGGCGCTGCTCGACGCCGGCGTGGAGCGTCGCGTCGGATCGCAATTGCTGGTGCGCGCCGACGTCCGCGACTTCCTGGATACTCGCGCCGAATTCATCGCCGGGTATCCGATGCCCGGCCGCTCTCTGTTGCTTACCCTCACGATGGACTGGCCATGATTCGTGTTCCCACCGTTGCGCACCGTGCGAGCCTGCCCCTTGCGTTGGCGCTCGCCGTCGCCTGCGCCGATCCGGAGGCACCGCTTCCGCCGGCCGAGGATGTGCTGCTGGTCGTCAACTCGATCGAGGCGTCGCTGAGCGTCGTGCCGGTGGACGCCCCGGACAACACGTTCACGATCGCGCTCGGGGGCACCACACCGACGCCGGTGGGAGTCTCCGCCCTGGGCGGCTACGCAGTGGTGCCGATGGGCCTGGACCACAGCGTTGCCGTCGTGAACCTCCAGGCCGGAGCCGTGGGGCGGACGATCCCGCTGGCCGCGGGCTCCTTCGCGACCGGCTCCGCCATCGTGGACGATTCGATCGCCTATGTCGCCAACCCGGGATTGAACACCGTGACCCGGGTGAACTACCTCACCGGCGATACCTCGAGCGTCGAGGTAGGCGTGTATCCCCAGGCCGTCGTCCATACCCGCGGCAAAGTATTCGTGATCAACGGGAACCTGGTGGACTTCGCGCCCGCGGGCGAGAGCTGGATTACCGTGATCGACCCGGTCACGAACGCCCGTGCTTCCGGGATCGACTCCATCCCGCTCCCTGGCCCCGGCAACGCCCAGTTCGCCGACGTGGGCGGCGACGGGCTGCTCTACGTCATGAACACGGGCGATTACAGCAGCGAAGGGCGCCTCTCGATCATCGATCCTGTTGCACGGCTCGAGATCGCGAACTTCGGCGGATTCGGCGCCGGTCCCGGCGCAATCGCCTCTGACGGCGGAGAGCGTCTGTTCGTGAGTTCGTTCTTCGAGGGGTTGATGGAGTTCAATACGACGACGCGTACTGTGGTGCGCGGGGCGGGCGACGGGGTGGCGATCCCGGAGAACTCCGGCGTCGCGGTGGACGACGACGGGCGCATCTACGCGCTGACCGGCGGATGCGGCGGCGGCGCCGGTGGCACGGCGCACGTCCTGCGGGAGGATCTGACCGAGAGTCGCACGATCGCCCTCGGCGTGTGCGCCACCGGAACTGCCCTGACGGGGATTCCGCCGGAGTAGATTCCGGGCATGCCACCGGTCTCCACGCCTGCCATCGTCCTCGGTGCAATCCGGTTCAGTGAGACGTCGAAGATTGTCCGTCTCGCCACCAGGGACCTCGGCATTCAAAGCGCCATCGCCAGGGGCGCCCTGCGGCCGAAGAGCTCGTTCGGCGCCTCGCTGCAGGCGTTGAGCGAGGGTCAGGCCCAGCTCTACCTCAAGGAGTCGCGCGAGCTCCAGACCCTGGCCGCATTCGACCTCACACATCTCCGGGTCGGGCTCGCGGCCGAGCTCCCGCGTTACGCCGCGGCGTCCGCGCTCGCCGAAGTGGCGCTCCGCTTTGCGCCGGCCGCCGCCCACCCGGCGAGTTACGACCTGCTGAGCGGCGGCCTGACCCTGCTCGAGACCGCGCCGGCCGAAGCGGTGGACGTGCTCGGGCTTCGCCTGCTGTGGCGACTGATCAGCGTCCTGGGGTTCGCCCCGTCCCTGGATCGCTGCGTCCGGGACGGCGTGGCCATCGCGCCGGACGGTCCGCTGGCCTTCAGCGCAGGCGAGGGCGGTGCGCTCTGCGCGACCTGCGCGGCCGGACACGGCGCCACCCGACTCAGCGCCGCCGATCGCGCGGACTTGGTCGCCCTCGTCCGACCCGAGGGAGACCTGCCGACACTGGATGACCGCCACTCGGCGGCGCACCGCCGACTGCTGGCGCGCTTTCTCCGGTATCACCTGGCCGAAGGCGCGGAGCTGCCCGCGCTCAGCTTCTGGGAGCAGCGCCCGTGGGAGTCCGCGTGATCATCGGGACTGCGGGCCACATCGATCACGGGAAATCCGCCCTCGTGCAGGCGCTCACCGGTCGGCCGATGGACCGGCTGGCCGAGGAGCGGCGGCGGGGCATCACGATCGAGCTGAATTTCGCGCCGCTCGACCTCGATGGGGGCGTCCAGGCAGGCGTGGTGGACGTGCCCGGCCACGAGGATTTCGTCCGCACGATGGTCGCGGGCGCGGCCGGCGTCGATGTGGCACTCCTGGTCATTGCGGCGGACGAGGGCCTCAAGCCGCAGACGCGCGAGCACCTCGCGATCCTGGAACAGCTCGCCGTGCCGGTCGGCGTGCCGGTGCTCACCAAGACCGACCTCGTCGAGCCGGAGTGGCTCGACCTGGTCGAGGACGAGGTGCGTTCCGTCCTGGATTCCTCGTCCGTGACGTTCTGTGAGGTACATCGCGTCTCCGTCCGGACGGGGGAGGGAATCGACCCGCTCCGCCGGACCCTGCGGCAACTGGCGCGCGCGACCGCTCCGCGGAGCGTGAGTGATGCATTCCGGATGCCGGTGGACCGCGCCTTCACCGTGGCGGGCGCGGGCACCGTCGTGACCGGCACCGTCTGGACTGGCAGCCTGTCGCTTGGCGACCCGGTCCGGATTCTCCCTGGCGAGCGCGACGGCCGGGTCAGATCCCTGGAGGTGCACGGCGGCTCCGTCGACCGCGCCCTCCCCGGCACCCGCACGGCGATTCGCCTGGCCGGGGTGGACCGATCGAAGATCCGGCGCGGCGATGTGCTCGTCACGGCCGAGCTGCCCTGGGCGGAGACGACCGCGCTCGACGTCGAGGTGTCGCTGCTCGCGGAGAACGCGCGGGCCCTCCAGCCACGAATGAGGGTCTGGCTCCATCTCGGCACCGCGGCGGTGCTGGCCCGTGCCCAGCCGCGCGGGCCGGTCGAACCCGGGCAACGTGGACTTGTGCGGCTGGTGTGCGAGGCCCCGATCCTCGCTCGAGGCGGAGATCGGTTCGTCCTCCGGAGCTACAGTCCGGTGCTCACGATCGGCGGAGGGACCGTCCTGGATCCGGATCCGCCTCGCCGGCGGGTGGAGTGGTCGGAAGACCTGCGCGCCCCGGAGCCGGCCCGCCGCGCCCGCGCCCTGCTGAGCCGACACCCCGACGGCCTGACGAACGGCCAGATGGCATTGGCCCTCGGAGTAGCGGCGGCAGCGGTCCCAGGGCTGTTCGCGGGTGATCCCGCCGTGCGGGAATCGAGCGACCGCTGGGTGCTGGCGCAGGTATTGGAGGACGCGGGGCGGCGGGCGCAGGAGCGACTGGCCGCCTACCATGGCTCCCACCCGACGGCGCCGGGCATGCCGGCCGAGACGCTGCGTCGGGAGCTGCGCGCGCCCGCATGGATCGCCGAGACGGCAATCGCCACCCTCACGGCGGAAGGCCGCGCCGTCCGGGAACTCGGGCTCCTCCGGTTGTGTGGATTCGCCCCGGCAGTCGCCGGGGGAGCGGCGGCGATCGACCGGATTGTGGCGCTTGTGGCCGAGGGGGGATTGATGGCACCCGACGTGCCCGAACTGGAGCGCCGGACCCAGCACGCCGACGTCGGCGCGGTGCTTCGCGTGGCCGCCGCCGGCGGGCGGGTCGAGGCCGTCGGGCGGGATTGGTACGTGGCCCGGGAGGCGCTGGAGGAGTTCGTGACGGGGCTGCGGGCGGTCGGGAGCGCCGGAGCGATCACGGTGGGGGAACTCCGCCAGCGGACAGGACTGTCGCGGAAGTACCTCATCCCGCTGCTCGAGTGGGCGGATCG
>Ga0180104_1000161_pt1 | contig 14394 bp, 16 predicted proteins | sample EasRiv730_16_1Da_FD_121791 | JGI IMG/M metagenome (GOLD analysis project Ga0180104, IMG submission 121791) | Soil microbial communities from meander-bound floodplain in the East River, Colorado, USA - East River metaG ERMLT730_16_1Da | ecosystem: Environmental > Terrestrial > Soil > Floodplain ... | reverse complement strand
CTTCAGCCCGCGCTCTACGGCGGGGGCCAGCTCCTGCACATCGCCGGGCTCCTGTGGTCGGGCGGCTACGGCGTGCAGCGCAAGATGGCGGGCGGCGAGCAGGTGCTGCGCAGCACCGAGCAGATCGCCGCCATGGGCCTCATGGGGCTCGGCGGCCTGCTCGCGGTGGCCGGCGGCATCCTCTTCGCGGTCGTGGTGCTGCGTTCCGTATGGACATCGTCTACTTCACGGTCATAGCGATCGGCCTTTACTTCGGCGCCGACTGGCTGCTCGACCGCATCGAGCGCGCCCGCGGCAAGCGCTTCGAGAACCGGCAGGTCGTGTTCTTCGCCATCATCCTGCCGCTCGCGCTCGCCACGTTCTGTCTGGTGCGGATGTTTTCCGCTACAGCACCTCCCTAAGAGGCTTCCCCGCGACGTTCAGTCAGCGCACGGCCACGACGCCGGCGCTTTCAAGCCCCGGGGAAGGACCGTCTTCGCGTCTCCGCACGCGACGTCGATCTGCGCCTGCACCAGGCCTTTGACCGCGGAGAGGTCGGTCCCCTCGATGTGCGCGCCGAAAAGGAACGCCTGCGACAAATCGGCGCCGGCCAGCCTCGCCCCGCGGAAGCTGGCGCGCGCCAGGCTCGAAAATCGAAGGTTCGCCTCGCGCAGGTCGGCGCGATCGAAGTTCGAGCGGCCGAAATCGCCCTTCGAGAGGTTCGCGCCCCTGGCCGCCGCGCGCTCCAGGACGCAGCGGTGGAACTCCGCCTTCTCCAGGTCGGCGCCGGCAAGCCGCGCGCCGCTGAAGTTGCTGCGCACCGCGACGAGCTTGTTCAGGTTCGCGCCTTCCAGGACGGCGTCGCGGAACGACGTGCGGCTCACTTCCGCGGAGGCGAAGCTGGCGCGCGTCAGGTCGGACGCGTCGAAATTGATGCCGACCAGGATGGCGCGGTCGAAGCGGGCGCCCTGCAGCGCCTGCTTTCGCAGCAGCAGCCGCTGCTTCGCGCAGCCCGACCAGTCGACGTTTGCCCGCGGCGCGTCGTCGCATTCGGCGCGCAGGCCCGGCGCGGCCAGAGCGAGCGCTACGGCAAGGGCGAGGATTCGCATTACGCCATCATGGTCCGCGGCCGCGACGGGATATTGATCCATATCATGCCGCCTCCTCTACCACCGCGCCGGCCGCTTCTCGGCGAACGAGGCGAGCCCCTCGGCTGCCTCGGCGCTGCGGCGCTTCGCGGCGTGCTGCGCGACGAGCCGCTCGAGGGTCGGCTCGTCGACCGCGCCCCACGCGAACTCCAGCGCCACGGCCTTGGTCTGAGCGTTCGCGTCGGGGGCGTTCTGGAGGAGCTGCTGTACGGCTTTTTCTCCCGAGGCTTGAAGCTCTGCCAACGGAACCACTTCGTGGACGAGCCCGATGCGCCGCGCCTCCTGGGCGCCGAAGCGCTCCCCCGAGAGCGCGTAGCGCCGCACCTGGCGCACGCCGATCGCATCGGCGAGCTGGGGCAGGATGACGCCGGCCATCAGGCCCCAGCGCGTCTCGGCGATCGAGAACATCGCGTCCTCGGCGGCAATCACCACGTCGCACGCCGCGACGATGCCGGTGCCGCCGCCGAAGCAGCCGCCCTGCACCAGCGCGAGCGTGGGCACGGGAAGCGTGTTGAGCCGGTGCACCGCCATCGCGGTGGCGCGCGAGGCGCGCTCGTTCTCCTCGGGCGACTGCGACGCGACCCGCGCGATCCACTTCAGGTCCGCCCCGGCCTGGAAATGCCGGCCGGCGCCGCGCAGCACCACGACCCGCACCCCGGGCTTCGCCCCGAGCGCGTCCATCGCATCGTGCAGCCCCTGGATGAGCGCCTCGTCGTAGGCGTTGTTCACTTCGGGGCGGTTGAGGGTCAGCGTGGCGACCCCGCGCGGGTCGACGCTCCACAGCACAGTTTCGTTGCGCATCGCTTTTCCTCGCCTTGGGCGTCCAGTGGGAACGACAGGACTGCTTTGAATCTTACGCCCACGATGCGACCGCACGGTCTGCGCGGCCCTTGACAACCCGGTCGAGGGCGCGCACTATTCAACTAGTAAGTTGATTAGTTGTCTTACCCCTTGACCATGGAACCGTTCGCCCTCGCCCACGAGCCCACCCTGCGGCTGGCGGCATTTGCCGCGGTCCTGGCCGCCATGGCGGTTTGGGAAGTCCTGGCGCCCCGCCGGTCCAGGACGCTGCCCCGGGGTCGGCGTTGGCCGGCCAACCTGGGCATCGTCGTACTGAACACGGTCATCGTCAGGGTGCTCTTCCCTGCCGCGGCGGTCGGCATGGCGCTCTCCGCCGAGACGCAGGGCTGGGGGCTGCTCAACCAATACGGCGTTCCGGCCTGGGCGGCCGTGGCCGCGGGAATCGTGCTCCTCGACCTCGCCATCTATCTGCAGCACGTGATGTTCCATGCCGTGCCCGCTTTGTGGCGGCTGCACCGCATGCACCACGCCGACCTGGATATCGATGTGACGACCGGCGCGCGCTTTCATCCGGTGGAGATCGTGCTCTCGATGCTGATCAAGTTCGCGGCGATCGCGGCTCTGGGCGTGCCGCCCGCAGCGGTAGTGCTGTTCGAAGTGCTGCTGAACGCCACTTCCATGTTCAACCATGCCAACGTGCGCATTGCGCCGGCGGTCGAGCCGGCTTTGCGCTGGCTGCTGGTGACTCCGGACATGCACCGCGTGCACCACTCGATCGAGCGCGACGAGACGAACAGCAATTTCGGCTTCAACCTCTCGCTCTGGGACCGGCTCTTCGGTACCTACCGCGCTCAACCGCGCGCCGGACACGAGTCGATGACGATCGGTATTCCCGATTTCCGCGAAGCCGCCGAATGCAGCAGCATCGCCGGAATGCTGGCGATCCCCTTCCATGGCGGGAAAGAGATTCACTATGGCAAAGACCCTGTTCGTTCTTAACGAGCAGCCCTACGGCGGCGAGCGCAGCTACAACGGGCTGCGCATGGCGATCGCGCTGCTCAAGACGCAGACGGAAGAAGTGCGCATCTTCCTGATCGGCGATGCGTCGGCCTGCGCCAAGCAGGGTCAGAAGGTTCCCCAAGGCTATTACAACGTCGCCGATATGCTGGGCATGGTGGCGCGGCGCGCCGCAAAGATCGGCGTATGCGGCACTTGCATGGACGCTCGAGGCATCACCGACGGCGAGCTCGTGGAAGGCTCGCATCGCAGCACAATGGTCGAGCTGGCCGAATGGCATCAGTGGGCCGACAAGCTGGCCGTCTTCTGAGGGCGCAGGAATGCCGGACAAGAAAGCGGTCCTGATCCTCGGTGCCGGCATCGGCGGCATCACGCTCGCCACCCGGCTTCGACGGCTGCTTCCCCGCGCGCATGGCATTACGCTCGTGGATCAGGAAGCAACCCACGTCTTCGCGCCGTCTCTGCTGTGGCTCATGACGGGCGATCGGACTGTGGGTCAGATTACGCGCCCCCTCGGCGCGCTCGACGAGCGCGGCATCGAAGTCATTCACGGCACGGTGGAGCGCATCGACCCGGGCGCCAAGGCAGTTTGGATCGACGGCCGGGCATTCGGCGCCGAGCACCTGGTCATCGCCCTCGGCGCAACGCTTGCGCCCGAGCGCGTCCCGGGGCTCGCCGAGGCGGGACACAACCTCTACGATCTCGCGGGCGCCCAGACGCTGCGCGATGCGCGGCTGGCAGTGAGCGAGGGGCGCATCGTCGTGCTGATCGCGGCGCTTCCGTTCAAGTGCCCCGCTGCGCCGAACGAGGCGGCGATGCTGCTCGAATACGACTATCGCCGCCGCGGTGTGCGCAAGAGGGTCCAGCTCGACCTGTACACGCCGGAGCCCGGCCCCATGCCGGTCGCCGGCCAGGCGGTGTCGCGCGCGCTGCGCCAGATGATCGAAGCCAAGGGCATCGGCTATCACCCCGAGCATGCCGTGACCGCGGTCGATCCCGCCCGGCGCCGCATCCGCTTCGCGAACGGCGCGGAGACCGACTTCGCGCTGCTTGCTTACGTCCCGCCGCATGCCGCCCCGAAAGTCGTGCAGGACGCAGGGCTGTGCGGGGAGAGCGGATGGGTGCCGGTGGATCGCGAAACCCTGCAGACGCGGTTTCCCGGGGTCAGCGCGCTGGGCGACGTTGCCGGCATCGGGCTCTCGATCGGCAGGCCGCTGCCCAAGGCGGGGGTGCTGGCGCACAACGAGGCCGAGGTGCTCGCGCATAACATCGCCCGCGAAATCACCGGGCGCGGCGCCCCACGGAGCTTCGGCGGAGAGGGCTCGTGCTTCATCGAGACCGGCGACGGCCGCGCCGGGTTCGGCAGCGGAAATTTCTACGCCGAGCCCGCGCCGCAGATCCGCCTGAGGGCGCCCAGCTCGATGCTGCATTGGGGCAAAATCGCCTACGAGAAATACTGGCTCTGGAGATGGCTTTGAGAACGACGCGCAAACTGCCCCCCTCGAACGAATCGATGAAGTCCTCGCTGTACGAGCAGCTCGCGCGAGTGGCGCTCGCGCTGGGCAGCCAGGGGCGGCTTCAGATCCTGGAGTTCGTCGCGCAGGGCGAGCGCAGCGTGGACAACCTCGCCGCCATGACCGGGCTGTCGGTGGCCAATACCTCGAAGCACCTGCAGGCGCTGCGCCAGGCAGGTCTTGTGCAAGCTCGGAAAGAGGGCCTGCGCGTCTACTACTCTCTCGCTGGCGACGACGTCGTCGCGCTCGTTTCCGCGCTTCGCGCCGTTGCGGAGCATCGCGTCGCGGAGGTGGAGCGTCTCGTCAGGGTCTGGCTCGCGCATCGCGACGAAATGGAACCGATCCCGGCAACCGAGTTGCTGGAGCGCGCAAAAAAGGGGCTCGTGACGGTGCTGGACGTCCGTCCGGCGGAGGAATACGCGTCCGGCCACATTCCGGGTGCGATCAACGTCCCGGTGGGCAAGCTTGAAAGCTTCCTTTCGCGGCTGCCGAAGCGCAAGGAGATCGTCGCGTATTGCCGCGGTCCCTATTGCCTGATGTCCTTCGAGGCGGTCGAGAAGCTGAGAAAGCACGGCTTGCGCGCACGCCGGCTGGAAAACGGCCTTCCGGAGTGGCGCGCAGCGGGTCTGCCGGTGGTGCAGGACGCCGAACCATGATGCGGCGGGACCTCGAGTCCTGAACCGCGGTGCAAGCCGCCGAATACGACGCGTGGTATCGCACGCCGCGCGGCCGCTGGATCGGCGAGACCGAATACCGGCTGCTTTACCGGCTGCTCGCCCCGGCGCCCGGCGCAAGCGTGATCGACGTCGGCTGCGGCACCGGGTACTTCACGCGCCGGCTCGCTCTCGACGGGCTGCGCGTGACGGGAATCGACCCCGACCCCTCGATGCTCGAAGTCGCGCGCGCAACACGCGCACCCGATGAGCGCTACCTGGAAGCCGACGCGCGCGCCTTGCCCTTCAGGAACGCAGAGTTCGACTACTGCATCTCGGTCACGGCGTTGTGCTTTATCGCCGATGAGGACGCCGCACTGGCCGAAATGTTCCGCGTAACGCGCCGCCGGCTCGCCCTCGGGCTGCTGAATCGCCGCAGCATTCTCTACCTGCAGAAAGGGCGCCGCGGCGGTAGAGGCGCTTATCGAGGCGCGCACTGGCATACGGTGCACGAGGTGCGTGAGCTCTTCTCGCGCATGCCCTGCGAAGCGCCACAGCTGGAGTTCGCGGTATTTCTTCCCTCCGGCCGCCTGCTCGCTCGTTCGGCGGAGCTCATCCTGCCGAAGAGCCTTCCCTTCGGCGCGTTCCTCGCCGTGTGCGCGAACGTCGGAGCATGCTGAATTTCAACGTCTGCGGATGGGAAATTCCACCACCCCCCGCAAGCCCCTGCGGTTCTCGCCTTCCTCGAATCTCAGTTGCGCCGCATGCATTTCGACGATCCGCCGTACGATCGAAAGACCGAGCCCGCTGCCGCTTTGGCCGGTCCCCAGAATGCGGTAGAAGCGCTGCCCGATTTTCTCTCGCTCCTCCGGCGCGATTCCCGGCCCTTCATCGGTCACCCTGATGCGCGCGCCATTCCCGGCCTGCGCGACATCGACGCACACGCTTCCTCCCACCGGGCTGTAGCGGGCCGCGGATCCGCGGGGAGTCAGTTCCCCTTCACCGTATGCCACACTTCCTTTGAAGGCCGCCGGTCGCCACGCCACGCGACGTGCCCGTCTGGCCGCACTACGATGTAGTCGCGGCCATAGAGCTCGCGTGCCTCGCCTTCCGGCTCGTAGAGGACGAAATCGCGGCCGAACAGGTCCAGGGTGGACTTGCCCGGCTCGAGCCACACGTGCGGCGCGCGGCAGCCGGGATGGGCGCTCGGCGTATAGACCATCGGGTCGTCGGGCGGCGGGGTGCCGTCGGGAATGACGATCGGCGAATCCGTGTAGCGGTAGCCGAACTGCACGCCCCAGGAGTCCCATTCGGCGCGCGTCGTCTTCACGAACTTCTCGCCGAGCGCCGCGCGCTTCGCGTCGGCGTCCGGGCCGTCGTCCTCGATCCAGGGATACGTCGGAAGATTCTTGAGGTTGCGGAAGTTGACCGTCGCCTCGCGCACCGCGCGCTCGCCAATCGGGCGGCGCTCGATATCGTACGTGTCGAGGAGTTTCGGCCCGCCCGAGCCCTGCAGCGTGGCGGCGAGCTTCCAGCCGAGGTCCACCGCGTCGCCCATGCCGGTGTTCATGCCGAAGCCGCCGGTCGGCGACAGCTGGTGCGCAGCGTCTCCCAGAAGGAAGCAGCGTCCGTCTCGCAGGCGCTCGGCGACCACGGCGCGGCGCACCCAGGGGTTCACCGCGCGGATCTCGAAGTCGAAGTCGCCGCCGATCGCCTTCTTCACGAGCGCCGGCGCCTCGGCGGGATCCACGTCGCGGTAGACGGAGAGCCGCCACGTGGACCAGCCGTCGATCGCGTTGAGGTTCGCCCACATGCCGCTGCGATCGACGAGGATGCTCATGATTGCCTTGCCCATGGCGTGGTGCTTCCACAGGTGCCGGCTGCGGAAGTAGATGCCGCAGGAGAGGTCTATGTCGCCTTCGCCGGTCAGGCCGATGCCGAGCGCCTTGCGCACGCGGCTGCCCGCGCCATCGGCGCCCGCGAGGTATTTCGCGCGCACCGTCTCGCGTTTACCGTTGCGGACGATGTCCGCCTCTACATGAGTATTCAAGTCCTTGAACGACTCAAGACGCGAATCGAACCAAGCCACCACGGACTCGAACCGCTGCGCAGCGCGGCGCAGGACGCCGTCGAGCAAGCTCTGCGGGATGCGCTGGCGGTTCACCGGGCTCGCGGGATGCGGCTGCTGCTCGCCCATGCTCGGATACGGGATGCGCGCGATCAGCTTGCCGCGCATGCTGGTGGCGAAGAGCACCGTCATCGGGTAGTCGTCGGGAAAGCCCGCGTGGCGGATCTCCTTGTCGATGCCCCAGCGGCGGCAGAACTCCATCGAGCGCGCATTGACGAGGTTCACCTTGGCAACGGGGTTTTCTTCGTATTCGGACCCCTGCTCCACGACCAGGCAGCGCACACCGCGCCAGCCAAGCTCGCACGCGAGCGACAGGCCGACCGGGCCGCCGCCGACGATCAGCACGTCGGTTTCGGTCATTCCGGCTGGATGCCGGCGGCCTTGACCGCCTTGCCGTAGTTCTGGCGCTCCCTTCGCAGGAACTCGCCGAGCTCCTCCGGCGAGCCGCCGCCGCCGTAGACGCCGAAACCGAGCTGGCGCTCGCTCATCGCCGGAGAGGCGATGACCGTGTTCACGTCCTTGTTGATGCGCGCGATCACTTCCTTCGGCGTACCGGTCGGCGCGAGGATGGCGAACCAGCCGCCGAACTGAAAGCCGGGAATCGTCTCGGCGACCGCGGGGATGTCCGGGAAGTTGGCGAGGCGCTTCGCCGAGCTCACCGCGATGACGCGCAGGCGCCCTGCCTGCATGTGCGCGCGCATCGGCGGAATGCCGTCGATATAGACCTGCGTCAGGCCGCTCGCGGTTTCCGCCGCCGCCTGCGAGTTCGACTTGTACGGCACGTGCTGCAGCTTGATCCCGGCCTGCGCCGCCAGCATTTCCCCCGTAAGGTGCGGGATGTTGCGCTGACTCGAGGTACCGAAGTTGACCTTGCCCGGCTGCTTCTTGGCGAGCGCGATGAGGTCCGCGAGGTTCTTCACGGGCAGGTCGTTGTTCACCGCGACCATCATCGGGCTCAGCCCGATGGCCACTACCGGAACGAAATCCTTCTCCGGATCGAAGGGCAGCGACGCGAACGTGTGCTGGTTGAGCGCGAGCGGCGCCGCCTGCCCGAAGAGAATGTTGTAGCCGTCAGCCGGCGCTTTCGCCGCAGCAGCCGTGCCGAGGTTGCCCGCGGCGCCGGGACGGTTGTCCACGATCACCTGCTGGTTCCACATCTTCGACAGGTTGTCGCCGATAAGACGCGCGATGATGTCCGGTGCCGAGCCGGCCGCACCGGCAACGTAAAACTTCACGGGCTTCGAGGGCCACTCTTGCGCCGCGGCCAGCGTGCAAATCAGGAATGCGAGCAATCCGGACAGGAACTTCTTCATTTCAATCTCCTTTGAGCCAAATCTCGCCGTCGCGCAGCAGCTGCTCCAGCGCGGGGCTGTCGTCGGTGGGCAGGTCGTTCGACACGGGAAACCCTCCGAGCGCGAGCGAGTAGCCGAGGAAGCGGTAGGCCTTCGGCATGCTCGCGAGGCGGGCCTGATCGAACGGGATCGCGATGCCCGGCACCACGGGGTCCATGCGGTCCTTTTCGTAGACCGCGACGCGCCGGCAGATCGCCCAGCGGCCGCGCTTTTCCAGGAAGTCGTAGAAGCGGCTCCAAGCCGTCGAGTCGCACTCCACGCCGTGCAGCTCGCGGCGGCCGAGGATACGCACGTTCGTCTCCGCCAGCGCCCGGTTGCCGCGCACCTCGATGCGCGAGCCGCCGATCTCGTGCTTCGAGCCGCGGCGGGTCTTGCGCATCTCGCGCGAGGCGTCGATGAAGTCGGTGAACCTACCGTTGAACCAGGTGACGTGGATGGTGCCTTCCGGGTGAAAGGTGGTGGCGAGCTTCTCCCACTGTCCGCCGTCTCGCCAGAACCCCCATCGCTGGATGACTTCGGCGATGTGCTGCCGATCATTCATGCGGTCATTTCTTTTCGGGTCGTGGAGTGCGATCTACGGCGGGCACCGGCGAGGAGTGGTGGCTGACGATGAGCCACTCTTCGCCCGCCTTGCGGTACGTGAACGAGAACCGGTAGCGATGGATCACCTGCACGCCGTCGTCGCCGACGAAGCTGAAGGTGTAGAAGCCGGTGTTAACCGCCGCGTCGGCGAATACGTGCGTCACCACCTTGCCCAGCTCCGCCTTGTAGCCTTTCTTGCGCTGGCGATCCGCCAGGCCGTCAAAGTTGCCGAGCACGCCTTCCGGCGTGTCGAGGAGCGCTGGATTCTGTGTGGCGAGCAGCACCGCGTCCGGCGCGTAGAGCTTCACGAGCGGGCCAGGCCCTTGGCCGGCGTTCATTGCGGCGATCCAGCGGTCAAGCGCGCCGGCGACTTCGGCCTTGCGCGCCTCGCCCTGCGCGTCGCGGTGCTGCGCCAGCGGCTCCGCATCGCGCATGACGAAGGCGAGGAGGACAGGCTTGTTCGAGCGGTTGCGCCATGCATGGTACGTGCCGCGCTGGATCAGGACGTCGCCCTGCTTGAGGTGCACTTCGTCCAGCTCGGTCTGGTGCCAGACCTCGCCCTCGATGACAATCACGTAGTCGAGGCTTTCGGAGCGGTGCAGCGACCCCTTCACGCTGCCCAGCATGCGGCCGGCGGCGATGCCCTTGGCGAGGCGCTCCTCCAAGGCGTGCATGTCGACCTGCTCGTCGGGCGCGAACTCGATCATGCGGAACTTGTCGCCGTAAGGCGGCGGCGTGCGGGACGCGGGCGCCGCCCGAGCCGCATCTGCGTTGCCGGCATTGGACGGCCGCGCTTCGAACGTGGCCCAGAGTTCGGTGACACGGCAATCGAAGCCCATGTCGAGCACCGTGTCCGCAACGTCGTCGATGACGACCTTCGACCGGCCGAGCTCGTCGTGCCCGGTAACCACTCTACGGATCGCCTTCATGGTCATTCATTCGCCTTGAAGCCAGATGCTGCGATGGCGGCGCCCCAACGCTGCCGATCCTGCCGCATGAATTCGGCGAACTCGGCGGGGGAGCTGCCCACCGGCTCCTGGTCGGTCGCCATCAGCTTCTCCCGCACGTCAGGCATCTTCAGGATGCGGCCGATTTCCGAGCTGAGCGCCGCGACGATGTCCGCAGGCGTGCCCGCTGGCGCGACGAGCCCGGACCACACATAGGCGACCACCTCCGGATATCCGAGCTCGGCGAACGTAGGCACGTTCGGCAGCGCGGCGAGGCGCCTCTCGCTCGTGACGGCGAAGAGCTTGAGCTTGTCGGTGCCGATGGCGCTGCGCGAGAGGCCGATGGTCGTGAACATGGTGCTCACCTGTCCGCCGAGCAGGTCGTTGAAAGCGGGAGCGCCGCCCTTGTAGGGCACGTGCAGAAGGCTGATCCCCGCCGCGCGGTTGAGCATCGCGCCGGCGAAATGCGCCGGGGTGCCCGGGCCGGTGGAGGCGAACGAAGCTTTCCCCGGGTTCGCCTTAGCCCAGGCGATGAACTGCCGCAGGTCGGCGGCGGGTACGCTGGGGTGCGCTGCGAAGATGTATTGCGAGCGCACGAGCTGCGTAATCGGCACGAAGCTCTTTTCGGCGTCGTAGCGCAGCTTCGCGTGCGAGTGGGGGTTGAGCGACATCTGCCCGATGGTGGCTGACATCAGCGTATAGCCGTCGGCAGGCGCGCCCGCGACCATCTCGGCGGCAATGATGCCGCCCGCGCCGCCCCGGTTGTCGACGACCAGCGGCTGGCCGACGCTCTGCTGCAGCTTCTCGGAAATCACGCGCAACGCAAAATCGATCGAGCCGCCCGCGGCGAACGGCACGACGACTTTGATCGGCTTGGACGGGTACTTGTCCGCGGACCAGGCGGCGCCGGCGGACAGCGCCATCACCAGGCAAGCGGCGGCTCGGAAGACATTCAAAGGGCTCATGCATGCAATTCCTCTATGTGGGAAGCAATCGTTCGGCAAACCAGTCGGCGACCAGGCAGTGCTTCTCGTGCGCGTAGTTGTAGAGGCAGTGCTCGCCGTCCTCCCACACCCGCAATGTGCGGTCGGCGCTCGCTGCGCGGTCGTGGATTTCCCGCGCGCCCGGAAGCAGGAAGATGCGGTCGCGCATCCCGTGCAGCACGAGCACCGGGCAGCGCACGGCCTCTTCAAGGGCGAGCGCCGAGAAAACGGCCCGCGCCGAGCGTTCGTCGGTTGCTCCAGCCATGGCGCGGAATTTCTCGATGAACGCCGGGAAGCGCTCGAGGAGCTCCGCCGGCCGTGCAGAGCCGCCGTTCACGCAACAGGCGGCGAAGCGCGCATCGGTCGCCGCCGCCCGGGCGGCGAAATAGCCGCCCAGGCTGTTGCCCCACAATCCGAGACTGCGCTCGGGAAAAACATCGGCCATGGCCGACAGGGCGAGGTGCGAATCCGGCGTGGTGTAGGCGCGGCCGAAAAGCCGCGCCTCGCCCTGGCCGGGCAAATCGACGAGGAAAGCCGCGAGGCCGCGCTCGACCAGATAGCGCGCGCTGATCCAATAGGTTTCCCGCCAGGCGTCGGCGCCGCCGAAGACAAAGACGACAGGGGCCTGCGCCGCCGCCGGGCGCACCAGCCAGCCGGACAGGGCCGCGCCACGATAGGCAATCGAGAGCTTCTCGGTCGGCGGGTCGTCGAGCCGTGCGGATTGCGCGAAGGCATCGATCAGGCGGCGGTAGAGCGCGCGCTTGCGGTCGGTGTCCTCGACGATCTCCGCCTGGGCGAAGCGAAAGCACATGGCGGCGTAGCGGAAAGCGTCCCTCGCGGTTGCGCGGCGCCCCCGCGCGAGCGTCTTCTCGGCGCGTGCGAGATTCTCTTCGCCGAGGGCTTGCGCCGTCTCGATCCACGCCGCGCCCTGCTCGACGCGCGCGTGCAGCCGCCAGGCATCGCCGTAGTCCATGCCGTTGTCGAGCAGGCGCGCGATGGAGTAGGCGGCGATGTTCATACGCGCACGGGGATGCGAGCGATGACCGCTTCCAGCTCCGGCGCGTTGCGCGCCGCGCCAAGGATGTAGCGGTCAGGCCGCACGAGGACGGCGCCGTTCCGCGCCGCGGCCAGGTAGCGGCGCACGCCCTCGTCCTCATCCGAGAAGATCGCGGCGTCCGCCTTCCGCAAGCGCGCCGAGCCGGCTGCCGCCGCGGCAATCTCGCGCGTAGCGAGCAGAGCGAACCGGTAGCCGACCGCGTCGTCGATCCGGCGGCCGTCGGCGAGGCGCGGTTGGGGAGCGAGGGTGCCGGCCGGCGACGGTGCATCCCCGTGCAAGCCCGGCCCGAGGCCAGGCTGTATGGATTCCATCTTCGGCGGGTTGGCGAGCATCTCGGCATCGCGCTTCGCCGCCACGGCGGGATCGGTGGCCTGGATGATGCCTCCGAGGCGGACCGCCGTCTCGACGTACTGCCGCACGTGCGGCGAGCGCTCGGATTCGTAGGTATCGAGGAGGTCCTCGCCGGCGAGCCCTTGCACGACCCAGGCGAGCTTCCATGCGAGGTTCGACGCGTCGCGAATGCCCGAGCACATTCCCTGGCCGAGGAAGGGCGGCGTCTGGTGGCACGCGTCCCCGGCGAGCAGCAGGCGCCCCGCGCGCCAGCCGTGCGCGATCACCGAATGGAAGGTGTAGACGACGGCTCGCTCGATCTCAGCCTCGTGCGGGCCGATCCAGCGCGCAAGCAGCTGCCAGATCCGCTCCGGACGAAGCATTGCTTCGGGTTCGTCGCCCGGCATGAGCATGATCTCCCAGCGCCGGCGCTTCCCTACCATCTTGATCACCGTGAGTGGACGCGCCGGATCGCACACCTGCACGGTATGGAGGGGCAGATCGGGGCGTTCCTGCTTCATCACTATGTCGAGGATCAGCCAGCGCTCGTGCGAGCGCAGGTCCTCCAGCTCCACCCCCATCGCCTTGCGCACCACCGAGCGCGCCCCGTCGCAACCCACGACGTAGCGGGCCCGCGTTTCGCCGGTCGTGTGGTACAGGACAACGTGGTCGCGCTGCGGCGCGAACCGCGTCACCTCGTCGCGCAGCAGAACCTTCGCCCGGGGGAATGCCGCGAGCCGACTGCGCAGGACCGTCTCGAGCTGCGGTTGGTGGAAGCGGTAACTCGAGTGCCAGGCCTGCGGTCCTTCCACCATCGGCCGCGGCCAGTCGAGGAGCAGGCGTCCCTCGGCGTTGAGGAACTTCATGCCCGGCGAGACGAACGTTTCCGCGGCGATCTCGTCTGCGGTGCCGATCGCCTGGAAAACACGCATCACTTCGCCATCGCAGGTACCGGCGCGCGGGTGGTGGTAGACCGACGCCTCCCGCTCGAAGCAGGCGATCGACAGGCCCTGCAGCGCGAGCAGGTTGGCGAGGGTCACGCCGACCGGGCCGAGGCCGACGATTGCGACGTCGCAGATCATCCCTTGAGAAGCTCCGGGAGCCACAGGGCCAGGGGTGGCACCGACAGGAGCAGCCCGAGGCGCACGAGGTTGGAAGCGATATACGGCATGACGCCGCGGTAGATGGCGCGCAGCGGCACTTCCGGCGCGATGCCGTGGATGACGAACACGTTCATGCCGAGCGGCGGGATCAGCATGCCGAGCTCGACGATCGTGACGTTGATGACACCCCACCACACCGGGTCGTAGCCCCAGCTCTTAACCAGCGGCAGAACGAACGGCAGTGTGATTACCATTGCCGCGACCTCGTCGAAGAAGGCGCCGAGCACCAGGTAGACCGCGACGAGCACCGCCATCAGCACCGCCACCGGCAGCCCGGAGTCCTTCACGGCGCCGACCAGCGCGCCCGGGGCGTGCGACACGGCGACGAAGTAGCCGAAGATCGTCGCACCGATAATGATGACGTAGATCATCGCGGTGGTGCTCGCGACGTCCATCAGCGTGCGCCAGAAGCTCTCGCGGCGGAGCGAGCGGCGCATCAGCGCGAAGGCGAACGCGAGCGCCGCACCCACCGCGGCACCCTCCGTGGCGGTGAACACGCCGAACGAAAGGCCGCCGAGCACGATCGCAATGAGCACCACCACGGCCCAGCAACGCCGCACCTCCCTCAACCGCTCCTGCCAGGACAAGCGCTCGCCGGACGGTGCGCTCGATGGCCGCCAGCGCACGTAGAGGGAAATGGCGCCGGCGTGCAGCGCTATGGCGACGATCGCCGGGATGAGCGCCGCAACGTAGAGCGTGATGATCAGCTCCTGTGCGAGAACCGCGTAAATCACCATGAT
>Ga0180104_1000160_pt1 | contig 14406 bp, 16 predicted proteins | sample EasRiv730_16_1Da_FD_121791 | JGI IMG/M metagenome (GOLD analysis project Ga0180104, IMG submission 121791) | Soil microbial communities from meander-bound floodplain in the East River, Colorado, USA - East River metaG ERMLT730_16_1Da | ecosystem: Environmental > Terrestrial > Soil > Floodplain ... | reverse complement strand
AGTCCTGCGTGTCACCAGATAAAGATTGGTAAGTATGGATGGGATTTGTCGCGCAGTTCAACCGCCATTTATTACTCGATGTCGTATGACTTCGAAGAAATCGCGCAGTCCCGTGACCGTATCGTCAACGTCGCCAAGCATGAATCATTGCTGAACATTTATCTGGTGACACGCAGGACTGTGGATGTAGAAGTCGTAGAAACCGCCACAGAGAAAGATATGACGGCACGGCTGTTCAATACGAAAATCAAGGAACGGTTACGTGAGTCTTGGGATATGCGGCACCCCCGCAGTATATCACGAGTGATGCCGGGAATCCGGCGAAATTAAAACAGTTGTAAAGCGTGTTGCCGGGGTGCATAATCGCCCCGGGTTGCGACAACGGGAACCCGCCCAGAGGTAAAGGGCTATATGTCAAAACCGTGAATAGCGGTTTGTCCGCAACCTCCGAATAGTTAGACGCCAGTGGTGCTGGGCGTAACAGCATCAGACACGGAAGGACATGATGGTGAAGGTTAGGAAGAAAGACCCTCCCAAGTATCTAATCTCTATCGACCCCGGCCTCTCCGGCACAGCGGTTGTTCACTGGATTGATAGACAACCCATCTTCGCGCAGGTGATGAAGCCTGTCATGCGGGACGTGCGCGAACAGTTGAAGGGTGGGGAATCTGACCTTATCCCCCGCGCCCGGGACATCGCCCAAAACTTCCTGTTGGCAGCTGACGGGTTCAATCTGGTTGATACCACAGTGGTCATCGAGTTTCCCGAATATCAGGCCAGTGCTGAACGGGCCATGGGCTGGAAGACGGGAAGCCTGCAACGGTTTACTATGTTCATTGGAGTTCTTATCGGGATGATGCCCAATCGCTGGCGCATTATTCTGGTAACACCCAGTGGATGGAAGGGTCAACTTCCCAAAGACGTAGTGCAACGCCGAATGACCAACAAGTATGGCGCGGTGAAGATGATTGGTTGAAAGTCAAAACCCATGCCTGGGATGCAGTTGGTATCGGCCATTGGGCCTTAACGCAGGGGGCATGACCATGGCCAAGCGAAACATCACTGCGGAATTGAAAGCCTATTTCGTCGGCAATATCAACAGCCGCATCGAGACTCTCAAAGAAGAAATCACGGCATTGAAAGCTCTTCGAACCCGAATGTTCGGGAAGGAAACCCCTGCCGGCAAACCCAAACGGAAACTGTCGGCGGCGCACAAGAAAGCGTTGGACGACGGACGTAAGAAAGCACTAGCCGCGAAGAACGGAGGCAAATAATGCCTGTCAATCTGCCGCCCAAAAAATACCGGCCCGTCTACGTGCGATACGTGTCGTCTCGTTACTGCCGGTTCAACCCATCCTACGCCAACGCACCCGGGGGGCGTGAAGAAAAAGACCTGTGGGCCATGTGGGAGAAACGTCACCCGCGTCGGTCTATTCCAGATGATGAACTCAGCCTCAAACCACGGAAACGGAAGAAGGTGCGGTGATGTTCAAGCCAGATAAACATCTGTATCTTGACCGTAATCATGGACATGATACTGATTACGGATTCTGCTTCGGCATCAACTTCTGGTTGCCGGGTCTGTGTATCGGTCTTGGCAATCGCATCTGGATTTGGCAACTCCGTCGTATCGACAGATAAAGGATACCCATGGCTATTTCTCACGTAGGTGAAGCGGCATTACGGAAACTGGTAACCGTAAAACTGGACCCCAAGTTCTATGACCCGGAACGGGACGGGGTAACATACTCCGTGCTAGAAACCTTCCGCGCCTGCCGGGAAAAGGCTCGTCTTGGATTGCGGGGATTGACCTCATCCAAAATTTCTACCGGGATGGTATTCGGCACCGTGGCCCATGCCACCTTACAGACCGTATACGACGATTTAAGGCATCATCGATTGCCGCCCGGGATACCGACGCCCGGGTATGTGAAAAAGGTCTTAGAAGGCACGGAAACGGCATGGAAGTTGGAAAACCCCAGAGCTGGGGCGGATACCATCCAAGCCTTGGAATATTCCATGACGCTGGCCGATGCCGTCATGCCCCAGTATTTCAAGTATTGGGCCGATGATTTCTCGAAAATCAAATGGCTAGAAATCGAGAAGGAGTTTCGGATTCCCGTCGCCGTCGATGCCCCCTGGCATCCCAAGAAAAAAATTAATACTTTCGTGCGCGGTAAGATGGACGGCAACTTCATGCAGAAGGTAAAGGAATTGTGGTTGCTGGAAACCAAAACCAAGTCCCACATTACCGAGGAAACGATTGCGGACTTATTGCCCCACGAGTTACAGGTCGGCATCTACATCTGGGCGATGACCCATCTGCACAAACGGCTGCCCCGTGGTGTGCGCTACAACATTATCCGGCGTCCCGGCCTGCGCCAACGGCAAAGTGAAAACATCGTGCAATTTGCTTTGCGGTGCGCTGATGACGTGAAGGTGCGACCGGACTGGTATTTCGTTCGGCTGGACATGGAAATCAATCAACAGGACCAAGACAAATTCATTGGAGAGTTTGATGACCTGTTGAAAGATTTCATCGCGTGGTGGTATGGGGCGGCTGGTCACTACAAGAACTCCGGTCAGTGCGAGAACAAATACGGCACGTGCCATTTTCTGGCAGTGTGTGGTCGGAAAGACTATATCGGACTTTACAAACGTGACACCGTGTTCCGTGAATTAGAAGAGGTCTAAGTCCATGGCATCGCCGCTGCGTATCGTCATTCTCGGGGGAGGGATGGTCGGGCAACTGGCTAAATTTCTGTTCCCCGATGCTGCTGTCTTGGATTGGCGAGCCAGACCTATTCGGAAAAGTTCCCCCTTTGCGACCATCCAACTTCTGGGCGCGATGTATCTGTGGGAACCGTTGGAGGGATTGCCTTGCACTTCGTTTGTGGTGCATACAACCGTCGATGGTGAGGAAGCGAATGAAACCACCGTTGCGGCTTATAAAGAAAAAATTGGGAAGCCAGGGGATATGAGTCACTGGCGGACCCAGTTTCAGCCTACAACAATTGGCTGGCGGTTGACCGGCATTCCCGACAGTGAGAAAGTGCAAATCCTGTATGGGGCGTTTGTCGAGCAAATAGATGTAAATCGCCGCGAGATTATTTTACGCTCGGGCGAAATATTTCCCTATACCATTTTGGTGAGCACGATACCCCTCCCTTCATTCATGAGCATGGTCGGGATGGGTGCCCCTTCTCCATTCCAGCATTTTGACATCTGCATAAAGGAATCCCCAACCCCGTTGGATGTGGCCTGGGCAAAGGCACAGGACAATATCCTTCGTATCAATTATCTGTCCGACCGGAATGTGCCAGTCTATCGCACAACGGACTGGGCGGGCAGTCGTCACTATGAATGGCTGAAAGTTCACGGACGCTCCCGGGAAATGGGTCTGCCGACCAAAGTGATTTCGCCGGGGAAAATTCTGCCGCACCCGTTTACACCCAAGGTTATCACGGACTTGTCCTATTGTGGCGTCTACCCCTTTGGTCGATTTGGCCGGTGGGCACCCGACGAATTGCTGCACATGACTTACAAAGACTTGTTCACATTCCGCTTCGATGTGGCTGAAGGAAGGATTCGATGATTGACCCCAAGATTTGGGAAGACCAAGCTGAATTCAACGCCCAGATGCGCCCACTGCCCGAAACCCATGCGGAACGTGTGGCCCTGATAAAAGAATTCACGCTGCATCAAATGACGGAAATGGCGGAATTTCTGGACGCTGCGCAGGTATTTGGGGCGCATCGTCGGCTGGACACAGAACCACTGGTGAACCACGCCAATGTTAAGCGTCAGTTAATTGACCAGTTCAAATACTGGATGTCCTTGTGCCAGATGATGGGGTATACCCCTGCCGATATGGGGGATACCTACTGGAAGAAAACGGCCACCGTGCGCCAACGCTACGTAGCGGAGCGGCTGACCACGCTGACCAAACCTGTCGCGCTGATTGACTTGGACGGCGTGTTAGCCGATTTCATTGAAGGGTTTATTCAGTGGATATTTGCTCGAATGAATCCTTCCCCTCAAGCAGCAGAAAGACTTCGCAAAATTTACAAGACACGGGAGTTTATAAATGCTACATCGTTAGGCGTTTCCATTCCGGAGTGGGAAGCTATCCAACATGAATTCCGCACCACTGGGCAGTTTGGTGAACTTCCGATGATGCCCCATGCGCAGGAATTTGTGCAGTTTTGCAGGGAACAAGGATGTCATGTTGTCGTTATCACTTCACGACCCATTGACCAGTATCCAAATATCTATGACGATACAGTGGAATGGTTCGCCAAGCATGAGATGAAAGTGGACAAAATCTGGTGGGGGCCGAACAAGGCTGAAAAGCTGGCGTCGGTCAAACATCTCATTCCAGATATTCAATTCGCAGTCGATGACGATGACCGCTACATTGAACAGTTCCATTTGTATGGGGTGCGGCGAGTCTATTGGTATCGGCATGGCGAACTGCACGAACCCCCTAAACAAAAAGAAATTGTCGTTGTGAGCAGCTTACTGGAAATCATGAATAAAGAGGAGCATAGACATGAATGACGCAGGGCACCGTCCGCATGCCAACCACCGCTTCACACCAGTTCAACGCGACAACATCACGGAAGGGCCGGAGTCCCTGTCCGTGACATTGGACGCATGGGGGCCACGGGAGAGTGTCTTTACGACCATCTTTGATGCCTTACAGGCCAATTGGGGCGATGACCCATCCCGCACGGCGGAACAGGAATGCAAGTGCGCCGACGACCGGCACTACGAAGACTGGCCGCATCAGACAGGATGGTGTCAGTTAACGGAAAACCAACAGCGTTACGTTGAATCATGTTTTGCCGGCCAGACATTGCAGCAAGTATTGGAAGGTATCACGTTCAATTTCACTATCGATGGCGTGACCCGAGCGTTTACCCACCAGCATGTGCGGACTCGAATGGGTGCGGCGTTCATGCAGCATGGGGGCCGGGACAATGACTGGCGCCATAGACACTGGACCATGCCGGAAACGATAGCCCGTGCATGTCAAGTTTTTAACGGCAATGCGCCTGATTATACGGTGCCCGGGCATTGCTTGGACAATCCAGAATACTTGCTACAATATCTGGATATCGAGATGCGGTCGTCACTCTACAAGCAAATCGAAGATATCTTGTTCGAGACGCGCAAGCTGTATGCGGCGTTGGTCGATGCCGGGATTCCTTGGCAAGATGCGCGACGGGTGCTGCCCATCGGCACCCAAACCTACATCCACGATGTCTACAACTACGTGGCGTTACGGGGGATGCTCGCTAATCGGTTGGAGCACATCATGGACTGGGAAAACAATTGTGTCGCCCAGCTGATGAAACGAGAAGTGATTCGGCTGTGCCCACCCATCTTCGGGAAGTATTTACAAAGCCATAGTGACAAAGCACGCAAGGCTATTTTCGCTGGATTGGAATCTTGGCCACCAGATGGGAAATGGCCTGCGCCCGAACCGCCCTGTGTCTGCGGGCATGCAGCAGCCAATCACAAGATAAATATAGAAATAGGAAAAGAACATTACTGCGAGGTGTGTATTCGGGAACGTCAGTCCTGTCCTGGATATGCGCCTGTGGAAATTCCTCGCGCCCATCGGCCCGAGCAAAACCCATTCTGGGTATTAACGCCTGCCGCGATGGCGGGAGGTCCAGTCGATTGGATAGCGACCAACGGCACATTTCCAGATGAAGGTCGATAGCACAACCCGTGGGGGTAAGTGATTTTCGGTAGCACATCGAATGGTATTTGGTAGCGCTTTGCCCGTAACCCCCACGATTTCAGTGGCTTACGGAAACCCCCGGGGTGTATGATGCCGGTTCCCGGGGCACAACGGGTTGGAGGACACACATGGCAGTAGTAAAGAAAACGATGCCTAGTTCAGCATCGGCGTCGAAGGTCGTGAAGAAAGTTTCCGCATCTCCCGCGTCGGCTCCCAACATCGCAGATTTGGTGCTCCCAACGACCAAAACTCCCCCATCTGAATCTCTCCAAGATTACAGCATCTTGCTATTCGGGGAAAAGAAAATCGGTAAAACCACGCTGGCCTCCATGTTTTTGGACAACCTGTTGCTTTGCACCGAACCGGGTGCCAAGTCGCTGGACGTGTTCAAGATGGATGTCCGCTCGTGGAAGGAATTCAAAAAAATTCTTCGACTGTTGCGGAAAGACAAGCGGTTCCGCACCGTAACAGTCGATACGGTCGATTTGCTGTTCAAATTGTGTGACGGGCAAGTCTGTTCCGACTTGGGCATTGACCATGTGAGCGAAGCCGATTGGGGTCGCGGCTGGTCCGCCGTGCGTGACGAGTTTACGTCCACGATGGCTGACCTCATGTCGTTGGGGAAGGGCGTGATTCTGATTTCCCACTCTACCGAAAAGGAAATCAAACCTCGCAATGGCCCCAAATACGACCGCATCCAGCCCACCATGCCCAACACAGCTCGCGACATCTGCGAAGCGATGGTGGATATCTGGGGATACTTCCACTACGATGGGCATGACAGAGTGTTGACGGTTCGTGGAGACGAACACATCACGGCGGGTCATCGGCTGCAGACCCGGTTCCGGCACAATGGCAAGGAATTGGAACAAATCAGCATGGGCACGTCGAAAGAAGAAGCATTCAAAAACTTCATCGATGCGTTCAACAACCGCTACATTCCCACAATTACTCCCGCCGACGAACCCCACACCCCGAAAGTCATTAAGAAATTGAAAGTTAAGGTGCGGGGTTAGTCATGGGCGTGATTCGAGACGGTGACGCCAACATACGTTTCTGCACTCTTATTCCATCCAAGGGACGAGCAGGGACGATTGCGAAACTGTTTCAAAAGATGCCGTGGCTCATCAGCCATGATACTTTCTTGGGAATCGAACCCGGTGAGGCTGCGGCCTACGGGAAAGCATTAGGCGACATCTGGGGCAAAATCAAAATCCAACTGTATGAGAATCCGACCGGAAGTGTGGCCGTCGCTCGGGAACAGCTACGCCGTCGGGCGGTCGGGAAAGGGTATTACGATTACTATGTGGTGACCGACGATAACGCTTTCCACAAATCGAAAGAAGGATTACATAACCTTGTTAAAGCCACGCATTACTGTCACGAATTTTACGGTTCGGGGCCGGTAGCTGGCATGCACAATACGGCGGCGCATTTCGACCGAGGCAAGATTGGGAAAGCCACAACACTTGGCAACGGTCTTCGGGTATACCCCGCCGTCGCCATGATTTTCCAGTGTTACCCACACGACTTGTATAAGGATTATCGGTATCCAGCCAATGCCTACGGGTTGGATGACCGGCATTTCTTCTTGTGGTGTTTGAACAAGGGCGTCACACAGTATCATGTGTGCATGGACACACCCTATACCAAATCCCGATATCAGGAAGGCGGTCAGGGGTCGTTGGATGTTCGCGCCCAGAAGACGGGCATGGCAATTGCTCGATTGGCAACCGACTTCCCAAAGTTCGTTGGGGCGGTCGGCACACTCCGTATTCCGTGGCAATTCTTGATTGAATCCGTGTCCACGGGGGGCGGAAAATTTAGGGGCACTCGGCTTGTAGGCGGGGCTATGCGAAAGGAGTCAACACTACAGAAATCGTCCGGCGTTAAAGTGAAAGTTCGGAAAATCACCTCACCAAACGGAGCGAGATAATCATGGCAGCAAAGGCAACAAGTGCGTTGAGCAAGGCATTCGCGAAGCGGTTGAAGGAGTCCAACAAGGCGTGGACCGGCGCGAAGGAGAAAGCCAAGGAGCAGCGCGGGTTCTCGGAAATCGACGATGGCCGATACGTGGCGCGGCTGACCAACGCCAAGGTCGCCGAGTCGAACGCGGGTCGGTTGCAAGCGGTATTCGCCTTCAAGATTTCCGAGGGCGAGAACGAGGGTCAGGAAAAGTTGGATTTCATGGGTCTGGAAACCGAACAGAACCTGGAATTCTTCGCGCGTCGTCTCTCCCAGCTGGGCTACGAAATGCCCGACGACCTGTCGGAGATTGGCGACATCTTCGAGGACATCAACAAGACCAAGCCGTTGTGCAAGATTCGCATCAAGACCAAGGGTGAATTCCAGAACGTCTACCTCGACAAGGTGTTCGGCGACGACGAGGAAGCGGCCGAGGACGAAGCCGAGGACGATGACGGCGGCGCACCGGCCGAGGAAGAGACCGAAGAAGCCGAAGCCGAAGAGACCGAAGAGGAAACCGAAGAAGAGGAGACCGAAGAGGAGGAGGAGACCGAAGAAGACCAGGTCGAATTGACCATCGGTGCCAAGGTGACCGCCGAAACCACCAAGGGCGAACGCACCGGCGAGGTCCTCGAAATCTTCGAGAAGGAGGGCCAGGCCCGAATCAAGATGGACGACAACGGCAAAGTGATGCGCCTGGGCATCGACAAGCTGTCCATCAACGAAGAGGTGCCCGAGGAACCGGCGGAAAAGCCGAAGAAAAAGACCAAGAAATAGTCGCGTGGCGTAGTCCACTGTGGTGGGGGTCGGGGCGCTGATGCGTCCCGGTCCCCGTTTTTCTTTGGAGTGACCGATGACGTTAGAACAACAGCGCGCCCATGTAACTCGATTTTTCGGACTCGCCCATGAATCCTTTACTCAAAACGGTCTTACGCTTGTCATATTGAAAGGTTCGGACTACGCACCGGAACGTATCGCCATGACCGAAGTCTTTTTTACGGCGGCGGAACTTGGCGTCGATGTGCCGCATATCTTGTGGGTGCATTGCCGAAAGCACATGTCCGCTATCGCAACGTGGATGGCGAACGGGCATCTGAATTCAGAAGATGTGCGGAGTCGATTGCTGGACATCGCCAACTACATGGCGTTGATTGATTCCTACATGGCCGACCCACTTGAATGGTTGAACCATTTGGAACAATTGATTCGGCTGTCCGAATTTCCCACTCGCATTCCGGAAGAAATCGACATGCTGATGGAGTGGGTGGTCGTCCAGAAATACAAGCATCGCAAGGATTAGGCCATGTTAGTTAAGCGTCGGCCCAAGCCGCTGTTCCCGCATTTCACCAGTCGGGACATCTGCTTCGATACGGAAGGCACAGGCCTGATTCCGTATGGTCCTGCCAAATATTGGGGCTACGAACCGGCCCGACCATTCGCATTTGCTTTCTGTGATGGAGATGGGCATACTGCCTACTTTCGCTGGCGGGTAAACCCCAAGACGCGGGAAGTTCAGCCAGAACCGGATGGGATGAAAATCCTGCATCGGTTGACGACAGAAGACCATTTCTCGGTTATCGGGCATAACATCGCCTATGACTTCCGTATGACAGCGGCCTTGGGGGAACCCATCCAGCACGAGAACGTGCATGACACCATGGTCAGCATGCATGTTGCTACCGGGGGCGACGAGCTGTCGTATGCGCTGAAATCCCTGTCCAAGAAATACATTGACTATCCCGACATCGATGAAAAGATTTTGGAGCTTGCCGTGCAACAGGCGCGACACGTTGCCAAATCTAAAGGGTGGATGATTGCCATCGGGAAGAAGGAATTAGAAAAAGGTATCATCGGTGTGTTCGCCGGAAACAAACCAGTCAAGGCGGATTATTGGCTGGTCCCGTCGCCTGACACTCGGCAATCCCCCGGTATTGTGGATATCGACCCAGAAGACCCCGACGTAGATAAGGTTCAGCGATATGCGCTGGGTGACGTGATACGGTCCATGTTACTGCATCAACTGTGCCGGGATACACTTCTGGTGGTAGACCCACGCCTCCAAGCCACCTACAAACGGGAGATGCATTTATACTGGGCGTTGCGGCGTATGGAACAAACGGCTACCCGGGTTTATCCTGACCATACGAAGTGGCTTATCAAATGGTATCAGGACTACATGCTCAAGATGAAAATCCTTGGGGATGCCAACGGAGGTCAGGGCGTTAACTACATGTCACCAAAACAGATGGCCCGTATTTTCTATACTGAACGTGGCTATCCGGTGCAGATGAAAGAACGAAAGAAGAAAGATAAAGTCACCGGCGAAAAGACTGTGGTGTTGACGCCGACCTGTGGGAAAGACCAATTTGCTGAATGGGGCGGCACCGACCCAGACACCGGCGAATACAAAGACCCATTGGCCAAGGCCATGTTGGAATGGCGGGCAGCCAAGCAAACAATCAAATCGTTTCTGAATATATACTCGACATTTTGGTATCCAGAGTCGGGTATCCCCATGCCCAAGGGTGTCCGCGCCCGGGGGGAATGGTCGCAAAATCTGCCTCTGTTTCACGACGATGGCACTCCGGGAACGTGGGCTGATTTCTATGGCCGGGGGGTCTGGTGTCTTCACCCTAACTACAATCAATGTGGGGCCGTCACGGGCCGGTTGACGTGTTCAGACCCGAACCTTCAACAGGTCGCGTCCGAAGATACGGGTTTACGGAAAGCCGAAGTGGGTGCCCGTCCACGCGAAGTATTCGGGCCGCGCCCCGGCTGCTTGTGGTATCTCCCAGATTATTCCCAGGTGGAGGTCTGGTTGTTCGCTTTCATGTTCCAAGAAAAAACCATGCAGCAATTGTTGTTGTCGGGTCACGACTTCCATCAAGGCGTGGCTGACAAGATATTTGTGTTCAGGGATGATTACTTAGAACGAAAGAAATATTACCGCAAGCTCGCCAAACTGATTATGTTCGGCAAGCTATATGGTGGCGGCGTTGGCACTCCCGAGAAACCGGGACGCATGACCAAACTGCTTGACCAGCCATTTGCGGAAACCAAACTCTTCATCGATTCATTTGAAGAACAATTCGCCGCGGTGAAGGAAAGTTCGGAAGCCATTATCAAGTCCATCCGAAGAGAAGGCGAATTGTGGAATGCGTACGGACGCCGATACATCTTGGGAAAGGATATCGCTTACAAAGGCGTGAATTACAACATCCAAGGCACGGCGGCGGATTTGTTGAAGGTAGCTACCATCCGTCTCGACTGGATGTTGCGACATCGGTGGCCGCATCCCAAACTCAACCTCATTAACTCCATTCACGACGAGTTCATTATCGAAGTCCCATATGAGTTGCATTCCCGCCGCCTGATGCGGGAGATTATGTGGGTCATGCAGATGGATTCGGAAATGGTGGGAGTGCCGGTGCCGCTACCGGTAGGCATGAAGACTACGTATCCCGTGTCGGGGCCATGGCCCGGGAAACGACAGATATGGGCCAAAACAAAGGCCGTTAACCTTCCGGGGATGATAGCCTCGGGCGACAGTTTCGTTTTTGGGGGAGTGCCACGCGATGATAGACCGTTTGCTGATTTGCGAAGAGATATGCAGGCTTGTCCATGTTAAGCGGGATAACCCGCGACGCACATTGCTTTCTAAACGGGAAGCTGTGGCGGTGTGGAAGACACTGATTGCGAACAAGAACAAAATTGAGCAATTAGAGGCGGAATTAAAGAAACACGCCAAGTAAAAAGGACACTGGGCACATGTCGAAACAACGTATCTTCGAAGCACATGGGGTCGTGTTTTCTGGAGAATCGGGCGACCAGCTGATTGGCCGGTGTCCGTTCACAAATAAAGACGACAAATTCTATGTGAATAAGAAAAATTGGCTTTGGGACTCAAAAACCGCCGGGACCAGTGGCAACATTTCCACATTCCTTAAACTCACCGCCAAGCGGTATATTGACGACATGCCTGCCGGCGGATTACGGGAATTGTCTCGACATCGGAAACTTCCCATGGAAGCCTTCACCGGATGGCCGATTGGCTTTGACATCATCAATCGAGCCTATACCATTCCGGTGCAAGACATCGACGGACACTACGTAGATATCCGGCACTACCGCTTGGGTGGTCGCGTTATGTCTACTCCAGGAGTGCAGGTGGGATTGTTAAATGCTCACCTATTACCAACAAATGTGGCGGCAGATGTTTACCTATGTGAAGGTGAATGGGATGCCGTGGCTTGCAAATGGATGTTGAAGAAAGCGAACAAACCCGGTATTGTCGTTGCGGTGCCAGGGGCAGGAACCTTCAAATCTGAATGGGCCAGTGGATTTTCTGGGCGGTCGTATGTCTATTCCTTGTATGACAACGATGAGGCCGGAGAACAAGGCGAACATGTCTTGATGCGGCAGATTCTGTTGTCTGTCAAGAAATTGATGTTTACCCATTGGCCGCAAGATATGCCGGCAGGCTTTGACGTGCGCGATTGGGTCGTCGCCCATGAAGATAAAGGGATGGAGACGGCATTCACGAATCTTCACAAATTGTTCAAGTATCATCCCCGTGTCAAAATGATTTCAAAGGCGGGGGCGGAAGCCGATGCGGCTCGATTGGAAGAAGACCGTCGGTCTACCATGCGTCCTGCAATCGAAGAAGAAATCCAACCATCCAAGTGGAAAATCCCACCCACGTTGGACCAAGTAATGGGAGTCTTTCATAAATGGCTGCATCTAGAATCGACCGACGCAATAAAGATAATGTTGGCCTGTGTAGTGAGTCAATCCATGGACGGTCCCCCTGTATGGGTATTCTTGGTTGGCCCCCCAGGCAGTGCGAAAACTGCAATTCTCGCATCGCTAAATACTTTCTCGAAAATTTACTCGACTTCGAGTCTGACTGTTCATGCGCTGATATCCGGCGCAAACTGGAAGGAATCGATGGACCCAAGCCTGATACCGAAACTTAATGGCAAGATTATGGTCGTGAAAGATTTCACTTCTATCTTGTCCATGCGGGATACAGAGAAGGAAGAAATATTCGGTATCCTGCGTGATGCCTACGACGGCAAATGTGGCAAGGTATTTGGCAACGGCGTCGAGCGTAATTACGTTAGTCGGTTTACCGTGCTGGCGGCTGTCACGCCGCGCATCTATGACATGTCCAGTCAGCATACGGCACTGGGTGAACGGTTCCTGAAATATGCGGTGGGCGATAACCTGCAACACACGGCGGAGAAAGACATTATCAGCCGGGCGATTCAGAACATCAACAGTGAAGCCAAAATGAACAATGAGTTCCAGGATGCGGTCAGCGCATTTCTGGACAGAACTGTCAAACTAGATATTGTGCCATCCATTTCGGAGGCCATTGAACAGCAGATTATTGCGCTGGCGATGTTTGGCGCACGGTTGCGCGGCTCGGTATCACGGGATGCCTACCGTAACGAGATTATGACTTCCCGCCCCAGTGCCGAGATTGGTTCCCGGTTGGGCATCCAATTGGCCAAGCTGGCGAAATCGCTGGCAATGGTCGAGGGGCGAAAGTCTGTAAATGCAAATGACGTGAAACTGTTGAAGAAGGTGGCACTGGACACCATTCCCCAACGAAATGAAGACTTATTCCGGCATATGCTTCGACTGTGCCCAACACCGCAATCGACGGTGACGACATCTATGCTATCCAGCATCACTCGTTATCCGATGGCGACGGTATCCCGGCTGTTGCAAGATATGGACGTGCTGGACATCGTGGTAAAGAAGGGCACGTATATGAAGCACGAATGGACTATATCAAAATACATCCGGGCCTGCGTCACCACAGCTGGGCTGTATCAAACAGAAGAAGAATTGAACCGCCCAACTCGGATGTTTGTCCGCTATAAGAAAAAGGAATGATATGGTATCTGAAATCTCCATTCCATGGCAGCCAATTGGGAAGCATCCACGTAATGAACCATTACTTGTTGCACTGATACGAGATGGAAAAATCTGGCGTGTAAGTGATGCGATGCATAACGGGCTTGGATTCTATACGCTAAACGGTGGAATTGCCTGTCATTGGACAACTCACTGGATACCATTCAATCCACATTTGTAAGCCCTGATATTTAACCCGGGAATCCAATCGGCCCGGGACCATCCCCGTAAAGTGAAAAATACCATCGCTTAGATGTCCTGTAAACGATTATCGGACGGTCATCCGACCCAATGCCCGGGGGATGGGTCGAATCGCTGTAAGGTCGTGTAAGGGGTTTTCCCGGGCGTGTCCGGTCAATCCAAGCAGGATGGATTACCTATCCATGTCTGACCATGCTGGCGGGGCCGCACATCAATATGCAGCCAATGGGGATAGAGACCAATACCTACCAGCCGACTACTTCCAGCACGGCGGCGGATATGGGCGACAGCTGACATCTGGCCGATAGTCCAATCGTCCACGAGTCCAATATCCAGTCCATAACAATTGCAGTGGATGGTATGCTCGGCGGCGTAGTGGGCCGATTGCCAGACGGGAGTTCGATAACCGGACAAGATGGGGAATATGACTTCGGCCAAGTTGCAAATCGCCGCATACTCATTCAGAAGACGAAGCATGCGGTCGGTGTGCCGTGGGGGATACGGCTCACCGTCCGGTGACATTAGGTCTTGTGTCAAGATTCGCACACCACGAACCACCACCT
>Ga0180104_1000157_pt1 | contig 14646 bp, 9 predicted proteins | sample EasRiv730_16_1Da_FD_121791 | JGI IMG/M metagenome (GOLD analysis project Ga0180104, IMG submission 121791) | Soil microbial communities from meander-bound floodplain in the East River, Colorado, USA - East River metaG ERMLT730_16_1Da | ecosystem: Environmental > Terrestrial > Soil > Floodplain ... | reverse complement strand
TGTCGCGGGCACTCGACGAACAGCGCAATGCGCCGAACATCATGAACGCCGTGTCGGCGGAACAGATCGGCCGGAGCCCCGACAGCGACGCCGGACAGGCGGTCCAGCGGGTCAGCGGCGTCTCGGTGCAGGATGGCAAGTATGTTGTCGTCCGCGGCCTCGGCGAGCGCTACACCCAGACGTCCCTCAACGGCGCCCGGATTCCCAGTTCCGAACCGGAGCGAAAGGTCGTCCCGCTCGACCTCTTCCCGTCGAACCTGCTCCAGGCGGTCACGACCTCCAAGACCTTCACCCCCGACCAGTCCGGCGACTTCAGCGGCGCCCAGGTGGACATCCGGACCCGGGAATTCCCGGCACAGTCCCAGTTTCATCTGTCGATCGGTTCGGGATACAACTCGATCTCCACCGGCGAGCAGACGCTGGTGGCGCCTCGCGAATCGGGCGACCTCGTCGCCCTCGGCGCCGACCAGCGCCCCATCCCGAGCCAACTCCCGGCCTTTGGCAATTTCCAGGCGAGCGCGCCGACCCAGGAAGAGACCAACGCGATCGTCAACGACTTCCGGAACGCGTGGTCCCCGCGATCCAGCACCGGCGCGCCTCCGAGTTCCTTCGCTGGATCGCTGGGCGGCACGGCCAGCGTGTTCGGCCAGCCGATCGGCACGCTCGGGTCGTTCACCTACAGTATCAGCTGGGAAGCGCGTTCCAACGAGCAGCGCGCCCAGGCGATCGCAGGCAGCGAGCCCGGTACCACTGTCGTGAGCGACCATTACCGCGGCAGTTCGGCCAAGTCGAGCGTGCTCTGGGGCGGCTTGCTCAACTTCAGCACCCTGCTCGGCAGCCACTCGCGCCTCGCGCTCAACAACACCCTCAATCGGACGGCCGAGAACGAGGCGCGCACCGAAGTCGGCTTCAGCGAGAACCTGGCCGGCAACTTCCAGATCGAGCGCCTCGCGTACGTCGAGCGGTCCATCCGTTCGCACCAGCTCCTCGGCGAGCATCAGCTCGGCAACCGGCACCGGCTGGACTGGAGCGCCACCGTCTCCAAAGTGACCCGGGACGAGCCCGACCGGTCCGAAATCGTGTACTCCCTCGAGACCGACCCCGCCACCGGAAACAACCTGCCGCCGGCCTGGTTCAGCATCTCGAACGAGGGCGCGGTGCGGACCTTTTCCGCCCTCGACGAGGACAACTTCGAAGGCGGGATCAACTATCGTTTCGCACTTGCGTCGGGTGCGGTCCCGCACCAGATCCGCGTCGGCGGCCTCTACCGCGCCACCGATCGCGTGGCCGACAACACGGCCTACAGCATCAGCGCGAACAGCCTGACCCGCGCGGAACGCGAGCTATCGCCGGAGCAGATCTTCGACGGCCGCTTCGCGCAGCCGGGCGACGCCAACTTCCGGCTCACGCCGCTCGGCCAGGGCGGCTCGTATTCGGCCGACGATCGGCTTTACGCCGGGTATGCGCTGCTCGACTATGCCCTCTCCAACCGCCTCCGGTTCGTGGGCGGCGCCCGGATCGAGCACTCCGAGGTGGAAGTCCGGTCCCAGCCGACGATCGGGGAGGTCGATGTCACATCGCCGACCTATACCGATGTGCTGCCCTCGGCGGCGCTCAACTACCAGCTCTCGGACAATCACATGCTTCGGCTGGCGGGCTCGCAGACCCTGGCGCGCCCCGAGTACCGGGAGCTGGCCGAGGTGCAGTACCGCGAGGTGCTGGGCGGTGACAACTATCGCGGCAATCGCGACCTCACCCGGACGCTCATCCAGAATTTCGACCTCCGGTGGGAGTGGTACCCCAACGCGGGCGAGGTGCTGAGCGTCGGGGTTTTCGCGAAACACTTCGATCAGCCGATCGAGCGCGTCTACCTGGCGACTTCCGGCACGCGGCTCATCTCCTTCGAGAACGCGGAGAGCGGCCGGAACCTGGGCGTCGAGTTCGAAGTCCGGAAGCGGCTCGGCGGCATCGGCCAGCTGCTCGCGCCGTTCACGTTCTTCGGCAATGTGACGTTGATGGACAGCAAGGTCTCCTACGCCGAGGGCTCCGAGTACGACGAGCGGGCCATGGTCGGGCAGTCGCCGTACGTGGTGAACCTGGGCCTGGCGTACGCGGCCGCGACCAGTGATCTCAGCCTCACGCTGCTGTACAACGTTCAAGGCCGGAGGATCACGAGCACCGCCGAGCTGCCGCTGCCCAACGTCTACGAGGACGAACGGCACGTCCTCGACCTGTCGCTCAGCGTCCCGGTCACGGCGGGGATGGCGCTCAAGGCCGACCTCCGGAACCTCCTCGACGAGCCCTACCAGTTCACCCAGGGCGACGTAGTCCGCGAATCGTATGACACCGGGCGGTCGTTCGCCTTCGGCTTCAGTTGGGGCGCGGATTTCTGATCCGCCCGCGGCGTGACGGAACCGTGACGGCTCCGACGCCGGATCACCACCCGGAGCCGGTAGTCATTCCTCGCATTCGAGCCCGCTCCGGCTTGCCACGACCTACCGCACAACGAAAGGATCTACCTGTGATGCGCAGCGCTTCCCGTAAGTGGCTGACGACGGCCCTCCTGGCTACCGTAATCGTCGGCGCCTGCAGCGACGACGACGGGGGCAGCGGCCCCAGCACGCCGGACGCCCCGACAAACGTCGTGGACAACGCCACGGCCGCCACGAGCGTAACGGTGACGTGGGACGCGGTCCCAGGCGCCGACAATTACGTGGTCCAGCGGGTCGAGGGCGCCGCCGGCGGCACGTTCGCGACGGTCGGCTCCCCGGTGGCGGCAACCTTCACCGACAACACCGTGGCCGGCTCCACCACCTATCGCTACCGCGTGGCCACCGTCGATGGCGGCGACCAGAGCTCCTACAGCACCGAGGCCCCCGTGACCACACCGGCCGCGGGCCCGAAGGTGGCGACCATTGACGAGGACATCACGGCCGACCGCACGCTCTATTCCGACACGACCTATACGATCAGCGGCTTCGTGCACGTCACCAACGGCGCCACGCTCACGATCCATCCCGGCACGCTCATCCTCGGTGACTTTGACATCGTCGGCTCGTCGCTGTTCATCCTGCGCGGCGCGAACATCCTCGCGGACGGCGGAAGCGCCGCCACGCCGATCATATTCACCTCGGAGCAGGCGCCCGGTACCCGGCAGGCCGGGGACTGGGGCGGGTTGCTGATCGTCGGCAATGGGATCATCAATCGCGCCGATCCCATCATCCTCGAAGGCACCGGCACCAACGCCCAGAACTACGAGGTCAACTACGCCGGCGGGAACGACAACACTGACGGAAGCGGCACCCTGCGGTATGTCCGCATCGAGTTCGCCGGCTATGGCCCGGCGGCCGACCAAGAGCTGAACGGTTTGACTATGGCTGCGGTCGGCAGCGGGACCACGATCGAGTATGTCGAAGTGCTCAACGGGCTCGACGACTCGTTCGAGTGGTTCGGCGGCGCCGTAGACGCCAAATACCTGGTGTCCTACGAATCGGGCGACGATCACTTCGACATGTCGGAAGGCTATCGTGGCCGGTTGCAGTACGTGATCGGGTTCCAGTCCAAGGTGGTGAATCCGCGGCCCGGCGCCGGCAACGTGTCGGCCGACCCGCAGGGCATCGAGAATGACGGGTGCAACGGGGCCAACTGCACCACCGGGCAGGCCTCCACGCCGTTTACCCTGCCCCTGGTCGCCAACTTCACGCTGGTGGGACCGGAGGACGGCATCTTCACCGCGAACAACGGCGGCTACGGGATGGTGCTCCGCCGCGGCACTGCGGGTTACTACGTCAACGGGCTCGTGATCCGGTGGGAAAAGGCCGCATATTCGCTTCGCGACACCTCAACGGCCAACCGCATCGCCGCCGACTCGCTGATTCTGACCAACATCGTGGACGCCGAGGTCGGCGCGCAGTTCCATGCGGGTCAGTCCGGGGGCACCTTCGATCCGGGCACCTACAATCTGACGGCGTCCGCTCTCGCCGCCGCGGCCACCTTCGCGGGCCTCCCGGCGAATCCGTCGGCCGGTGGCGACTTCAACTGGGCGCTGGCCGGCGCCTCCGAGGCCAACACCGGGGGACTCAATCCGTTCACGGGAGACATCCTGACCAGGGCCGGTGCCGCGGTCACCGCGACCAGTTATCGCGGCGCGGTCGATCCCGCGGGGCCCCAGTGGTACCAGGGCTGGACCAACTACGCCGACAATTGAGCCGGCTCACTTTACTTCTCTTGCTCGCGGTCGTCGCCTGCAGTGGCGGCGACCGTGTTCCTGCCCCAGCCCACGCCGATCAGGCGCCCCGTCGGATCGTGGACAGCATCTTCCCGATCGAGGAGGAAATCCGGCGGTTCCAGGTGGGGCTCCAACCCGTCACCGCCTTCTCCGGAGGCGCGGCGAGCCGGGACGCGCTGGTCGAGCGCTTCTTGACGGCGCTCGAACGCGCGGACACTTCCGCCTTCGCCCCCCTCGCGCTCAGCACGGCGGAGTTCGGCTTCCTCTATTTCCCAGAGTCGAAGTTCACCGGCCCCCCATACAAGACCAAGCCGGGGCTGGTGTGGTTCCAGATACAGAACGCCTCCAGCCGCGGGCTCGGTCGCGCGCTGGAGCGGCTGGGCGGCCGGTCCCTCGGCGTCCGCAGCTACCAGTGCGACGCAACGGCCGACACAGTCGGCAAGAGTAAGACTTGGGAGGGATGCGTCGTGACCTACCGTCCGCCTGCAGAGGAAGGTGCACGGACGATGCGCCTGTTCGGAGGGATCATCGAGCGGGAGGGCCTCTACAAGTTCATCGGCTATGCCAATGATTTCTAGCGTACGGCGGAATGCCAGGGTGGGGAATGGTGGTCCGGTCAGTAGCCGAGAGCTGAAGCTGGGAACCATGGCACGACCGTGACACGGCCGTTCACCCTGGCCCGGGCCTCCTCGGCCGTCCGCGTCGCCCAGTAGTTGCTTCCGGCGGTCAATTCCGGCGCGCTGATGAACCACCGCTGCGCGCGGAGGAAGAGATTGCCCGTCACCTGCGCATCGCGCGCCGCTGAGTCGGCGACGATGCCCTCGCCCACGCCATCGAACGTGTTGCCGCGAACCCGCGCCCCGGCCGTCTTCTCGAGCACGATGCCACGGGCGAGATCGGCGAGCACATTGTCGCTCACCAGGTAGTCGCGGCTCGCCGGGCCAGCCGTATCCCGGATGAACAGTTGGATGCCCATCTGGCCGCCCATGATCACGTTCTTCGATATCGTGTTCGCGCTGCCGTGCTCGATCGCGATGCCGGACCGGCGCGAGCCGAGGACCGTATTGCCGGCCACGGTGGTGCCCGTGGAGTAACCGAGCCAGAAGCCGTAATCGGCGCTGTCGGCGCGGTTCTCGATGAACACGTTCCCGGGGCTGAACGTGGACTCGAAGCCGTTGTGGTAGGCGAAGGACGCATCGTTCCGGAGTACCACGTTCCCCACTGACGGCCGGACCAGACCCTGTTGCCCGCTGAGAAAGAAGCCGTCGCCGGACCAGGTCAGGTTATTGTCCGCGACCAGGTTGGAGTCACTCTGCTCGCGGAGCAGGATGCCGGCCGAGTCGCAGCCGCGCCGATAGACCGGTGACTCGCACCGCACGTTGTGGTGCGCCCGGTTCCGCACGATGACATTGTGGGACGCGCGCCAGAGGTGGATTCCCCAGCCCGAATTCTCCGACACGTCGTTGTCGCCGACATAGGTGCCCCGCGACCCGAACAGGCCGATCCCGTTCTGCCCGTTCCGGGCCGTCACGCTCGTGATCGTCGCCCCGTCCGTGAACTTGAGCAGGATGCCGCCGCCGTACGGCTCGAAGCTGTCGGGACGGAAGATGTCGAGCCAGTCCCGCTCGTCATACCGCTCCGGCGTGGATCGAAGCGCCTGCCGCCGCGACCCCGAAACATCCACCCGGGTGATGCGGTGGCCGCGCCCTCCCTCGAGCCGGATCCCGTAGCGGTAGCCACGAACCACGCCGCCGTAAATCTCGACGTTGTCGACGCCGCGGCTGGCGATCCCGATTCCCACGAAGGCGGGCGCCGACGTGTCGCCGCTCTCGAGCGTCACGCCGGTCAGGTCGATCCGGGTGCCCGAACTCGCGACGATCAGCACGCCCACCTCGGTCGGGTCCGCGATCCGGTACCGGCCCGGACACACCGTGACCGACCCCTGCACCTGGGTACCGGCCCTGGCGAGCCGCAGGCACGGCGGCACGGGTGAAGCCGGTGCGGCCGCGATGACGAGCGACAGCGTCAGGACAGGAATCATCAGACGATCCTCAGGACATCTTCCAGGGAGCCCGCGTGCCCGCCCCCGAGCAGCACAATCACATCGTCCACGGCACGGCGCTCGCGCGGCCAGGCGAATCGATCCTTCGCGGCCGGCGTTGCGAGCCACTCGGCGGCGTCGTGCTCGAGCCCGAGCACCGGCTCCGCGCCCGGCGGCAGCACGGCGGCGAAGACGGGGACCAGCGCCACCTCATTGTGGTGATGCTGATAGAACGTCTCGACCCGGCTGAGGTTGTACAACCGCTCCGGCGTGAGTCCGGTTTCTTCCAGGAGCTCGCGGAGTGCGGCCTCAACCGGCCGCTCGTCGGCCTCGATGTGGCCGTGCACCGCCTCCCAGGCTCCGGCGCAGCGGCCGCCGTTCGGGCTCCGCCGGAGCACGAGGAATTCGAAACCGCCGGGCCCCGGCCGGACCACGTAGACATCCACGAGCGACACGCGAATGGCGGTCACGGGCGCCACGTGGCGAAGGCCGACAGCAGCGCGATGCCGGCCGCGCCGGACTTTTCCGGATGGAACTGGGCGCCGATCGTCGTGCCCTCCCCGACGATGGTGGGAAACGATTCGCCGTATGCTGCGGTGGCGAGAATGGCCTCCGTGGGGAGTCCGGCGGGGTGATAGCTGTGCACGTGGTAATACGACACCGGTCCGCCGGTGAACAGGTCATGCAGCATCGGGTGCCGGCGTCCGGCCGGGGTTGGATCGACGCGCGCCCAGCCGACATGCGGCAGCGGCAGCGTCGTCCGGAAGCGCTCCACGCGCCCCCGCAGGATCGCGAGACCTGCCGTGCCTTCCGCTTCCTCCGACTCGGCGAACAACAGTTGGAGCCCGAGGCAGATGCCCATCAGCGGCACGCCCGCTCTGCTGGCCTCGCGCACCGCCTCGCCGAGTCCGGACGCCGTGAGGGCGCGGATGGACGGGGCGAAATCCCCGACACCGGGCAGGAGTATCCGCTCGGCTTTCCGCACCTTGGCGGGGTCGGTCGTGAGCGTGGCGCGGTGACCACCCGCCGCCAGCGCGCGGACCACGCTTCGGAGGCCGTGGGCGCCGTAGTCAACAACGGCAATCACGGCGCCGGCCGCCCGGCTCAGGCGGTGCGCCGGCGGCTGAGGACCGCCTCGAGCCGCGCCGACAGTGCGCGGGCGCGGAATGGCTTGGTGAGGAAGTCGTCGGCCCCGAGTTCGAACACCCGCACCTCATTGTCCTCGTCGCCCTTGGCGGTCAGGACGATGACGGGAACGGTCCGCGTGGCCGCGCGCGAACGGAGCTGCGCCAGGACCGAATACCCATCGAGCCCGGGCAGATTGAGGTCGAGCACGATGATGTCCGGTGCGAGGCGATCCACCTGATCGAGCGCCTGAATCCCATCGCGCGCCTCGTGAACGACGTAACCGTCGCGCTCCAGCAAGTCCTTCATCACCCGGCGGAGCTGGTCCTCATCGTCCACCAGGAGCACGGTGATGCCCCGGGCCCGGTCCCCCCGTTCGCCCGGGGTGGCGCCGTCCTCGAGCAGCTCGAACGCGGTGCTGAGATCCACCGTGGGAGTGTGGGAGGCCGCGGCGGCGACGCCGCCCTCTGGCCGCACCGCCGCCGACGGCCCCGAGGGGCGCGCGCGCGCGGCCTGGCGTTCTTCGGACGGGATGTCCGTCACGCGGAGCAGCTCGTCAATGGACGTCTCTCCGGCCGCGACGTGGCGGAGCCCGCTTTCCCAGAGTGAGTGCATCCCCCCGGCGCGGGCCGCATCCGCGATCCGGTCGGCGGTCGCCCCTGAGGCGATGAGCCGCTCCAGTTCCGGGGTCATGGTTAGGATCTCGACGATGCTGAACCGCCCGCGGTATCCCGTTTGCGCGCAGTCCGGACACCCGACCGCGCGGAGCAGCTTGGCGCCGGGCGGCAGCAGGCGGGCGACCGTTTCCGGGATCCGGTCGGTCTGAGGCTCCTGGCACACGACGCACAGCCGCCGCATGAGGCGCTGGGCCACCACGCCGCGGAGCGCCGCGCCGATCTTGTACGCTTCCATCCCCATGTCCACGAGCCGAGTCACGGAATTGGGCGCGTCGTTGGTGTGGAGAGTCGACAACACCAGGTGGCCGGTGAGCGAGGCCTGCACCGCGATCTGCGCGGTCTCCTGATCGCGGATTTCGCCGACCAGGACGACGTCCGGGTCCTGGCGCAGGATCGAGCGGAGCGCCGTGGCGAAGGTCAGCCCGGCCTTCTCGTTGACCTGCACCTGCACGATGTTCTGACCCAGCCGGTATTCGACCGGATCCTCGACCGTGACGATGTTCACGCCCTCGCCCTGGATGAGGCGAATCGCGGAATAGAGCGTTGTCGTCTTGCCGGATCCGGTGGGGCCAGTGCAGAGCAGGATGCCTTCCTTGAAGCCCAGGAGGCTCCGGATGGTCTGCTGCTCGTCCTGAAAGAGTCCCAGGGTCTCCAGCGAGAGAATCGTCGCCTTCTGACTCAGAATCCGGATGACGACCTTCTCGCCGAGGGTGGCAGGCAGGGTCGAAACCCGCAGGTCGATCTTCTCCTCGTGGATCTGCACGCGGGCCCGCCCGTCCTGCGGCCGGAGCCGGTCGGCGATGTCCAGGCCGGACATGATCTTGATGCGGGAGATGAGCGGCAGGCCGGCGGCGCGGGGGATCTTCATCACCTGGCGGAGGACACCGTCGATCCGGTAGCGCACCACCACCCCGCCCTCCGCCGGCTCGACGTGTATGTCGCTGGCGCGGCTGGAGACGCCGTCCGTCAGCATCATGTCGACCAGCCGGACGATGGGCTTCTGGCTGGCCTCATCGGCCGACGCGCCGACGTCCTCCAGTTCGTCGCTGAGCTGGTGAACCTCGGACCCGCCCTGCATGCCGCCGAGCAGCTTGGAGACGATGTTCTCGCCGCGATAGAGCTCCTCGATCCGCTCCCGGATGCGGTTCGGCGCCGCGAGCAGCAGCCGCACCTCGCGTCCCGTCGCGAACGCCAGCATCTTCTCGGCGTCGAGATCGAACGGATTGGATGTGGCGGCTTCGAGATAGGAATCGGTGATGCGCAGCGGCAGGACATTGTGCCGCCGGGCGACACTCTCCGGCACCGCCTCGCGGACGGTAGGGTCGAGCAGCGTGAGATCGGCGACGGAGAGCCGGAACCGGGTGGCGATGGCGGCGAGAACCTGTTCATCCGTGATCAGGCGCCGTTGGACCAACCCCTCCCAGAGCGAGACGGTCTGAGAGCCGGCTGCCGCGCGGATGGACTTGACGGCCTCCTCTGGCACCATCTGTGCCAGCGCGGGTTGGAGCCACTCGTCGGAAAAGGGCATTGCCGCACTCGAGGGGTCGGGGGAATGTCGAAATAAAGAGCCACCGTGGCGCCCGGGCTAGGGGCGCCGCCGCGCCGTTACTACAGCACATCCCACCAATCGCGCGACACATCGAGGGTGAGTCCGAAGGTGCCGTCGCGGAGCCCCACACCCCCCTCCAGTCGCAGCAGGCCCAGGAACCACTCGACGGCGAGGCCGGCCACCGGTCGAACGCCGCCGCTCGCCTCCCACGGCGTGCCGCCGAGCGGGCGGTCGGACCACCCGGCCGCTACGAACGGCGCCAGGGTCAGCGAGCGGCCGGTCGACGCGAAGCTGCCCAGCGAGACCGCCGGAAACGGCAGGCGGAACCGCCATTCGGCGTGACCAAGCGCCGTTGTCCGGCCGCCGTAGGCCCGAAACGGCTCACCGACCAGCGTGCCGCGCCCCCCGAAGACGAAACTTCGATACGCCGGCATCTCATTCGTACCCGCGCCGACATACCAGCGGGTTCGGACCTCGCCGGAGGCGGTCGGGATCTGCCACATGGCCTCGAGCGCCCCGCGGACGTACTCGGCCGCGCCGGTCCCGCCCTCCAGGGTGAGCCTGCCATGGAGGTCTGACGCCACGGCGATCCCCCCGCCCCCCCGATCGAGGGACAGGCGAGCGAACTGAATTGTCCCGGCGCCCAGCTCGGGATTTGCCCGGTAGTCTCCACGCGCCGGACTCGCCGCGATCGCCATCGACCTCGAGCGCTCCAGCCCGAGCTCCAGCCCCGCGGACGTGCGCCCGTCGAAGCGCCGCCGGAGGCCGATCGCACCCGATTCGAGCAGTACGTAGTCGCCGTAGTCCTGGCCTGCCTCCTGGGAAGTGAGCGAATTGACGATGGGGGCGATGACGCGGAAGTCGCTGACGTCGCGCACGCGCCGCGCCCCGGTGCCGTAGATTGTCAGCGCGCCCACGCCGACGGACGCGATGAGTGCACCGGTGAGCCGGCCGTCGGAGGTGCCGTAGCCCACGACGGGCCGGAGCTCCAGACGCCGATCGGTGGCCGTGAAGGCCGCGCCGAAGCCCAGAGTGAGCCCCTGCACCCGGTTGACGTGGACGAGATCGCTCACGGAACCGGCGGCCGGACGCGCGCCGCGCACGGCGCTGAGCGTGCGATCGCCGGCGATTTCCTCAACCTGTGCCCGGAGCGATGCCATGTCCTGCTCGTTGATCGGGTCGGCCACGTCGCGAATCGCGGCCTCCAGGGCCCGGTCCCACCCCCGGGCTTCAGGCGCCGGCCGGCGCAGTCCCCCGATCGCGGGCCCGGAAAATAGCCCCGGCGGAAGCACCGGATTGAGCTCGTATGGGCCGATCTCCCACCGCCCCCGGATGATGCCCCGGGTGGGAAAGTCGAGCCATGTCGTCCGGCGCCGGATTTCGATCTCCTGGCGGTCGGGAAGCCAGTACCTGCCCTCGTAGAGCGAGTTCTCGAGCACGACGCTGATGTCCTCCAGCTCGCGGTCGAGATAGGCCGCCGGCGTGAAGCTGAACCGGAAGCGCACCACCTCCGCGCTGGCCACGTCCAAATAGAGCGTCCCGACCACGAGCGGCCGGTCGAAGGACCTGGGCCGCACCGCCACCTCGTACACGCGCACCGTTTGAGCGCCCGCGGTCACCGCGAGCGAATCCTCAAGCGCGAAATCATAGGCGTCGAGTCCTGCCGGTGAGAGGGGATGAATGGCGTCCCGCACCTCGTCCCCTTCCCCGATCCGGATCCGGTCCCCGTAGTTGTTCGTGACCACGCCGAGGTGATCCCGGTGATAGTTGATGTCGGTGGGGAGCCACCGGCCGTCGCGCCAGCCCTGTATCACCTGCTTGCTCCGCCCCGGGGCCTGCCAATACACTTCGACCTCGAGCTCGTCTGCCTTCACCAGACGCGGCGGGTCGGTCAATCCCTCCCCGACCTGTGCGAGGAAGAACACGAACCCGTGCGCCCGCGTGCGGTACGACTGAAGCGTCGCATCGGCCTCGACGGCCTGCCGGCGGGCGACTCCCCGTCGCACGAGGTCGAGCGCCTGCGGCGAATTCCAATCCTGTGCGGCGAGGGGCGCGGCAAGGAAGACGGCCAGAACCAGCACGACGAGGGGCATCGCGTGGGAATATCCCGGTGGCTGGTGAGGGGAGCAAGGCGGGCGTCGGCGCTCCTGGCGCTCGGAATCGCGCTCGGCGCGACCGGCTGCGGAGGCCGGCAGCAGGGTGTCCTCGATGAGGCCGCCGCGCCGCCGGCACCGAAGGAGCTGAAGCCGGAGGAGGCCTTCCTCGTCGAGGTGTGGGGCCCGTCGCCTCCGGACACGACGGTCACGTTTCTGTCGGGCCAGCCGCGCACGGTCGTCCTGCGGCACGGCCCGCCGGACAACACGGTCTTCGCCGAGGTGTCGTTCCCCGCAAACGCCCTGGCCCCGGCGGAAGGCGCGGACAGCGTACGACTCCAGATCCGGCCGCTGCCTGGCATCTACGGGGTTGACCTGCTCGCCGATGGCAAGCTGGCCGAGGGCGCGCGGCTGACCTTCAAGTACCCCGTGCACTTCTCGGCGCCCGCCGCAAGCCGGGACAAGTACCCGACCGAGCTGGAGTTCGAGCGGGCGCTGGTGATCGCCCGCCAGCCCGAGCCCGGCGCATCCTACCACACCCTGCCCACGACCCGTCCTGCATCGGATAATCTCTCAACCGAGCTTCCCGAACTCGGTCGCTACCTGCTCCTGGCGCCACGGTGACCGACGACTTCGACGCCTTCCTCCGGCGCGTGCCGCCCGAAGGCGGCATCGTTCCCGTCCCGTGCGAGGTCGTGCTCGATGCCGACACCCCGGTGACGGCGTTTCGCAAGGTGCATCGCGGTGAGTTCGGCTTCCTGCTGGAGTCGCTCGAAGGCGCGGAGCGCTGGGCTCGCTACTCGATGGTCGGCACCGAGCCGGCTGCGGTCTTCCGGTATAGGGGCACCGAGGTCGAAACCTGGCGCCGGGGGTGTCCGGGGTGGACGAGCGACACGGTGCTCGGCAGTCCGCTCGACCACCTGGGCGCGATCCTCCGGCGGCAGCGGCCGGTGAAGATGCCCGGGCTGCCGCGCTTCACCGGCGGGGCCGTCGGGTTCCTCGGCTATGACGTCGTGCGGACGCTCGAAGCCCTGCCAGCCGCCCCACCGGACGACCTCGGGCTTCCCGACGCGGTGATGATGCTGGCGGACACCGTCCTCATCCTCGACCACCTCTCCCACCGGGCCCCGGTGGTCGCGAGCGTCGAAGCCCCAGCCGGCATTTCCGAGGCCGAGCTCCGCCGGCGGTATCACGACGCGCTGGAGCGAATCGCCGAGTGGCTCGCCCGGCTCCGGGCCCCCGGCGCGCTCGAGCCGCTCGACGTCGCGCCTGTCACGGCGCTTGCCACCGACTCGCCATTCGGGCCGGAGGCGTTCTGCGCCGGCGTGGCCCGCATCAAGCAGTACATCGCGGCGGGCGACGTCTTCCAGGCGGTCCTGTCGCGCCGGCAGGAAGTCGAGGCGGCGGACCCGTTCCTGACCTACCGGTACCTCCGGGCGCTCAACCCGGCCCCCTACCTCTATTACATCCACGCCGACGAAATGCAGCTCGTGGGCGGTTCGCCCGAGGTGCTGGTCCGGGTGGAGGAGGATGAGGTGATCGTGCGTCCGATCGCGGGCACCCGGCCGCGCGGCGCCACGCCGCACGCGGACGCGGCGATGGAGGCCGAGTTGCGCGCCGATCCCAAGGAGCGGGCCGAACACCTCATGCTCGTGGACCTCGGACGCAACGATGTCGGCCGGGTGGCCCGGTTCGGCTCAGTCCGGGTCACGGACCTGATGGTCGTGGAGCGGTACTCGCACGTGATGCACCTGGTCAGCGAGGTGCGGGGGACGCTCCGGCCCGACGTGGATGCCCTTGCGGCGCTGGCGGCGGCGTTCCCGGCCGGCACCGTGTCCGGCGCGCCCAAGGTGCGGGCGATGGAGATCGTCGACGAGCTCGAGCCGGTCCGCCGGGGACCCTATGCCGGCGCGGTCGGCTACATCGGCTGGGGCGGCCGCACGCTGGACACCGCGATCACCATCCGCACCGCGGTGATCCGGCGGGGACGGGCGTGGGTGCAGGCGGGCGCCGGTATCGTCGCCGACTCGGACCCGGAGGCCGAGTTGGCCGAGACGGAGGCCAAGGCCGGGGCGGTGCTCGCCGCGCTGGCTCTGGCCGCCCGGGTTGGGACGCCAGAACGTATATTCCCGGCCTGACCATGCCCACTTATCAGCTCATCAGCTTTGGTGGCGAGCAGCGCTTCGACCTGCGGCCCGGCCGGCCCCTGATCGTCGGGCGCGCGGTCGCGAGCGATCTCCCGATCTTCGACCCCACCATCTCGCGCCGGCACGCCGAGCTCATGGTCGAGGACGAAGGCGTGCGCGTGCGCGACCTCGGGAGCTCGAATGGAACCTTCGTGAACGGTGTGGTTTCCAGCGAGGGCTGGCTCGGCGCGAACGACACGGTCGCCTTCGGCAAAGTGGCGTTTTACGTCCGCGCGGTGGAAATCGCCGCCGCCCCACCGTCACCCCGGCCGCTCACCGCGCCCGGCGGCACCATCGTGCGCCAGATGGCGGTGCAGGTGGGATCTCCCGCGCAGCTGGATGGCCCATCGGCCGCCGGCCAGCTCCGGGTCCCCGAAGTGGACCAGGGCGCCCGCCAGGCGCACAAACTCTCGCTGCTGCTCGACATTTCGCAGAAGCTCTCCGGCGAACTGGACCTGGACCGCCTGCTCGGGACCGTCGTTGCCATGATGTTCGAGGTGATGCAGGTGGACCGGGTCGCGATCCTCCTCCGCGATCCCCACTCGGGGGACCTGATGCCGCGGGTGACCAAGAGCCGGATCGGCGGCGCCGAAGGGCTCAAGGTGCCCCAGTCCATCGCCCGGAAGGCGGTCGAGGAGCGGGTTGCGATTCAGACCGACAACGCCGCGGCGGACGCGCGCTTCAAGGGCAAGTCGGTCGTGCTGCAAAGTGTCCGGAGCGCGATGTGCTCCCCGATGCTGGCTTCGG
>Ga0180104_1000156_pt1 | contig 14646 bp, 15 predicted proteins | sample EasRiv730_16_1Da_FD_121791 | JGI IMG/M metagenome (GOLD analysis project Ga0180104, IMG submission 121791) | Soil microbial communities from meander-bound floodplain in the East River, Colorado, USA - East River metaG ERMLT730_16_1Da | ecosystem: Environmental > Terrestrial > Soil > Floodplain ... | reverse complement strand
CGTCGTGAAGCTGAACGTGCAAATCGCCTACGACAGCGAGAGCGCCTACTTCCGCTTCCAATGGAAGACGAACAGCCCCCATCCGGGCGACGCCTACCCCTTCTACCGCTTCGACGGCAAGGAGTGGAAGCCGTACGGCGCTCAGAAGCTCGCCGCGGCGGCCCGCAAGGGCGAGCAGCCGGGCATCTACGAAGACCGCCTGAACATGATGATCGACGACGGAAGCGTGCCCGCGTTCGCGGCCCAGGGCTGCTGGATCACCTGCCACAACGGCGAGCGCGACGCCCCGGACCAGCCGAGCGCGGCCGACGTCAAGGCGAACCCGTTCTTCCAGGCGATCAAGAAGAACGACGTGCGCAAGTACCTGCCCGCGACGCGCACCGACGCGGCGGCATCGTGGGACAAGGGCAAGAGCCTGGAGGAAATCGCCAAGCTCAAGGCCGACGGCGTGTTCCTCGACCTGATCCAGTGGCGCGCCCACCGCTCGAATCCGGTCGGCATGGCCGACGACGGCTACGTGCTCGAATGGCGCAACTTCGACGAAGGCAAGAACCCGTTCGCTTCCAACATGGACGCGGCCACGAAGCAGCCGAAGTTCATGTACGACGAAAGCAAGGCCGGCAAGAAGGCGCTGCGCATCGAGGATCTGCACAAGATCCCCACCGTGATGGTTCCCGGGCAGACCGCCGTGCCGTTCGATCCGAACGCCGGGTGGAAGGAAGGCGACCTCGTTTCCCAGTACGTCGTCAGCCGCGAAGGCGCCGCGGGCTCGGCCGCGGACAACAAGGACGCGAAGGGCGTCTGGAAGGGCGGCACGTGGACCGTCGTATGGGCCCGCAAGCTGAACCTGGCCAACCCCGACGACAAGGCGTTGCGCGAGGGCAAGGCGTACAACTTCTCCTTCGCGGTGCACGACGACAACGTCACCTCGCGCGGCCACTTCGTATCGTTCCCGATGACCGTCGGGTTCGGCGCCAAGGCCGACATCCAGGCCACTAAGGTGAAATGAAGGCGCTCAAGTAAGGCTGTGGCAAAAGGCGGTGGCGAAGCTGTCCACCGCCTTCCAGTTCGTGTAGTCGTAATCGCGCGAGGTGTCGGTGTCGTGGCCGCCGATGGCCGCGAACGCCTTCACCACGAGCCGCTTGATCGGCCCGTACTTGCTGTACTGGAGCGCTCCGGCGAACACGGCTGTGAGCTGGGGCTGCCATCCTGCCTTTCGCAGGAACTTCGTGGCGTAGTGCTCCTTCGCACCCAGGCTGACCGAGAAGAAAGCGGTCTTGCGAACCGCCGAGATCGAGTTTTTTCGAAGAAACGAAGCCAGCCATGCCGGGTGGTGCCCGTAGTGGACCGAGGCGCCGACGATCACGCCGGCATAGTTCGACAAGTCGAGGTTCGCGCCCGCGGGTGCCAGGTCGACGCGATGGCCGCCGCCGCGCAGCACCTCGGCGATGCGTTGCGCGATGCGCTCGGTGTGACCTTCGATGCTGGCGTACGCCACCAGCACATCAGGCATAGCGCGGGTAGCGCGGGTCGTACATCTGCGCGCGGATATGCGCGAGCACGCCGGGCGGTTTGCGCCGCGACGTCAGCCGGCCGGCGTACGCGACCTCGGCCACCGCCGCGGCGATGTGGGCGGACACGTCGCGGATGCGGGCGAGCGGCGGGTAGAGGCTGCCCTGGTCGAGATCCGCCTTCGTCGTCTGCCGTGCCAGCGTGCGCGCCGCGGCGAGGAACATTTCGTCGGTCACGCGCTTCGCGCCGCTCGCGATCACGCCGAGTCCCACGCCCGGGAAGATGTATGAGTTATTGCCCTGCCGCGGCACATAGGTTTTATTCTTGTAATTGACCGCATCGAAAGGGCTACCGCAGGCGAAGAGCGCCCGTCCGTCCGACCACTCGTACGCCTGCGCGGCGGTGCACTCGGCCTTCGAGGTCGGGTTTGACAGCGCGAACACGATCGGGCGCTGGTTGACGCGCGCTATCGCCTCGACCACCGGCCGGGTGAACGTGCCGCCGACGGCTGCCACGCCGATGATCGCCGTCGGCTTGAGCGTCTCCACGGCCTGGAGGAAGTCGGTGATGCGCGGGCCCTCGTGCGCGTACGGGCGCTTGTGCTCCGCGAGGTCGGTGCGGCTCGCCACCACCAGGCTGCGCGAGTCGAACAGCCAGCAGCGACGGCGCGCTTCGTCCTGGGCCATGCCCTCCTTCGCCAGCGCGCTCACGACCAGATCGCAGATTCCGGTGGCGGCTTCGCCTGCGCCGAGGCACAGGAGGCGGCTCTCGCGCAGCGCGGTGCCGGTGACGCGCAGCGCCGAGTACAGGCCCGCCAGCACGACCGCTGCCGTGCCCTGGATGTCGTCGTTGAACGTGCAGATGCGGTCGCGGTATTTATGCAGCAGGCGAAAGGCGTTGCTGTTCGCGAAATCCTCGAACTGGATCAGCGCCCCGGGGAATACCTTCTGCACTGCACGCACGAACTCGTCCATGAGCTCGTCGTAGCGCTTGCCGCGCAGGCGCTTCTGCTTGAGCCCGATATAAAAAGGGTCGCGCCGCAGCGCCTCGTTGCCGGTTCCGACGTCGAACATCACCGGCAGGCAGCGCCGCGGGTGGATGCCGGCGCAGCCGGCGTAGAGCGAGAGCTTGCCCACCGGGATTCCCATCCCGTTCGCGCCGAGGTCGCCGAGGCCCAGGATGCGCTCGCCGTCGGTCACCACGATGATGCCGACGTCGCGCTCCGGCCAGTTGCGCAGCACCGAGGCGATCCTGCCGCGGTCGGTGGCGCCGATGAACAGCCCGCGCGGCCGCTGGAAGATGTTGCCGAATCTCTGGCAGGCGAGCCCGACGGTGGGCGTGTAGATGAGCGGCATCATCTCGTCGGGGTTCTCGCTCACCACGCGGAAGAACAGCGCCTCGTTGCGGTCGTGCAGCGCGTTGAGGTCGATGAACTTCTCCAGCGGGTTGGGAAGGTTGCGCAGGTGCTCGAGATAGCGCCGCGCCTGCTCCTCCTGCGTGTGCACGTGCGGCGGCAGCAGCCCGCGCAGGCCGAGCGCGTCGCGCTCCTTCAGCGTGAAGGCGGTGCCCTTGTTGAGAAGCGGGTCGCGCAGCACCGCGACCCCCCTGTGATTCGGCATCATTTAGATCTCCTCGGGAACCATGGTGATCGCACCGCAGGGGCACTCGGCCACGCACAGGCCGCAGCCCTTGCAGTAGTCGTAGTTGAACTGGAAACGCTTGCCCGGGCCGAGCTTGATCACCGCGTTGTCGGGGCACACCCCGTAGCAGTTGTCGCACTCGAAGCAGTTGCCGCAGGAGAGGCAGCGGCGCGCCTCGAACAGCGCGTTGGTCTCGTCCAGCCCGCCCTGCACCTCGTCGAAGGTCGACTGGCGCCGGATCCCGTCGAGCATCGGACGCATGGTCTTCGGCGCGTCGGAGTAGTACCAGGGGTTGAGTTTCTCGAACAGGGCCGCCTCGTGCTTCGGCGCCGGTGCGTACGTCTTGTTCCGCAACCAGGCATCGATGTGCCGCGCGGCCTTCTTGCCGTGGCCGACCGCTACGGTGACGGTGCGCTCCGAAGGCACCATGTCGCCGCCGGCGAAGATGCCGCGGTGCCCGGTCATCATGTTCGCGCCCACTTTGACGACCCCGTCCTGCTTTTCTATTCCGGGGACGTTGTCGAGCAGGCCGAGATCGACATCCTGACCGAGGGCGAGGATTACCGAGTCGGCGGCGAGGGTCTCGAGCTCGCCGGTGGGCTGCGGGAAGCCTTTCTCGTCGAGCACCATCTTCTCGACGGTGATGGAAGCGTCCCCCGCCTGCTTGATCGTGGAGAGCCACTTCACCAGCACGCCCTCCTGCAGCGCCTCCTCGAGCTCGAAGTCGTGCGCCGGCATCTTCTCGCGCGTGCGGCGGTAGACGATGATCGCCTCCTCGGCGCCCAGGCGCTTCGCGGTGCGCGCGACGTCGAACGCGGTGTTGCCGCCGCCGTACACCACTACGCGCCGGCCGAGCATCGGCTTGTCCGCGCCTTCCATCGAGCGCAGCACCGACACTGCGTCCAGGATGCGGGCGGAGGAGCCGGCGGGGATGTAGGCGCGCTTGCCGATATGCGCGCCGACCGCGAGGAACCCGGCGTCGAAGCCCTTCATGGTCTTGCGGATGTCGGCGACCTTGCTGTTCAGCTCGAGCTTCACCCCGAGATCAAGAATTCTCTTGATCTCAGAATCGAGAATGTCCCTGGGCAACCGGTACTTCGGAATGCCGAAGCGCATCATGCCGCCGGCGTACGGGCCGGCGTCGCGGACCACGACCTCGTGCCCGGCGCGCGCCAGGTGATACGCGGCGGAAAGACCCGACGGGCCGGCGCCGACGATCAAGACTTTCTTGCCCGTAGGGGGGTTGTCCTTGGTGAAACGCCAATTGCGCTTGAGCGCTTCGTCACCGAGGAAGCGCTCGACCGAGTTGATGCCGACGGCCGAGTCGAGGCTCGCGCGGTTGCACGAGGTTTCGCAGGGGTGGTAGCACACGCGCCCCATCACCGCAGGCAGCGGGTTGTCCTGCGTGAGCACGCGCCACGCGGCTTCGTAGTCGCCCGATTCGGCGTGCGCCAGCCAGCCCTGGATGTTCTCGCCCGCCGGGCAGGCCGAGTTGCACGGCGGCAGCCGGTCCACGTACACCGGCCGCTCGGTGCGCCAGGTGCCGGTGTGGTTGGCGAGGCTCGAGCCGGGATCGAGCGTGATCGCGAACGGTTTACGCATCGAGCAACCCGTACCTGCGGATGTTGCGATCGGCCATCTCCTGGATGCGCGCGATCGCCTCGGTTTTCGTTTGCGGGGAAAACAGGTGCGCGAAACGCCGCTGCGGCTTGAGGTAGTCCTCGACGGGGCGCTGGCGGCGGATCTTCGAGACGCCGACGACCTCGCCGTGCTCCGCCTCGAACACCGGAAAGATGCCGGTCTCCTTGGCAAGCCGCGCGATCCGCACGCTCGCCTCCGGGGCGTGGCCCCAGCCGAGCGGACAGGAAACGAAGATATGCAGGTAGCGCGCGCCGCGGAATTCCATCGCGCGTGTGACCTTGGCCTCGAGATCGTGCAGCTCGGCGATGGTGGCCGTGGCGACATAGGGAATGCCGTGCGCCATGGCGATGAGCGGCAGGTTCTTGCCCTGGCCGAAGGCATTGCCGGCCGATGTGGTCGCGGTGCGCGCCGCCGGCGGCGTGGCCGAGGAGCGCTGCACGCCGGTGTTCATGTAGGCCTCGTTGTCGTAGCAGATGTAGAGCACGTCGTCGTTGCGCTCGAACATCCCGGAAAGGCAGCCGAAGCCGATGTCGGCCGTGCCGCCGTCGCCGCCCTGCGCGATGACGCGCACGGCGTGCCTGCCTTTGGCTTTCATGGCGGCGGCGATGCCCGTGGCCACCGCGGCCGTGTTGCCGAAGAGCGAGTGGATCCACGGAATCTGCCACGAGGTCTCGGGGTAAGGCGTCGAGAACACCTCGAGGCAGCCGGTGGCGTTGGCGGCGACGAGCTGGCTCGCGGTGGCGTTCATCGCCGCGTCGATCGCGTAGCGCGCGCCGAGCGCCTCGCCGCAGCCCTGGCAGGCGCGGTGGCCCGAATTGAGAGAGTTGGTGCGGCGCATGTTCGCCTGCACCGAGCGCGTCTCCGGCGGCAGCAGCCGGTTGCCGACCGTGAACGTGCCGGTCTGGTAGAACTTAACGGGTTGGAACGCCATGCTTCTCCCGCAGGACGTGTTCCGCGCGCGGCCCGCTGCGCCGCAGCTCTTTCTCTCTTGCCAGGACTCTCTCGACCACCGGGCGATCGAGGTCGAGGAACGTCGTTTGATCAAGGTTCTCGGCACTGAATACCCTGGCGAGCGAGGCCTTGGTGATCGGCCGGCCGCCCAGCCCGGCGATCACGGTGTACACCGGCGTCGCACGGATAAGCGCGGTGCGCACGTTCGTCGAGACAATGCCGCCGATGCCGACGGCGAGGCTTTTCTCCAGCACGACCACGCGCTTTGCGCCGGCGAGCGCCTGCTGCACGGCGGCGAGCGGCCAGGGCCGGAAGCAGGCGATGCCGAGAACGCCGATGCGCGCGCCGCGGCTGCGCATCTCATCCACCGTGTCCTTCACGGTGCCGAGCACCGAGCCGAGCGCGACGACGATGGTGTCGGCGTCCTCGGTGCGATAGGCGTGCACCAAGCCGCCCGCGTCTCGCCCAAATGCGTGGCGGAACTCGGCTGCCCAGTCCGGGATCAGCTCGAGCGCCTGCATCTGCTTCGCGTGCGCGAGGTAGCGCACTTCGGTGAAGGCCTCGGGGCCGACCATTGCGCAAATGGAGACCGGCTCGTCCGGATCGAGAACCTGTCTTGGAGAAAATTTTGGTAAATAGGCATCGACCTGCTCCTGCGTCGGCATGTCGACGCGCTCGTAGGCGTGCGTCAGGATGAAGCCGTCCATGCACACCATCACCGGGATCGACAGCTCCTCGGCGAGGCGGAACGCCTGGATGTGCAGGTCGAGCGCCTCCTGGTTGGTCTCGGCGAACAGCTGGATCCAGCCGCAGTCGCGCTGCGACATCGAGTCGCTGTGGTCGTTCCAGATGTTGATCGGCGCGCCGATGGCGCGGTTCGCGACCGTCATCACGATCGGCAGGCCGAGCCCCGAGGCGTTGAACAGCGCCTCGGCCATGTAGAGCAGGCCCTGGGACGCGGTCGCGGTGTAGGCGCGCGCGCCGGCCGCCGAGGCGCCGATCGCCACCGACATCGCGGCGAACTCGGATTCGACGTTGATGAACTCGCAGGGCGCGAGCGCGCCGCTCGCCACGATTTCGCCGAGCGCCTCGACGATGTGGGTCTGCGGCGAGATCGGGTAGGCGCAGATCACTTCCGGCCGGCACAGCGCGACGGCCTCGGCGACCGCACGTGAGCCTTCAAGCTGTTTCAGCATTGCACACGAGCTCGAATGCCTCGGCGGCGGCGGCAACGTTCCCTTCGGCGATCCTGCCGGCGAATTTGTCGCCGAACTTGTCTCTGATGGCCGCGCTCACCGCTTCGAGGGAGATCTGCTCCGAGAAGGCCGAAAAGGCGCCGAGCAGCGCGGCGTTCGGCACCGGCCGGCCGATGTGCTTCAGCGCGAGCTCGGTGGCCGCGACCGTCGCGGTCTTGAATTTTTCCTTCAATTCGGCGAGCCCCAGGTCCTCGAACGTGCGCGTGGTGTTGATGAGGATGCAGCCGCCGGGCACCAGCCCGGCGAACACGTCGACCTGGTGCAGCAGCGTCGGGTCCTGGATGATCAGCGCGTCGGGCTGCATCACCGGCTCGCGCAGACGGATCTCCTTGTCGTCGATGCGGCAGAACGCCACCACCGGCGCGCCGGTGCGCTCCGAGCCGAAGCTCGGGAACGCCTGCGCGTGCTTGCCCTCGCGGAAAGCCGCGATCGAGAGCATTTCCGCGGCGGTCACTACGCCCTGACCGCCGCGTCCGTGGATGCGAATCTGGAACATGGCGTGAGTATGGCGGCGCAGGCGCTTTCGCTTTTGACGTGGGTCAACTCGGCATGAGCCGCCCAAAGAAAATAGGCGGCGTAAGCCGATGTTCGGGTAGGCGAATTCCGAGCGGCGGCGCGCCGCCGCCTAATAAGAGCGGGCGCTAGCGCTTTTTCCTGCCTCGTAAGCGGCTGATTCCTCGCGACTATGCGGCTGGCACGGGTCATGCGAGTCATCGGGTGAAAGAAGCAGAAACCCAACCTAGAGAGGACGCCATGACAACCGCCACCATCAGAATCGAAACCTACGCGGCCCATAGAACGCTCGCCGCTGTCGAAGGCGCGGCCCGCGCCGCCGGCAAAGCGGTCCTGATCCTCGCCGCCCCGTTCATCGGGCTCGCATTCGTCGTCGCGCTGCCCTTCGCCGGAATCGCCGCGCTCGCGTGGATGGGCCTGAAGGCCTTCGGCGCCCGGTACCCGCGCGCCGTGCGCACGCTGCGCAACGTGGCGCTGTTCGCCGCCGCGCCCTTCATCGGGCTCGCCTACGCGGTTGCGCTCCCGTTCGTCGCCTTCGGCGCCATCGCCTACGTCGCGCTCAAGCGCAACTGAGGAGCGCGCCGTGAAAACCCGCTCCCGCATCCTGGTCGTCGATGCCGAGGACGTAGCGCGGCGCTGCTGCGCCGCCAGCCTCGGCGCCGACTACGAAACCCGCACGGCGTCGGACGCCGGCGAGGCGCTGTGCGAGATGCAGCGCCAGCCGGCCGACGTCGTGCTGCTCGACCTGCGCAACGATGGAGTCGAGGTACTCAAGGCGCTGAAGAAGAGCTGGCCGCAGAGCGAAGTCGTGGTGATGACCCGCTTTCCCAGCATCGAATCGGCGAAGGACGCCGTGCGCAACGGCGCCTTCGACTATCTGGCCAAGCCGGTCGGCCCGGACCAAGTGAGCGGCGCGGCGCGCAAGGCGCTCCTGCACAAGCAGTGGGCGCTGCGCGAAAGTCTCAACTAGGAGATTTCCATGACAGCGTTGAAGAAGGTTCTGGTCGTCGACGACGATCCGGTCGTCGGCAAAAGCTTCGACCGGGTGTTGGCGCCCAAGGGCTACGCGGTGATCCACGCCGCGGGCGGCGCGGAGGCGCTCGAGCGCCTCGCGGCCGACAGCTACGACATGGTCTACACCGACATCAGGATGCCCGGAATGGACGGCATCGAGGTGGCCCGGCGCATCAAGGCGAGCCGCCCGTGGATGCCGGTGGTGATCGTGACCGGCTACGGCACCGAGGCGAACGAGGCCGAGGCGCGCAGCGCCGGCGTCGCCGGCTTCCTGCACAAGCCGCTCTCGCCCGAGGCGATCGAATCGAGCGCTTTGCTCGCGACGGCGCCGGCCGCAGGGAAGGCCGCGGGCGCGGGATCGTGGCTGAAGAACGTGGCACTGTCCCTCGCCGGCCCGTTCATCGGCCTCGCGTTCATCGTGGTGCTGCCGTTCTTCGGCATCGCGCTCGCCGGCTGGTCGCTGTACAAGGCAGCCGTGGGCGAGAGCCCGAGGCGCGGCGCTTGATCCAGGTCAACCGGGCGGCGGCGCATCGGTGCCACCCTTGGGCAGCGATGCGCGTTCTCGCCCTTCTGCTGCTCGCCGTCGCGCCGGCCGCGGCGGCGAACCCGGAATGCCTGGCGTGCCACGCCGGGCAGCACGTGAAGCCCGAGCTCTTCGCCGCTTCGGTGCACGGGCCGCTCGGCTGCACCGGCTGCCACGCGAGCGTCGATCTGAAGAAGCATCCGCCGGCGTCACGCAAGACCGGGCGCGAATACACGCTCGCGGCGGTCGAGGCGTGCAAGAGCTGCCACCAGCCGATCCACGAGGCGTATATCGCGAGCGCGCACGGGAAAGCGCGCGAGAGCGGCGCGCCGGTCTGCTCCGATTGCCACAAGCCGCACGAGGTGACGCGCGCCTCGGTCGGCACCAGGCTCAAGGAAACCTGCCTCGCCTGCCATTCGGGCGCCGTCGAAGCGCACGACAAGTGGCTGCCGAACACGCGGCGCCATCTCGCGGTCGTCGCCTGCGCCGCCTGCCACGCGCCGGCGGCGAAGAGGAAGGTGGATCTGCGCTTCTACGACGCCGCCGGCAGGAACGAGGTGGTCGGGCCGCACGGCGAGCTGCAGCCCGGCAAGCCGCTCGACGAAAAGGCACTCTGGGCGCTCCTGCGGTCGGCCGGCGCCGGCGGCAAGGTCCGGCTCGTCGGCCGCGTGGAAGTCACCAGCGCCGACCAGGCGCACGCCATGGCCGATCGCGGCCAGGCGCTCAAGGAATGCACCACGTGCCACCGCAAGGGCGCGGAAGCGTTCCAGACCGTGACGCTCTCGGTCGTCGGTCCCGACGGCAGGCGCGTGTACTACGACGCGCAAAAGGAAGTCCTGAGCTCGCCCTTCTCGGTCGACTCGGTGCGCGGCTTCTATGTGGTCGGCGGCACGCGCATGGGCGCGCTCGACCTGCTGCTGTTGGTCGCGCTCGCGGCCGGCATCGCCGCGCCGCTCGGCCACCTCCTCCTGAGACGCCTCCTGCGGCGCAAAGACCATGGCAAAGATCTACATTAATCCCCTGCCGGTGCGCATCTGGCACTGGATCAACGCGGCCGGCTTCGTGGTGCTGATCGTCACCGGGCTCGCCATCCGCTACGCCGACTTGCTGCAGCTCATATCGTTCGCCACGGCGGTGCGCGTGCACAACACCGTGGGCTTCGTGCTGCTCGCGAACTACTTCATCTGGCTCGGCTTCTACCTCTTCACCGACAAGATCACCGTCTACCACCCGGAGCTCGATCCGCGGAAGTACTTCCGGCACAGCCTGCGGCAGATGCTCTACTACGGCTACGGCATCTTCCGCGGCGAGCCCAACCCGCACCACCCGAGCGCGTACCGCAAGTTCAACTCGCTGCAGAGCCTCACCTACCAGATCGTGATGATCCTGCTGCTGCCGATCCAGTTCTACACCGGGCTCCTGCTCTGGGACCTCGAGCGCTTCCGCGGCTCGATCGAGCTCTTCGGCGGCGTGCGCGTGGTCGCGACCGTGCACGTCCTGCTCTTCATCTTCTTCACCGCCTTCATTTTCGGGCACGTATATCTCGCGAGCCTCTCGGCCAAGCCGTTCGCGCACTTCAAGGCCATGATCACCGGCTACGAGGAAACGTAGAGCGGAGTTCGCTAGGCCTTGAGCCGGATGCCGTGCTTCTTCATCAGCGCCTGGAAGTTGGAGCGCTGCATGCCGGTTTCCTCGGCGCTTTTCGTGACGTTCCAGCCGTTGCGCTGCAGCGCCTCCAGGACGAAGGCCTTCTCGATCGATTCGACCGATTTCTCGCGCGCCGCCTTCTTGGTCTTCTTGAGCTCCTCGCCGTTTCTCGGCGCGCTCGCCGGGGCCGATGCGCCGCCCAGGCCGGCGAGGTGCGCCTTGCGCACCACGGGGTCGGAAGCGAGGATCGCGGCGCGCTGCACGGTGTTCTCGAGCTCGCGCACGTTGCCCGGCCAGTCGTAGTTCACGAGCACGCCCAGCGCGCCCTCCGAGATCTCGCTCACGGCCTTGCCGAGCTCCTCTGCCGCGGCCTTGAGGAAGTGAAACGCGAGCGCCGGAATGTCCTCGCGCCGCTCCCGCAGCGCCGGCACGCGGATCGGAAAGATGTTGATGCGATAGAAGAGGTCGTCGCGGAACGTGCCCTGCCCGACCATGGAGCGCAGGTCGCGGTTGGTGGCGCAGACGAGCCGGATGTTCGCGCTCTGGGTGCGCGTGTCGCCGACCGCGCGGAACTCGCGCTCCTGGATCACGCGCAGGAGCTTCGCCTGGATCGAGAGCGGGATGTTGCCGACCTCGTCGAGGAACAGGCTGCCGCCGGCCGCGACCTCGAGCAGGCCGCGCTTGTTCGCCACCGCGCCGGTGAACGCGCCCTTCACGTGGCCGAACAGCTCGCTCTCGAGCAGATTCTCGGAGAGCGACATGCAGTCGACCGGGACGATCGGGTGCTCCTTGCGCAGGCTGTTGTAGTGGATGGCGCGCGCGATGAGCTCCTTGCCGGTGCCGCTCTCGCCGGTAATCAGCACCGTGGTGTTGGTCGGCGCGCACTGCGCGACCAGGCGATACACCTCCTGCATGCGCGGGCTCGCGCCGATCATGCTCTCGATGCGCAGCGCCGGCCCCTGCGGGGCTTCCTCGTGCAGCAAGCGCCGGCGCTCGAGCGCGCGGCCGACGACGAGCGAGAGCTCGTCCGGGTCGAAGGGCTTGGGCAGGTAGTCGTAGGCGCCGAGCTTCATGGCGCGCACGGCGGTGTCGACCTGGGAAAGCCCCGTCACCATCACCACCTCGATCCCGGGGTGCGCTTCCTTGACCCGCTGCAGCACTTCAAGCCCGTCCATCTCGGGCATCATGATGTCGAGCACTACGACGTCGACGCCGCCGGCCTCGATGCGCGCGAGCGCCTGCGCGCCGCTCGTCGCGGTCTCGATCACGCGGCCGTCGCCGGCGAGGGCGCGCCGGCAGCTCGCCAGCACGATATCCTCGTCGTCGACGACGAGAATCCGGTCCGTCACGCGCCAACCCCCTGGGGCGCCGCAGCGGCCGCCAACGGCAATGTCACCCGGAAGGTCGAGCCCTCGCCCACCGCGCTCGTGACATCGATCGTGCCGCCGTGCGCCTGCACGATGCCGTGGCTCACCGAGAGCCCGAGGCCGGTGCCCTTGCCGACGCCCTTGGTGCTGAAGAACGGATCGAAAATGCGCGCGAGCGTCGCCTCGTCCATGCCGCAGCCGGTGTCGATGATCGAGAGCTCTGCCTTGTCGCCGGCTTTGCGCGTGCGCACGGTGATCGTGCCCTTGTGCTCGATCGCGTGCTGCGCGTTCACCAGCATGTTCATGATGACCTGCTTGATGAGGTCGGCGTCGGCCCAGACCGGCGGCAGCGCCGGGTCGAGCTCCATGCGCACGGTAACGCCGCTCAACTGCGCCGGCCGCTCGACGATGCGCGCGGTCTCCTGCACGAGCGCGTTCAGGTCACAGTACTTCTTCTCCGGGGTCTTGTCGCGCGCGAAGTCGAGCAGCCGCCGGATGATCGCGGCGCAACGCTTGGTCTCGCGGATCACGAGGTCGAGGTCCTCGGCCTCCTGGCTGCCGGGCGGGACTTTCCTGCGCATCAGGCTCGAGAAGGTGAGCACGCCGGTGAGCGGGTTGTTGAGCTCGTGCGCGACGCCCGCGGCGAGCAGGCCGACCGAGGCGAGCTTCTCCCCGCGCGCCGCCTCGGCCTGCGCGCGCGCGAGCGCGGCGGTGCGCTCGGCGACCTTGTGCTCGAGCCTGTCGGTCGCCTCCTTGAGCGCGTGCGTCATGGCGTTGAAGGAGCCGGCGAGCCTGCCGAACTCGTCCTGGCTGCGCTGCGGGATGCGCTCCTCGAGGTCGCCGCCGGCGATGCGCTTGGCGCCCGCCTCCAGGTCGCGCAGCGGCCGGTACACCAGGCGGTGCACGAGCAGGCTGGCGACGAACGACGCGACCACGACGAAGGCGAGCGACAGCGCGACGATCGTCATGCCGCTCGCGCGCAGGCGGTCCTCGATCTCCTCGAGCGGGTAGACGATGTCGAGCACGCCGAGCACCGTCTGGCCGATGGTGGGCATGGCAGGCCGCGTTGGCGCACGAGGGCTCGTTGCGGATCACTTCCATGCTCGCGAGCATCCTGCGCCCCTCGGCGGTCTCGAAGATGCGCACGCGGTCCTGCTTCGGCAGGCCCTCGAGCGCGCGCTCGGTCTGGTGGCACTGCGAGCAGCCTTCGGCCTTGCGGTCCACTTTCAGGCCGATCTCCGAGGCGAGCGTGGAGTCGATGATCACGCCCTCCTTGTTGAAGATGCGCACGCGGTCGATGTTCTCCTGGCGCGCGACGTCCTGGATGATGTTGTGCACGTAGTCCGGGCGCGCCTGCAGCATGGCGAAGCGCGTGCTGCGCACGATGACGTCCGAGAGCTGGCTCACGTGCCCGGCGGCGGCGTTGAGCAGCTCGCGGCGCTCCTGCCGGATCACCAGCACGGCGAAGGCGAGCAGCGTCGCCATCAAGGTGACGCCGAGCGCCAGCGCCACCTTGACTCTTAGGGGAATCGCTACTGCTGGGCGTAGGGCTTGAGGATCGGGTTCCAGCGCGCCACCTCGGCTTCGACCAGCTTCTGCAGCGCCTGCGGCGAGCGCCCGGCCTTGTCCGGGATCACGCTGCCGAGCTCGAGCAGGCGCTTGCGCGTATTCGCGTCGTCGAGCGCGGTCACGAGCGTCGCGTTGAGCTTCGCCGCCACATCCTGCGGGATGCCCTTGGGCGCGAACAGCGCGTTCCACGCGCTCACCTGGTACGCGGGCAGCCCGGCTTCCTTCGTCGTCGGCACGTTGGGCAGCGCCGGCGAGCGCTCCGGGGTCGCAACGGCATAGGCCCGGATGCTGCCGCCCTTCACCTGCTCCACCAGGTTGACGATCTGGTCGCACATGTAGTCCACCTGCCCGCCGACCAGGTCGTTGAGCGCCGGGCCGGTGCCGCGATACGCGGCGACGATGCTCTTGGCGCCGAGCTGCGAGGTGAGCAGCGTGCAGGTCGTGAAGGAAACCGAGCCGACGCCGGCGTGCGCCTGCTTCACCTTGGCGGCGGGGTCCTTCACCTTGGCGATGAACTCCTTCAGGTTGGCGGCCGGGAAATCCTTGCGCGCCACGATCAGGATCGGCGTGCCGGCGACCAGGCCGATCGGCGTGAAGTCCTTGGCCGGGTCGTATTTCAGGTTGGCGTACAGCGCGGGCGCCGCGCCGTGCGTGCCCATGTGCCCCATCATGATGGTGTAGCCGTCGGGCTTCGCCTGCATGCCGCGCGTGATGCCGGTGGTGCCGCCGGCGCCGGCGACGTTCTCCACCACGAACTGCTGGCCGAGGGCCTTGGAGAAGTACTCGCCGCTGATGCGGGCGATGATGTCGGTCGGCCCGCCCGCCGCGAACGGCACGATGATCGTCACCGGGCGCGAGGGATACGCCTGCGCAGCGGCAATACTGGAAAAAAGACTCAACATCAAAAACGGAACAACGCGTTTCATGATTTCTCCTGTAGTTTCATTCCTGGAAAGCTTTCTGGCGGCTGCGGTTTACCGCGGGCAGCACCGCGATCAGCATGACCGCCGCGG
>Ga0180104_1000155_pt1 | contig 14658 bp, 17 predicted proteins | sample EasRiv730_16_1Da_FD_121791 | JGI IMG/M metagenome (GOLD analysis project Ga0180104, IMG submission 121791) | Soil microbial communities from meander-bound floodplain in the East River, Colorado, USA - East River metaG ERMLT730_16_1Da | ecosystem: Environmental > Terrestrial > Soil > Floodplain ... | reverse complement strand
GTTCCTGCTCGCCCTCGCCTGCGCCTCGAACATCGGCTCGGCGGCGACCCTCATCGGCAACCCCCAGAACATGCTGATCGGCCAGGTGCTCGAGCTGCCGTTTGCCGGCTACGCGGCGGGGGCGATCGCGCCGGTCGCGCTCGGGCTCGCCGTCACCTGGGGCCTGATCGCCTGGCAGTCGCGAGGCCAGTGGGCCGGAGCAATCGCCGATGCGCCGCTCGAGCGGCGCGACGAATACGCCACTTTCGACCGCTGGCAGACCGCCAAGGGCCTGGCGGTCGCGGCCGCCCTGATCGCAGTGTTCCTGCTCACCGACTGGCCGCGCGAGGTCGCCGCGCTGACCGGCGCCGGCCTGCTGCTCATGAGCCGCAAGCTCCACTCGACCAAGATGCTCGGCCTGGTGGACTGGGAGCTGCTCATCCTGTTCATCGGCCTGTTCGTCGTGAACCATGCGTTCGCCGAGACCGGCTTGAGCGCGCGCGCCGTCGCGCTGCTCGCCGAGGCGGGAATGCCGCTGGCCGAGCCGGCGCCGCTTTTCGCGACCGTGTTCGTGCTGTCCAACCTGGTGTCGAACGTGCCCGCGGTCATGCTGCTCCTGCCGGCGGCGACCGAGCCGTTCTCGGGCCCGATGCTTGCGCTCGTCAGCACGCTCGCCGGCAACCTGCTCATCGTCGGCTCGATCGCCAACATCATCGTGGTCGATGCGGCGCGCCGCCGCGGCATCGCGATCGACTGGCGGCGCCACGCCCGGACCGGGGTGCCGGTCACGATCGCCACCCTCGCCATCACCGCCGGCTGGTTCGCGCTAGCATGACCCCCTGTGAAGGGGGTCGTGAGCCGGAGGCGAGCGGGGGGTTTGGTTTTTTGGCACCGATAAACCCCCCGCTCGCGAAAATCCCGCTCGCTTCCCCCCTTAACAGGGGGGCAAGGCCAAACCTATGACGACACTCGTCGCCGCAACGATCGTATTCCTCGCGACCCATTTCGTGACCAGCACGCCGCTGCGGCCGGTCCTGGTCGCGAGGCTCGGCGAATGGCCCTACCGCGGCGCGTACTCGCTCGTCGCCTTCGTGACCCTCGGCTGGATGATCTGGGCCTATGCCGTCGCGCCACGCGAGCAGCTTTGGACGGGGTTCAGAGAGATAGCTTTCGTATTAGTGCCGCTTGCCTTCGTGCTCGTGGCATGCGGCTACTGGCGCAACCCGACGATGGTCGGCGCCGACAAGCTGCTGAAGAGCGAGGACCCGGCGCGCGGCATGATCCGCATCACGCGCCATCCGATCATGTGGGGAATCATGCTGTGGGCGGCCGCGCACATCCTGGCGCGCGGCGACCTGAAGTCGCTGGTCTTCTTCGGCGGTTTTCTCGCCCTCGCCCTGGTCGGAACGCTGCTGATGGATGCCCGGAAAAAAGCCAATCCCGACTGGCCGCGCTTCGCCGCGGTGACCTCGCACGTGCCGTTCGTCGCCATCGCGCAGGGGCGAAACCGCATCGACTGGCGCGAGATCGGCTGGCTGCGGCCGGCCGTCGGGCTGGCCGCGTTCTTCGTCGTCCTACTGTTTCACCCCTAGCTTCTTCTGCACCCGGACGTCGAACTTCGCGACATTCACGACCACGCGCTCGTGCGTGCCGTCGCCGATCAGGTCCTTTTCATCGTGCGCTTCGACTGCGAACGTGACGTTTCGGCCGTCGACACGCGTGACGCGCGCCTTGGCAAAAACCCTCATCCCCACGGGTGTGGCGGCGATGTGGCGCACGTCGAGCCGCGTGCCCAGGCTCTGGTAGCCCTCGGGCAGCAGGTGCTCGATCGCGGCGAGCGCCGCGGCTTCGAACAGGTTGATCATCACCGGCGTGGCGAGCACGCGGACGCGCCCGCTCCCGATGCGCGGCGCGGTGTGCTCCTCGCCGACCCGCAGCTCGGCCGTGCCGCTGAGACCAGGCCTGATGTCCACTAAGGCATCATACGAGACATGAACCCGCGCGTGCTCATCCTCGGCTGCGGCTTCGGCGGCCTGTGGGCGGCGCAGGGACTGCGCAAGGCGCCGGTCGAGGTGACGGTGATCGACCGCACCAACCATCACCTGTTCTCGCCGCTCCTCTACCAGGTCGCGACCGCGGGACTGTCGGCGCCCGCCATCGCCGCGCCCATCCGCCACATCCTCGCCGGGCAGCGCAACACCACCGTGCTGATGGGGGAGGTAAAAGAAATAAATGCAAAAGAAAAATTCGTGCTGCTCGAGGACGGCAGCCGCGCCCCCTACGACTACCTCATCGTCGCCACCGGCGCGACGCACAGCTATTTCGGCCGCGACGAGTGGGCGCCGTTCGCGCCGGGACTCAAGACCCTGGAGGACGCGCTGGAGATCCGGCGCCGCATGCTGCTCGCCTTCGAGCGCGCCGAGCGCGAAACGGACCCCGCACGCCGCGCCGCCTGGCTCACCTTCGTGGTCATCGGCGGCGGCCCGACCGGCGTGGAGCTCGCCGGCCAGTTCGCCGAGATCGCGCGGCACACGCTGCGCGGCGAGTTCCGGCGCATCGATCCGCACAGCGCGCGCGTGGTGCTGGTGGAGGGGGCGAACCGCGTTCTGACCGCCTACCCGCCCGATCTTTCCAAGAAGGCGCAGGTCCAGCTCGAGCGCCTCGGCGTGACGACCTGGGTCGGAAGAATGGTGACCGGCGTCGACGCCGACGGCGTATCGCTCGGCGACGAGAGAATTTCGGCGAGGACCGTGGTGTGGGCGGCGGGCGTCGCCGCGTCACCGCTCGCCCGGAGCCTGGGGACGCCTCTCGATCGCACCGGGCGGGTCCAGATAGGGCCAGACCTGTCGGTGCCCGGCCACCCTGAGATCTTCGTCATCGGCGACCTCGCCGCGGTGGAGGGCGTGCCCGCGATCGCCCCGGCAGCGAAGCAGATGGGCCGCCTTGTCGCGGCCAACATCAAAAACAAAATCCTCGGAAAAACAACGAAGGCGTTTCGCTACCGCGACTACGGCCAGATGGCGACCATCGGGCGCAATTCGGCTGTGGCGGTGATGGGAAAGGTCAAGCTGTCGGGCTACCTTGCCTGGATCACGTGGCTGGTCGCGCACATCTACTTCCTCATCAACTTCCGCAACCGCCTGGTCGTGATGATCGACTGGGCGGTTGCGTACTGGACCTACCAGCGGTATGCCCGCATCCTCCTGCGCCGCGACTGAGAATTCGGACGTTACTTGACCTCGCTCATTTGACTTCTATCGTGCCTTTCATGCTCGGGTGCAGCCCGCAGATGTAGTTGTACTCGCCGGGCTTGTCGATCGTGAGCGAAGCCTTCTGCCCGCGCAGGAACACCGCGGTCCGCGGTCCGCCCGCCACGCTGATCTGGTGCGGCGTGTCGTCGCTGTTGAAGAAGGTGAGCGCCTTGCCGGCCGTCGCGGTGATCTTCGCCGGGAGGAAGGCGAACGAGGCGATGTTCACGTCGCCCGTGGCGTCCCCCTTCTTGCCTTTCACCATCGTCTGCGTGCCCGGGAAGGTGTTATTCAGCTTCGCCAGCGAGATCACGAAGTCCTGCTTGACGTGCGGCAGGTGGCAGGTGAAGCAGGCCTTGTTGTTCGCGTTTCCCTTGGCGTTGGGCTGGCCGTCGGCGGTGAACACTGCGTATTCCCACTCGCCGTTGCGCGGCCAGTCGGCCGGGTAGTCCGCGCCCCAGCCGTTGCGCTTCTCCATCACGGTGTGGGCGATGATGTCCTTCTTGATGAAGCGGCCGTCGGCGTCCTTGAGGGGATTGCCCTTGTCGTCCTGGTGCACGCTCCACTGCACGAGCGTGAGCACCGTGCCGCTCGGGATCGGCTGCCCCTTGCGCACCGCCTCGACCGCGGCCGGCGTCGCATAGAGCTCGCGGTACTGCTTGGTGTCGGGCCGGTCGAGCGTCTGGTACAGCACGCCCTTCAGGTAATCGGACGGAAACTTGATCTTCTCCGGCCCCGCGAGAGCGGCCGTGGACACGAACGATGCCAGGACCAGCGTTAGGTGCAGTTTCACGATTCCTCCCCTTTTTGATTCATTCCCAAAGCCAGGCCGCGCCGCGAACTCCGCTCGAGTCCCCGTGGACCGGCGGCGCGAGCCGGGTAGCCACGTGATCGGAAAACACATGCCGCGTCCAAAGCCGCGGCACTTCGGTGTACAGGCGCGCGGCGTTCGACATTCCGCCGCCCAGCACGATCACCTCGGGGTCGAGCACGTTGATCACCGAGGCGAGCGCGCGCGCCAGGCGCTCCACGTACCTCGCCATTGTTTCTTCATGCAAAACCACTTCCTCCGGCGGGAGACGCCGACCCGTGTTCCGCTCATAGTCGCGCGCCAGGCCCGGACCTGACAGGTAGGTCTCTATGCACCCTGTACGGCCGCAGTAGCAGGCTGGATGCGGAGAATCGGCCGCGGTCGGCGCCGGCAACGGGTTGTGCCCCCACTCGCCGGCGATGGCGTTCGCGCCGGCAAGCACCTTCCCATCGACCACGATCCCGCCTCCCACGCCGGTGCCGAGGATCACGCCGAACACCACCGCGGCGCCCTTCCCCGCCCCGTCCGTCGCCTCGGACAGGGCGAAGCAGTTGGCGTCGTTTTCGAGCCTCACCGGTCTTCCCAGGGCTTTTTCGAGATCCTGCTTGAGCGGCTTGCCGATGAGCCACGTCGAATTGGCGTTCTTGACCAGGCCCGTTACGCGCGACATTGCCCCGGGAATTCCGACGCCGACGCTGCCTTTACCGATCTCTTTCACGAGAGAAGAAACGGCTGCGATCGTCGCGGCGTAATCGCCGCGAGGCGTGGGAACTCTCTTCCGGAAGACTTCACGCCCGGCGCCGTCGAGCGCGAGCGCTTCGATCTTGGTGCCGCCCAGGTCGATGCCGATACGGATGCTCATTAGACTTCGGCCAGTCTGCCATGGCGTCCCGCGCGGTTCTGGCCGTATGCGTCATTCTCGCTGCTTGCACTATTCCGAGCGGCGCGCCCCGCGACGGATGGGTCAAGCCGGGAGGCACCGAGCAACAGCGGCAGGCGGACCTTTACCTCTGCGAACGCGAAATGCTGATCGCCGATGCGGGGCCGGACGAGTTCCGCCGTTGCATGCAAGCCAGGGGCTACGCGCCGACCCAATAGCCTATTTCTTCTCTACGTCACGGCCTCGAATTTCAGCCGCTTGATGCGGTCCATGTTCATGCCTTCGATGCGGATCAGCTGCGTGGGGCCGCGCCGGCGCGGCGAGTGCAGGTCGCCTTCGTTGTACAGGTACGCCATGCCGGGGGTGAGCTTGTAGGTGCGCACCGGGCGCGCCTGGCCGGGCCTGCCCGCGGTCGCCGCCGCGACCAGCGCGTAGTCGGTCATCTCGGTCTCGCCCCTGGCCTGGCCGTAGATCGCCCAGGACGGGCCATGGTCGTGCGGCGCGGAATTCTTCGCCGCCTTGTAGTTGTGCGCAAGCACGCAAAAGCCGAGCTCGGGGTCCTCGTAGAGGACCTGCCTCTCGCCGGTGCTTTCCGTAAGGTTTTCCCGGAGAAACTCGGGGTCGCGCAGCAGATCCTCGAGACGCATGCAGATCCGGCGGCGGCCGGAAGGGCCGGGCTCCGACCTGAGGATGGTCTGGCATTCGGCCGCGAACTGCTCGAGGGTGGTGGTCATGCCGGAATTATCCTCATCGGCGGTTGAGCGTCCAATCGAACTCGGCATAGTGCAGCTTCACCGCGCCGCGGCGCCGGTCGATCATCTCGACCGCCGCTTCGTCTTCCATGCGGGCGACGACGAACTCCAGGACGCCGTTCTCGCCGCCGAAGTCCCTGGTGAACCAGCGGAAAAGCCTGGGCAGGGAAAGGGCGGCCCCCCGGCTTTCCATGCGCACCGTGCCGCGAAGGTAGCCGGCGGTGGCTTCTTCGAGCTGCCGGTCGAGCTTGCCGCCCTCGAACACCCGCAGCGGGGGCGACGAGCGGCACGCCGAGTGCACCGCGAAATGCATGCGCTCGTCGAACAGGATCGGCATGTACTCGAGGCGGGGGTCGTCGCGCGCCATCGGCGCGCGGAGGTGGCCCGGCTTGGCCGCGTTGCCGCGCAGCAGGCCGTGCTCGATGTCGTCCAGGGAGTACGCGTGCGCCCCGATCCACAGGCGCGGCCGCTCGAAGAAGGCCTGCACCTGCCGTGCGCTCGACGCCAATTCCAGCTCCGCCGCGTCGCGCAGCACGCCGGCATTGAAGACATTGATCCAGAACGCCATCTGCGCGGGAATGTGCATGCGCCGGATGTCGATGCTTTCGAGCCCGGCGAGGCAGGCGGCCAGGCGTTCGCGCTCGCGCGAGGCGGCGAGCGCGGCATAGTCGCACGCCGCGCCGGGCGCGTCGAAATGCGCGGCTTTCGCCGCCGCGAGCGCCGCCTCTAGCCCCTCTGCCAGCGGCTGGTCCATGGCTCATTACAATACCCCCGGGAGGGTGGCGAATCTGCGGAATTTCGACGCATTCGATTACGTGATCGTCGGCGCGGGAAGCGCGGGCTGCCTGCTTGCGAACCGGCTGAGCAGGAGCCCTGACAACAAGGTGCTTTTGCTCGAGGCCGGGGGCCGCGACGACTGGTTCTGGATCGACATCCCGGTCGGCTACCTCTACACCATCGCCAATCCGCGCACCGACTGGTGCTACAGGACCGAGCCCGACGAGCATCTCGCGGGGCGCTCGATCCACTACGCCCGCGGGCGCGTGCTCGGCGGCTGCTCGTCGATCAACGCCATGATCTACATGCGCGGCCAGAAGGAGGACTGGGACCACTGGGCGCGGCTGGGCAACCGCGGCTGGTCGTGGGACGAAGTTCTTCCCGTCTTCAAGTCCCTCGAGGACTACGAGCACGGCGCGGTCGACGGCTACGGCGCCGGCGGCGAGGTGCGCGTCGAGGACCCGCGCGTGCGCTGGGACATCATCGATGCGTGGCGCGAGGCCGCCGCGGAGTGCGGCATCCCGCCGGTCAAGGTCTTCAACCGCGGCGACAACTTCGGCTGCGCCTACTTCCAGATGAACCAGAAGCGCGGCCGGCGCTGGAGCGCCACCAACGCGTTCCTGCGCCCGGTCATGCACCGCGCCAACCTGACCGTGATGACCCAGGCTTCGGTTGTCAGGATAAGAATGAAGAACCGTACGGCCGAGGGCGTCGAGTTCACCCACCGCAACGAGAAGCTCTTCGTCGAGGCGAAGAAGGAAACGATCCTCGCCGCCGGCGCCATCGGCTCGCCGCAGCTGCTGCAGCTGTCAGGGATAGGAAACGACAAATTGCTGGGCCCAATGGGTATTCCCCTGGTTCACTCCCTCCCCGGTGTCGGCGAGAACCTGCAGGACCACCTGCAGATCCGCATGCAGTACAAGGTGCAGAACGTGAAGACGCTGAACGGCATGGCCAACAGCCTGCTGGGCAAGGCGGCGATGGCGCTCGAGTATCTTGCGTTCCGCACCGGCCCGCTCACGATGCCGCCGTCGCAGGCCGGCGCGTTCGCGAAGAGCGACCCGTCGCGGCCGACCCCGAACATCGAGTGGCACGTGCAGCCGCTGTCGCTCGACAAGTTCGGCGACCCGCTGCACAGCTTCCCGGCGATCACGCCGAGCGTGTGCAACCTGCGGCCCGCCTCGCGCGGCTGGGTGCGCATCAAGTCGCCCGACCCTGCGACCTACCCGGAAATAAGGCTGAACTATCTGAGCGCAGAAGAAGACCGGCGGGTGGCGGTGGATGCCATGCGCTTCACGCGGCGCATCATGGCGGCGAAGGCCTTGGCCAGGTATCAGCCGGAGGAATACCGGCCAGGATCGGCGATTCAATCCGAAACACAACTTGAAAAAGCGGCGGGGGAGCTCGGCACGACGATTTTTCACCCGGTCGGGACCTGCAAGATGGGGAACGACCCGATGGCGGTGGTCGACGAGCGCCTGCGCGTGCGCGGCGTGGAGCGCCTGCGCGTCATCGACGCTTCGATATTCCCCCGCATCACCTCCGGGAATACCAACGCGCCGACCTACGTGATTGCGGAACTCGGCGCGCGCCACGTGCTGCGGCGGGATTGAAACTTTAGCATCCGTCCCCACTCTAAAGGGCCGATAAGGAGAACAAACTACCTATGAAGCGCATCTTCCTCTTCCTCGCCACCAACATCGCCGTCCTGGTGGTGCTGTCGGTGATCATCAACATCTTCGGCCTCGACCAGTGGATGGGCGACGAGGCGGGCATCAACTACAGCCAGCTGATGGTGTTCTCGGCGGTGATCGGCTTCGGCGGCGCGATCATCTCGCTGCTCATCTCCAAGCCGATGGCCAGGATGAGCACCGGCGCGCGCGTCATCGACGGCTCGGAAGGCAGCACGGAATTCTGGCTGGTTGACACGGTGAAAAAGCTCGCCGTGAAGGCCGACATCGGCATGCCCGAGGTCGCGATCTTCGAAGGCGCGCCGAACGCCTTCGCCACCGGCGCGTTCAAGAACTCCGCGCTGGTCGCGGTATCGAGCGGCCTGATTCAATCGATGAGCAAGGAAGAGGTCGAGGCGGTGCTCGGCCACGAGGTGGCGCACGTCGCCAACGGCGACATGGTCACGCTCACGCTGATCCAGGGCGTGGTGAACACCTTCGTCATCTTCCTGTCGCGCATCATCGGCTTCGTCGTCGACAAGATGATCTTCCGCACCGAGCGCGGCGTCGGGCCGGGGTTCTTCATCGCCTCGCTCGTCGGGCAGATCGTGCTCGGCATCCTCGCGTCGATGATCGTCGCCTGGTTCTCGCGCCATCGCGAGTTCCGCGCCGACCGCGGCTCGGCCGACCTCCTCGGCACGCCGCGGCCGATGGTGGCCGCGCTCGCCCGCCTGGGCGGCCTGCAAACCGCGGAGCTCCCGCAGTCGTTCAAGGCGTCGGGCATCGCGCCGGGAGTCTCGAAGCTGGCCGGGCTGTTCTCCAGCCATCCCCCGATCGAGGAGCGCATCGCTGCGCTCCAGGAGTCTACTTCGCGGTAAAGAAGTAGTAGTCCGCGGTGTAACCGACGCGGGCCTGCGCGCCGGGCTGGACGCAGCCGCCCGCGGGCGCAACGCCGCCGGCGGTCGCGACGCGCTGGATGCTGGTGACCCTGCTGAACGCGCCTTCCCCGCCGACCGACTTCGCGCTGAGCAGCAGCCAGGGAATCGCTCCGGCGACCGGCGCTTCGGCGCGCTCCTTCACCACGCCGGCGATCCTGCTGCCGTCGGCCGACTCCCAGTGCGGGCCGGCGTAGTGCCGGCCGATCTTCTTCCCGGCTGCGTCGAACAGCTCCGCCTCCGGCGCCACGAACACCCACTTGCTGTCGCGGCACTCGTAGACCTGCTCGCCCTTCGCCGGAACAACGAGAGCGAGCGATTCGTTCGCGGCCGGCTTGAGGTTATCGGGAACCTGGACGGTGCTCGCGCAACCGGCGGCCAGGACGATGAGTGAAAGGCCTGCGACTTTGCTAAACGGCATGTGAAACCTCCTCCAGTTTGATGAAAGATTCAGGCGGCGATGCGAAAGAGCGGAGCGCACGCCGCCGCAATGCGCTCGACGTGGCGATGGTCGGTGCCGCAGCAGCCGCCCATGACATTGAGTTGCGGCAGCAGGCGCCGCCTGAGCTCGGCGTACTGGCCGCCGAGCTCGCCGGGATCTCCGATGTCGAGCTCGGCCGATTCGTTCAGCTCGGCGTGGCTCTTGCGCGAGGCATTGGCACGCAGGCCCCGGATCCTCGCACTCCAGGACGCGTTTCCGTTCAAGACTGAATGGAAATGCTCCGGATGAGCGCAATTCACCATGTAGTAGCTGGGATATGAGCCGGTCCTGGCGTCCACCTCCTCGATCGCCTCGCCGAGCGGCTGGCCGGTGGGCAGCCTGCCGTCGGTCTCGACCGTGAACGAGATCGCCGCCGGCATGCCGCAGTCCAGCGCCGCCTCGGCGATGCCGATGGCCTCCGCCGAGTAGTTCATCGTGATCGCGGCCACCATGTCCGCCGCGGTGCCCGCGAAGGTCTCGATCTGGCCGCGGTGATAGTCGCGCGCCTCGGCGGCAGACATCACGCGCCCGGGCTGGTAGCCGTCGCCTCGCGGCCCGACGCAGCCGCTGATGACTACCGCGGTCTTCGTTCGCGCGGCCTCGTCGCGGATACGCTCCAGCAGCGCGATCGCCAGGCGGTTCACATACGCGAGCTCGGCCGCGCCATAGCCCAGCCGCTCGCCCCAGTCGGCGCTCGCGCGCCAGGTCGCGCTCTCCAGGACCATGCCGGTGCCGAAGCGCGCGGCGAGCCGGGCATAGGCGCGGAAGTAATCGCGCAGCGCCGCCTCGCCGCCCGTCCGCTTGAACAGGTCGAACGCGGCGAAGTGCGGCAGCTCGAGCCCGTCGTTGAAGATGAGCGAGGTCTCGATGCCGCCGTCGGTGAGAAACAGCCCGCCGTCAAGCTGCGGCAAGGCGTTGCGGTGTAGCGAATGCATGCACTTCTCCTTGGGATGAAAGCGGGCGGCGGGCGGCGGCCGCGGCGCGGGTGAGCTGCAGCACGTCGCGTTGCGCGTGGCTGCCGCCGATGCGGTGCGCGACCGGCGGAAGGGATCGCAACAGCGCTTCCGCGGCCCGGAAATCGCCGCGCGCGAAGGCGGAGAGCGCGCGGCACGCCGGGTAGCCGACCAGGCGCGTCATGTCGCGATTGGCGCCCGGGCGCGCGAGCCGGCGCTCCTGGGCCGCGAGCAGGCGCCGGGCGAGGTCCCAGCGCTCGGCGCCCGCGAACGCCATCATGGCGTGCAGGTCGTTGAAAGCGCAGTGCGCGTCCTCGGCGTGCGCCGCCCAGCGCGCCGCGAGCGCGGCGAAGCGCGCGCCGACATCGAAGCGCTCGAGGCGCAGGCGCCACAGGAGCGCCGAGGCGTCGATCAGCCCGGCGAGCGTTTCGTCCTGCAGCCTCCGGTCGTAGATCGTCAGCGCCGCGTGCTGCCGCTCGGCCGTAACCAGAAAGAGCGCGACGTGCCACCACATGTGGTGTACTGCGTCCCACTGCGCGGCGTGCTCCGCCGCCCAGCGCAGGCCCTCGGCCGGCTTGCCGAGCATCTCGTGGACGTGCAGCAAGGCGTGCTGCGCCCGCATGTCGCGCGGCTCGAGCTCGAGCGCGCGCAGCGCCGCATCCTCGGCGGCGGCATAGTCGCCGCATTCCTGCAGCCCGAAGGCATGCATCGAGACCACGGCGTGGTAGCCCGCCATGCCCGGCGACCAGCGCGCCAGCGCACGCCCGGTACGGTCGCGCAGCGCCTCGGCGTTGCCGAGGTAGTAGTCCATGACCTGTGCCGCCCACAGCGCAACCGGGTCGGCCGGCTCCTCCGCGAGGATCCCGTCGTAGAGGCGGCAGGCTCGCTCCAAGTCGCCGTCGATGGCCGCTGCGAGCGCGGCGGCATGCGCGCGCTCGCGCTCGTTCATCGGCAGGCCGCGCAGACGCGCGAACGCCCACCCCGCCGCCTCGTAGTCGCGCACGTCGCGGCTGCACGCGAGCAGCGCCGCCTCGAGGATGAGCGCGGCGGCGGATTGCGGCGCCGCCGCGACCGCCTCGCGCGCGAGCCCGAGCGCGTCGCCGCGCTGCAGCCAGAGGCTCTGCAGCGCCCTCTGGTAAGGATTCACGTGAGAATAGGCTTGAGCGCGGCGCCGATGCGCTCGCCCTGCTCCGCGGTGATCATGCCGCCGAGGATCTGGCCGAAGCGCTCGTTCTGCACGCCCGAGCCGATGTACTGCCAGCGGTAGGCCGCCAGGAACGCGGCTTCGATTTCATTGTTCTGATGTGCTCCTGTGCAGGCCACGAAATACGCGGCGTCGGCCTTCGCCTGCACCTGCAGCATGCCGTCGACCGCGCCGACCAGGGCGATCACGTCGTCGACCGCCGCGTCGCGCTGCACCGCGGTGAGCCTGCCGTTCTCGCGCATCCATTCCAGCTAGTCGAGGATCGCGTGCTGCGACTCCTCCTTCCAGTGGAACAGGAACACGTCCTTCCACAGCGGGCAGATCTCGGCGACGGGCTCGATGCTGGAGCGGTAGTGCTCCTGCGTGAAGAGCTCGATCAGGCAGGTGAGCGCGAGCACCGACCAGGTCGATTTGCCGAGCACCAGCTGCGCGACCGGGTTGGGTTGCGGCTCGAAGCGGTAGCCGGCGGGCATGCCGGCGGCGGCGAGGCGCTCGATCCTGCGGAACAGCTCCTGGTGCTTGAGCTCCTCGTCGGTGAAGCGCACCAGCGCCTCGAGCGCGACCTGGTCGCCGAGCCAGTGGCTGCGGCTCACTTCCAGCACCTTGGCGGCGATGAAGCGCTCGACCAGGCCGAACATGTTGGCGTAGGTGCGGCCCTGCACCTGGCTGAGGAACATTTTTTCCTCGCGGCTCAGAAAAGCAAGGTCCATCGCCTTCGAAAGGCCGTCGGGCAGGAAGGTCTTCGAGAAATCGAGGCTGCGGCCGCGGATCACGTCGGCGTCGATGTCCCAGCGGATGCGCTTGGACACCTCGATGCAGCGGGCATAGCGGCGCGTATCAAGGTGCTGCGGATTCACCTGCATGGCTTCCCTCCTTTGTGGTGTGGTGTCATAGCGACCGTGCTTGGGCGCAGCGCCTGCGCGATGGCGAGGCCGTCGCGATCGAGCCGGAACGAGCTGCCGGCGGCGAGGTAGCGGTCGCGCGCGTCGCCTTCCTGCGTAAGCCAGAGCGCGCCGTCCCGGACATGGATCAGCGAACCCCTGCCGTCCTCGATGCGCAGCACTCTGCCGCGCGCCAGGTATTCGTTCTTCATCTCAGTACGCTCCGAACCGCAGGGCGACCCGGCTGCGCTCGCGCGCGCGGTTGGCCTCGAACTCGAAGCCGACGTCGCGCAGCGTGCGCTCGTCGAGCTGCTCGATCATCCGGGCGCGGGCGCGCTCGAGGCGCGCCGCCGCGAAAGCGTCCCAGGCGAGCCTGAAGATCCTTTTCATGTGCTTCTCCCTTGCGTGGATTGCGATGGGAGGCAGCGTAGGCCCCGCGGGTATCGCGGCGATTTCGATCCGGAAACAGTTTGTTTCCGGCTTGTATACTCGCCGCATGGAGGCGACGCGCGTCCTCATCGTCGACGACGATCCGTCGGTGCGGCAGATGCTGGCGGAGTACCTTTCCGCGCACGGCTACGAGGTGCGCCAGGCCGCGAGCGGCGCCGCGATGCGCGCCGAGCTCGAGCGCGCCGTGCCCGCGGTGGTGCTCCTCGACATCGGCCTGCCGGGCGAGGACGGTCTGACGCTCGCCCGGTACCTGCGCGAGCGCTATGAGGTCGGCATCATCATGGTCACCGGCGCGGGCGACGTGGTCGATCGCGTCGCCGGGCTGGAGGTCGGCGCCGACGACTACATCGCCAAGCCCTTCGACCCGCGCGAGCTGCGCGCCCGGCTCAAGAGCGTATTGCGGCGCCTGGAAGCCAAAACCGAGAAAAAATCCTCTCCGGTAGTGAAAGTCTCTGTCGGCCGCTGCTTTCTCGATCTCAAATCGCGCACCCTGAGCGACGCCAAGGGGCGCGAGATCCCGATCACCGCGATGGAGTTCGAGCTGCTCAGGGCCCTGATCGAGCACCCGAACCAGGTGCTGTCGCGCGACCAGCTCCTCACGCTGACGCGCAACCGGGAATGGGAGCCGTTCGACCGCTCGATCGACATCCGGATTACCCGGCTGCGGCGCAAGGTCGAGGAAGATCCGGCTCATCCCCGGGCGATCCGCACGGTCCGGGGTGCCGGCTACATGTTCATCCCGAATTCGTAACCGGGGGGTTTCAATCGTTTCTGTCCTGTAACAGCGCTGGCGCCGGGTGCGTGACGAATTACACTCCCGGCACATGAACGACACCCTCAGCCGCGCCGCGCTCGCGGTGTCGGACTCCCAGAGCAGCGGGGTATTCGACCGCCTCGCCCGGGAGCTCGCCGACATCCTGGGCGTCGCCATCGGCTTCATCGCGGTGTTCGCCGACGACGCGCACGCGCAGATGCGCATGCTCGCCTTCTCGCTGGACGGGCAGATCCGCAAGCCGTTCACCTACCGCCTGGAAGGAACGCCCTGCGCAAGCGTCGTCGGCCGCCAGTTCCGCTGCATGCCGGCCGCTGCCCGGCGCGAGTTCCCGCACGACGACCTGTTCGCAAGACTGGGCATCGAGAGCTACGCCGCCTATCCCCTGAACGACGCCGCCGGGGCGCCGCTCGGGCTGATCGGCGCCATGGACCGCTCGCCGCTGCGCGACGTCGCGCAGTGCGAGGCGATCCTCAAGATCTTCGCGATGCGCGCCGCCGCCGAGCTCGGGCACAGCGCGGGCGAGGCGCGCTACCGGGCGATCTTCAACGCCGCAGCGGACTCGATGGTGCTGCGCGACGCCGACTTCCGGGTCGTCGACGTCAATCCCGCGTACGAGAAGATAAGCGGCCGGCGCCGCGAGGAGGCGCTCGGGCGCAACGACCTCACGATGAGCCCGCCCGAGCTCACCGAGCACGTGCGCGGCCTGCACGCGCGCGCCCTCGCCGGCGAGCCGGTGATGTTCGAGGCGCTCGCGCGGCGCAAGAACGGCGAGCGCTTCGACATCGAGACGCGCGGCGTGCCGATCCTGCACGAGGGGCGGCCGCACGTGCTCTACATCGGCCGCGACATCACCGCGCGCAAG
>Ga0180104_1000152_pt1 | contig 14973 bp, 13 predicted proteins | sample EasRiv730_16_1Da_FD_121791 | JGI IMG/M metagenome (GOLD analysis project Ga0180104, IMG submission 121791) | Soil microbial communities from meander-bound floodplain in the East River, Colorado, USA - East River metaG ERMLT730_16_1Da | ecosystem: Environmental > Terrestrial > Soil > Floodplain ... | reverse complement strand
GCGTTAGGGCTACCTATTTGGAGGCGTAGAGATATCGAATGTCGAGGGCCGACCGGATCAAGGAAGCACTTGGCTGGCTCAAGGTCGTCTTCGTAGCCTTGGTGGCAGTAGACGTTTCTCTCATTGCTTGGCTAGCTCAAAATTTCAAGACCGCTGAGACCGTTCTCGTCGTTCTCGCGTTCATTGCTGTCGTCTGCACTACCGCTGCTATCATTGGCGTTAATCACGCTGCGTTTAAGCGCATCGCGGAACTGGAGAACCTCCAATGCTCTGGATCGTAGTCGCAGCTGTTGTTGTCTTCATTGCTGGCATGTTGTTTGTTGCCTATGAAGCCAGCAACGCGGGGCTTAAGTAGCCCTTACAGCACGCCGCACCCGGACGCCACGCTTCCCCCGATTTAGCTGACACCTCGGCCTAACGGCTGGGGGTGCGTGGTTGTCGCCCCTTAGCTCCGTCCGCGACGGACGCTTCACAGTTGAGGAACAAGCACCGCGACGCCGGAGAAGCGGCCGTGGCGCAGGTCGTCGAGCGCCGCGTTTGCCTGCGTTAGCGGATAGGTCGTTACTTCGGTTTTCAAGGGAACACTTCGCGCGGTCTCCATGAAGCGTGCGCCGTCTTCGCGCGTCAGGTTGGCGACCGACTCGATGCGCCGCTCGCCCCAGAGCGCCGCGTAGGGAAAGGACGGGATGTCGCTCATGTGGATCCCGCCGCAGATGACGCGGCCGCCCTTTCGCGTTGCCTTCAAGGCTTGGGGCACCAGCGCTCCCACCGGCGCGAAGATGATCGCCGCGTCGAGCGGCTCGGGCGGCGCTTCAGTGGAATCCCCTGCCCAGTGCGCGCCGCATTCGATGGCAAAGGACTGGCCGGCAGAATCTCCGGGACGAGTGAAGGCGAAAACCTGCCGCCCGTCGGCACGCGCGATCTGCGCAAGGATGTGCGCCGCGGCGCCGAAGCCGTAGATGCCGAGGTTCTTCGCGTCTTCGCACTTGAGATAGGAACGGAAACCGATCAACCCGGCGCAAAGGAGCGGCGCCGCCTCGGCGTCGCCGTAGCGCTCGGGGATCGGCAGGCAGAAGCGCTCGTCGGCCACGATGTATTCGGCGTAGCCGCCGTCGAGGTGGCACCCGGTGAAGAGCGCCCGCTCGCACAGGTTCTCCTGCCCGCGCTTGCAGTATTCACATTCGCCGCAAGTCCAGCCGAGCCAGGGCACACCGACTCGCGCGCCGGTCGAAACCACGGTCCCCACCACTTCGTGGCCCGGAGTGATCGGATAACGGCAGGCGGGGAGTTCGCCGTCGACGAGGTGCAGGTCGGTGCGGCACACACCGCAGGCCGCCACCTTGATGAGCACTTGGCCCGGGCCGGGCCGCGGAATCTCGGTCTCGGCAAGCTGCAGCGGCGCGCGCGCCGCGAGTGCCCGGACGGCCTTCATCGAGAAACGTGGTCTGTCCCTGATTTCGGCCGGTCGTCGTCGGCGAGGATGTCGTGCGCCGGGCGCTCGAGGTCGTCGAACTGGCCGCCGTGCAGGGCGCGCCAGAACACCCAGCCGATCACGAATACGAGGGCGACCGAGAGGGGAACGAGGAGGTAGAGGCTTTCCATCCGGGTTCGGGGCCGAGCGGCCGCAACGCGTTCAGCAGCACCGTGAGCGAGCTCGCGCCCATGGCGAGCGCCGCCTCCCAGGGGCCGATCCAGCCGACCGCGGCGAGCGGAAGCGCGATCGCGTTGTACACGATCGCCCAGGCGATATTCTGGCGCACCAGCCGCATGGCGCGCCGGGCGAGGTGCAGCGTTTGGGGAATGCCTTCCAGGGAATCGCTCATCAGCACCACGTCCGCCTTGAGCTGCGCCGCGTCGGCGCCGCTTCCCATGGCGAAGGACACGTCGGCGCGCGCGAGCACCGGCGCGTCGTTCAGCCCGTCGCCGACCATGGCCACCACGCGTCCCTCGCGCTGCAGGCGCTCGATGTAGCGGTACTTGTCCTCCGGGCTCATCGCGCCCTCCCAGCTCGCGATCCCGAGCTCGCGCGCGAGCGCCGCGACGACTTCCGGCCGATCGCCGCTCGCAAGGTGCACCTTCGCTTCGAGACCGGCAACGAATCCGTGCGCGGTCGGGCGAAGGCTGTCGGCGAGCTCGAAGGCCGCGAGCCAGCCCGCCTCGTCGGCAAGAAAGACGCGGGCGTCGTGCAATGCAGGCTGCGGCAAGCCGCACAGCTCGCTGCAAAAATCCGCGGTGCCGATGCGAACGCGCCGTCCTTGCACGCGGCCCTCGATCCCTTGTCCCGGGAAGTTGCGCGGCGACTCGATGTCCACAGTGACTGCGCCCGTGAAGGCGCGCGCGACCGGATGACGGCTCGAAGCCTCGAGCGAACGCGCGAGATCGAGGCAGGCGGGCTTGTCCAGCGTCCCGAGGGGAACGACCTTGGCGACGGAAATCCGGCCGGTCGTGAGCGTGCCGGTCTTGTCGAGCACCACGTCGGTCACACGGTCGAGCGCTTCGAGCGCGCGCGCCCGGGTGAGAAGGACGCCGCGGGCAAGTAGCGTGCCGCTTGCCCGCGTGAGAACGATCGGCGCGGCAAGCGCGAGCGCGCAGGGACAGGCCACGACCAGCACGGCGACTGCGATCCAGGGATTCGAAAAGTACAGTCCCGCCAGCGCCGCCGTGAGCACGATGACCCACGTGAGATGGCGCGCGACGCGCTCGGCGGTTTCCACGAGGCGCGGCTTCGACGCCGCGCCGCGCTCGGCGAGGCGCGCGATGGCGGCGGCGCGCGTGTCCGCGCCCGCGCGGGTCACGCGCATCACGAGCGGCTGCTCGAGGTTTACCGCGCCGCCGACCAGCTCGTCGCCCGCGCGCTTCGGTACCGGCCGCGATTCGCCGGTGAGAAGCGACTCGTCCGCGCTCGAGGCGCCCTCGAGCACGACGCCGTCGGCCGGGATGCGCTCTCCGGGGGCCACGGCAATGGTGTGGCCTTCCGCAATCTGCTTTTCAGAGGTGAACCTCAACAACGGATCCAGGGCGCGCGCGGCGCGCCGGCGCGCCGCCGCCTCGAGGTAGCGCGCGCCGAGGAGCAGGAAGGCGAGCATGCTGATCGAATCGAAGTACACCTCGCCGCTGCCCGCCACGGTGGCCCAGGCGCTCGCCGCGAAGCCGAAGCCGAGGCCGAGCGCGATCGGCGTGTCGAGGCCGATGCGCCGCTGCCTGAGCTCGTGCAGCGCGCCGGAAAAGAACGGCGCGCACGAAAACACGAGAACCGGGAGCGTGATGAGCAGGCTCGCCCAGCGCATGACCTGCGCCGCTTCCGGCCCGACGTCGTCGACGTAGGCCGGGAATGCATACATCATCACCTGCATCGCGCCGAATCCGGCGACGAAGAGCCGCCACAGCGCCGTACGGCGGTCGCGCCGCTCGAGCTCGTCCTGCGTGCGCGGATCGTACGGGCAGGCGTCGTAGCCCACGGCGCGGATCGACTCGACGATCGCGGCGAGCGAAGTGTTCTGCACGTCCCACGAGACCTGCGCGCGCTGCGTCGCGTAGTTGACGCTGGCGTGCGCTACGCCTGGATGGCGGCGCAGGACTTGCTCGATCAGCCACAGGCAGGCCGCGCAGCGCACGTGCTCCAGGATCAGCGCGGCTTCGTTTCCTTCAATGGAACATGACTTTGTTGTTTCTGCAGGTCGCTCCGCGGGAGCGGTGCGAGTCTCGTAGTACCGCTCGAATCCGGCGCCCGCGATGGTGCGGGCTACGGCCTCGCAGCCCGCGCAGCAGAACTCGCGCTCGGCGCCGAGCACGCGAGCGCGGTGCGCGCCGGCCGCGGGCACCGGCAAGTCGCAATGGAAGCAGGCGATCACCGCATGCATCGTATTGAGGCCGGTGCGGCCGGGTTTGACCTGCATCAATTAGACTGGAGTGTGCCCGCGCACTACTTGGCTCCACTGCTCGCGCCGCGCAGCGTCGCGCTGGTCGGCGCCACGGAGCGCGAGGGGGCGCTGGGCAGCATCGTCTACCGCAACCTTGCCGCCGGCGGCCTGCGCGGCGCGCTCTACGCCGTCAATCCCAAGCATCGCGCGATCTTCGGGCAGCCCGCCTACGGGCGGCTTTCGGAGCTACCCGAGCCGCCCGACCTCGCAGTCGTCGTGACTCCTGCGCGGACCGTGCCGGACATCATCGCCGACGCGGGCGCCGCGGGGGTGAAGGCGGCGGTGATCCTGAGCAGCGGCTTCGCCGAGAGCGGCGAAGCCGGCCGGGCGTTGCAGGACGAGCTGGCGGCCGCGGCGAAGCGCGCGGGCGTGCGGCTGCTGGGCCCCAACTGCCTCGGGGTGATGCGCACCGATTGCGGGCTGAACGCGACCTTCGCGCGCACGCCGGCGCTCGCCGGCCACCTGGCGCTGGTCTCGCAATCGGGCGCCATCTGCGGCGCGATCCTCGACTGGGCGCACGGGGCGCAGATCGGCTTCACCAGCGTGGTGTCGCTCGGCGGCGCGATGGACGTCGATTTCGGCGAGATCCTCGACTTTCTCGTCGCCGACGCGGGCACCGAAGCGATCCTCCTGTACGTCGAAGGCATCCGCGACGCGCGGCGCTTCATCTCCGCGCTGCGCGCCGCCGCGCGCGTGAAGCCGGTCGTCGCGCTCAAGGTCGGGCGCTACGCGAGCGGATCGCGCGCCGCGTCGAGCCACACGGGAGCGCTGGTGGGCAGCGATGCGGTATTCGAGGCCGCGCTGCGCCGCGCGGGCACGGTGCGCGTCAAGACGTACACGCAGCTCTTCGCCGCCGCGCGCGTTCTTGCGACCGAGCGCTTCCCCGAGGGCGAGCGGCTCGCCATCCTGACCAACGGCGGCGGCCCGGGCGTGGTCGCCGCCGACAGCGCCGCCGAGAACGGGGTGCCGCTCGCGCAACTTTCCGAGGAGACAGTTTCCTTATTGAACCGCGAGCTTCCTCCGCAGTGGTCGCACGCCAACCCGATCGACATCATCGGCGACGCGCCGCCCGAGCGCTTCGCCGCCGCGACCCGCGTGGCGCTCGCCGACCCGGGGGTCGACGCGCTGCTCGCCATGTATTCGCCGGTCGCGGTGACCGCGCCCGAGGATGCCGCGCGCGCGGTGGCCCGCGCCGCTTCAGGCAGCCGAAAGCCGGTGCTTGCCGCCTGGCTGGGCGACATCAACCCGAGCGCGAGCCGCGCCTGGCTCGAGTCGCACGGCATTGCGAACTTCTATACGCCGGAAAACGCCGTCGAGGCGTTCTCGTTCCTTTGCGCCTACCGCCGCAACCAGGAGCAGCTCATGCAGGTGCCCGCGGCCGGGGCGGAGGGTGAAACGCGCGCCGACGAGCCTCGCCCCGACCTTGCCGCTGCGAGCGCGATCCGCGACCGCGCCCGCGCCGAGGGCCGCAGCCTGCTCACCCAGGACGAAGCGAAGGCGCTGCTTGCGGCATTCCACCTGCCTGTCCCGCGGTCGATTGTCGCTTCCGGGAAAGAGAAAGCCGTTGCCGCCGCAAAGGACATCGGCTTCCCGGTCGTGCTCAAGATCCATTCACCGGACATCTCGCACAAATCCGATGTCGGCGGCGTGCGCCTGGATCTCCAGAACGCCGACATGGTGGCGTCCGCGTTCGACGACATGATGCGGCACGTGCGCGCCCTGCGCCCCGAGGCGCGCGTCGAAGGCGCCATGGTGCAGCCGATGCTGCGCTTCGCGCATGCCCGCGAAGTGCTGGTGGGCGTCGCCACCGACCTGGTGTTCGGGCCGGTCATTTCCTTCGGCACCGGCGGCGTCGCGGTCGAAACGGTGCGCGATGCCGCAATCGCGCTGCCGCCGCTCAACGGCGCGCTCGCGCGCGAGCTCATGGCACGTACCACCGTGTCCCGCCTGCTCGCCGGCTACCGCAACGTGCCCGCGGCCGATCTCGAAGCCCTTTCGGCGGTCCTGGTCGGCGTATCGCGCATGGTCTGCACGCTGCCCTGGCTGAAGGAGATGGACCTGAACCCGGTGCTGGCGCATCCCGGCGGCGCGGTCATCGCCGATGCGCGCGTGGTCGTCGATATCGAACAGAAAGAGCTGCCGCCGCGATATGGTCACATGGCGATTCATCCGTATCCGGTGGAGCTCGAGGGCGAGATCCGCCTGCGCGACGGCCGCTCGGTGCGCGTGCGCCCGATCCGCCCGGAGGACGCAGGGCGCGAGCTGCGCTTTTTCGACGGCCTGTCGGACCAGTCGCGCTACCAGCGCTTCATGCAGTACGTGAAGGAGCTTTCGCCGCGCATGCTCGCCCGCTTCACCCAGCTCGACTACGACCGCGAGCTGGCGCTCGTCGCGCTGTGGCAGGGCGAGTTCATCGCGGTGGGCCGGTACGCGCCGAATGCCGATGGCGCGACGGCGGAGTTCGCGCTCACGGTTGCCGACGACTGGCAGGGCAAGGGCCTGGGTCACGCGCTGCTCGAGAAGCTGTGCGACGCGGCGCGCGGCGCCGGGTACAGCGCGCTCTACGGCCACATCCTGGACGCGAACCGGGAAATGCTCGGCCTTGCCAGCCACCTCGGATTCGTGCAGGACTCGCGCGGCGGCACCGAGGTCACCGTCGTGCGCAAGCTCTGAGGCTCTAGGGGAACTCTGAAGAAGCGGCAAATGGTCGTTCCCGCGAAAGCGGGAACCCATGTACTTGAAAGAGAAAATTGGGCCCCCGCCTTCGCGGGGGCGACTTCTTCAGACCTTCACTAGGCCGACTAGGCGGGCGCGGGCAGCGCCTTTCTCATCTTCTCCAGCGCCTTGGCCTCGATCTGGCGGATGCGCTCGGCCGAGACCTTGAACTCGGCGGCGAGGTCGTGGAGCGTGAGCGCGTTTTTCTCCCGCAGCCAGCGCGTCTCGATGATGCGGCGGCTGCGCGGATCGAGGGTCTTCAGCGCCTCGTCCAGCCCGGCGGTGCGCCCGGCCTCGGACTCCTTGGCCTCGAGCTGCGCGAGCGGCTCGGCGTCGCGGTCTGCGGCGAGGTAGTGCACCGGGGCGTAGGCCTCCTCGTCGTCGTGGTCGGCCTCGAAGGCGACGTCCTGCCCGGAGAGGCGCGTTTCCATTTCGACCACTTCCTCGGGCTTGACCCGCAGCTCGCCGGCGATCCTCTTCACGTCCTTGCTCGTCATGGGCGCGAGCCCGGTCTTCATCGAGCGCAGGTTGAAGAAGAGCTTGCGCTGCGCCTTCGTGGTGGCGAGCTTGACGAGCCGCCAGTTGCGCAGGACGTATTCGTGGATCTCGGCCTTGATCCAGTGGATGGCGAAGGACACGAGGCGCACGTTGCGCTCGGGGTCGAAGCGCTTCACCGCTTTCATCAGGCCGATGGAGCCTTCCTGGATGAGATCGGCGTGCGGCAGGCCGTAACCGAGGTAGCCGCGCGCTACGGCGACCACGAGCCGCAGGTGCGACAGCACGAGCTGGCGGGCCGCGTCGAGATCGTTCTGGTCGCGGTAGCGCAGCGCGAACTCACGCTCCTCTGCCGCCGTCAGAATGGGAAACCGGTTGACGGTCTGGATGTAAGCCTCGAGGCTCCCGGTAGTCATCGGCACGGGAAACGGGCCGGGTAGGGGCATCGTCGCTTGCATAAATTTCAATCCTCCTTGCGTGCTTTTGATCTTAGCACTCTGTGTTTTAGAGTGCTAATCCCCCCAGAAGTTCTGGGGTAAAAACGTAAGTGTGCGCTAACATCGAGGAGCCAACCTCAGGTTTTGACTGGAGATCCCTACCTCGGTTCGATGGCGCGCAAATGCCGGCTCACCGAAAGCTGCGCGCCGAGCCAGCCGAGAAAGCCGGCGAAGAGCACGACCGCCGCGGCCTCGGCCGCGGGGAGGAAAGCGAAGCGAAACGCCGAGCCGTAGGACTCGGCCAGCACGCTTACTTCGCGGTTGAGGAGAGCAAGCGCCGCGGCGACGAGCGCCAGCGCCACCGCGCCGCCGACGAACCCCTGCAGCAGCCCGAGGTAATAGAACGGCCGGCGGATAAACGCATCGGTCGCGCCGATCAGCTTCGAGACCTCGATCTCGTCGCGCTGCGTGAGGATCTGCAGGCGGATGGTGTTGAAGGTAACGGCGACGAGCGCCCCGCCGAGGAGCGCGGCCAGCAGCGCGAGGCCCAGCTGCACGACCGCTGCGGCTGCGGCGAGCCGCCGCGCCCACACCGCGTCCGCCTGGACGTGCGCGACGCCCGGCAGCCGGGCGAGCTCGTCCGCGAGGTCTTCCTTCGAGGTCACGACAAAGGCATCGGGCAGCGGATTGCGGCCGAGCGCGCCGATCACTTCCGACAAGCCCTGCACGGCGCTCATCTCCTTGAGCGCCTCCTCGCGCGGCACGAAGCGCACGGCCGCGATGCGCGGGTCGGCGCGCAGCCGCTTGCCGAGCGCCTCGGCGTCCGCGCGGCGCACTTGCGGCTCGAGAAAGAGCGAGAGGCGCGGCTCGAGCGCGAGCCGCGCGCCGGCGGGGCGCAGGCTCTCGAGCAGCGCATAGCCGCCCGCGGGCAGGGCGAGCGCGATCCCGATCACCAGGGCATTGAGAACGCTCAACCGCTTTACTGCGGAAGAGAAGGCTTGCACGTGCTGGCGCAGCCACGCCCTCATTTGGCACCCGCGGAGAGATGACCCCCTTCGAGGCGCAAGACCCGCTTCCCATATCGCGCGACGAGCGCCAGGTCATGGGTCGCGATGAGCACGGTCACGCCGACCTGGTTGAAGTCCACGAAGATGTCGAGGATGCGCGCGGCCGATTCGGCGTCGAGGTTCGCGGTCGGCTCGTCGGCGACGAGCAGCGCGGGACGGTTGACCACCGCGCGCGCGATGGCGAGGCGCTGCTGCTCGCCGCCCGAGAGCTGGATGGGGTTCGCTCTTTCCCTTCCCAGTAAGCCGACTTTATCGAGCGCGGCTCTTGCGCGGCGCGCCGCTTCCTTCGGCGCGTGCGCGGAGAACGCGAGCGGCAGCATCACGTTGTCGTAGACGCTGCGGTCGTAGAGCAGCTTCTGGTCCTGGAACACGAGGCCGATATTGCGCCGCAGGTACGGGATCGCCGCGCGCTTGAGCGCGCCCACGTTCTGCCCGTTGACCAGCACCGAGCCCGCGCTCGGCCGCTCGATCGCCGGGATGAGCTTGAGCAGGGTCGATTTGCCCGCGCCGGAGCGGCAGGTGAGGAAAGCGAGCTCGCCCGCCTCGAGCGAGAAGCTCACGTCCTTCAGGGCCTCCTGGCCGCCGGGATAGCGCTTGGCGACGGCCGAGAAGCTAACCAACCAGCGCCTCGGCGAATTCGCGCGCGGCGAAGGGCCGCAGGTCGTCGATGCCTTCGCCCACGCCCACGAAAAGCAGCGGCACGGGCTTTTCCTTGGCGATGGCGCACACCACGCCCCCTTTGGCGGTGCCGTCGAGCTTGGTGAGGATGAGGCCCGTCAGCCCGAGCGCGGCGTCGAACGCCTTCACCTGGGCGAGCGAATTCTGGCCGGTGTTCGCGTCGAGCACCAGCAGCACTTCGTGCGGCGCGCCTTCGAGCGCCTTCGCCGCCACGCGCTTCACCTTCTTGATCTCCTCCATGAGGTGGAGCTGCGTCGGCAGCCGGCCCGCGGTATCCGCGATCACGACATCGATGTTGCGCGCGCGCGCGGCGGCGAGCGCATCGAACACCACCGCGCCGGGGTCGCCCGAGTCCTGCGCGATGACCGGCACGGCGTTGCGCGCGCCCCAGGCGACGAGCTGCTCGCGCGCGGCGGCGCGGAAAGTATCGCCCGCGGCGAGCAGCACGCTCTTGCCCTGCAGCTGCAGCCACCTGGCGAGCTTGCCGATCGAAGTCGTCTTGCCGGAGCCGTTCACGCCCGCGATCATGATGACGAAGGGCTTTGCTTTTTCGACCTCGAGCCTTCTCTCAAGAGGAGAAAGCAATTCGGTGACCGCATCCTTCAGCGCGCCCTTCAGGGCCTCGCCATCTTCGGCTTTACGTTTTCGAAGCTGCAAAACCAGATCTCGCGAGGCGGCCACGCCGCAGTCCGCCTGCACGAGCGCGGTTTCGAGCTCCTGGTACAGCGCTTCATCGATCTTGCGCCGGAGGAGCAGCTCGCTGACGGGCGTGTTGAGGACATCCCGCGTGCGCGCGAGTCCTGCCTTGAGGCGCGCGGCCCAGGAAGTGGCTACCATGGATCGGTGCATTCTAACAAAGGCAAAATTCGAATCATCGCAGGGGAATACCGCGGCAGGCGCATTCCGGTTCCCGATCGCCCCGGCCTGCGGCCGACGCCCGATCGCGTGCGCGAGACGCTGTTCAACTGGCTCGGGCAGTCGCTCGCCGGCCTGTCGTGCCTCGATCTTTTCGCCGGCAGCGGCGCGCTCGGCTTCGAGGCCGCTTCGCGCGGCGCCGCGCGCGTGGTCATGGTGGAGCAGGATCGCGCGGCCTTTGAAGTCCTGAAGAAAACCCGGGACACGATCGGGGCGCAGCAAGTGCAGCTCGTGCTGGACGATGCCTTCAATTACCTGAAAAAGACCGAGGAAAGCTTCGACGTGGTTTTCATCGATCCGCCGTTCGGGCAGAATGCGCTGCCGGCGGTATTCCGGTATCTCAGAGCGCAGCGCGGGACGCGGGTTTACGTGGAATCGAGCGAGCCGGTGGCGGCGGGGGACGCGTGGCGCGAGCTCAAGCGCGCCCGCGCCGGCCAGGTGAGCACCCAGCTCCTGGAATGGAGAGGCGATGATCAAGGCGATCTACCCGGGAACGTTTGACCCGCTCACGCGCGGCCACGAGGACCTCGCGCGCCGCGCCGCGACGCTCTTCGAGACGGTCGTCGTCGCGGTCGCGGAAGCCAAGGCGAAGCGCCCGTTCTTCACCCTGGAGGAGCGCATCGCCATGGTGCGCGAGGTGCTCGGCGACGTGAAGAACGTCGAGATCGTCGGCTTCTCCGGCCTTCTCACCGAGTTCGTGCGCAAGCAGGGCTCGCGCGTCGTGCTGCGCGGCCTGCGCGCGGTGTCGGACTTCGAGTACGAGTTCCAGCTCGCCGGCATGAACCGCAACCTGTACCCGGGGATGGAGACCGTGTTCCTCACGCCTTCCGAGCAGCACATGTTCACCTCGGCGACGCTGGTGCGCGAGATCGCCATCCTGGGCGGCGATGTCTCGGAATTCGTCCACCCCACGGTCGCCAGGCGGCTGAAAGAAAAATCTACCTCTGGCAGCTAGGGCAGTAGTAAGTCGAGCGCTGCCCCTGTAGCAGCTTGCGGATCAGCGCGCCGCAGCGGCGGCATTTCTTCCCGGCGCGGTCGTACACCCAATAGCGCTGCTGGAAATATCCCGCCGCGCCGTCGGCGCCGACGAAGTCGCGCAGCGTCGAGCCGCCGGCGCGGATCGCGGCGCGCAGCGTGTCCTTGATCGACTTGACGAGCCTTTCACAGTCGCGGGCGCTCAAGCGCTGTGCTGCCTTCCTGGGATTGATGCGTGCGCGGAACAGGCTTTCGTTCGCGTAGATGTTGCCGACGCCGACGATGCGGCGGCCATCCATCAGGAATTGCTTGATCGCCGTGCGGTGCGCGCGGGTGAGCGCATGCAGCCGCCTGGGATTGAGCGCGCGCGAGAGCGGTTCCACGCCGAGGTGCGCGAGCAGCGGGTGCGCGTGCGGGTCGCCGGCAATCCACAGCACGGCGCCGAAGCGCCGCGGGTCGCGCAGCCGCAGCACGCGGTCGCCGAGCACAAGGTCGAAATGGTCGTGCTTCTGCGCCGGGGTTCCCGGCGGCAGCACGCGCAGGCTTCCCGACATGCCGAGGTGCAGGATGAGATGCCCGTCGCCGCAGTCGACGAGCAGGTACTTGCCGCGGCGGCGGATCGCCTTCACCGTGCGGCCCGCGAGCGCGAGCACGTCGCGCGGTACCGGCCAGCGCAGGCGCGCCTCGCGCACCGCCACGCCGCTGATGACGCGGCCGGTGAGCTGCGTCGCGAGGCCGCGCCGCGTCACTTCGACTTCGGGGAGCTCCGGCATGCCAGGTGCGCTTGTGCGGGGCACCAAATATACCTAAGATGACTCGCATCCCGCATGCTCAATAGGATCCTTGTCGCGGTCGCGCTTTCATTCGCTTGCGGCATTGCCGCGGCGCAATCCGCGGAATCCGGCGAGCTCAGCGAACCCACGCTCTACGATCTCCTGCTGGGCGAGATCGCCCTGCAGCGCGGCGACCTGCCGCTCGCCGCCAAGACCTATCTCGGTCTCGCCCGGCGCACGCGCGACCCGCGCATCGCGCGCCGCGCGGCCGAGGTGGCGAACCAGGCGAAGGAGCCCGAGCTCGCGGTCGACGCGGCGCGGCTGTGGCACGAGATCGAGCCGGCTTCGGCGCACGCGCTGCAGGTCTACGCCGCGACGCTGGTGGCGGCGAAGCGCGTCGACGAAGCCGGTCCGGTCATCGAAAAGCTGTTCTCCGCGGAAGGCGTGAACCGCGAGAACGCGTTCATGCAGCTGAACCGCCTGCTCGCCGGCAATCCGGACAAGTCCGCCAACCTGCGCGTGATCCGCAACATGGCGGCCAAGTATCCGCAGATGCCGCAGGCGCACTTCGCCGTCGCCCAGGCGGCGGCGGTGGAGGACGAAGACGAGGCGGCGATCGCCGCCGCGAAGGAGGCGCAAAAGCTTCGGCCGGACTGGGAGCTCGCCACGCTGCTCGAAGCGCAGGTGCTGCAGAAGCGCTCGCCCGCCGCGGCGGCGAAGCGATTGGGCGAGTTCGTCGAGAGCTACCCCAACTCGCGCGACGCGCGCCTCAGCTACGCGCGCGTGCTGGTGCTGGAAAAGCGGTTCGCGGAAGCGCGCAAGCAGTTCGAGGCCGTCGCCGGCGCTTACCCCGGGAACCCGGAAGTGATCTACGCGGTGGGCCTGCTCGCCTACCAGCTCAAGGATTACCCCGCGGCCGAGGACTACATGAAGCGCGTCCTGGGCCTCGGCTACCGCGACCCGGAAGGCGTGCGCTACCTCCTCGGCCAGATGGCGGAGGAGCAGAAGCTCTGGCCGCGCGCGATCGAATGGTACGAAAGCATCAAGAGCGGCGACCACGTGATGGCGGCGCGCATGCGCACCGCAAATGTGATCGCCAAGCAGGGCAAGCTCGACGAGGCGCGCGCCTTCCTGAAGCGCGTTGCCGCCGAGTATCCCGAGGACCAGGTGCAGCTCACCGTGGCCGAGGCGCAGCTCCTGCGCGACGCGCAGCGCCACGCAGACGCCTTCACGCTGCTGAGCGACGCATTGGGCAAGCAGCCCGAGCAGCCCGACCTGCTCTACGACCTCGCGCTCACCGCGGAGAAGCTCGAGCGCTTCGACCTGCTCGAGAGCCACCTGCGCAAGCTGATCGAGGTGAAGCCGGACCACGCGCATGCGTACAACGCGCTCGGCTACTCGTTCGCCGACCGCAATATGCGCCTGCCCGAGGCCCGCAAGCTGATCGAGAAGGCGCTCGAGCTCGCGCCCGAGGACTACTTCATCATCGACAGCCTGGGCTGTGTGCTCTACCGCGAGGGCGATCTGAAAGGCGCGGCCCGCGAGCTGCGCCGCGCCTACAGCGGCCGCCCCGACGCCGAGATCGTCGCGCACCTCGGCGAAGTGCTGTGGATGCTCGGCGAGCGCGACGAAGCCCGCCGCATCTGGGACGAGTCGCTCAAGGCAGGGCCGGAGAACGAGACGCTGCAGAAGACGATCAAGCGGCTGCGCAGGTGATGCGGGGCGTAGCGCTGCTCTTCGCGGCGTTTCTTGCCGCGTGTGCCCACGTGGAAATCAAACCGCCTTCCGGTCCGCTCGAGTTCTCGCTTGCCGGCCGCATCGCGGCGCGCTACGGCACGGAGTCGTTTAGCGGAAACATCGCCTGGCGCCATGCCCGCGACGGCGACGAGCTCCTGATCAGCACGCCCACCGGCCAGGGCGTGGCGCAGATCGTGCGCCAGGGCGAGGCGGTGCTGCTGAAGACCGCCGAGCCGCGCGAATACCGGGACTCGGACTCCGAAGCGCTCACCGAGCGCGTGCTCGGCTTCCGCCTGCCGGTCGAAGGGCTTGCCGAGTGGGTCCAGGGCAGGCCGGCGCCGCAGCTCGAGAGCCGCGGCTGGAAAGTCGAGTACCAGGAGCGCGATGCGCAAGGCCGGCCCGCCCGCATGCGCCTCACCTACCAGGGCATCGAGCTGCGCCTCGCCATTTCGCAGTGGAATTGAGCTGGTATCCCGCGCCCGGAAAACTGAACCTCTTCCTGCATGTGCTTGGCCGGCGGCCCGACGGCTACCACGAGCTGCAGACGGTCTTTCGCCTCATCGACCGCTGCGATCGCGTAGGAATCGCGCTGCGCGACGACGGCCAGATCCGCTTTTCCGGGATCTTCGGCGAGGAGAACCTGTGCGTGCGCGCCGCGCGCCTCCTGCAACCCCCGAACAAGGGCTGTGACCTCGCGCTCGAGAAGAACCTGCCGATCGGCGGCGGGTTGGGCGGCGGGTCGTCCGACGCCGCCACCGTGCTCCTCGTGCTGAACAGAATCTGGAAAGTGGGCCTGGACCGGCGCTCGCTCCTCGCGCTGAGTGCAACGCTGGGCGCCGACGTGCCGTTCTTCATCCATGGCCGCAATGCGCTCGGCGAAGGCATCGGCGAGCGGTTGCAGGCGCTCGAGCTGCCGCCGGCCTGGTATCTCGTGCTCACGCCGCAAGTCTCGGTTTCCACGAGGGAAACCTTCGGTAACGCGTTGACACAGAACTCGAAACGACTCAAAATACCGCCCTTTTTGTCGGGACAGGGAGCGAACGATCTCGAGGCTGCGGTCGTCGCCCGATATCCCGACGTGGCAGCGAGCCTCGCGTGGCTCAGGAAACATCGCCCGCAGGCGCGCATGACGGGATCCGGAGCGTGTGTCTTCGCCGAGTTCGAAACCGAAGCGGAAGCGCGCGCGCTGCAAGAGGCCGCATTACAGTCCGACTTGCCCGGGGGGATGCAGGGGTTCGTAGCGCGGGGACTGGAAAAACAT
>Ga0180104_1000151_pt1 | contig 15018 bp, 17 predicted proteins | sample EasRiv730_16_1Da_FD_121791 | JGI IMG/M metagenome (GOLD analysis project Ga0180104, IMG submission 121791) | Soil microbial communities from meander-bound floodplain in the East River, Colorado, USA - East River metaG ERMLT730_16_1Da | ecosystem: Environmental > Terrestrial > Soil > Floodplain ... | reverse complement strand
TGCCCTCGCGGCAAGCTCCTTCTCGGTCGCCGCGCCGCCGGTCGACCCGCCCATCAAGGTCTGGCTGAGTAATGATGGCGAATACGTCCGGGGCGACTACTCCGAGGTCAAGTTCCGGACGGCGGAGGATGGCTATGTCCTCCTGCTGCACGCGGACGCCGACGGGCGGATCCGTTTGCTGTTCCCGCTCGACCCCTCCGACGACAACTTCGTGCGCGGCCAGAAGACCTTCGAGGTCGGGGGCCGCGAATCCCAAGGCAGCTTCTACATCGATTACGCGGACGGAAGCGGGATGGTCTATGCGGCCTGGTCCCGCGATCCCTTCAAGTTCGGTGACTTCGTCCGCGCGGACCATTGGGATTACCGGGTGTTCGAGCAGTACCGGATCCAGACCGATCCCGAAAGTGAACTGACGGACCTCGTGCTGCGGATGACCGACCGTGGATTCGACTTCGCGGTCGCGCGATACACCATCTACGCTCGCGCCGATTACTCCAGCGAGTCCTACGGGGGGTCCACTTACGTCGGCCTCTCGTTCGGGTGGGGCTATCCCTCGTACTGGTATGATCCCTACCCGTATTGCTGTGGCTTCTACTACCCGGCTCATCACCCCTGGTACGGCTATCCGTATTACCCGTTCTACGGGGGTGGTTACTACCCCTACTACCCGTATTATGGATATCGGCCGGGCTACCCAGGGTATCCGGGCTACGGGTATCCGGGCTACGGCTATCCCTACGGGAATTACCGGGGCCCCTACACCTTCAAGCCGGGTGGCACCGTATTCGGGCAGCCGACAACCTACCGGCCGCGGACCGAGTTCGTGAACAAGCCGTCCGTGTTCGAGCCGGCGCGACGGCCCTCGCCCACCACGTCCTATCGCCCGCGTGGCACGGTGGCTGCGCCTGCCGGCGCGGCGTCCACAACCCGCCCCTCGTCCGAGCGGCGTCCCGCTCCGTCCGCGCGCTCCACGGAACGCCAGCCGGTGGCGGGCGGTCACGTCGAGGCCGGCCGAAGGCCGGCGACTGCGAAGCCGGCGCCGATGCCGACGTACGTCCGTCCCGAGTCGCGATCCGGGACCACGACGGGCCGGTCCACTGAGCCGCGGCGTACCACCGAAGCCCGACCCGCGAATCCGTCGAGCCGTTCGACGTCGTCCCCGCGGTCCTCAACGGCCTCGCGCGGTGAGCCCTGCACCAGCCGCCGGGCAAGCAACTCGACTCGCGAGGCACCGATGCCGGAATACATCCGGCTCGAGCGCCCGTCGGACAACGCCCGGAGCGGTGGGAGCAAGGGCGGCAGTCGAGGCCTCCCGGAGTACGTGCGTCCGTCTCGCGGTGGCGGCACGTCGGGCGGGACCGAGCGACCGTCCGCGCGGTCGCCGGCACCGAGTCGCGGAACGGGCTATTCCGCCCCTGCCGGGAGAAGCCCGGGGTATTCCGCACCGTCAGGGAGGAGCCCAGGCTATTCCGCCCCGGCGGCTCGCGCTCCGAGCGCGGCTCCATCGTCCCGGGGCGGTGTCTCCGGTGGTGGCGGCGGGCGAGGAAGATGATCTGATGTGATGAGGCCCCCGGGGGAAATCCCCCGGGGGCCTCGAGCGTCGGGCGCACGCGTGGTTCAGCTCGCCTTTCGACGGGCGTAATCCAGTCCCCACTCCATCACTTCTACGCTGCGGAGTCCCGCCCGCATCGCGATTTCGACCGCGTCATCCTCATCCATCCCGTTGTCGAGCACCAGGTGCGCGATCAGCGGGCCGCCCACCCGGTTTCCACTGGCACAGTGGAGGAACACGGCCGCCTCGGACCGATTCCTAAGCACGGCGAGGATGCGCTCCATGGTTTCATCGCTGAGCGCCCCGGACGTGACGGGCACGTTGATGTAGCGCATCCCGATCCCGCCGACCGCGGCGACCTCATCGAAGTGGCGAGCCTCCATCGGATCGCGGATGTCCAGCACAACGGCAGCACCGGCGTCACGCAGCGCACGGAGATGGGTCTCGGCCGGCTGGCCGCCGGTGGCCAGCCCGGGGAGCGGCTCGCTGGCATTGGCGACACCCGTGAGGGCGGTGAGCAGGGACGGGTCTTGTGGAGTCATGTACCGGTTGGTGCCGTCAGGCCTGTTCGGGGCGGTAGGCGATGATACGCACCTTCTCGAGCGTGATCAATCCTCCGCCCATGAGGGCGTCGATCTCCGGGAGCACCGCCTGAATCTTCGCCTCGGTGTCCACGCACTCGATCACGATCGGGAGGTCCATCGAGAGACGCAGCACCTTGTCGGTGTGCAGGCGCGCCGTGGCCCCGAAGCCCATGATCGCCCGCGTGACGGTGGCGCCGGCCAGGCCGCGCCGGCGGAGCAGCGTGACAATCACCTCGTGCAGCGGCGCGCCCTCGTGCTTGTCGCGCTCGCCGAGGTGAATTCGCATCAGCGTCCCGTCGCCGGTCAGCCCGTGCACGACCCGCCTCCTACGCCGATCGCCGCAGGGTGAGAACTTCGCGGGCCGCGGCGAAGCCCGCGAGCGTCCCAACCACGGTCAGGAGGACGCTCAGACCCACGTACGCTGCCAGGCGCGTCCATTGACCCTCTTCCAGCATGACGGCGCTCTCATAGCCGAACGTCGAGAACGTCGTGAAGCCGCCGCAGAAACCGATCGTCAGGAATCCGCGAAGCTCGGGGCTCACGGCGGGCGTCTCGAGGGAGTATCGAATGATGAAGCCGAGGAGGAGCGATCCGACCACGTTGACCGCGAGGGTGCCGCTCGGAAACGAAGTGTCGAACAGGCGCTGAATCAGGCCGCCGAAGAGGTAACGGCTCACTCCTCCCAGCGCGCTGCCGATGGCGATCCAAACGACCATGTCCCTCCCTCAGCGCGGCGGGTCCGTCCTCAATGCTCTTACCTGCTCCCCTGCACCCTTTAGATTACCGCCATGCTCCGCCTGGCGATAGTCCAGCTCCGCCCGCACAAGGGTGCGTATCAGGACAATCTCGCCCAACTTGGCGAGGTGCTTCGGGATGTCGCGAGCTCCGTCGAGCCTCCCGAGCTGCTCGTCCTCCCCGAAACCGCCCTCTCCGGCTACTTCCTCGAGGGCGGGGTCCAGGAACAGGCCCGGAGTGCCGAGCAGCTCTACGCCGACCTGGAGGCGCTGCACCGTGCATCGGGCGCACCTCCCGTGGACATCGCGCTCGGGTTTTACGAAATCTGGCGAAATCGGCATTACAACGCCGCTCTCTACGCATCGCTGGGTGGCCCCGCACCGGGGATCCGGCACGTCCATCGGAAGGTGTTCCTGCCGACGTACGGCGTCTTCGACGAGGAGCGCTTCGTCGAGTCCGGCACGGAGGTCCGCGCATTCGACACCCGCTGGGGGCGGGCGGCGATGCTGGTCTGCGAAGATGCGTGGCATTCGATCATGCCGATGCTCGCAGCCCTGGACGGCGCGCAACTGCTGATCATTCCCAGCGCGACTCCCGCGCGCGGCATCCAGGGCGAGGATGCTCCTGCGAATCTGCAACGGTGGGAACATCTTGCCGCGGACGCGGCGGCGGAGCACGGCATCTACGTCGTGGTCACCCAACTGGTCGGGTTCGAGGGTGGCAAGGCGTTCGCCGGGGGGTCGGTCCTCGCGGGGCCGACGGGCCAGGTGCTGGCGCGGGGACCGCTCTTTCAGCCCGCGGTCGTCCCGGTCACGCTCGATTTCGATGAAATCACCCGCGCCCGGGCGGAGCTGCCGCTGCTCGCGGATCTCGAGATCCGGCTGCCGCGGCTTCTGGACGGGCTTGGGCGGGTTGATGGAGCGGCCGGGAAGGAATCCACCTGGGAGGCGCGTCCCGCGATCGCCGCCCGGGCCGACAGGCCGGTGCTCCGAGCGCGGTTGCCGATCGCGCCGCCTGCCGACGATCCGCTGGGCATCAATCCCGACCTGACCCGGCGCTGGCTCGTGGAGTTTCTTCGCGATGAGGTTCGCCGCCGCCGCGGATTCGACCGTGTGCTGCTCGGCGTGTCCGGCGGCGTCGACAGCGCGGTCGTCGCCTACCTGGCGGCCGAGGCCTTCGAGCCGGAAAACGTCACCGCCATCCGCATGCCCTACCGCACATCGAGCCCGGAGAGCCTCGCCCACGCCCAGCTCGTGATCGACGCCCTGGGCGTACCGAGCCGCACCGTGGATATCAGCGCCGGCGTGGACGGGGTCGTGAGCGCCATCGGGGACGGGAGCACGCCCGCACGGAAGGGCAACATCATGGCGCGGGCCCGGATGATCGTACTGTTTGACCTGTCCGCCGAGCTCAACGCCCTGCCGCTCGGCACCGGAAACAAGACGGAGCGGCTGTTCGGGTACTTCACCTGGCACGCGGATGACTCACCGCCCGTCAATGCGATCGGCGACCTGTTCAAGACCCAGGTCTGGGCGCTCGCGCGCCACCTGGGCGTGCCCGACGTGATCGTGGAGAAGCCGGCAACGGCGGACCTCATCCAGGGCCAGACGGATGAGGGCGATTTCGGCATCTCCTACGCGCGGGCCGACCACATCCTGCACTACCTCCTGTCCGGCTTCCGACCCGACCAGATCCTCACGCTGGGATACACGGAGGCGGAGGTGACGCTGGTGAGGACCAGGCTCGAGAAGACCCATTGGAAACGCAGGCTCCCCACGGTGGCGATGCTGAGTCAGACCGCCATCGGCGAATACTACCTCCGGCCCGTGGATTACTGAGGACGGCGATGGCCCCGGAATCTCGCCCCATGGCGTACTCCCGCTCCGAGCTCTCCTCGCTCGTGATGCCGCACATGCAGAACATCCTCGGCGATCTCTTCGGAGGCAACTTGATGGCGATGGTGGATCAGGCCGCCGCCATCGCCGCCATCCGGCATGCGGGAGGCCCGGCGGTGACGGCGGCCATTGACCGGGTGGATTTTCGGGAACGGATCCCGATCGGGGCACTCGTCACCTGTGCCGCTACCGTGGACTTCGTGGGGAACAGCTCGATGGACATCAAGGTCGAGGTGTACGCCGAAAAGTTGAGCACTGGCGAGCGGAAGCACACCCATAGTGCGCACATCGTATTTGTGGCCATCGACGAGTCGGGCAAGCCCAAGCGGGTGCCGCGGCTGGTCCCCGGTACGCCAGAGGAGCAGGAGCGTTATGAGCTTGCCCGCCAGCATCGCGAGAAGTTCCGGCGCCCGTGAAGGCCACCCGGGTCACGGTCGTCCTGGGCGGCGGCGGCGCCAAGGCGGCGGCCCAAATCGGCGCCCTCCGCGCGCTGGCTGACTGCGGACTCGTCCCTGCCCGGTATGTCGGAACCTCGATGGGAGGCGTGGTGGCGGCCGCGGCGGCTGCCGGCCTCCCGCCCGGCGAGATGTCGGCACGATTTTCCTCGGTTCGCCGGCCGGACGTGGCCCGCGCACGGGCCCTGCTGCCGGCCGTGGGGATCTGGCTTCCCTCGATGCTCCGGCCCGAGCCGCTCGCGGCAACACTGGCACGCCTCATCCCGGCCAGGCGCTTCTCGGAACTTCAGGTGCCGTTGACGCTCACCGCTGTCGACCTGGACAACCGCGAACTCGTACTGTTCGGGGCGGGTGGCCGCGATGTTCCCCTCCTGGACGCGCTCGCTGCGAGCACCGCGCTCCCGGTGTACTATCCGCCGCACGTGATCGACGGGCGGCGGTACGCCGATGGCGGGCTGCGCGCCGTCCTCCCGCTCGACGTCGCGGCAGGGTTCGCGGCGGACCTCGTGATCGCGATTGATGTCGGCCCGGGGCTCGACGATCCTGAGCCCGCGGAGCCGCCGGGCGGGCCGGCACTGGTGCTCGCGCACGACCAGAGCGAGGCCATCCTGATGGGGCAGCAGGCGCGGGATGCCGTGCAGCGGTGGGCGCTGACACCGGGGCTCCCACCCCTGCTTCATGTGCGTCCGCCGCTACCGCGGCACGTCACGTTCGCCGTGGAGCGTTTCGCGGAGTTCGAATCGTCCGGCTGGTCGTCCGCGCGCGACGCGCTCAGCCGGGCCGGGTACCAGGCCGTCGGCCATGCCTGACAACCCACGGATCTTCACGGTCGACGAAGCGAACCGGACGCTGCCGCTGGTCCGGCGGATCGTGCATGACCTGATGACCGAGCACCAGGCATGGCGCGAGAGCCTCGCCCGGTTCGAGCTTGTGTCGGCGGGGGTCGGCTTGGCCCGGGGATCCGGAGCCGAGGCGGACGCGCTGCAGCGCGAGGTGGCGGCTCACGCCGGGGCGATCGAGCGGTATCTCGACGAGCTCGGGGCGGTGGGCTGTCTGTTCAAGGGCTTCGAGGCGGGACTGGTTGATTTCTACTCGCTGCGGGCTGACCGACTCGTGTTCCTCTGCTGGCGCGAGGGCGAGGACCGCATCACCCACTGGCACGAGCTGGACAGCGGGTTTACCGGCCGCCAACCTGTGGATTCCCACCTTCTCTCAGGGACGACGCCATGATCCGGATCTGGCTGTTCTTGCACTACCTCGGGCAGGTCATGTGGCTCGGCGCCGGCATGGCGGCGATGGTGTACGGCATCGTGGGAAAGAAAGAAACGGGGGCGTCTCGCACCGCCACGCTGCGCGGCCAGCTCGCGGTGCACAAGATCCTCATCGGCCCCGGAGCCTTCTTCATCGCGTTCTCGGGCGTGTTCCTCTCGCTTCGGCTGTACGGCGGGGCCACATCCACCGGCGGCCCAAGTGTGTGGCTGATGGTGATGCAGGCGACGGGGATTCTCGGCGCGCTGATCGTCCTCTTCTTCGCGCTCCCCTCCATGTCCCGGCTGGCGCGGCTGGGTCCCGGCGCCGATGACGTCCTGTTCGAGCAGCTTCGCCGCCGCCAGGCAGCGATCGCCACGCTGTCCGGCACGCTCGGACTTCTTGGCCTCGCGTCGGCCGCGTTTCTCCGGTACTGATGCGGCGCCGAGACCTTCTCCGCGCGGCCGCACTCTTTCCCGCCGCGGCCTGGCTTCCAGGAGTGGAGTGGGCGGTCGCGCCCCCTGCCGACGCGCTGGCACTCCCCGGAGACGACGAGCCCTACTGGAATGAGGTCCGGCGCCAGTTCCTTATCGCCGACGGGATCTTCTTCAACACCGGCACCTGGGGTGCCTGTCCGAGGCCCGTGCTCGACGCGCTGATTCGGAACCTCACCGCGTTCGAGACCGTGTTCCACCAGCAGGCGCTCGATCTTCCCGCACTTCGGAACGAGCTGTCGGCCCTGGTCGGGGCGCCTCCCCACACGCTGGTCTTCACCCGCAACACGACGGAGGGGATGAACGTAGTGGCGCACGGGCTCGATCTCGTGGCCGGCGATGAAATCCTGACGACGACGCACGAGCACGTCGGCGGGCGCTGCTGCTGGGAGGCCGTCGCCCGGCGGCACCGCCTCGGCCTGGTGACGTTCACGCCGCCGGTACCTGCGGAGAGCGAGGATGCGCTCCTGAACGCGTGGCAGTCCGCCGTGACACCGCGGACCCGGGTGCTCAGCATTTCCCACGTTTTCTTCACGACGGGGGCGATTCAGCCGGTGGCGCGCCTGTGTGCCTGGGCCCGCGAGCGCGGCCTGATCACGGTCGTGGACGGCGCGCACCCACCAGGGATGCTGGTCACGGACCTGCAGGCGATCGACTGCGATTTCTTCGCGTCGAGCCCGCACAAATGGCTGCTGGCGCCGAAGGGCTCCGGCTTCCTCCATATCAGCGAGCGGTGGCTCGACCGCCTATGGCCGCTCGTGGCCTCAGGTGGCTGGGACGACCTCGCCATCAAGGCCGACAGGTTCGATCACGTCGGCACCCGGAACGACAGCCTGCTGGTGGGATTCCAGGCCGCGCTCGCCTTTCATCGGGCCATCGGATCGGAGCGCGTCGAACGGCGTATCCGCGGCCTCGCCACACGCCTCGACGCCGGCCTCCGGGCGCTCCCCGGAGTCGGGCTCCGCTCGCCGGGTTCGCCTGCTCTCCGGAGCGCACTGGTTTCCTTCGAGGTCGAGGGGATGCCGTCGAAGGAGGTCATTCGCCGGCTCTGGGAGAAAGGTCCTGTCCGTGTCCGGCACGTCGCCGAGAACGGGCTCGATTACGTGCGGCTTTCGACGCACATCTACAACACGCCGGGGGAAGTGGATCGGGTCGTGGAGATGGTAGGAGAGATTGCCAAATCCTAAGCTGTGGTCCTCAGGCCTTGCGTCCTGCTTCCGGTCTTGCAGGCGCCCTGCACCGGACACACCTCACATCGAGCCACTCTCGCCGTGCACACCAGGGCGCCGAGCTCCATGATCGCCTGATTGAACGACCATGCCGACGGCCCGCGGCGGGGAAGCAGGGCCTGCGCGGTGCGAAGCAGGGCGCGCTGGCCGGCCGCACCGCGCGCGCGCGGATGAAAGGCCCGGCGGAGCACCCGGGCCACATTGGTGTCGATCGCCGGCGCCGCGTGCTCGTACGCGAAGCTGGCCACTGCGCCGGCCGTGTCAGGGCCGACCCCCGGCAGCCGCCGAAGGTCTTCCGGCTGGTCGGGGATTCGCCCGTCGTGCCTGGACACGATCACTTGCGCCAACTGGTGCAGATGGGCGGCCCGCCGGTAATAGCCCAGCCCCTCCCAGCTTTCCCGCACAACTCCGGCCGTCGCCCCCGCCAGCGCGTGGACGGTGGGAAAGCGCGCGAGGAAGCGGGGCCAGTACTCCTCAACTCGCGACACCTGCGTCTGCTGCAGCATGAACTCGGAGACCAGGATGGCCCACGGATCGCGCGTGCGGCGCCACGGCAGATCGCGGCCATGCCGGCGGAACCAGCGGAGGAGCCGCCGGCGGAAAGTCGCGTGGTTAGCAGGAAGGCGTGGGGTGGACTTCGCAGCCATGGCGGGGCAAGATAATACCGATGTTTGAGACCCTCCTCCGCCTGCCACATGCCATCGGCCGCGCCGTGCTCCGCTCGCTTGCCCATGTGGGCCGCTTCAGTCTGCTCACGGCCGAGCTGTTCCGGGCGCTCGGCGAATGGCGCATCTGGCTGCCACGCACTCTTGACGAAGCACGGAACATCGGCATCGGCAGCCTGTTCATTGTGCTGCTCATTTCGGGGTTTGCCGGCGCAGTGACGGCGCTGCAGACCGGCTACCAGTTTACCGGCAGCCTGCCGTTGTATGTCGTCGGCACGCTCATCGTAGAATCCATCGTCCTCGAGCTCGGGCCGGTGCTCACCGGATTGATTCTCGCTGGGCGGATCGGGGCCCGCTACGCGGCGGAGCTCGGCACCATGCGCGTCACCGAGCAGATCGACGCGCTCGAGAGTCTCGGCCGATCGCCGGCGTCGCATCTACTCATCCCGCGGGTCCTGGCCGGCCTCGTGATGGTGCCGGTCCTGACCGTCTTCGCGAACGCGATCGGCGTCCTCGCCGGATGGTGGTCCGCCAAGCAGGTGCTTCCCATCAGCAACACCGACTTCACTTACGGTGCCCAGTATTACTGGCGTCCGTTCGACGCCTGGTACTCGCTGATCAAGGCGTTCTTCTTCGCCGCCTCGATCACCCTGATCCCCTGCTACATGGGATTCAACACCAAGCAGGGCGCCGAGGGCGTCGGCAGGGCGGTGACGACGGCGGTGGTGGCGAGTTCCGTCATCATCCTGCTGCTCGACACGGTGCTGGCCCGGATCCTCCTCCACTCATGATCGAGCTTCGCGGAGTCCGGAAGCGCTTCGGCGACCAGGTCGTCCTCGACGGAGTGGATTTCACCGTCGGGGACGGGGAGACCGTCGCCCTGCTCGGCCCGTCCGGCACCGGGAAGAGCGTGTTGCTCAAGCACATCATCGGCCTCATCCGCCCCGATGCCGGTGCTGTGATCGTGGACGGGAGAGAAGTCGCGCGCCTCGGACGGAAGGAGCTGTCGGAGCTCCGGACGACGATCGGGTACGTATTCCAGAACGGCGCCCTGTTCGACTCGATGTCCGTCTTCGAAAACATCAGGCTGGGCATCACGGATGAAAAGCTCTTCAACGACCGTGCGTATTGTGCCGAACGCATCCCTGAGTGCCTGAAGCTCGTGAATCTGGAACCCGAAGCCGCGGAGAAATTGCCGGCGCAACTCTCGGGCGGGATGCGCAAGCGGGTCGGCATCGCCCGCGCGATCGCGGGGCAGCCCAAGTATCTGTTGTACGACGAGCCAACATCCGGTCTCGATCCCGTGAACGCCGACATCATCGACGATCTGGTCAAGCACCTTGCCGAGACGCTCGGCGTGACGAGCGTGATGGTGACGCATGATGTGCGCGGCGCCTTCCGCGTCTCCGATCGTGTCGCCCTGCTGAGCGACGGCCAGATCGTGCTGGAAGGTACGCCCAAAGAGTTCCTCGCCTCCGCCGATCCGCGGGTGAGGGCGTTTCTCGAGCGCGACTTCCACAATCACCCTTTCGCGGCCTGAGTCCCTCATGGATCTCCATTACAAGCGCGAAGTCACGGTCGGGGCGCTGGTGCTCACCGGTCTCGCCGTCTTCCTGGGCGGGACGATGTGGCTCGGTGGCCGCTCGTTCGGCCGGGGCGACCTGCTGGCGATCCGATTCGCCGATGTCGGCAACCTCAAGGTCAGCTCGCCCGTCAAGATTTCCGGCGTCCAGATCGGCCGGGTGGAGGAGATCCGCTTTGAGGGCGTCGGGAACGTCCTGGTCATGGCCGGTCTCCCGAAGGAAGTCGTCGTCCGGACCGATGCCGAGGCCGTCATTCAGGGAGTCGGCGCCCTCGGCGATGTCGAGATCGTCCTGAACCCGGGCAAGGAGGGGCAGCCCCTTCCAAAGGGCCAGGAACTGACGGGGCGGCTGAGTCCGGGGCTCTTTGAGGAGATCAGCGACCAGGCGTCGGCGGCACTCGGCGGTGCGCAGGCGATTCTGAATCAGCGGACAGCCGACGACCTGCACCGGACCCTTGTCGCGATGGAACGGGTGATGGCGCTCTACGCGAACCCCAGCCGGGGCCCCAGCGCCGAGCTGTCGGCCACGCTGACATCACTCCGCGGGTTGAGCGACCGCCTCGATTCGACCCTCTCGAATCCGGCGGTGGGCAGGACGTTCGACAATCTGGACACTGCTTCAGCCAACCTCGGTCGCATGGCGGCGCAGTTAACCGCGACGACGGCGCGGCTCGATACGCTGCTCGGCAATGTGAACCGGGGTCGCGGTACACTGGGCCAGCTCGCAACCGATCCCGGTCTGTACAACGATATGCGCTCGACAATGCAGTCCATGCGGGCGCTCATCGACTCCCTGCAGGCCAAGCCGGGGAAGCTCACGGTCCAGGTGAAAATGTTCTAGGTGGGGCAGATGGGCAGATGGGCGGATGCGCAGTATCTTGTCTCCCACCATGAGCCTGTCCGTCACCTTCCTCGGCACCGGCGCCGCCGTCCCGTCGCCCGAGCGCAACGTGAGTGCGCTCGCCCTCGCACGCGAGGGCGAGACGCTGCTGTTCGATTGCGGGGAAGGGACCCAGCGCCAGATGATGCGGTACGGTGCGAGCTTCACCTTCTGCGAGCTGTTCTTCACGCACTTCCATTCGGACCACCTGCTCGGACTGACCGGCCTGGTGCGCACGCTCGGGATGCAGGACCGCCAGGAGCCGCTTCGCCTCTACGGGCCGAAGGGCGCCGAGCGCGTGCTGGGTCAGGCGCTGGCGGTGGGCATCGAGCGGACGAAGTTTCCGGTGGAGATCACCGAGCTGAAGCCCGGCGATCGTCTCCACCGGGACGCGTACGACCTGGTCCTGTTCGACACCGATCACCGGGCCGATTCCGTCGGCTACGCGCTGGTCGAGCACCTCCGGCTGGGGAGGTTCAATCCCGACCGGGCGCGCGAGCTGGGCATTCCCGAGGGTCCGCTGTGGGGAAAGCTCCATCGTGGCGAACCGGTCACGCTGCCGGACGGGCGGCGGGTGACGGCCGGGGAACTGGTCGGGCCGACGCGGCCTGGGCGGACCATCGTGCTCTCGGGGGACACCAGGCCGTGCGATGCCCTGCTGCACGCGGCTCGCGGCGCGGACCTCCTCGTGCACGAAGCGACGTTCGCCGCGGAGGAATCCGATCGGGCTCGGGAGACGGGGCACTCGACGGCGGCAGAGGCGGCGGAAATTGCGCGCGAAGCAGGGGTCCGCCAGCTGGTGCTGACGCATATCTCCGCACGGTACAGTCGGGAGGCACCGGAGCTTCTCGCCGAGGCGCAGGCGGTGTTTCCCAATACTGTGATTGCGCGGGACGGGCTGACCGTCGAGGTGCCGTTCCGGGAGGCTGAGGAGGGGTGAAGGGCGACGGCACGACGGCACGACGGGACGATGGCACGGAGGTCGAACCCTTGAACTTGCTCGCCTGGCGCAAAGCGTTGTCCTGCAAACATTTCGGGCGGACGTGCCGTGGTTCCGTCGCCCTGTCCGTCCGTTGACGCATCCAGCCCGTCCGCTTAGCTTACCCCCGCCTGAAGTCGGGGCTGTAGCTCAGCTGGGAGAGCGCTGCAATCGCACTGCAGAGGTCAGGGGTTCGATCCCCCTCAGCTCCACTTATCCTTGCCCCGTGGTGTAACTGGCAACACGCCTGACTCTGGATCAGGAGAGTCCTGGTTCGATCCCAGGCGGGGCAATGCCCGGAGGGAAGCCTCCGGGCCTTTTTCTTGGGGATCGTGCTGCGCATCGATCCCAGGCGGGGCAATGCCCACCGTGAACAACGGTGGGCGTTTTTTTGGGGGATCGGCGAGCCGTCCTCAGGGATGCTCAGGTGGCGGGACCGTGTCGAGGTACAGGCGGTCCACATAGCCCAGCGTGCGCCCATCGACCACGACGCGATACCAACCGCCTCCGAGCGAGTCGACCAGCACCGCTTCACCAGGATTGAGGACCCGGATGGCAGGGGTACCGCGCCTCCGAGATTCTCGAACGTTGACCCAGGTCGTGGCATAGCGCTGCGACCATCGCCCGCCGAGAGGCGGGACCACCGCCAGGGGTGGCTCGACTGGGCGAGAGCTGTCGCCGATCGAGGGCGGCGCTTCGTGCACCGGCTGAGCTGGGATGGACGGTGCCGTGTCGAGGGCCGTCCTCGTCGGTGACCCGGTGATTGCTCTCGGGCCGGCCTGGCGCCGGTCTACCACCACCATCACAGCCACCAGAGCGCCGGCGACGATCAGCACCGGCCAAAGCCTGTGGAGACGCGGCTTCGAGACGGGGTGCCGGATAAGTTGCGTCGAGAAGCCGTGACCGCAGCGAGGGCATCGGGTGGCGACGCTCAGCGCTTTGTGGCCGCAGTTCGGGCACTCGATGTAGGCCATGGCGGTTTGAATATCGATTCAAGTGCTGGCCCCCGGCAAGGAATCCGCTCCGCCAGTCGCGGGACGGAGCCCCGGCGAAGTCCAGCATAGGAGCTACCAAACTCCGGCAATCGGTGGCACGAACTCGCGTATGGGGTTGCAAGTTATGGGAAATCAGTGAGTGAGGCCGGCCCCTCCGGATCAGGAGAATCCTGGCTTGATCCCAGGCGGGGCAGTGTCCACCGTCGACAACGGTGAGCACATGTTGTCGGACGCGCCTAGATCCGCGTCTTCCGCTGGGCGATCACCCTCAGCAACCCTCGGATGCCTGCATGCAGGAGCAGATAGGCTCCGATCGCGATGACGATCGGCAGGGCCAGCGTGAAGCCGCCCTCCGCACTCGGACTCGGCACAATCCCGCGGAACGGCCCGTACAGCGGGTCGGTTACCGCCCGGATGAATCGCACGAATCCGGCGCCGGACCGCGCGGCGATCAGGCCGAGCACCAGTCGGGTCGCCAGCAGCGCGTAGATGACGTAGAACACATAATCGATGATCTGGGACGTCCGAGCGGCGCCCCGGGCCCGGCTGACTTCACGCTCCACGGCGAACGTTTCGTGGACCGCCCTGCCGCGAAACTCTTCCGCAACCTGCTCTATTCGAGCTGCCTCGCCTTCTGTCGGGTGCGCGGCCCGCCCGGCGATCTCGGCGTTCACCTCGCCCTCGACCCGCGATTTCACAAACCCGTGCTGAGCTTCGCGGCGAGCCTGGTCAGCCGCCACCTTGTCGTCTTCCATAGGATCTCCCTGAAATGAGCCTTCCGCTCGGACGCGTCCTGGTTCTCCGCTCCCAACCCTGATCACAAGACTGGCCGGCAACAGCCTGGGTCTCGCCACCACGATTCCGGCGCCTGAGACCCGATATCAGGTCATCGAGCGGACGGGTCGGGAGATGTGGAGTCGAGTGCCTCCAGGCGCTCGAGGTCGGCGACCGAAACCAGCGCCGCGACCGGCTTCCCATGTCGCTCGAGCACGATCCGCTCCCCGAAAGCGTACACCTCATTCACGAGATCGGCAAAGCTCCCTCTCGCGACACTGACGGGAAGATGGCTTCGGTCCATGACGGCTCCTGAGACAGGTGGCATAAAATAGTACAAAACGTACGATTTGTACATTATTAAGGAACATTCGACCATCTCGGCCGACCCCCGACCCCCCGACCCGCCGACCCGCCGACGCGGGGACTCGCGACTCTTCACGGCCCCCCCGCATCCCCTCCTGCGAACCCATTCCCCTCAGGGAGCACGCGCCAGATGACACGCCATTGGTTTGCGGCGGCCTTCGCCGCCCTCGCCGTCGTTCCAGGACCTGCCAGGGCCCAGGAACCCACCCGTCCGCCGGAGCCTCCGCACGCCTTCGAATTCGCCATGAGTGGCCGCCCGCGCATCGGCGTATCGGTGGACATGCGGGCGGACGCGGAGAAGGACAAGATCGGAGCCCGTATCGTCGGGGTGACGCCCGGTGGCCCGGCTGAAAAGGCCGGACTCCGCGAGGGTGACATTATCTCACGGTTCAACGGGACCGCGCTGGGAGGGGCGGCCGGGGCCGGCGATGCCTCGGTTCCGGGCCAGCGGCTCGTCGAGCTGGCCGGCAAGCTCGAGCCTGGGGACACCGTGAAGCTCGAGTATCGCCGGGAGTCGACCACCCGGTCGGTGACCCTCGTTGCCGAGGACCTCGGATTCCGCGTCTGGACTCGCGGCCCCGACGA
>Ga0180104_1000149_pt1 | contig 15172 bp, 13 predicted proteins | sample EasRiv730_16_1Da_FD_121791 | JGI IMG/M metagenome (GOLD analysis project Ga0180104, IMG submission 121791) | Soil microbial communities from meander-bound floodplain in the East River, Colorado, USA - East River metaG ERMLT730_16_1Da | ecosystem: Environmental > Terrestrial > Soil > Floodplain ... | reverse complement strand
TCGCCGTCGGGACCGGACTCGCCTGATGCAAGAGTGGGCGCCCACTCCCGGCGCCCGCAGAATCCTGCTGCCGCCGAACGGGGGCTCTGCGTTGAGCGTGGCGCGGATGTGGCAGCGGACGATTCCCGGGCGCAACGCCCTGAAGATGGGACCACGCTGTCCCTGCGGGGGCGGCACTGTCTCCCTGCGGAGACGACCGGTCAGCGCGGCAGCGGATCGATGATCGTCCTGTAACGTCAAGTCGTACCGTGAGTTCCACCGCGTCCGCCCGGGCCTGCCGGGCCCCGGAACCTCCAGCGTGTGCAGGCGGTTCTAGTGCTGGCACCCGAGTTGCGAAATAAAGTCGTCAGCACCGCACTCGAATCGGTTTGTAACGGGGGTCACCCTATGAGCGAGCTCAAGATCCGCGAAATGGAACAGGGCGAGGAATTCGCGGCCTGGTTCTCGGATCTGCTCGATGACCAGGACGAGACCAACGGCACAACCGCCCACGTCGAGGAACGCTACCTCGTCCTCACCAGCGACATCGGCGACTGGATCGGCGGGCTCCGCTACACGCTGCGGGGCGGAGTCGCCCACTTGCTGGAACTGGCCGTCACGCCGACCGAGCGGCATCAGGGATATGGGCACCGGCTGCTCCACGCATTCGAGGAGCATGCCACCGCCGGAGGGGCGCACCTGGCCGAGTTCTGGACCGAGGATCGCAAGTCTGAGGCGCTCCTGGCCGCCCTCGGCTGGAGCCGCACGTTGGTGCGGGCCAATTACATCGGTAGCCGCACCTGGTACCTCCTGGAGAAGCCCCTGGACGGGGGTTGACCGGGCTCCTGCCGGAAGGCGGGGAAGCGGTTAGGTTATGAGGCCGGGGTGGCGATGCCACTCCGGCCTTGGTTTTTGTCCCCGCAGGAGGCACGGCATGGGAGTGACTGACACTGCGCGGCAGCTTTGGTCGAAGTTCGAGGTCCTGCGCGATCTCGAGGCGAGCGTGCACGAACTCATGGCCCAGCACGAGGCCAAGCGACCGCTCTGGTTTCCGAGCGAGCTGCTCGGTCCCGCCCCTGGCGAGTCCGCCGAGGAGCACCGGCGCGCGATGCGGAAGCGCGCCGAGGGCATTCCGGACCACGCCCGGGCGGCAGTCGCCCTCAACCTGCTGACCGAAGAGGGCCTTCCTCACTTTCATCGGGTGTTTGCCAGCCACGTCGGCGAGGACAGTCACTGGCGGGCGTGGCTCAACCTCTGGACGGCCGAGGAAGACCGCCACGGCCAGGTGCTGCACGACTACGCCCGGGATACCGACCTGCTCGACCAGCGGCGCCTGGAGGCGATCCAGTTCGAGTACATCCGGGCCGGCTTCCATCCCACGTGGGACCAGGACCCCTACCGGGTCTTCGCCTACACGAGCGTGCAGGAGCGGGCGACGCAGCGCTCACACGCGGAAACGGCGCGGGTCGTCGGTGAGTACGAGCCGACGCTCGGTGAGGTGCTGGAAAAGGTCGCGCAGGAGGAAGCCCGGCACTTCACCTTCTACCGCACGATCTTCGATCAGGTGCTGCAGCGGGATCCCGATGCGGCGCTGGAATCGGCTTCTCACATCCTGCCCGGGATCGACATGCCGGGGGTCACGATCCCGGGGTTCCGGGATTTCGCGGAGGTCGTCCGCCGGGCCGGCATCTATGGGCCGTGGGACTATCTCAAGATCGTACAGGAGCAGATCCGCTACTGGAAGATCGACAAGCTGAGCGGGCTGAACGAGATGGGGCGCCGTGCGCAGGATAGAATCATGCAGATCCCCGACCGGTTGCGGCGCATCGCCGAGCTGATCGAGACCCGGAGCCGCGCCCGCACCTTCTCCTTCGAAGTCGTGTTCAATCGTGAATTTGCGATGGAATAGCCGGGTCGGCGCCGCCATCCTGGCCGCGACCCTCGTGTCGGGCGCCTGCGGCGGGGACGACAAGCCGGCCCCCGGCACGCCTCCGCCTGCCCCGCGCGGCAGTGCAGCGCAGGCGGACGCCGATCGACTCGGCCTGGAAGTCTTCGACCTGCTCGATCGCGCCGCCAGCTACGCGGCGAGCCACGAGCGCCGGTACCCGCCGACCCTGCGCGAGGCCGGCGTGGACAGCCTCACCCCCGCCTTCGCCCGGGTGCTCGAAATCGAGGGGCCACCTCTTGCCACCGTCATGTACAGGCGTCCGATCGGGCGGGTGCTGACCAGCTGCCGCGCCCCGATCGACATCCTGGAGGAATCGGCCCTGAACGAGGGTCAGTTCACCGTCACGTGCACCGACTCGACCGGCCAGGGCCACCCCTATACGGTGCGCCGGCCCGCCGGCCGCTGATCCCACCCGAATGAACCTGCTACTCGCCCTGGCCCGCGTGGTGGTCATCGCCGCCCTGGCAGCCTCCTCGGCGATCGCCCTGACCCACTGGGCCATCCGCGAGCGGAAGATGGACCCCTTCGGAGCCTGGCCGCGCTTTGTCCGTCGCTGGGGGGATCCTCTCCTCGGCCCGATCGAACGCCGCCTGCTCCGAAGTGGACGCAATCCGCAGGACGCCCCACTGTGGCTGTGCGGCGTCGCGGTCGTCGGCGGCCTCCTCCTGCTGAGCGCGCTCTCGTGGCTCGGCCGGTTCGTGTCCGAAATGCGGTTCGCTTTCTCCGGCGGCGCGGCCACCACGCTGGCCTTCGCCGTGAACGTCGCCTACACCGTGCTGATGGCGGCGCTCATCGTGCGGGTCATCACCTCCTGGTTCGGACTCTCCGAGCACGACCGGCGACTGCGCCCCGTCCTGCGGCTGACCGCCTGGCTGGTCGAGCCAATCCGGCGCCGGGTACCGCCGTTCGCCATGTTCGATATCAGCCCCTTGGTTGCCTGGCTCGTCCTGATGCTGGGTCGTGCGGTGCTGCTCGCCATCATTCTGTGAAGCCGCTGGAAGCCATCGAGGGCGGGGTGCGGTTGCATGTGCGGGTGCAGCCCCGCGCCACCCGGAGCGAACTCGCCGGCCTGCACGCCGGACGGGTGCGCATCCGCCTTGCGGCGCCCCCGGTGGATGGCGAGGCCAACGAGGAGCTCGAGCGGTTCCTCGCGCGCATGCTCTCGGTGCCGAGACGCGCGGTGAGCTTGACGTCGGGCCGTTCCAGCCGCCAGAAGACTCTCGTGATCCTCGGCGTCACGGCGGCGGATGCCCGCAGGGCGCTCGGGCTCGAGTAACCGGGTGGCCGCCGGGGAGGGGCCGCGCCGCTTCACCCGCCCGCGGGCCGCCCGACGAACAGCCGGAAATACCAGGTCCGGTTGATCCCTTCGAAAGAATCGAACGCATCGGACAGCGCAAACCCGTAGCGGACGTCCAGTCCGATGAACTTGTCGCCGGACATCCGGGCCACCTGCAGGCCGGCGGGGATCGTCCATTCGGTGCCGTTCGCGTCCTCGCAGAGCCCCTCATCGCCCGCACAACCGATTTTGAATGCCGCAGCGATCCCGCCGTAGAAGCGGATTCGCATCGCGCCTCCGCCCGCCGGCACCGCCGCGCCGAAAGTGATCGGGACGTCGATGTAGTCGAGGCGAATATCGCCCCCGCCTTTCTGGACCCAGAGCGTCTCGAGGGTCACCGCGGTGCGCCCGCGGTTCACGCCCATCATCAGGCCTGCCGTCCCTCCCCATCGGCTCTCGGAATCGTTGATATTGGTGCTCAGGTCGCTTAGCGTGGCGCCGCCGACAATGGCGCCGAATTTCTGGCCGAAGCCCTGCGCCGCGGCGGTGCACGGTACCAGCAGGACGGCAGCGGTAATCACAGTGAGCGGACGGAACCGCATCGCGATGCTCCTTGGGGTGGCCTGTGGACGGGCGCGGCAGAGGAAGTTGCCCGAACTTCCACAGGCCCGTCGAGCCAGTCAAGCAGACGGCACCTTCGGGACCCCGGGCGCGTCGCCACCCATACCGGGCTTGCCATCCGGGGGACCTCCATTACACTCCTTCATACAATTGAGTCCGTGGTGATTTGCGCCGCTTGCGGCCACGTTAAATAATCCGCTAAAACGCCTGCCCGAGAGCCGTTTTAGCTCCGGGTTTTGTCGTTTGGAGCCCCCGTGAACGCACTTCCTGGTCCCTCCCCCACCGCCCGTGCCCGACGGCTCGCCGCGCTCGAGCGGCTGCTGGCGGAACGGATCCTCGTGCTCGATGGCGCCATGGGTACGATGATTCAGGCCCGCAGCCTGGGCGAGGCCGACTTCAGGGGTGAACGCTTCCGGGATCACCCGCACGACCTCAAGGGTTGCAACGATCTGCTCTGCCTCACCCGCCCCGACGTGATCGCCGAAATCCACGCCGCCTACCTCGATGCCGGCGCCGACATCCTGGAATCGAATTCGTTCAATACCACTTCGATCGCCTTGGCCGACTACGGGCTGGCGTCGCTCGCCGAGGAGCTGGCACGGGCGACCGCCTCCGTGGCGCGGGCCGTGGCGGACACGTACGAGGCGAGGACCCCCGGGCGCTTCCGGTATGTGGCCGGAGTGCTCGGACCGACCAACCGCACCGCCTCGATCAGCCCCGACGTGAACGACCCGGGGTTCCGCAACATCGACTTCGACACCCTGAGGACGGCCTACGCGGAGACGGTGCGTGGCGTGGTGGCGGGCGGCGCCGACCTGCTGCTGGTTGAGACGATCTTCGATACGCTGAACGCGAAGGCCGCCCTCGTCGCGATCGAGGAATGTTTCAAGGCCTGGGGCGCCCGACTGCCGGTGATGATCTCGGGCACCATCGTGGACGCGAGCGGACGCACGCTGTCCGGCCAGACCGTGGAAGCGTTCTGGCACTCGGTGGCCCACGCCCGGCCGCTGAGTGTCGGACTGAACTGCGCGCTGGGCGCGAAGGCGCTCCGCCCCCACGTCCAGGCGCTGGCGCGGGCCGCGCCGATCGCCGTGAGCGCCCATCCCAACGCTGGACTCCCGAACGCATTCGGCGCGTATGACGAGACGCCTGCCGAGACGGCGGAGATCCTCGGGGAATTCGCGCGGAGCGGGTTGGTGAACATCGTCGGTGGGTGCTGCGGGACTACGCCGGCGCACATCGCGGCGATTGCGGAGGCCGTCCGCGGGGTGGCGCCCCGCAGGCCGCCGGAGGTGCCGCCCCTGCTCCGGCTCAGCGGGCTCGAGGCGCTGACGGTGGGGCCGGACACCAATTTCGTGAACATCGGCGAGCGCACGAACGTGACCGGCTCGCGCCGGTTCGCCCGCCTCGTTCTCGACGGCCGCTACGAAGAGGCCATGGAGGTGGCGCGGCAGCAGGTCGAAGCCGGTGCCCAGCTCATCGACGTGAATATGGATGAGGGAATGCTGGACGCGGTGGCGGCGATGACCCGCTTCCTCCGCCTGGTGGCGACCGAGCCCGCCATCGCCCGGGTCCCGGTCATGATCGACAGCTCCCGCTGGGACGTGCTGGAGGCGGGTCTCAAGTGCGTGCAGGGCAAGGGAGTCGTCAACAGCCTGTCGCTCAAGGAGGGCGAGGAGCCCTTCCTCCGCCAGGCCCGGATCGTCCGGCGGTACGGCGCGGCCGTGGTGGTCATGGCGTTCGACGAGCAGGGCCAGGCCGATACCGTCGATCGCAAGGTGGCCATCGCCACCCGGGCCTATCGGCTGCTGACCGAGCAGGCCGGGTTCCCCCCGGAAGACATCATTCTCGATCCCAATGTCTTCGCGATCGGCACCGGCATCGAAGAGCATGCCGGGTACGCCGTGGCGTTCATCGAGGCGGCGCGGCGCATCAAGGCGGAGCTGCCGCACGCCAGTGTCAGCGGTGGGATCAGCAACGTGTCGTTCGCCTTCCGTGGAAATGAACCCGTGCGCCAGGCCGTGCACGCGGTCTTCCTCTACCACGCGATCCAGGCGGGACTGGACATGGGGATCGTCAACCCCGCCCAGCTTGCCATCTACGACGACATTCCGGCCGACCTGCGTGAGCGGGTGGAGGATGTCGTGTTCGACCGCCGCCCGGACGCCACCGACCGCCTGCTGGCCGTGGCGAGCCAGGTGGAGGGACAGGCCGGCCACGCGGGGCCCGATCTCTCCTGGCGGGAGGCTCCGGTGCGCGAGCGGCTGATCCACGGGCTGGTCGAGGGCATCGCCGACTGGATCGAGGCCGACACCGAGGAAGCGCGCCAACAGGCCGCACGGCCCATCGACGTGATCGAGGGGCCCCTGATGGACGGGATGAACGTGGTGGGCGACCTCTTCGGGGCGGGCAAGATGTTCCTGCCGCAGGTGGTGAAGAGCGCGCGGGTGATGAAGCGCGCCGTGGCGCACCTCGTGCCCTTCATCGACGCCGCGCAAGAGAAGGGGGGTGGGAAGCCGAAGGGCAAGGTCGTGCTCGCCACCGTCAAGGGCGACGTGCACGACATCGGCAAGAACATCGTGGGCGTCGTGCTGCAGTGCAATAATTTCGAGGTGCTGGACCTCGGCGTGATGGTGCCCGCGGCCCGGATTCTGGAAACGGCCCGGCGGGAGGGGGCGGACCTGATCGGGTTGAGCGGGCTCATCACCCCTTCGCTCGAGGAGATGGCGCTCGTAGCCGCCGAAATGGAGCGCGAGGGGTTCACGCAGCCGTTGCTGATCGGCGGTGCCACGACGTCCCGCGCGCACACCGCCGTGCGCATTGCGCCCCAGTATCGGGGTGCCACGGTGTACGTGCCGGATGCCTCCCGCGCGGTCGCCGTCGCCAGCAGCCTGATGAGCGACACGCTGCGCGACGGGTTCGTAGCCGAGACCCGCGCCGCCTACGAAACGTTGCGTCGCGAGCGGGCCCGGCGCGAGGCGGACCGGCTGCTCCCGCTGGCGGAGGCGCGCCGCCGCGGCCCGCGGCTGGACTGGGAGAGCCCGGCGCCGCGCCCGGCGTTCCTCGGCGTGCGGACGATCGAAGACGTCCCGCTCACCGAGCTCGTGCCGCGCATCGATTGGACGCCGTTCTTCCAGGCCTGGGAACTCAAGGGCCGGTATCCGGCCATCCTGGAGGACCCGACCACGGGCGCGGCGGCGCGCGAGCTGTTCCGCGATGCCCAGGCGATGCTGGACGACATCGTGCGCAACGCCCGGCTCACCGCGCGGGCCGTGCTGGGGTTCTTCCCCGCTCAGCGCCTGGGCGCAGACGACATCGCGCTCTACGGCTCCGAGGACCGGGCGGAGACGCGCGCCGTCATCCACACATTGCGACAGCAGATGGCCAAGGGGGACGGCCGGCCGAACCTCGCGCTGGCGGATTTCGTCGCGCGACCGGAGGACGGGCCCGACTTCTTCGGCCTGTTCGCGGTGACGGCCGGTCACGGGCTCGACGAGCTCGTTCGCGAACGGGAAGCCGCGCACGACGACTACAGCGCGATCATGGCCAAGGCGCTCGCCGACCGGCTGGCGGAGGCGTTCGCCGAGCGGCTTCACGAGCGGGTCCGCCAGGTGGAGTGGGGCTACGCTCCCACGGAACAGCTCGACAACGACGCGCTCATCCACGAGGCATATCAGGGGATCCGACCGGCGCCGGGATATCCCGCGTGCCCCGATCACACCGAGAAGCGAACGATCTTCGACCTTCTCGAGGCCGAATCCCGGGCCGGAATTCACCTGACGGAGTCCGGCGCGATGCTGCCCACGGCCTCGGTGAGTGGCTATTACCTGTGGCACCCCGGGGCTCAGTACTTCGGCGTCGGCCATCTCGGCCGCGATCAGGTCGAGGATTATGCGAAGCGGAAGGGTTGGAGCATCGACGAAACCGAGCGGTGGCTTGCGCCCAATCTCGGATATGAGCGGCGGTAATCCGGTCGATGTACGGGCCCGGGCCCATCTCGTCCAGCGCCAGATCCTCCGGGACGGAGTCACCGCGCGAGGGAGGTCCGCGCCGCGAGGGCGAACCACCCCACCGGGGGGCGAGGTGTGGTATGGGTGCTGAGCCCGAGCGGCGCGGGCCCCCGAGCGGGTTCGTGAAGCTCAACTCACAGGAAAGGGACTGATGCCTCCGCTGCGTGAATTACTGACTGACGGCCGGGTGCACGTCGCCGACGGCGCGATGGGCACGATGCTCTACTCGCGTGGCGTGTACGTGAACGTCTGCTACGACGAGCTGAACGTGCGCCAGCCCGACGTCGTTCGCGACGTGCATCGCGACTACATCCGGGCAGGCGCCCGGCTCGTGGAGACCAATACCTTCGGCGCCAATCCGTTCAAGCTGGCCCACTACGGCCTGGCGGCCGATACCGAGACCCTGAATGCGGCGGCGGCCGGTATCGCGCGCGAGGCGGCCGGCGGCCGCGATGTGGCAGTGCTCGGCGCGATGGGACCCCTGGGCATTCGCCTGGAGCCGTTCGGCGAGACGTCCGTCGAGGAGGCCCGTGCGGCGTTCGCGCGGCAGGCCTCGGGGCTCGCCGCGGGCGGCGTCGACGGCTTCATCCTCGAGACCTTCATGGATGTCGAGGAGCTGCGCGCCGCCGTCGACGGTGTCCGGCGCGTTTCCGACCTGGCGATCATCGCCCAGATGACCGTTGGCGAAGATGGCCGGACGCATTACGGCACGGCGCCAGCGGATTTTGGCCCGGTGATCGCGGCGATGGGCGTGGACGCCCTGGGAGTGAACTGCTCCGTCGGCCCGCACGGCGTCCTCGAAGCCATCGAGAGTCTGGCGAAGGTCGTGACGCTCCCGCTGACCGCAATGCCGAACGCCGGACTCCCGCGCGAGGTCAGCGGCCGCAAGATGTACATGGCCTCGCCGGAGTACATGGCGAGCTACGCGCGCCGCATGGTCGAGGCCGGAGCGCGGGTGGTCGGTGGCTGCTGCGGTACAACCCCGGACCACATCAAGGCGATGACCGGCTTCGTGCAGAGCGTCTCGCCACGCCACGTGGCGGTCGCGGTGCCCGCCCCCGTGTCCCAGCCCGCGATCGAGCCCGCGCCGCTGGCCGAACGGTCGCATTACGGGGCGAAGATCGCGCGGGGCGAGTTCCTGACCACCGTCGAAATCGTCCCGCCCAAGGGCGTGGATCCCGCGCCGATGTTCGCCCAGGTCCGCGCGCTCAAGGCGGCAGGCGTGGACGCGGTGAACGTGCCCGACGGCCCGCGCGCGCAGAGCCGGATGGGCGCGCTGCTGTCCGGGCTGATGATCGAGCGGGAAGTCGGTCTCGAGGCGGTCGTGCACTACGCCTGCCGCGACCGCAATCTCCTCGGCATGCTGAGCGATCTCCTCGGCGCCGCGGCGGCCGGCCTCCGGAACCTGCTGCTCGTGACCGGGGACCCACCGAAGATGGGCCCCTACCCGGATGCGACCGCCGTCTTCGATATCGACTCGATCGGCCTCACGAATCTCGTCAGCCGGCTGAATCGCGGGCTCGATCCCGGCGGCAATGCGCTCGGCGAGCCGACCCGGTTCGTGATCGGCGTGGGCGTGAACCCGGCCGCGCCTGACCTCGACCGCGAGCTCCGCCGGTTCGCGTGGAAGATCGAGGCCGGGGCGGAATACGCAGTCACCCAGCCGGTGTTCGACCTGGACCAGCTCGACCGGTTCCTGAAGCTCGTGGAGCACTTCCGACTGCCGATCATCGGTGGGATCTGGCCGCTCGTCTCGCTGCGGAACGCCGAGTTCCTGGCCAACGAGGTGCCGGGCGTCACGGTGCCCCAGGAAGTCCTCGATCGGATGCGGCGCGCGAGCGCGCAAGGGAAGGATGCCGCGCTCGCCGAGGGGGTGAGCATCGCGAGGGAGATGCTGGCGGCCGTCCGCGACCGCCTGGCCGGCGCCCAGGTGTCCGCCCCACTCGGCCGCGTGCCGGTCGCGCTGGAGGTCCTCGGCGCACGTTGAACCCTGCCCGCCCCGGCGGTATCTTCCCGCCCGTCGCAGCAGCCCTCGACCCAGGGTGGGAGATCCCATGACCGAGACGACCATCGCGCCGATGCCGCTGACGGCGCTGACCGAAGAAGAACTGATGTTCCAGTCCGCGGTCCGCGAGTTCGCGGAAGCCGAGGTCGGACCCCACGTCCACGAAATGGACGATGCGGGCCAGTTCAACCTCGACATCATCCCGAAGTTCTTCGAGCTCGGCCTGATGGGCGTCGAGATCCCGGAGCGGTTCGGCGGTGCCGGCGGGAACATCTTCCTCGCGACGCTCGCCATCGAGCAGCTGGCACGGGTGGACGCCAGCGCCGCCATCTACGTGGACGTCCACAACACCCTCGTCAACAATGCGATCCTCCGGTGGGCCTCCCCGGAGCAGCACGAACGCTACCTGCCCCGGCTCGCCCGTGACCTGCTGGGCGCCTTCGCGCTCTCGGAACCGGCCAGCGGCAGCGATGCCTTCGCGCTCGAGACCAAGGCGGTCCACAAGGGCGATCACTGGGAGCTGACGGGCCGGAAGTTCTGGATCACGAATGGCGGGGAGGCGGGCTTCTTCATCGTCTTCGCCAACACCGATTTCGCGAAAGGCTACAAGGGAATCACCGGCTTCATTGTGGAGCGCGATTTCCCCGGCTTCGCCGTCGGCAAGAAGGAGAAGAAACTCGGTATCCGGGCCTCCAGCACCACCGAACTAATCCTCGAAGGGTGCCAGGTGCCGAACGAGAACGTGCTCGGCCCGGTCGGCCAGGGTTACAAGATCGCCATCGAGACCCTGAATGAGGGCCGGATCGGGATCGGCGCCCAGATGATCGGTGTCGCAGCCGGCGCACTCGAGGCCGCGACCAACTATGTGAAGGAGCGGAAGCAGTTCGGGAAGCCGATCGCGGAGTTCCAGGGCGTCCAGTTTCAGCTCGCCCAGATGGCCACCGAGCTCGAGGCCGCGCGGCTGATGGTGTACAACGCCGCCCGGCTCAAGGACAGCGGCCAGCCGTTCCTCCGGGAGGCGGCGATGGCCAAGCTCTTCAGCTCGCAGGTGGCCGACCGCATCACTTCCCAGAGCCTGGAGTTGTTCGGAGGCTACGGGTACTCGAAGGAATACCCCGCGGAGAAGTTCTATCGCGATGCCAAAATTGGCACGATTTACGAGGGCACCAGCAACATGCAGCTGCAAACAATTGCAAAGCTGCTGTTGAAATAGCGCAGACCGAAGGCAGGCCGAAGTGGGCCCGGGCGATGTGAAACAACTTCACTAGCCCGGGCTCATCTATTGACTCCCCATATGGTTATTTGCTAAGTTAGCCGTCGCCGTCGGGCTCCCCCTTCCGTCGGACAATCCAGCGTTGCCCGTTGCACGATCTTCTTGCGCCCTGCCGCGTGATTTTCGGCGGGGATGGCACCCCTCCGGCCAATCGCGTACGGAACGGTCCTTGCAGGAATACTCCGGCGGACGGTCCTCCCCCGCCGAGTCCCTGAATCACGTGGTGGTGTGCCTGTGACGCGTACCTGCGCGCCTCGAAATCTCTTTCGCTTCCTCACCGGACTGCTCGCCGTGTACATCACGTGCGGGGTGGCGCCGGTGTTTGCGCAGGGGGCCGACGCCGAAGTCGTGGCGCGGATCGAGAGCTGGTACCGCCGGGCCCAGCGCCGGGCACCGGGCCTCTGGGGCATCGCGATCGCAGACCAGCAGGGCCGCCTGGTGTGGAGCCTGCACCCGGATGAGCCCCTCATCCCGGCCTCGACCGTGAAGCTCTTCACCACCGGCTTCGCGCGAAGCACTCTGGGCGGTGATGCACGGCGGCCCACGCGCGTGCTCGGTCAGGGTGGCACCGACTCGATGGGCACCTGGTTCGGCACCTGGGCGCTGGAGCTCAACGGCGACATGTCGCTCGAGCGGGCCTCGCGCCAGGGACCTCAGCTCTCCGACCTGGCCAGCCAACTGAGAATTGCGGGAATCCGGCGCCTGACGGGGCCGCTGGTCGTCCAGAGCGCCGAAGGCCCCGCCGAAAGCTCCTATCCGTCAGTCTGGTCCACCCGCCATCGCGGGCGCCTCTTCGCCCCGCCCATCGGCGCGGTTACCCTCTCCGAGAACGTCGTCCGCTTCAGCGTCAGGCCCGGCGCCAAGCAGGGCGCGCGTCCCGTGATCGTCGGCGAATCCCCGCGGGGCGTCGGCTCGCTGGTCGAGATCCGCGCCAAGACGGTGGCCGGCCGCCGGTCGAAGCTCTGGGTCCAGGCGACCGCCGAAGGCGGCTGGATCGTCGGCGGTACCATCGGCCGGTCCTCGCGTGGCCGCACTTTCTCCGCCGTCGCGAACAATCCCACGACGGTGCTTCGTGCCGCCTGGGGCGCGGCGCTCAGGGGCGCCGGCATCGAGTGGGACCAGGCCACGATCGTGCTCGCCGGGCCGGGCCCGAGCCGCTACTCCGTGCTGGCCGAGGTGGAATCCCCGCCGCTCGATTCGCTCGCGAGCGAGGTCAATCGCCGCAGCCTCAACATCGGCGCCGAGCTCCTGCTCCGCTGGGCGGGCGGTAGCCGGGACGCCGCAAGCCGCCTGGTCGACCACGTCCTCGCGGTGACCGGCAAGACTGACGGTGTCCATCTCGTCGATGGAAGCGGCCTGTCGAGCCTCGATCGGGTCGCCCCGTCGACCTTCACGGCATATCTCGCCCGCTTCCCGCTGACCAAGGCCGGCCGGAACTTCCCGCAGCTGCTGCCGGCCAACGGCCAGGGCACGCTGCATCGGCTCTCGAGCGGATTCCCCGGGCGCGGGGTGGTCCGGGCCAAGACCGGCACGCTGAATGACGTTTCGACCGTGGTCGGCTACCTCGGCCGCCAGGACGGCGTCCTCCTCGTCTCGCTGATGTACAACGGCGGCCGCCCGAATACCGCCCGCTCGGAACAGTGGCGCCTCTTCAGGGCGCTCGGCGGCGATGGAGTCATCATTCCGTCCGACCAGGTCGAGGAACTCGACGAGCTCCAGCTGGGCGGCGAAAGCAGCGAGCCCGCACCGGCGGGGGCCCAATAGTCGTCGCGGCTTCGCGCGGGCCTTTCGCCTGAACGGGAGGGAAACGAAACGGGGGCGGCCGATGGCCGCCCCCGTCGCATTTCCCGACCCATCTGCTAGAGGTCGAGCGCCGTCACCACGTTGATGCGGCCCTTGCCATACCACGGATCGGTGCCGAACGGCCCGAGACCATCGGCACTCTGCTGAATTGCGTTCCTGTTGCGGGCGGGGTTCCGGCCGTAGCGCTCGACGAGGAGCGCGGCGAGACCGGAAACGTGGGGCGCCGCCGCGCTGGTGCCCGAGGCGTCGGCGGAGACAGTTTCTATCTGGCCGGGCGCGACCGTTTTCGGGTGGAGCGGGTGCATGAGCAGTCCCGGGAGGCAATAGGGGTGCCGCAGGATTCAACTCGTTGAACGTAGTAACAAGGGTGGCGCTGGACGGCGGCGGCTTCGTCACCTAAAGTTGACCCCCATGATCGAACGCACGCCTCCGCCGGGAACCTCTCACCGGGGGGTCACTCCGGCGACCACCGCCCGCATCATTCATCTCACCGTGACGGCCTCCACCGTGCTGATGGCCGCCATCGGATGGGCGCTCCGCGGCCGATTCGCCGCGCCGTCCGCGGCCACCGGAGCGCTCGCGTTTGCCGCCTACGCCCTTGCCGCCTCCGGGTTGATGGCCGGGTTCTCGCTCCGGCGCCTGATCCCTGGCCGGGGCAGCAGCCAGTCGGAGTTGGACTGGTGGCGGTCCCATCTGGGCAAGGCCATCGCCATCTGGGCGATCGGGGAGAGCATCGTCCTCTTCGGCGCCGTCGTCCTGGCCGTGAGCGGCCAGTTGCTGCCATTCGGCGCAGCCGCCGCCGCCGGCCTCGCGCTGCTCGCCGCCACGACTCCCGCACGACTCGCCGAGTAGGCCGGGGTGCGCGTCGTATCGCTGCTGCCGGCGGCGACGGAGATCGTCGCGACGTTCGGCGGGATGAAGCTGCCTGGAATGGACCGAGCCGCCGTATCTTGCGGGGCACTGGGTGCCGGAGCTGGTCACCGCCGCGGGTGGAACCGACGTGGGTGCCACCGACGGCACCCGTTCCGTCACCCGGCCCTGGGATCAGATTGCGGCCCTCGAGCCATCGCATGTGCTGGTGATGCTCTGCGAGTTTGACGTGAGCCGGGCGCGGATCGAGCTTTGGGCAAGTTCCGATCCCGGTGCCCGCGCGACGCTGGCTTCTGCCGGCGTCTGGATCCTCGATGGCAATGCCTACACCTCCGGGGCCGGGCCCCGCGTGATGAACGGCGCGGAGCGGATTCGCGCCGCGTTCGAAGGGCAACCACTCGAGGGACTTGAACCGTGGCTCGAACGCTGACCGACCCTCTTCACCCGAGATCCCATGACCGCCGCTGACCATCAGTTCCTCACCCGCCTGCTCGACGCCCCTGGGCCCTCGGGTTTCGAGACCGCGCCCGCGCGCCTGTGGAGAACGGAGGCGGAAGGCTTCGCCGACCAGGTCGGCGTCGACGTGCACGGCAACTGCTACGCGACGGTGAATCCGGGCGGGAGTCCACGGCTGATGCTGGCGGGCCATCTCGATGAGATCGGCGTGATGGTGGTGCATGTCGACGACGACGGATTCCTCGGGTTCGACGCCATCGGCGGCTGGGACCATCAGGTCTTCGTGGGCCAGCGAGTCACACTGCTGGGCCGCCAGGGCCCCGTGATCGGCGTCGTCGGCAAGAAGGCCATCCACCTGATGGACAAGGATGATCGAGAGAAGATCTCACGCGTCGAGGACCTGTGGATCGACATCGGCGCCAGGACGAAGGAGGAAGCGGGCGCGCTCGTCCGCGTGGGTGATGCGGGCGTCCTTACCTCCTCGGTGATTGCGCTGCCCAACGGCCGGCTCGCGAGCCGGTCGCTCGACAATCGCATCGGCGCGTATGTCGTCCTCGAGGCGCTCCGGCTGCTGGCCACGGACCGGCCGGCCGGCCGGGTTACGGCCGTCGGCACGACGCAGGAGGAGATTGGCCTCACCGGTGGCGGAGCCCGCACCAGCGCGACGGAACTCGATGCCCAGGTCGCGATCGTCGTGGACGTCACCCACGCGACCGATTATCCCGGAGTCGAGAAGCGGAAGCATGGCGAGTTCAAACTGGGCGGCGGGCCGGTCCTCTCCCGTGGCAGCGCGGTGAACCCGGTGGTGTTCGACCGCTTGGTGGCAGCCGCCGATGCGGAAAAGATCCCCTATACGATCGAAGCCGCGCCGCGGTCCACCAGCACCGATGCCGACAATATTTTCACCGCCCACCGCGGCGTGGCCACGGGT
>Ga0180104_1000148_pt1 | contig 15173 bp, 12 predicted proteins | sample EasRiv730_16_1Da_FD_121791 | JGI IMG/M metagenome (GOLD analysis project Ga0180104, IMG submission 121791) | Soil microbial communities from meander-bound floodplain in the East River, Colorado, USA - East River metaG ERMLT730_16_1Da | ecosystem: Environmental > Terrestrial > Soil > Floodplain ... | reverse complement strand
GATGGGGGTGCCGGACCCGGAGCGGAACCGTTGGCTGCGCGCCGTCTGGCTGCACGACGCCTTGCGTGATGCCGGGGTCGAAACGCTCTCGAGCTGGGCGTCGAGCTCGCCCGGCCCCGTGGAATTGTGGCACGGACCCGCGGCCGCGGCGCGCGCCAAGGCCGAAGGGGAAACCGACCGCGGCGTGCTGGACGCGGTGCGCTATCATTCGATCGGATTGGCCGAGTGGGACATGGTCGGTCGCGTGTTGTATTGCGCGGACTATCTCGAGCCGGGGCGGACCTTCGACCCGGATTCCCGCCGCGAGCTGGCAGGCCAGTTTCCTTCCGATTCCTCCGGTGTGCTTCGCGCGGTCGCCCGCGCCCGCCTGCACCACACGATTCGCTCCGGCTGGCCCCTTCCCGAGCCGACGGTACGCTTTTGGAACAGTCTCTTCGGAGCCGCATCCGCCGCTTCGGCCTGATCGCCGGCGTCGTCCTGCTCTCCCTGATCCTCGCACTCGTCGTGCGGCCGGACGACACGGTCCGCATCGATCACGCCTACCCCATCCCCGGGGAGCGTCAGCCACTCATCGTGGAAGTCCTGAACGGCACCAGCCGACCCGGGTTGGCGAGGATCGCCACGCACACCCTGCGGCGCGCGGGCGTGGACGTGGTGTTCTATGGAACCGCCGACACGACCGCGCTGGATTCGACGCTGGTCATCGTCAGGCGGGGAGGGAAAGGCGGCGGCCATCGGGTGGCCGACCGCCTCGGAGCGGGCCGGGTGCGCGTGGAGCCGGATACGCTGCGCCGGGTGGACGTCACCGTGATCCTCGGCGCCGATTACATCCCGCCGGATGAACTCCATCCCTGACGCAGGCCGATCACAACATCCATGACGTTGGTGCCGGTCGGTCCAGGTCGAATCAGCGTCCCCGCCGCGTCGAGTGCGTGATAGGCGTCGTGCTGCCGGAGGTCCGTCTCGGGGTCCCGTCCCGCGGCCGTGACGCGCTGCCAGGTCTCGCCGTCGATGACGGCGCCCGCCGCGTCGGTCGGTCCATCACGGCCGTCGGTGCCGGCGGCGAGGAGCGCCACGCCGGGCACGCCGGCCAGCTCTTCAGCGGCGGCGAGTGCGAGCTCCTGGCAGCGGCCGCCGAGCCCGGACGGTTCCCCGGTGAGCCGCACCGTCGTCTCGCCGCCCCAGACGAAGCAGCTGGCGCCGCCGCCGCCGCTCTTCAGAAACGCGGCGAGTCGCGTTCCCACCTCCCTTGCTTCCCCCGCCAGGTCCGATGCGCCGGCCAGCACGGGGAGGTCGAGGGCCTGGGCGCGAGCGACGACGCCGAGGAGGGCACGCCGGTTGTTGGCCACGATGTGGGTCTCGACCAGCGCAAACGCAGGGTCCCCCGGCTTCGGGGTCTCCGGCGACGCGCCGGAATCCTGCGCCTCGAGCAACCGGCGAATCGAACGGGGGACGGCCTTCTGGAGGCCAGCCTCCCGGAGCGCCCGCAGCACTTCCGAGGCCGACCAGCCATCGGGCGCGCAGGGGCCGGAAGCGATGGTCGCCGGGTCGTCTCCGATCACGTCGGAGACCAGCAGCAGCCGGATCGGCACCCGGGGGAGCGCGATGGCCAGGCGGCCCGCTCCCCATCGTGAGGCGCGCTTTCGAGCGGCGTTCATCACGCGAATGTCGAGTCCGCAGTTGAGCAGCAGCTCCCAATAGGCGTGAAATTCGTCTCGTGGCACCTGAGGGATCGGCGCGCCAATGAGACTCGACGTGCCCCCGGAGAGCAGGATCACCACCTGTTCCTGTGGCAGGACCGCACGCGCCACCTCGGCGACGAGCTCCGCCGCGGCGAGGGAGGCCTCGCCCGGCAGCGGGTGGTTGCCTGCGGCAGCGCGGAATGCAGGGTGGGGGGAGGTTCCGGGCTCCGGGGCCACGAGGGCTCCCCCGGCGAACGAGAGCCCCCGGGTCCGGATGGCGTCCACGGCGGCGCGCGCCATGGCGGGTGCGGCCTTGCCGAGCGCGAAGATTCGCACCGGCCGGTCGGGGAGGAAGGACCGCTTACTCAGGTCCCGCGTTACGGCCCCGCCCGGCTCGGCCGCCGCCAGCGCGGCGCCGTAGAGATCCAGGAGTGTCTCGCGCACGCCCAAGTATGCGGTGCCGGGACGGATCCGTCCAAGGAGCCCCGATGCGCAACCGACCTGTAGTCACCGTGACTCGTCGCCTTCCGGACGAGGTCGAGCGGGAGATTTCGCAAATATTCGACGCCCGATTCAACCGCGACGATCGGCCCCTCTCGGTGGCGCAACTCCGCGAGGCGCTATCCGGTTCCGACGCCCTCCTGTGCACGGTGACGGATCGATTCAGCGACGAGGTACTGGCGGCCGAGCCATTGCGCGCCCGTCTGCTGGCGAATTTCGGCGCGGGGTTCAACCACATCGACATGGAGGCGGCGCGGCGGCGGGGGATCCGGGTAACCAACACGCCGGACGTGCTGACCGACGACACGGCCGACCTCGCGATGGCGCTGATGCTGATGACGCTGCGGCGGCTCGGCGAGGGCGAGCGGCTGCTGCGAGCGGGCGCGTGGGTCGGCTGGGCCCCGACACAGCACCTCGGCAGGCGTTTGACCGGCAAGGCACTGGGGATCCTGGGAATGGGGCGGATTGGGCGGGCGGTGGCGCGGCGGGCGGCGCTGGGTTTCGGGATGCGCATCCGCTATGCGAGTCCGTCGACGCTCCCAGCGGGCGAGGCCGCGGTGCTGGACGCCGAGCGGGTGGAGGCCGATGAGCTGTTCGCGAGTTCGGATATCGTCTCGGTACACTGTCGGGCGTCGGCCGAGACCCGGCATCTGGTGAGCGCCCGCACCCTCGCCCTCATGGCGCCCCACGCCGTGCTGATTAACACGGCCCGCGGGGACATCGTGGACGAGGCGGCGCTTGCGACTGCGCTCGAGGCGGGCCGCCCGGCGGCGGCGGGGCTCGACGTCTATGACGAGGAGCCGCGAGTCCATCCGGGGCTCCTCCGCCTCGAAAATGTCGTGCTCCTGCCGCACCTGGGCAGCGCCACGCTGGAGTCGCGTCTTGCGATGGGCCGGCGGGCGCTGGCCAATCTGACCGCGTTCTTCGAGGGAGTGCCGCTCCCCGATGCGGTCAGGCCGGAGGGCTGACGCCCGCGCCGAACCTCATCCGAACTGGGCCCGCTCGGTGGATCCCTCGAGCGCGAGCGTTGAGCTCTGCCCCGCGCTCAGCACCTGCGCGACCTGATCAAAGTAGCCGGTCCCGACCTCGCGCTGGTGCTTCACCGCCGTGTATCCCACCGCCTCCGCCTCGAATTCCGCCTGCTGCAGCACCGAGTAGGCCGACATCCCCTGTCCGCGATAGGCGCGCGCCAGCTCGAACATCGAGTGGTTGAGCGCATGGAATCCGGCGAGCGTGACGAACTGGAACCGGTATCCCATCGCACCGAGCTCGTTCTGGAACCGGGCGATGGTCGCGGCGTCGAGGTGCTTCGCCCAGTTGAACGAAGGCGAGCAGTTGTACATCAGCATCTTCCCGGGATGCACGGCGTGGACTCCCTCGGCGAATCGACGCGCCTCGTTCAGATCGGGCGTGGAAGTCTCGCACCAGAGCAGGTCGGCATACGGGGCATACTCCAGGGCGCGGGCGATCGCCATGTCGAGGCCATTCCGGATCCGAAAGTAGCCCTACGCGGTGCGCTCCCCGGTCAGGAACGGTCGGTCCCGCGGGTCTGCGTCGCTGGTCAGCAGGGTGGCGGAGTCCGCATCGGTACGGGCGATGATGAACGTGGGTGTGTCGCAGATGTCGCTGGCGAGTCGGGCCGCGACCAGAGTTCGAATGAACTGCTGCACAGGCACCAGGACCTTCCCGCCCATGTGCCCGCACTTCTTTTCAGTCGAGAGCTGGTCTTCAAAATGGACCCCGGCGGCCCCGGCCTCGATCATGGCCTTCATCAGCTCGAAGGCATTGAGCGGGCCGCCGAACCCGGCTTCCGCATCCGCGATGATCGGGGCCAGCCAGTACGTCTGACCTGCGTGTCCCTCGACGGAGTCAATCTGGTCGGCGCGCTGCAGCGCGTTGTTGATCCGGCGGACTACCATCGGCACCGAATTCGCCGGGTACAGGCTCTGATCCGGGTACATCTCGCCGGCCAGGTTCGCGTCGGCCGCGACCTGCCATCCCGAGCAATAGATGGCCGCGAGGCCGGCCCTGACCTGCTGTACGGCCTGGTTCCCCGTGAGCGCACCGAGTGCCTGCAGGTACTCCTGAGTCGTCAGGAGCTCCCACAGCCGTTGGGCGCCGAGCCGGGCAAGCGTGTGCTCGATGCGCACGCTTCCCCTCAGTCGTTTGACGTCCAGGTCAGAATAAGGCCGGATGATTCCGGCCCAGCGGTCGGACAGGGTCGCTGGCGTGGCCAGCCGCGAGCGGGGCTTCATCACGAGGCTCCAGGGGATGAGGTCGTGTCCAGCAGGTCGTAGGCCGGCAAGGTCAGGAACTCCACGAAGTCCGGTGCGGTCGAAAGGTGGATGAAGAGGCGCCGTGCCGCTGCGTACCGGCCGCGCGCGAATTGGTCCGCTCCGACCTCCGATTCGATGGCCATCATCTCCTCATCGACGAGTCGGAGGAACCAGTCCTCGGTCAGGAGATCCGTCGAACCGTCGGACCGCCGCAGCTCGACACCTCTGTGCAACCACTGCCACACCTGCGAGCGGCAAATCTCCGCCGTCGCGGCGTCTTCCATGAGATCGTACAGCGGCACGCAGCCGTTGCCGCCCAGCCAGGCCTCAAGGTATTGCACGCCCACCTTGATGTTGTGCCGCAGCCCGGTTTCGGTCCGATCGCCCACAGGGACCTCGAGCAGGTCCCGCGCCGTCACACGCACGTCTTCCCTCGTGACGGACAGCTGATTCCGCCGTTCCCCCAGCGCGCGGGCGAACTCCTCCAGCGCGAGCGGCACCAGCGCCGGATGGGCGACCCAGGTGCCGTCGTGGCCGTCTGCGGCCTCGCGCCGCTTGTCCTCCCGCACCTTCGCCAGCGCCGCGTCGTTCCGCGCGGGATCGCCCTTGATCGGGATCTGCGCCGCCATGCCTCCCATGGCAAATGCCCCGCGACGGTGGCAGGTCTTCACGAGGAGAGTCGTGTAGGCCCGCATGCAGGGCGCCGTCATCGTCACCTGCGCGCGATCCGGCAGCACGTGGTGCGAATCGGCCTTCAGCGTCTTGATGGTGGAGAAGATGTAGTCCCAGCGGCCGCAATTGAGCCCGACGATGTGGTTCCGAAGGCCGTGCAGGATCTCATCCATCTCGAACGCGGCCGGAAGGGTCTCGATCAGCACGGTCACCTTCACGGTGCCGAGTACCAGGCCGAGCGATTGCTCGGCGAAGCTGACGACGTCGTCCCACCAGCGGGCCTCGAGGTGGCTCTGCAGCTTGGGCAGGTAGAAATAGGGACCGGTTCCGCGCGCCTGGAGCTCGTCCGCGTTGTGGAAGAGGTACAGTCCGAAATCCACCAGGGCGGCGGTCGCAGGCGCGCCATCGACTTCAAGGTGTTTCTCGAGCAGGTGCAAGCCGCGGGGGCGGACCAGGAGGACTGCGACGCGGTCCGCGAGCCGGTACTCCTTGCCGGATGCGGCATCTCGCAACCGGATCGTCCGCCGCACCGCGTCCATCAGGTTGGACTGCCCCGCGATCACGTTCTGCCAGGTCGGCGCGAGCGAATCCTCGAAATCCGCCATGAACACCTGCGCGCCGGAATTGAGCGCGTTGATGATCATCTTGCGGTCCACGGGTCCGGTGATCTCGACCCGGCGATCCTGCAGGTCGGGTGGAATCGGCGCGACGCGCCACTCGGACGCGCGAATCCCGGCGGTCTCCATCAGGAAATCGAGGCGCTCGATGCCTTCATCGAGGCGGTGCTGGCGCGCGGCCCTGGCCGCGAGGAGGCTTGCTAACCGCGGCCGGAATTCGCGGACCAGCGACTCCACGAAGGCAATCGCCGGGGGGGTCAGGACGCGGTCCTGTTCGGTGGGAATGGGAGCCGGCTGGAGCATCAGCGGGGCCTCGATTGGGGGTGGATCGGGCTCGGCGATTCAGTCAGGAACGCAAAATTCGGGCTCGTCTCCTCGCGCGCCGGCGGGCCGGAACTCCAGGAGAGGAGGGGACATCGCCGGCAATGCGCCCTTCGGTTCGGCGCGGACGGCCTCGGTTGTGGCGCCGGTGAGACGGTGGATGTCGCGCAGGATCGTCTCGACGTCGAGGCCGAGGTAGCCGGGACGGAACGGAGTCAGCTCGACCTGAGCCTTGGCCGCCTGGGCGCGCGCGCCGCCGGCGTTTCCGCGTCTCACGTGCACCCACGCACTGGCGTACAGGATGAGCCCATGATAAAACCGGCTTCGTGTAGATCGCCAAACCGCTTCCAGAGCCTCATGGCTCTCCCAGTAGACACCGTCGTTGAAGCGTCGGAGGAATGCCTCCAGGGCCGCCGGCGCGACGGTCAGATCTCGGCCCCTGACGCGAGACGGGCCTGTCGGCGCTTCGCCTCCATTTCCACCCGGAGCTGGCCGCAGGCCGCGTTGATGTCGAGCCCGCGGCTCCGACGCACCACCGCCTCGACGCCCTGGTTCCGAAGCCGGTCGGCGAAGGCCCGGATTCGCGCCGGTGGCGTGGGATGCAGGTCGGGTGCGCCTCCCGGATGCAGCGGCAGCAGGTTGACGAGCGCGCCCGCCTGCCGCGCCAGGCGGGCGAGCTGATCCGCGTCCGCGTCGGTGTCGTTGGCACCGCCGATGAGGACGTACTCGAATGTGATCCGCTTCCGGAACGCCTTCGCCGCGGCGAGGACGGCGTCGAGCCCGTACTTCTTCTGGATCGGCATGATGGCCAGGCGCCGGTCGGGAGTCGGGGCGTGGAGCGAGATCGCCAGGCGGAATTGCTCCGGGCGGGCCGCGAGCTTCTCCATGCCGGGGATGATGCCGACAGTGGAAACGGTGATGTGCCGCGCACCGATGCCGAGCCCCTCGGGCGCGTTCAGGATGCTGAGGGACACGTCCACGGCGGGCCAGTTGAGCAGCGGTTCGCCCATCCCCATGTAAACGACGTTCGTCGGCTTGTCGGCCGGGTTCCGCAGGATGATTTCGCGAACCTGGCCGGCGATCTCGAACGGCGTGAGGTTCCGGCGGAAACCCATCCGGCCGGTGGCGCAAAATACGCAGCCGAGCGCGCAGCCTGCCTGCGACGAGATGCACAGCGTCCGCCGCGCCCCGGAGGGAATGAGCACCGACTCCACGGCCTCGCCGTCATCGAGGCGCCACAAGAACTTCTGCGTGCCGTCTTGCGACACTTCCACAGTCTCCGCCCGCAAGCGCGGCAGGGGGAACTCGTGTTCAAGCGCGACACGAAGCGCCGCGGGAAGCTCCGTCGCGTCGTTCCACGACGCCACCGGCGCCTCCCAGAGCCGCCGCGCGACCTGGTCGGTACGGTAGCGGGGCAGCCCATGCTCGGCGATCCAACGGCCGATCGCGTCTCGAGCGGCTGCGGGTGTCAGGTCGAGTGCCCCGGAAGGAGTGGCGGTCTGTGACATGGTACCAAAGATAGCGCGGAGACCCGCAGGCCATGTCCGGCGGCCGGCGGCATGCTCCGCCGTGTGGTCTAACCCTTTCTGTTTGAATTACTTGCCGCACCTATCTCCCCGGGTTACGTTACGGCCGAGCGCCCGGTCCCGCGGGCGCGACTGAATCCGCCCACCGAGGATCCGGCTGCATGACGCCGACCGCCTATCGCACCCACCGCTGCGGCGCGCTCACTCGAGACCTCGTCGGCCAACACGTGCGGCTGGGTGGGTGGGTGCACCGTCGACGCGACCTGGGCGGCGTGGTGTTCATCGACCTGCGCGATCGCGAAGGGCTCGTCCAGTTGTCGTTCGATCCCCGCTGGAGCAGCAGCGAAGTGATCTCCCGCGCGGCCGCCCTAGGCCCCGAGACGGTGGTGCTCGTCGAGGGAGAGGTGGCCGTGAGACCGGAGATCGGCCGGGACGCGACGATGGCCACGCGCGAGGTGGAAGTACAGGTCCGGGCCCTCGAGGTGGTGGGGCCGGCGGTCACGCCGGCGATCCCGGTCTCGCGAAAGGAAGGGGAGGAGCTCCCCACGGAAGAGCTCCGGCTCAAGCACCGGGTGCTCGACCTTCGCCGCCCGGAGCTCCAGCGCAACGTTCTTCTTCGGCACCGGCTGCTCCAGCGCTCGCGGCGCACGCTCACGGAGCTCGGGTTCCTGGAGATCGAAACTCCGATCCTCACCAAACCGACCCCGGAAGGCGCGCGGGACTACCTGGTCCCCAGCCGGATTCACCCGGGGGAGTTCTACGCGCTGCCCCAGTCGCCGCAGATCTACAAGCAGTTGCTGATGGTGGCGGGCTACGACCGGTACTTCCAGATCGCGCGCTGTTTCCGGGATGAGGACCTGCGTGCGGATCGCCAGCCTGAGTTCACCCAGATCGACCTTGAGGCGTCCTTCGTCGGGCAGGAGGACGTGCAGGAAGTCGTCGAACGGGTGCTCGTGGACCTGTGGGCCGAGGCCGGGCAGCCGGTGGAGCGTCCATTTCAGCGGCTGCGGTACCGGGAGGCGCTCGAACGGTACGGTATCGACAAGCCCGATCTGAGGTTCGGTCTGGAGATCGCGGACCTGACGTCGATGGTGGCGGCCGACGCGGCACCGTTCGTTCACGAGGCAATCTCAGCTGGCGGCCGCGTGCGGGGCATCGTGGCGCCACACGCCGGCGATGCGAGCCGGAAGGAACTCGACGCGTTCACCGCCGCCGCGCGCGAGGCGAGGGCGGGCGGCCTGATCTGGGCCCGGCGTACGGAGGGTGGGTGGGAGGGGCAGGGTGTGAAGGCGATCGGCATGTCGGCCCTCGAGCGCCTCGGGGGCCGGGTGGGAGACCTCCTGGTCGCGGTCACCGGGCCGGACACGGTGACGTCACCCGCGCTCCATGCCGTGCGAACCGCGCTGTCCCGCAGGGTGGGGGCGGCTCCCGGCGTCGCACACGCCTTCTGCTGGATCGTGGACTTCCCACTCTTCGAGGTGGATCCCGACACCGGCGCCCACGTCCCGGCGCACCATCCGTTCACGGCCCCACATCCCGAGGACCGCGAGAAGCTGGAGTCGCACCCTTGGGAATGCCGGGCGCTCCACTACGACGCGGTCTACAACGGGAACGAGCTCGGCTCGGGGTCGATCCGGATTACCGATCCCGCGCTTCAACGGCGGGTGTTCGCTCTGCTGGACATTTCCGAACCCGAGGTCCGGCGCCGGTTTGGATTCCTGCTCGACGGGCTCGCCGCCGGGGCGCCGCCGCACGGCGGGTTCGCGCTGGGGTTCGATCGGATCACGATGCTGCTGGCCGGGGCGACATCGCTGCGCGACGTGATCGCCTTCCCCAAGACGACCGCGGCGCGGGCGCTGTACGAGGGGGCGCCGACGCCGGTCGAGGCGCGGGATCTGGCCGCCCTGCACCTGGCGGTGATCCGGGAACGCGAGTAGTGACAAGGTGAAAGGAGCACCGCTTCGTGGCTGACGACGTCGCGCACCGGCTTTCCGCCGAGGGCGCCGATCCGCTGATCCTTGCCGGCGTGAACGACGCAAACCTGCATGAGCTCCAGCGCGCGCTCGGCGTTCGGGTTTCGCTGCGCGGCGACACGCTCACCCTCGGCGGCACTTCCGACCAGATCGAGCGGGCGACCCCGGTGGTGCAGGGCCTCATCGACCTGGCCCGGATGGGTGAGCCCATCGCGCCCGAGGACGTGTTTCGCATCGCCACGGAGGGGCAGACGGCCGAGCCGCTGCCTCCGCCCACGGAAGGCAGGATCATCCTGCCGGGCCTCCGCCGGGCGATCGCCGCGAAGACCCCCGGCCAGCGGGAGTACCTCAAGGCCATCAGCGCCTACGACATCGTCGTGAGCATCGGCCCGGCCGGCACCGGCAAGACCTACCTGGCGGTGGCGAAGGCGGTGGAGGCTCTGGCGCGGAAGCGGGTGAAACGGATCATCCTGGCCCGCCCGGCGGTCGAGGCGGGTGAATCGCTCGGGTTCCTGCCGGGGGACATCCAGGCCAAGGTCGATCCCTACCTCCGGCCGCTGTATGACGCCCTCGAGGACATGATGCCCCACGACCGGGTCCAGAAGGCGCTCGAGTCGCGCATCATCGAGATCGCGCCGCTGGCCTACATGCGCGGCCGTACGCTGTCCGACGCCTTCATCATTCTCGACGAGGCCCAGAACGCCACGGGCGCGCAAATGAAAATGTTTCTGACCCGGCTCGGCGTGAATAGCCGGGTCGTCGTCACCGGTGACAAGACGCAGATCGACCTGCCGCGCCGGGACGACTCGGGGCTGGTGCAGGTGGAGCGGATCCTGCCCGGTGTCGAGGGCATCGCCTTCTGCTATCTCCAGGACACCGACGTCGTGCGGTACCGCCTCGTCAGGGAAATCATCCGCGCGTACGCGGAGGATCAGGGCGGCTGATGCTCGGGCGCTGGTTTCGCCGCCCCTCGGAGGATCCGGCGATTGCCGAAGGCGGGCGTGTGGCCTTCCACGCCGCGCGATGGGCCCTGCTGGTGGCGACGGCGCTCGCGATCCGCCTCGTCTTCCCGTTCCCCGTCGCCGGCACCGGCCGCGAGCTGGTCGGCCCGGTGCTGTACAACGTCCTGATGCTCAGCGCGTTCTGGGCGCTCCTGATGGTCTATCGGCGCGAGAGCTACGCTGATTTCCGCCAGGTCAGCTTCCTGGCCGCACTGTTCGTGATTGTATCGTTGGTTGCATCCGCCTCGATCCGGCTGTTCCCCGGGCGCTACGAGCTCCTGCCGATTCCGCTGGCGGCGATGCTGCTCACGATGCTCTTCAACGGGCGGCTGGCGATGATCGCCGCCGTCGTGCTGGCAATGCTCTTTGCGGGCCAGTACGGCCTCCGGGAACCGTACGCGCTCTTCCCCGCGTTGCTCGGCGGCATGGCCGCCGCCCTCAGCATCCGCACCGTCCGAGAGCGGAATCAGCTGTTCCCGGCGATCGGCTACATCTGGGGCAGTTACGTCCTGAGCACGACAACGCTGGCGCTGGTCCTCGGCACCGGAGCGTCCGCGATGCTGCAGAGTACGCTCGTGGGCGGTGTCACCTCCCTCCTCAGTGCCTCGGTCGCGCTCCTGCTGGTGCCGCCCGCCGAACGGTGGACGGGAATCACCACCGACCTGACCCTGCTCGAACTGTCGGATCTGGGGCGGCCGCTCCTCCATCGCCTTGCGCTCGAAGCGCCCGGGACGTTCGCGCACAGCATTCTCGTCGCGAACCTGTCCGAGGCCGCCTGCGACGCGATCGGCGCCAACGGGCTCCTGGGCCGCGTCGGATGCTACTACCACGACGTCGGGAAGCTGCACGCCCCGGGCATGTTCGTCGAAAACCAGGGCCAGGGCCCGAACCCTCACGACTCCATGACGCCCGAGGACTCCGCGCGGGTGCTCCGCGAGCACGTGACGGCCGGAATCGTACTTGCCGATGAGGCCGGCCTGCCGGATACGCTCCGGCGCTTCATTCCCGAGCATCACGGCACGATGCCGATGCACTTCTTCCTCGAGCGGGCGCGCCGCGCGGGCACGGCGTTCCGTCTGGAGGACTTCCTCTACCCCGGGCCGCGCCCGCGGTCGGCCGAGACCGCGATCGCGATGCTGGCCGACTCCGCGGAGGCCGCGGTCCGCGTGCTCAACAATCCGTCCCCGGAACGCGTGCGCGCCGCCCTCGACCGGGTGGTCGCCCAGCGGATGTCGGAGGGGCAACTCGAAGAGGCGCCCCTTACGATGCGCGATTTCGAGCGGATCAAGGACGTCTTCGCCCGCATGCTTGGCGCCGCCCATCACGTCCGGCCCGCCTATCCTTCGCCTGCCGCCGGATTTCTCTCGGAGGGTTTTCGTGCGCCTGGCAGCTGAGGTGGAAGTTCACGGCCGGGTCATTCCCATCCGGCCATCCGTGGTTCGGCGCGCCGTCCGCGCGGTTGTGGCCGGTGAGCGCAAGCGGGTGGTGGTGTCGGTCACGTTCGTGGGCCGGGAGGGCATGCGGCGCTTGAACCGCATCCACAAGGGCCACGACCGCCCTACCGACGTGATCAGCTTCACGCTCCAGGATCCGCGTCGCGGGCGCATCGGCGACATCTACATCTGCCGCTGGCAGGCCGCTCGAGAGGCCGAACGCCGGGGGATTCCCCTCCGTGAAGAACTGGTACGCCTCGTTGTTCACGGCACATTGCACGTGCTGGGACACGATCATCCCGCGCGCGCCGACCGCGAACGCTCCGCGATGTGGCGCCGCCAGGAGCGCTATGTCCGGAAGCTCGCATGACTGAAGCCCTGCAGCTCCTGCTGGCGCCGCTGGCCCTCGTGGGATTCACCCTGTGGGCCGCGTGGCTCGCCCTGGCCGCCGAGGCCGAGGTCGACCTCCCCCGGCAGACCGACAGCGCCAGCTCCGCGCTGGAGCTTCCGCTCGCCCGCCGGCTCCACGTGGCGCACCTGTCGCTCCTCGTGCTCGCCGGGGCCTCGGCAGCGACGGCGACGGTCTGGTGGGTGTGGCCGCCGGCGGGCGGGGCGATGCGATTGCTGCTGGCGGTGCTGCTGGTCTGGTTCGTCGGAGACCTGTTGCCGCGGCTTCTCGCCGCCATCGCGCCTGAACTCGCCCGCGTCGTCCGGCCGACAGTGGGTCCGACGCTCGGGATCTTCACCCCGGTGTTCCGCCTGGTGAGCTGGGCCGAACGAAAGGGCGCGGCGCCGGCGGCACCGACGAGGCGAATGGGAGAGCCCGGCACGCGCGACATGCTGGTCGGGGTCTTCTCCCTGGCCGACATGACGGTGGCGGAGGTGATGACTCCCCGGATCGACATCGTCTCGGTGGATGTCTCCGCCGAGAGAGAAGAAGTCATCGCTACGCTCCGCAGTGCCGAGCATGCGCGCCTGCTGGTGTTCGATGGCCATCCCGATGCCGTCGTGGGCGTGGTGTATGCGAAGGACATGCTCGTCGGGCTGGAGGACGAGCGGGCCGCCGCCGAATCCTGGCCTGTCCTGATCAGGCCGGCGGCGTTCGTCCCGGAGGGCAAGACCCTCGGCCGCCAGTTGCGGGACTTTCAACGGGGCCCGAGCCACCTGGCCGTCGTGGTGGACGAATTCGGCGGCACCGCCGGGATCATCACGCTGGAAGACATCCTCGAGCAGATCGTCGGAGAAATCCAGGACGAATACGACACCGATGAGGTCGCGCCGATCCAGCCGGCCGGCGAGGACGCCTTCCGGGTGCAGGGTGGTGTCGCGCTGACCGAGCTGGAGTCGCTGCTGGGCCACACCTTCGGGCGCGACGATGTCAGCACCGTTGGCGGCCTCGTGCTCGCGGAGCTCGGGCACGTGCCCCGCGCCGGTGAGACCATTCTGACCGACGGCATCGAGCTGCAGGTCGAGCACGTCGCCAGGCGCCGGGTCCGGCGCGTGCTGGTGCGCCGCGTCGTGCCGGCCTGGGTGGCGGCGCACCGGCCGGAGCATTCGGAATGACCTGGATCGCCTTCGCGCTCGGATTGTTCCTGACGGTGTTCGGTGCGACCGCCGGCGCCGCCCTGGTCTATGTGAGCCGCTCGGAGCTCGCGCACGCGGTGGCCCGGCAGCTCCGCGGCACGTCCACAACGCTGGCCTGGCTTTCGCGGGTCGAGGGGACGCTGACCGCCGCGTCGGCCACCACCGCATTCGGCGTGGTGCTGCTCGGGGCGGCATTCCCCGCTGTCTTCTCCGGATCCGGGACGGCCGCGCTCGCGGCGATTCTCGGACTCGTCGCCGTGCCGTTCGTGCTGTTCAGCGGGTATCTGGCGCCGCGCTGGCTGACGGCGGCCCGGGCGGAGACCGTCGCCGCCATGGTCACGCCCGTCCTTGAACCGTGGGCGCGCGTCGTCGGGCTGCTGCTGCCCGCGCGCCGGCTCTCCCGCGCGACGGAGTTCCGCACCCTGTGGCGGGAAGGTGCGGCCACCGGCCTGCGGGCCGATGAAGACCTGCGGATGATCGGCGGCGTCATGGCGTTCGCCGGGCGACCGGTGCGCGAGGTGATGACGCCGCGAACCGATATCGTCGCCATTCCGGAGGATGCCGACCTGCACGACATCCTTCAGGTCTTCGCCCAGAGCGGGTACAGCCGCATTCCGGTGTACCGCGGCACGCTCGACGAGATCGTGGGGATGCTGCACGCGTTCGATCTCTTCAAACTGCAGCCCGGGGACGCGCTGCCGATCCGCCCGGTGGCGGTCGCGCCACCAAGCCGGCCGTCCGGCGAGCTCCTGCTCGACATGCAGCGCGAGCGGCGCCATCTCACGGTAGTCCTCGATGAATTCGGCGGCACGCTCGGCATCGTCTCGCTCGAGGACCTGCTCGAAGAGCTGGTCGGCGAGATCTTCGACGAACACGACCTCGCGCCCGGAGCGGGCTCGACGGCCCCGCCGGGGCTGGTCGAGCTCGACGGGGCGACCCCGACCGGAGCGCTGGAGGAGCGATTCGGCGTGACCTTGCCCTCGGCCAGGTCCGCGACCGTCGGCGGCCTGCTGGTGGAGCTGGCCGGCCGCATCCCGACCGCCGGGGAGCGCTTCCTCCTGTTCGGACTGGAGGTTGACGTGCTGCAGGCCTCCGCAACCCGCGTCGAACGGATCACGGTTCGTCCGGGCCCGACCGTCGCCATTCCTCTCGCCCGCGAGACGCCCTGACGATGCGTTCCAAGACCCTCGACGCGCTGGTTGCGCTGGTCCGGACGGGCCGCCTTCCCGACTTCGTCGCGCGGGCGCGGAAGCTCGAGCCGGCGGATCTGGCCGATGTGCTCTCCTCCCTCGACGATGCGGATCGCCTCACCGCGGTGCGCGCGCTCCCGCCGGGGATCTCGGGCGAGGCGCTCGTCGAGATGCCGGAGGAGGCGCACGCCGAAGATACGCTCGCCGCGCTCGCGCCCGCCCAGGCGGCCGAGATCGTCGAGGAGCTGGCCGACGACGATGCCGCCGACATCCTCCAGGAGCTCGATACCGAAGCGCAGGAGCGCATCCTCTCAGAGGTCGAGGACCGCCCCGACGTCGAACGCCTGCTGAGTTACGACGAGGAGACCGCCGGCGGCCTCATGACGACCCACGTCAT
>Ga0180104_1000147_pt1 | contig 15217 bp, 14 predicted proteins | sample EasRiv730_16_1Da_FD_121791 | JGI IMG/M metagenome (GOLD analysis project Ga0180104, IMG submission 121791) | Soil microbial communities from meander-bound floodplain in the East River, Colorado, USA - East River metaG ERMLT730_16_1Da | ecosystem: Environmental > Terrestrial > Soil > Floodplain ... | reverse complement strand
CACGAGTACATCGTCTTCTCGGCGCACATGGATCACATTGGCGTCACGCCGGGCCAGGCAGACAGCATCAACAACGGCGCGGACGACGATGCGTCCGGCACGATCGGCATCGTCGAGCTGGCCGAGGCGTTCAGCCGGAAGGGCGCGGCCCCGAAGCGGTCGCTCATCTTCCTGACGGTCAGCGGCGAGGAGAAGGGCCTCTGGGGCAGCGAGCACTTCGTGAACCAGCCGCCGGTTCCGCTCACCCAGATCATCGCCAACATCAACGTGGACATGATCGGCCGGAACTGGACGGACACGATTGCGGTCGTCGGCCGGGAGCATTCCGATCTCGGCCAGACGCTCGACCGCGTGGCCGCGCGCCACCGCGAGCTCCGGATGACCCCGGTCAACGACCCGTGGCCGGAAGAGCGCATCTTCTACCGCTCCGACCACTACAACTTCGCGAAGAAGGGCGTGCCCATACTCTTCTTCACGAGCGGACTCCACCCCGACTATCACGCCGTCTCGGACGCGCCCGACAAGATCGATGCCGAGAAAGAGGCCCGGCTGCTTCAGCTGGTGTTCTACCTGGGCCAGGAGGTCGGAAACGGCGCCGCGCGGCCGGCGTGGGTGCCGGCGAGTTACCAGGAGATCGTGAAGGGGGATTAGGGACGGTCGGACAGTCGGACTGGCGGTCAGTCGGTCGGTTATACCGTCCGGGGTAATTCAGGAACTCGAACGAACTGTCGCCTTGACGGCACGGTAGAGGCCCCACAAGACTCTGGCTGTGCGGTCCCGCTTGCTGTCGAGGCCGATGAATTCCGTGTTGGAGAGGTATCCTAGATCATACGCGAGCCGGAGGACGTATCGGAGCTCGGAGATCGAGCCGATACTCATGTCGAGAAACCGACGGAATTCCTTCTGCCCTCCTTTCGCAGCGCCTTCGACGATATTCGCCGCAACCGAAAACGCCGCACGCCTCGCCTGAGAGCTGAGCGCATACCGTTCAGCTGAGGGCCAGGTTCCGGTTGAGCGGTAGACCGCCAGCACCAGCTCATGGGCAAGCTGCCAAGCCCGCAGATCTTCATACGGCCGCATTGAGGGAGGGTACGCCCCGACACTCAACTCATGCTCAACGATGCGGACCCCGCGTTCCCATCTCAACGGGCCGAATTGCTCAGCGGTCTGACGGTCCGACAGACCGACTGTCCGACGGTCCGACGGTTATATTCCCGACATGTCCCAATCCCGCATTCGCAACTTCTGCATCGTCGCACACATCGATCACGGCAAGTCTACGCTGGCCGACCGGCTCATCGAGGCCACGGCCACGGTGGAAAAGCGCCTGATGCGGGAGCAGCTCCTGGACACGATGGACCTGGAGCGCGAGCGCGGGATCACGATCAAGCTGAACGCGGTCCGGATGCTCTACACAGCCAACGACGGGGTGAGCTACGAGCTGAACCTGATCGACACCCCGGGTCACGTCGATTTCACGTATGAGGTGTCGCGCTCGCTTGCGGCCTGCGAAGGCGCGATCCTCGTCGTGGACGCCTCGCAGGGGATCCAGGCCCAGACCCTCAGCAATCTGTTCCTCGCGCTCGACGCGGGCCTCGAGATCATCCCGGTCCTGAACAAGATCGACTTGCCCGGCGCCGAGCCCGATCGCCGCGCCCGGGAGATCATCGACCTGATCGGCGCGCGGCCCGAGGAGATTCTGGCGGTTTCCGCCAAAGAGGGGACCGGGATCCCGGCGCTCCTTGAGGCGATCGTCGCACGGGTCCCCAGGCCTGCAGGCAAAGAAGAAGCTCCCCTCCGCGCGCTCATTTTCGATTCGTACTACGACCGGTATCGCGGGGCGATTCCGAGCATCCGCGTCGTCGACGGGGTGCTCCGGGCGGGGATGGAAATCGCCTTCGGCGCGCATCCCGACGACGTGTTCCACGTGGATGAAGTGGGATACCTCGCCCTGGGCCAGCGACCGGCGCACCAGCTCGAGGCGGGCGAGGTCGGGTACGTCGTGGCGAGCCTGCGCGGGGTGCGCGATGCCCGCGTCGGCGACACGATCTTCGATGCCCACGACCGCGCCACCGAGCTCCTGCCAGGCTACCGGGACGTGAAGTCGATGGTGTTCGCCGGAGTCTACCCGACGGACTCCGAGCAGTATGAAAACCTGCGCGACGCCCTGGAAAAGCTGGTGCTCAACGATGCCAGTCTCCACTACGAGCCGGAGTCGTCCACCGCGCTCGGCTTCGGATTCCGGTGCGGCTACCTCGGCCTGCTCCACATGGAAATCGTGCAGGAGCGGCTCGAGCGGGAGTTCAATCTCGACCTCATCACCACCGTACCGACCGTGGAATACCACGTGTACCGCACGGACGGCACGCAGCTCCTGCTCGAGAACCCGAGCAACCTTCCAGACCCGGCCGAGATCGACCACATCGAGGAGCCGTACGTGAAGGCCCGCATCATGGCGCCGGCCGATTACATCGGCGGCATCATGAAACTGGGCCAGGATCGCCGGGGCGTGTACAATGGCATGCACTACCTGGACACGTCCCGGGTCGAATTCGACTTCGAGTTCCCGCTCGGGGAGATCGTGCTCGATTTCTACGACCGGCTCAAGTCGATCAGCCGGGGGTACGCGTCGCTGGATTACGAGATGGCGGGCTTCCGCGAGTCGGATCTCGTCAAGCTGGACATGCTCATCAATGGCGACCCGATTGACGCCTTCAGCGTCATCATCCACCGGGACAAGGCCTTCGAGTATGGCCGCCGGATCGCCGAGAAGCTCAAGGAGCTGATTCCGCGCCAGTTGTACCAGGTCGCGATCCAGGCGGCGATCGGCCAGAAGATCATCGCACGGGAGACCATCAGCGCGTTCCGGAAGGACGTGCTCGCCAAGTGCTACGGCGGGGACATCACCCGGAAGCGGAAGCTGCTCGAGAAGCAGAAGGAAGGAAAGAAGCGGATGAAGCAGATCGGCGCCGTCGAGATCCCGCAGGAGGCGTTCCTCGCCGTCCTGCAGGTCGACGAGTAATCGCAAACGACCGCAACCCCGGAATCCCGATGCCGAATCGCCCCGCGCTCGTCATACAAACGGCTTTCCTCGGCGACGTCGTGCTCACCACGCCGCTGCTCACCCGCCTGGCGGACCGCCACGGGCCACTCGATGTGGTGACGACGCCGGCGGCGGCCCCCCTCCTCGAGACGCATCCGGCGGTCCGGCAGGTCGTGCCGTATGACAAGCGCGGCACCGATCGCGTGTGGGCAGGATTCCAACGCACGGCAGACCGGCTTCGCGATCATCGCTACGGCCGCGCCTACCTCCCCCATCGCTCCTGGCGCACCGCCGCGCTCGCCTTCTCGGCACAGATACCCGAGCGGGTGGGTTTCGAGGACAGCCCGGCGGCGTTCCTGTACACGGAGCGGGTCCGCCGGCCGGTGAAGAGTCACGAGAGCATGCGGCTCCTCGCGCTCGCCGGCCCGCCGCCGCGCGGGGAGGCCCCCCCGCCCCACGTGACCCTGGCCTTGACCGAAGACGACCGCGCGGCGGCCGGCCGCTGGCTCGAGGCCCACGGCGTGGACAGCCCGTTCGTCGCGGTGGCGCCCGGCTCGATCTGGGGGACCAAGCGGTGGCCGTATTATCCGGAGTTCGTTGCCCGGCTCGACCGGCCGGTGGTCCTGATCGGCGGCGCGGACGACGTCCCGCTCGCGGCACAGGTGGCGGCCGCGGCCCCGGGGCGCGCCCACTCCGCGGCGGGCCAGCTCTCCCTGCGCGAGTCGGCCGCGATCATTGAACGGGCCGAGCTGCTCGTCACCAACGACTCCGCTCCGCTGCACTTCGCGACCGGAGTCGGTACGCCGACCGTGGCCATCTTCGGTCCGACCGTCCCGGCCCAGGGCTTCGGCCCGATCGGCCGCGGGAGCAGGATCGTTCAACACCCGAAGCTGTGGTGCCGCCCGTGCTCGCCACACGGACCGCAGGTGTGTCCGTTCGGCCATCACCGCTGCATGCGGGAGACGTCCGTCGAGCAGGTCGAGGCAGCGGTCGGGAGGATCTCCCTGCAGGCCGCAGCGCACTGACATGCGCTACATCCTGGGGATCGACATCGGCGGCACCAATCTCGTCGCCGGCTGCGTGAGCGAGGACGGCAGCCAGCTCCTCGGCGAGCGGTCGGCGCCCACCCACGCAGAGCACGGCGCGGATGACGTCATCGACCGGCTGCTCGCGATGGGGCGCGCCTCGATCGCCGAGACCCGGTCGCAGGTGGCGGGCGCCGAGATCGTGGGCGTCGGCGTGGGCGCCCCGGGGCCGCTCGACACGCACCGCGGCATCGTGCTGCTCACCCCGAACCTGGGCTGGGTGGACATGCCGCTGCGCGACCGGGTGTCCGAGGGGCTCGGACTCCCGGCGCAGCTCGACAACGACGCCAATTGCGCCGTGCTGGGCGAGCACTGGCGCGGCGCGGCCCGTGGGGCCCGTCACGCGCTGGGGATGACGATCGGCACCGGAATCGGCGGTGGGCTGATCCTCGACGGCCGGCTCTACCACGGCGCTTCCGATTGCGCGGGCGAGATCGGCCACACAACCATCGAGATCAACGGCCGCCGGTGCAATTGCGGGAACTACGGCTGCCTGGAGGCCTACGCGTCGGGGCCGGCGATCGCCCGCCGGGCCATCGAGGCGATGGAGTCCGGCGGCGAGACAACACTCCGCCGCTACGTCAACGGGGACCTGTCCCAGCTTTCGGCCCAGACCGTGTATGAGGCCGCGCATAATGGCGACCTGCTCGCGCTCGAGGTAGTGCAGGATACGGCCAAGTTCCTCGGCGCCGGCATCGCGAATCTCATCAATATTTTCAATCCCGACGTGGTCGTGGTCTGCGGCGGCGTCACCCTGGCGGGCGACCGCCTGTTTGCTCCGCTCCAGCGCGAGGTGAGTCGCCGGGCGTTCAAACCGGCGGTCGCCGCCTGCCGGATCGTGCCCGGCGAACTGACCGGGACTGCCGGCGTCTACGGCGCGGCCAAGGTCTTCCTCGACCACCGGGGGGCCTGACCCGGTGCGGCGGGTGGGCATCGTCGGGTCCCTCGTCTGGGACATCATCCACGGCAGGGACCCTGCGGGCCCGCCCGTCGAGGAGTGGGGCGGGATTGCCTACTCGCTGTCCTCCCTCGACGCAACGCTTCCCGACGGGTGGGAGATCGTCCCGCTTATCAAGGTCGGTCGCGACCTGAGTGGACGCGCCGCGGAGTTTCTGCAGGGGCTCAAGCGGCTGGCGCCGGGCGCCCGGTGTGTCGAAGTTCCCGTGCCGAACAACCGCGTCGTGCTGCGCTACCAGTCGGCGGAGCGCCGCTGTGAACGGATGGAGGGAGGCGTCCCGTCCTGGACCTGGCCCGAGCTCGGGCCGATGGTGGCGGACCTCGACGCTCTCTACATCAACTTCATCTCCGGCTTCGAATTGTGCCTGGGAACAGCCCAGGCCCTGCGCCAGGGATTCACCGGCCGGATCTACGCCGACCTGCACAGCCTGTTTTTCGGCATGCAGCACGATGGCATTCGCGTCCTCCGGCCGCTCGCCGAGGCGACGGCATGGTTCCGCTGCTTCGATGCGATCCAGATGAACGAGGACGAAATGCGCCAGCTCGCGGAGGATCCGATGGGAGTGGCGGCCGACGCCCTGGGCGCCGGCGTGTCGCTGCTGGTGGTGACGCTGGGACCGAGGGGCGCGGCGTATGTTGCGGCGGCTGGATTCGGAGGATGGGCGGATGGGCAGATGGGGAGTGGGGCGGTGAGGACCGAACTGGTGCCGGCCCCGCGGGTCGACGTGCTGGATCCGACCGGTTGCGGGGACGCTTTCGGCGCCGCCCTCTGTGCACGGCTCCTGGCCGGCGACGGGATCGCGGAGGCGGTGGCCGGCGCCAACGGGGTTGCCGCGCGGACTGCAGGATTCCGGGGCGCGAGCGGCCTGAGCCAGTATCTTCGCGGCCAGCTGGTGACGTCATGACGCGCATCGCGGAAATCCCTGCCTACTTTGACGACAAGAGCTTCGATCAGTTCGCCGCGTCCTTCGGGACGTGGCCGCCGGACGCGCGCGTCCTGTTCGATGCGCGGGGCGCGCAGTGGGCCTCGCCCTACGGGCTGATCGGGCTCCTCACGGCGGGTCAGGCCCTGCTCGAGGCCCACGCGGAGCGGCCGCTCTTCACGGTGCCGGCCAGCGAGGACGTCCGGCGGTACTGGGCGCGGACAGGCTTCTTCCGGCACGCGGTGGATCTGTTCGAGATCCACGGCCGGGTGCCGAAGACTCCCCCCGACGAGGCGTCCGACGTGCTGCTGGGCGTGACGCCGGTCCGGGCATCGGAAGACGTCCACCAGGTCGTGGGCAAGATTCAGGAGGGCGCCTCAAGGATCCTTCATGGGGAGCTTGGGCTCGAGGCCAAGGCCACGATGGGATTCGCAATGGCGCTTTCGGAGGCTTGTCAGAATATTGTGGAGCACGCGGGCACCGCCGGTTGGGTGGCGGTCCACGCCTACAACTGGCGGAAGCGCCTCGGCCGCCGGGTCGTCGTCATCGCGGTCAGCGATGCCGGCCTCGGCTTCCGCCGCTCGCTCGAGGCCACGCAGGCGCGCCGCTTCGGCGACCGCTGGGGCGACGCCGCCGCCCTGGAGGCCGCGCTGATTCAGGGCGTCAGCCGGTTCCGCGATCCGGGCCGGGGCCAGGGTCTCGCCGGAATCAAGCGGTATTTGAGCCGGTGGGACGGCAAGATTTCCATCCGGAGTGGCACCGCCCGACTCTCGATCGTGCCCCGCTGGGACGACGATCTCCCGCTCGCGGAGCACCTGGCCTTTTTCCCCGGTTCCCAGCTACAGGTGGTCATCCCGGCCCAGGAGCCCAGCACGCGATGATCCAGACCATTCAGCTTGGGCGGGTCCTCCGCGAAACGGTCATGACGCCGTACACGGACCTCGTCACCCGGCCGACCGGGGCCGCCATCCGGGGCCGGATTCAGGACGCGATGCTGCAATCCGCGGCGGCAACCACGCTGCTCGACTTCACCGGAATCGGACTCCTCGACTTCAGCTGCGCCGACGAGGTCGTGGCCAAGCTCCTGCTGGACGCCGACCCGGGCACGGATCGTTACGTCATGCTGGGGGGAGCACGGGAAGACCACGTTGAGGCGATCGACCACGTCCTGAACCACCACGCGCTGGCGGTGGCGGCGCTGTCCGCGCCGGGTGAGCCACCCCGGCTGCTCGGCCGCGTGACGCCTGAGCTGCGCGCCGTGTTTCTGTGCGTGTTCCGGCTGGGCCCGGGCGACGCGCTCCGGGTCGCGGAAGTACTCGACTGGACGCTCGAGCGTGCGGCCGACGCCCTCCAGACGCTGGCCCTCCTCCGCCTGCTGCGCGCCGAGGGCGGGACCTACCGGCCGCTTCCGACATGACGCCGCGCCGGCCGGGCCGCTCGACGATCGCCATCCACGGCATTCCGCACCGGCTCCCCGACTGGGCGCCGGTGGTGAAGCCCGTGATGCAGAGCACGACCTTCATCAACCCGGTCGGCTCCACGGCCGAAGTCCTCTACACGCGCTACGGCAACAACCCCACGCAGGTCGAGCTGGCCCGGAAGTACGCACTGCTCGAGGGCGCGGAGGACGCGCTCTTCCTGTCGAGCGGCATGGGCGCCACGGCACTGGCGCACCTCGCGGTGCTCCGGCCCGGCGATCACCTGCTCTCGAGCGAATGGATATACGGCGGCACCCGCCGGCTGTTCGACGAAGAGCTCGGCCGATTCGGCATCGAGGTCACCTATGTGAATCCGGTGCAGCACCGCCTGTGGCGCAAGTCGGTGCGGAAGGCGACCCGGGCGATCTTCGTCGAGACGCCGACCAACCCGCTGCTCCGGGTCGTGGATCTCACCCCGATCGCGCAGGTGTCGCGCGAATACGGGCTGGCGCTCCTGGTGGACGCCACCTTCGCGAGCCCGATCAACCTGCGCCCGCTCGAGCACGGCGCCGACGTCGCGATCAGCAGCGCCACCAAGTACCTGAACGGTCACAGCGACGTGATCGCGGGGGCGGTGGCCGGTTCGGCGTCGTTCATCGAAGAGGTCACTCGGCTGATGCGGCTGTGGGGCCAGGCCATCGACCCGCACGCCGCCTGGCTGGTGGATCGCGGGATGCGGACCCTGGCCGTGCGCATCGAACGCCACAACGCGAACGGCATGGCGGTCGCGAGCTGGGCGGAGCAGCAGCCCGAGTTCATGGCGGTCCACTACCCCGGCCTGCCCTCGCATCCCGACCACGGATATGCGCGGACCGTCCTCGACGGGTTCGGAGGCATGGTAGGGCTGCAGCTCAAGGGGGGCATCCGCGCCGCGGAGCGGTTCCTCAAGAAACTCAAGCTCATCGCACACGCGCCGAGCCTGGCCGGGGTCGAGAGCCTCATTTCAGAGCCCCGGCTGACCTCGCACCAGGCGCTCGGCCCCGAGGGGCGAGCCAAGATGGGCATCCCGGACGGATTCCTGAGATTGAGCTGCGGCATCGAGGACGCGGAGGACATTATCGGGGACTTGGAGCAGGCGCTCGGCAAGTAGTATCTTCCCGTCGTGATTCGCTTTAGCCACGTTTCCATGGCCTACCCGCGCGGCGGCATGGCCCTCAAGGACCTCACCTTCCGGGTGGCGAAGGGCGAATTCGCCTTTCTCACCGGGCACTCCGGTGCCGGCAAGTCCACCGTCCTCAAGCTGATCTATGGTGAACTCCGCCCCTCGGAAGGAGAAGTCCGGGTCTCCGGATTCTCCGTCGGCGAGATCACCAAGCAGGAGGTCCCGCGGCTTCGCCGCCGGCTCGGGATCGTATTCCAGGATTTCGGCCTGCTCCAGGACCGGACGGCGGAAGAGAACGTGGCCTTCGCCCTGGAGGTCACGGGCGCCCGCCTCGACTCCATCGCCGCCAAGGTCACCCGGGTGCTCACGCAGGTGGGACTCGCCTCCAAGGCCCGGTCCTACCCCACCGAACTGTCCGGCGGCGAGCAGCAGCGCGTGGCGATCGCGCGCGCGCTGGTGAACGACCCGCCGATCCTCCTCGCGGACGAACCCACCGGGAATCTCGATGAGCGCGCCACGCGCGGCGTGTTCCAGCTGCTGCGCGACATTCACGCGGGCGGGACCTGCGTCGTGATGGCCACGCACGACCTCGACCTGGTGCGGCAGACGACGCACCGTGTCATCGAGCTCCGGGAGGGGGCCGTGGTGTACGACAGCGCCGAGACCCCGATTGCGAGCGAGGGGATCTCGTGAGGCTCGTCACGCGCGAAACCTTCCGCTCGTTCCAGCGGGCGCCGCTGCTCTCCGCGCTGTCCGTGACGGCGATCGCGTTCTCGCTCTTCACGGTGGGATTGTTCGGGCTGGTAGCGGTGAACCTCCGGGAATCGCTCCGAGGGCTGGAGGATCGGGTCGAGATCGTCGCCTTTGTGCTGCGCGGGACGCCGATCGAGACCATCACCCTGGCCACGCAGGACATCACGTCGTTCCCCGAGGTGGCGACCGTCGCCTACGTCAACGAAGACGAGGCGCTAAAGCGGGCGCAGCAGGAGATGGTCGAGTTTCGCGATGCGTACCGCGACCTGCGCGTGAACCCGCTTCCTGCCTCGATCGAGGTCCGGCTCAAGGAGGGCTTCCGGGACGCCTCGCACGTGGCCCAGGTGGCCGAGCGCATCGAGGGGTTCCCGTTCGTGGATGACGTCCGGTACGGGCGCGAATGGGTGGAGCGGCTGGACCGGCTCCGCAACCTGGCCGGTGTGGTCGGGCTCGTGATCGGCCTGGCATTCGCCGGCGTGGCGATCGTCATCATCGGCGTGACGATCCGCATGACCGTGCTCCAGCGGGCGCGGGAGATCCGCATCATGCGACTGGTCGGCGCCACGGACGGCTTCATTCGCGGGCCGTTCCTGCTCGACGGCGCCGCGAAGGGTCTCCTCGGCGGGCTCCTCGCCGTCGGGATCAGCTGGGCCGCCTTCCTCGTGTTCCGGCGGAGCGATGTCCTCGCACTGCAGTCGCTGGTCTTCTTCGAGACCCGGCACATCGCCCTGGGGCTCCTGTTCGGGATCGCGATCGGCCTGGGCGGAAGCCTGGTGAGCGTCGGACGGCATTTGAGGAATGTGTAGCTCGATGGGCGGGACGGTCCACCAGCGGGTCGGCGGGTCAGCGGGTCGACGGATAAGAGATTGCTTCACGCTCCTCGTACTGCTCCTCACGGCACTGCCGCTGCACGCGCAGGGCAACGTCACCACGGAAATGGAGCGCAGCCGGCAGCGGCTGGACTCGATCCGGGCCGAGCGCGAGCGGCTGGAGGCCGAACAGGAGCGGCTGCGGGGGCAGGTCCGGGACGTCGGCGCCGAGTTGCGCAACATCGAGCGCCAGCGCGAGACGACCAACCGGATCGTGAACGAAATCGAAGGGCAGATCGGCGGCCTCAACACCAGCCTCGAGCAGGTGAGCGCCGAGCTGGTTCTGGCCGAGGACAACTTGGCCGAGAAGCACGCCGTGCTCGACCGGCGCCTCGTCGAGATTTACAAGCGGGGTCCGCTGTACACCTTCCAGGCCCTGCTCGCCGCCGAGTCGTTCGGCAATCTGCTCGCCCGCTACAAGTACCTGTTTCTCTCCAGCAATCAGGACCGCCAACTCGTCGCGGACGTCGAGGGGCTCCGGAACCGCGTCGGGCGGCAGCGGCGTGAGCTGCTGGGCATCCGCACATCGCTGGATCTCACCCGGGCCGAGCGCGAGGCCGAGCTGCGCCGCTATTCGAGCCTGGCCTCGGCCCGCGAGCGGCGGTTGAATGAGTTGCGCCGCTCCGGGCGGGTCACCTCGCAGCGCATCACCGCGCTGGAGCGGGACGAGGCCCGGCTCAACGAGCTCCTCGCGTCACTGGAGCGTGCCCGCCTGGCGGCCGCGAGCCGCGGCGCCACGGCCGCGCCGGGGGCGCTTAGCGCGGCCGATATCGGCCGGCTCGACTGGCCGGTGGACGGCCGCGTGATCTACAATTTCGGCCGGACGACGCTGCCGAGCGGGGGGGTGGTGCGCTGGAACGGCGTGGGGATCGCGGCGCCGGAGGGCACGCCGATCAAGGCGGTGGAGACCGGGCGCGTGGAGCTGGTGCAGCGACTCGGAACCTACGGCCTGACGATCGTGGTGCAGCATGGCAACGGATACCGCTCGCTCTACATGCACCTGCTCGAGGCGAACGTCGCGGTGGGACAGGACATCCTGCGGGGCCAGGTGATCGCGACGGTCGGCGGTGCCAATTCGGACCAGGGCGCACACCTGCATTTCGAGATCAGGGGAGAGAATTCGATCGCCCTCGACCCGGAGGACTGGCTCCGGAAGCGCCGGTAGTTAGGCGGCGACGGATTCCGCGGTGCCGATCCGGTCCTCGGTCTGGGCCTTGCCGCGGAGCAGCGCGGCCTCGACGAGCGCGAAGAGATCTTCGGTCTGGACGGCGGACGGATGCGGGAAGGTGACGATACCGGCGCTCAGGCGCGGCCGGTCCTGCGGCTGGATTTCACCGAACCCGCCGCTGAGAATGCGCTCCCGCACGCGCGCGATCGAGCGCCGCGCACCTTCGAGGTCGGTCTCGGGCAGGATCAGGGCGAACTCGTCGCCCCCGTAGCGCGACACGAAGTCTGGAGCGCGCAGTTCGCGCTGGAGCAGGCCGCCGAGCGTGGACAACACCAGGTCTCCGCCCGCGGTGCCGAGCCGTTCGTTGATGGTGCGCAGCTGGTCCACGTCGAGCAGGATCAGGCTGAAGCTCAGGGCGTACCGGCGCGCCCGCTCGAATTCCTCGCGGATCCGCTGGTCGAGTGCATCGAGGGTGCCGCACCCGGTGAGCGGATCCCGCGTGGGAGCGCTGGCCTGGCGGCGGTAGAGGGAAGTGCGGCGTTCTTCGCTCTCGAGCAGCCGGGCCGCCGCGCCCGTCAGGGTTTCCGCAAACGCCACCTGGCGCGGCGTGAGCTCGGCATCGGAGCGGCGGGTGCGGATCAGAAACACCCCGGACGTCCCCGCCTGCATCGGCACCGGGATGGCCAGGACGCTCCGCACATCGACCTTGAGCTGCAGTTCGGTCCAGCGGGCGCGAGTCTCCTCGAACATCGGATCGGTGTAGACGTCCGGGACGTACACCGCGCGTCCCAGTCGAAGCGCCGCCTGCACCTCGGGGTAGCGCTTGAGGTCCACCGTGAGGTCGCGGAGCCGCGGGGACTCGTGCACCGCCACGACGCGCCCGACCTCCTCGGACGGCCGGGTCAGGATGAACGAGCAGTGCGAGAGCTGCAGCGCCTGTCCGACGCGCCGCACCAGCGTCTGGATGATCTCATCGGGGCGGATCGCGCTGGACACCTCGGCGAAGATGTCGAAGGACAGCGCATTCACCTGCTGCTCCTGACGCAGGGCTTCCGCGTCGATGCGCCCACGGAGCCGGGCGTCCACGCGGGCACAGAGCTCGCCCAGGTGCACGGGCGCCACCATCACGTCGCTGACGCCAAGGCGCAGGGCACGGAACGGCGCCTCAGGATCACCGGCCGCGAGGACGACCATCACGGGGATCGCGCCCCAGAAGTCCGGATCGAGCGCGCGCATCTCCGTTTCGAGGCGCTCATCGGCGGCGGCGCAGGTGATGAGGAGCAGATCGGGCAGCGGCCCGGCGGGACGGCCAGGAGGGATACGCGCCGATTCAGTAACCTGGAATCCACCCCGCACCAGCGCCCGCTCGAGGCCATCCGGGCGAGCCGCGGGGTCCCCGAGCAGCAGCACGCGGGGACGCGCCAGCGAATCGGCGGTACTTCGGTCAGGCACCGGCATTCGGAGACGACATGGGCGATGCGATCACCGCGAAGAAGATAGGGCGTTCCCGACGGACAGGCGAACGCCTCGGCGCCCACGTCTCCGTCCAGGGCGGGATGCACACGGCTCCCGCCCGTGGCGTGGAGATTGGCGCCACGGCGATTCAAGTGTTTACCAAGACCCCGAACCAGTGGCGCGAGCCAGTGATCGACCCGGTCACGGCCGACGCCTTCAGGGGGGCCTATGAAGGGAGTGGGCTGAATGGGGTGGTGGCGCACGATTCGTACCTGATCAATTTAGCCTCCCCCGACAAGGCCCTAAGCGCCCGATCCATCGAGTCTTTCATCGCCGAGCTGACCCGGTGTCACACCCTCGGAATTCCGGCCGTTGTGTCGCACCCGGGCAACTACCTGGATGACCGGAAATCGGGCCTGGAGCGCAATGCCAAGGCCTACGCCGAGTGCCTCCGGCGCGCCCCGGGAGAGGTGACCGTGCTGCTCGAGACGACGGCGGGGACCGGCACGTCCCTGGGCAGCACGTTCGAGGAACTGGCGGCGCTGCTGGAGTTGATTCCGTCAGATCTGCGGCACCGTTTCGCCTTCTGCGCCGACACCTGCCACCTCTACAGTGCGGGGTACGACCTGGTGGGCGATTACGACGGAGTGTGGAAGGCGTGGGACCGCATCCTCGGCCTGTCCAGCCTGCGCTGCCTCCATCTCAATGATTCGAAGACGCCGTTCAATTCCCGCCGCGACCGCCACGAGCTCATCGCGGAGGGATCGCTCGGCGCGGCGCCATTCCGTCGCATCATGACCGACCCGCGGTTCCGCGACGTGATCAAAGTGCTTGAGACGCCCAAGGGGGACGACCTGGTCACGAACGACCGCGCGATGCTCCGCCGCCTGCGGGCGTACGCGCGCGGCGGAAAGCCATCGCGTTGACGCCCCCCTCTCCCACCTCCATCTTCCCCCGATGCGATCACTCCTGATTCTGCTGCTTGTGGCGGCGGCGCCCGCGGCCGCGCAGGTTCGACTGAGCGCGCGCGCCGGCATTACCGGCTCCACCGCGATGGTGAAGGACCAGATTCTCGAGGACATCGAGGTCGTCCCGGCCCTCGCGCCGACGCTCACGATCGGAGCCTCGCTCCAAGTCAACCCGAAAGTGCGGGCCGACCTCGAGCTCGCCTACGCGACGAGCACGGCGGAGGTCGAGGAGGACGGGGATCAAACCGGAGATCTCGGCAGCGTCGGCACCCTGGCGTACACGCTGGGTCTGTCCGGGCCGATCGTTTCCCGCCTCGCGTGGCGCCTGAGCCTGGGCGGCCTCACGTACCTGCCATCGGAGGAGCAAGGCATCTTTCGCGACGGCGGGCATACCACTCTGCTCTTCGGCGCGGGACTCGACTGGCGCCAGCCACTTTCGGACGCCTGGGCGATCGTCGCCGGCTTCCGCTACGACTATCACACCTTCACGACCGACGCCCTCGACGCCCAGGGCTTCACCCAATCGCAGCAGGTGCAGCGCATCGGGCTCTCGCTCGGCGCCGCGTGGGACATGCCATGAATCGACGCCACCTTTCCCTGACCGTCCTGCTCGGCGCCGGCCTCGCCTGCTCCGACATGGCCACGCCCGCACGCGACGAGCCCTACGAGTGGCGGCTCGTGGTCGGCACCGACACGCTGAGCTTCCACTGGCCGCGTGAGATGCTTCCGGTCAGGGTCTGGGTGGAAGACAGCCTCGACATGCCGGCGCACGTGGAGCACGGCATCGGGATATGGCGCGACGCATTCCTCTACGGCGAGTACGACGCCGTCCTTGTGGGAGACTCCGCCGATGCGGATGTGCTCGTGCGCGTGCTGACCCCGCCGCCCAAGGCCGTGGCGACGGCCGCCCGCGTCCTCGCGTCGTTCCCGGGGTGCGGGGGCGCAACCGACATCGACACCACCACGACCCGGTTCGAGCTGCAGCTGCCGGTGCGCATGTACGTCTTTCCGAAGTTCGACCCGGCGCTGGTGGACCTGTCGGAGTGTTTCGACATCACGGCCACCCACGAGATCGGCCACTCGCTCGGCATCTTCCGCCATACGGGCGACCCCGCCGACATGATGTATTCCGACCCGGAGGCGAGCGGCCTCAGCGAGCGCGACCGGCAGACGGCGGAGGTGCTCTCGCATTACCCGCCGAATATGGTTCCGGTTCGATGAAGATCACCCGCCCCGCTGACCCGCTGACCCGCTCTCCCCGCCTGCACTCGTGAGCGACCGCCGGCAGGACGCCCTGCGCTATCACGAGGAGGGCCGCCCGGGCAAGATCCAGGTCGTCCCCACCAAGCCCACCCAGAACCAGCGCGACCTCTCCCTGGCCTACACGCCCGGCGTCGCGGAGCCCTGCCTCGCCAT
>Ga0180104_1000146_pt1 | contig 15300 bp, 15 predicted proteins | sample EasRiv730_16_1Da_FD_121791 | JGI IMG/M metagenome (GOLD analysis project Ga0180104, IMG submission 121791) | Soil microbial communities from meander-bound floodplain in the East River, Colorado, USA - East River metaG ERMLT730_16_1Da | ecosystem: Environmental > Terrestrial > Soil > Floodplain ... | reverse complement strand
TACTACGCAGCTTGAGCTGCAAGACGGCGGCAGGCGAGAAAGCGGCCGGCGACGCCGCGGCCGGCAAGGCCCTGGCGAAGAACTGCTCCGCCTGCCATGGCGACACGGGCATCGGAACGAATCCCGCGTGGCCGAACATTGCCGGCCAGAAAGCGGTGTACCTCGCGAACACTCTCAAGGCGTTCAGGGCCGGCCTGCGCAAAGATCCGATGATGGCGGGCGTCGTCAGGGGCCTGAACGACGCGGACATCGCGAACCTCGCCGCCTACTACGCCGCGCAGAGCTGCGGGCCAAGGAAACCCTCATGAAAAAACGCGACGCGATTAGTGCACTGCGCGCAAGGCGCCTGTTCCTGCGCAGGATCGGCGGCGCGGCGCTCGCCGCCGGGACCCCGGCTGTCGTCCAGAAAGCGGCCGCAGAGTCATTCCCTACGCCAGGCTACGACTGGACCAAGCGCCGATGGGCGTTCGGCGTCGACGCCACGAAATGCATCGGCTGCCTGCGCTGCGTCGAGGCGTGCAAGGTGGAAAACGAGGTGCCGCTTACCGCGCATCATTTCCGCACCTGGGTCGAGCGCTACGTTTACCTCGAAGGAGAGAACCGGCCGCGCATCGACAGCCACGCCGACCCGGTGAACATCGCCGCCTCCGGCTCGGAGCGCGAATACCGGTTCGCCAACCGCTACCAGGACGCGAAAGTCGAGAAGGCTTTCTTCGTCCCCAAGCTGTGCAACCAGTGCGAGCATCCGCCCTGCGTCCAGGTATGCCCGGTCGGCGCCACGTACAAGGCCAAGGACGGCGTGGTGCTCATCGACCACAAATACTGCATCGGCTGCAGATACTGCGTGCAGGCCTGTCCGTACGGCGCGCGCTACTTCGACGAAGAGAAGGGCGTCAGCGACAAGTGCACGTGGTGTTACCACCGCATTACCCGAGGGCTGCAGCCGGCCTGCGTCGAGGCCTGCCCGGTCGGCGCGCGGGTGTTCGGCGATCGCAACGACAGGCAAAGCCCGATCAGCCTGTTCATCCGCAATAACCGGGTGCACGTGCTCAAGCCGGAGACCGGCAATGCGCCGAACGTGTTCTACGTCGGTCTCGACAAGGAGTTGAACTAGTGGAACCTTTCATCCACTACGCCCCGTACACCGGCTGGGTCTATCCGAACGAGACGGTGATCGAATGGTCGGTGGCGATCGTCGTCTATCCGTACATCACCGGCCTGGTGGCGGGCGCCTTCACGGTGTCGAGCCTCTACCAGGTGTTCGGCTTCGAGCGCCTGAAGCCGGTCGCGCACCTCGCGCTGCTGACCTCGCTGTGCTTCATGCTGTTCGTGCCCTTGCCGCTGCTGCTGCACCTGGGGCATCCGGAGCGCGCCTTCAACAACCTGCTCACGCCGCACTGGACCTCGGCCATGGCCATGTTCGGCTATTTCGCGAGCTTCTATATCGTGCTGCTGCTGCTCGAGACCTGGTTCGCTTTCCGGCCCCACATCGTGGGAGAGGCGCAGAAGAGGAAAGGATTGAGCGGTGCCTTCTACCGCGCGCTCACGCTCGGCTCGTACGACGTGTCCGAGCCGGCGCTGCGCCACGACCGCAAATGGATCTTCTGGCTCGCGATCGCGGGCATCCCCGGCGCGCACGGGCTGCACGGCTACGTCGGCTTCGTGTTCGGCTCGCTCAAGTCGCGCGAGTGGTGGTCTTCCGACCTGATGCCGCTGGTGTTCCTGTTCTCGGCCATCATTTCCGGGGTGGCGCTGCTGATCGTGCTCTACGTGGTGTCGTCCAAGCTTCGCAAGACGCCGATCGACCTGAGGTGCATCAAGGGACTCGCCTATACGGTGTGGGCATTCATCATGGTCGCCTTCCTCCTGGAGGGGCTCGAGTTCGCCAATATCGTCTACAAGGCGCGCGAGGGCATCGAGATGATCCTGGCGTACGTGACGGGCCCCCTGCTCATCCCCTACTTCGTCCTGCAATTCGGCGTCGGGTCGATCTTGCCCCTGCTGTTGCTCTCCTACATGATCTGGCGCGGCACCACGGGAAGAGCGCTGATCGTGGGCGTCACGCTGAGCGCGTGCCTCGTGCTGCTGTCGGTGTTCATGATGCGCTGGAACGTGGTGATCGGCGGGCAGGAGCTCTCCAAGACCGGCAGAGGGCTTCTCAGCTATCCTCTGCAGGTGTTCGGCAAGGAGGGGCTGATCAGCGCGCTGTGGCTCGTCGTCGCACCGCTCATCGTTCTGCTGGGCGTCACACGCCTCTTTCCACCGTGGGAGCACGAGGCCGCGCCATGAAGATCGTGTTCGCAGCCATGCTCGTCAGCACTGCGGCGCTCGCCGCAAGCCCCGCAGAAGACGAGCTGCGCGCCGTGTACGCCACCGCGGTCGAAGTCGCCGAGGGCAAGCGCATCGCGGAAGCCTCGTGCGCCCGCTGCCACGGCGCGAACGGCATCAGCTCGACCAAGGACGTACCTCACCTTGCCGGCCAGCGCGCCGCCTATCTCGACCTGCAGTTGCAGGCCTACCGCCAGAGCGCCCGCGTTCAAAGCGGCATGACCGGCATCGTCAGGTACCTGAGCGATGATGCGCTGCTCAGGGTGGCCGCCTACTACGCGAGTCTCGATCCGCCGCGGCCTGCAACGCCTCCAGCCAAGGCCGCGCCGGCAAGGTCCGACCCGGTGCAGGCCGGCAAGGGCGCGGCTGCGGCGTGCGCCGGCTGCCACGGCGAGAGCGGCGTCAGCAGCATGCCCGGCACGCCGAGCCTGGTCGGACTCGATCCGAAGTACTTCGTTGGCGCAATGCAGGCCTACAAGAGCGGCCAGCGCGCGCACGACATGATGAAAGCGATCGCCGCGGGAGCGAGCGAATCGGATGTGAGCAACATGGCCCTCTACTATGCCCTGCAGAAGCCCGCGCGCGCGCAAACACCCCAGGCCGGCAACCCGGCGGCAGGCAAGAAGGCCGCCGCCGCGTGCGCTGCCTGCCATGGCGAGCTGGGGGTGAGCGGCAATCCGGCCACGCCGAGCCTTGCCGGCCAGGACGCGGAGTACCTCGCGGCCGCCACCCAGGCCTACAAGAGCGGCGCGCGCAAGGACGAGTCGATGAAAGGGCCGGTGGCCGAGCTCGACGAGCGGGCGATGAAGGACATCGCGGCCTATTACGCTGCCCAGCAGCCGCAGCCGCTGAACGTGCGGCGGCCTCTCACGCTGACGGAATGGACGGAGCGCTGCGATCGCTGTCACGGCGTCAACGGCAACAGCACCGACCCGCTGATGCCGCGCCTTGCGGCGCAGCGCGCCGACTGGCTCGAGCGGATGCTGCATGCCTATCGCACCGGCACGCGCAAGAGCACGGCCATGGCCGCCATGTCCGCATTGATGAGCGAGGCGGACGTGAAGGACCTTTCCGCCCACTATGCGCGCCAGAACGCGCGCGCGGTAACCTACATCGTGCTGCCGCCTGCAGACAAAAAGAAACGCGGCAAGTGAAAAAGGACCCGAACGTGAACGATGTGCCGCTGCACCGGCTTTATCGCCATTTCTCGGAGCTGCCCTACAGCATTCGTGTCCTGTACACGGCGACTCTGCTGATCCTCGGCACCGCCTACCTGTTCGCCGGGATCTATCTGTTCCACAGCTACTCGGGAAAGGACGGCAACGCACGCAGCCTGTCCTACGACGACGTGGTCATCGCCTACAGCGGCAGCGGCAAGGGCTCGCGCCTGGAAGCGGCGCTGCGCGGCTCGATGTCGGCGATGCTGCCGCGCGAAGAGCTCACCACGCTCGTCTCCTGGGCGCAGGAAGGTGCCGATCGCGCGCGCTACGAAAAGGAGATCAGGACCACGTTCGACCGGCGCTGCATGGCCTGCCACGACGGCAGCAACCCGCACCTGCCGAACCTGAACGGATTCGACAATGTGCAGAAGGTCACGGAACGCGACACCGGCACCGCGCTGTTCACGCTGGTCCGGGTCTCGCACATCCACTTCTTCGGGCTGACCTTCGTCTTCTTCATCGTGGGAACGATCTTCAGCCACGCCTACGTGCGGCCGGTGTGGTTCAAGTGCACCGTGGTCGGATTTCCGTTCGTCGCCCTGACGATGGACATCGGCTCCTGGTACTTCACCAAGCTGTACCACCCGTTCGCCTGGGTGGTGATCGCGGCCGGCGGCCTCATGGGCCTCGCTTTCGCCTTCATGTGGGTGGTATCCATGTACCAGATGTGGTTCTCCCGCCCGCCTTCCGTGATCCTGCAGAGGCAGGAAGGCGAGACAACCGACGTCGGCTGACAATCGTGCTCGAGGGTCCAATGAAACGTCTCATGCTGGGAATCGCATTGTCGGTGGCGCTGGTCGGCTGCAAGGACCAGGAGCAGCCGCCAACCAAGGCCGCACGGGAGAAGCTCGCGCCGGTCGATGTCGCCGCCGGAAAGGCGTTTGCGGAGCGCGAATGCAAGGGATGCCACGGGCTGGACGGCAAGGGCGCCGCGCCGGGCATTCCGCACCTTGCGGCGCAGCGCGAGCGCTATCTGCTCGCCGCGCTGAAGGCGTACAAGGAAGGCAGGCGCATGCACGCCGCCCTCAGGGAGATCGCGAAGCACATGAGCGAGGCCGACGCGCTCAACCTGGCGGCGTACTACGCAAGTCTGCCGCCGGTACAGGCGGGCGCGGCGCAGGCAACCACACCGGCCAATCCCTACGAACAGGGCAAGACGCTCGCCGCCGCCTGCGCCAAGTGTCACGGCGAAGACGGCAACGCCAGCACGCCGGGCACGCCCAGCCTGGCCGGCCAGCAGCCTCAATACCTCGTCATCGCGATCCAGGAGTACCTTACCAAGGAGCGCAAGGCGGCGCCGATGCACGCCCTGCTGCCCGGCCTGTCGCGGCTGGACATGGAGAGGCTCGCCCTGTATTTCGCCTCCCAGGCTCCCGCGCCGCGCGGCGCCCCGCGAGTCGGCGACCCGGCGGCCGGCGAACCCCTGAGCGCCGTGTGCGGTGGATGTCACGGCCCGGGTGGCGTGAGCACCGACACGGCGACGCCTAGCCTCGCCGGCCAGGACGCGCGTTACCTGGTGGACGCCATCAAGGCCTACCGTACGACCCGCAAGCGCGAGAGCATGCGGCTCTACGTCACCGGGTTGAGCGACAAGGAGATCCAGGACATCGCCGCGTTCTACTCCGTGCAGAAATCAAGGGCGGTGGAAAAAGGACAGACGCTGGTGAAGGATCTCACCGACAAATGCGAGCGCTGTCATGCGACGGAAGCCGATGTCCCCGGAATGGTGGTGCCGAAGATCAAAGGCCAGGACCGCGACTATCTCATCATGGCGCTGCGCGCGTACCGCGACGATCGGCGCGAGAGCTCCATGATGCACAAGATGAGCCTGCCCTACAGCGACTCGATCATCGAAAGCCTGTCGTCGGCCTACGCCAGCCAGCCGGCGAAATAGCGGCCGCTACAGCTTCGGCTCGAATCTCGCCTCGACGGCGCGCGGCGCGCCGGGTTTGCGCACCTGCACCGTGACCACGTAAGCCTCTTTCGCCCTCAGCCTGACGTAGCTGCCGTAGCTCGTGGCGTTGTTGATCACCACCGGCTCCAGTGACTTCGACTCGCTCCTGCCGCCGGGCTGCTCGAGCCGGATCTCGACCTTGGCGTCGGCGATCGCGGCCTTGCTTGCGGCGTCGAGCACCGAAACGTTGACGTGGTAATAGCCGCTGCCGCTCGGCACGCCGCCGTGCATCGATCTTTCGACCGAGCCTTCGGGATAGGCGCGGATCGCCTCCGCGCGCACCAGGCCGAGGTGAATCTCCATCCCGTCCACGGTGCGGCCGGTCGCGGCCGCCCTGGCGGGCGCCGCGGCCTTCGGCGCGCCCTTGGCGGGCGCGCCGGGGTTCAGCATGTACACGATGGCGTTGCGGATCTCGGCGTCGGTAAGATCGGCCTTGTCCCCGCGCGGCGGCATGCCGCCGTGCCCGTGGATCGCCGACTGAACCGCGCGGTCCAGCCCGTCCTTCAGGCGGGGATTCCAGGCGCCGCGGTCGCCGATCTTCGGCGCGCCGCCCTTGCCGTCCTGGTGGCACTTGGAGCATTGCGCCTTGACCACCTGCGCGCCGCTGCGCTCGGCGGCGAGCTCCTTGGCGCTCGCCGGCTCGGTCCACTTGCCGCCCGAAGCATTGACCATGTAGGTGATCGCGCGCGCGAGCTCGAGGTCCGTCAAACCTGAATTGCCGCCGTGCGGCGGCATGTTGCGAATGCCCTTGATCGCGCTCAGCGTGAGGCTGGAAAGGCCCTGCGCGGCGCGCGGGGCCCAGGCCTTGCGGTCGCCGATCTTCGGCGCCCGCTGCGCGCCGGTGCCGTGGCAGTTGACGCAGGTGGACTCCACGACCTCCTTGCCGCTGCGGCCCTGCGCCGCGCCCTCCTGCGGCGCGACGAATGCCGCGCAGGCGAGCAACGTGACGCAGGCGAGCCTGATGCGCAAGCTACTTCGTCGCCAGCACGTGCTGAACAGCAGCCTTGATCTCGGCTTCGGAGGCGGCGACTTTCGTGTGGCCCTTGCCGTCCTTCAGCTTGGCGACGATCTCGGCCTGGGCGCCCTTGCGCTTGGCAGCGATGTCCTTGAACGAAGGCCCGACTTTCTTCTTGTCGACTTCGTGGCAGTTGAGGCAGCCCTTGGCCTTCACCACATCGGCGCCCGACTGGGCGCTCGCCGCGCCCGCCACCAGCACCGCCGCAGCGGCAAATACAAGCACGCCTGCTTTCATGCAGCCTCCCTCCAAGGATATGGACCCGATTGTATAACGCACCGCGGCCCCGGGCGGTTGACCGCCGGCGGCGCGGCGAGGCAGAAGCGGTACCTCAGCGGAGATAGTACTTCAGCGTCACATAGCCGATCACGGCCTCGTAGTCCTGGAACGCGTACGCGCCGCTCAGGAAGTTCTGGCCGCCGGCAGCCTGCGTGTAGTTGTAATTGGCGAATTGCGCGTCGTCGTACTTGAACTTCTCGTACGCCGCTCCGACCGTGACCTCGAAACTACGCGTCAGAGCATAGATCGCACGCAGATCGAAAGTGTGCTTGGTGAAGCTGTCGTAGTCCGGAATGTTGCGGATCACCGCCGCCGGGTGGTTGGCGGAGAAGTCCACCGTGCCTTCGGTCTCCTGGTAGATGTAGGAGCCCCGCAAGCGCAGGCGCGTGATCGGCAGCCAGTCGGCCGCGATGCCCACGAGCCAGTTTTCGTCCTCCACCGTACCGTTCCACTGGAATACCGTCGCGCTGACCGCGGCCGGGAAAGTCGCGGCGCTCGGCGCGCCCTGGTAGTGCGTCGATTCGTATTGGGTGGTCTCGTAGTCGAAGAAGGTGCTGACGCGCCAGCGTTGCGCATCGCCGTACGCCGCGCTGAGGTAGATCTCCTTGCGCGTGTCCCCGGTGCGGCCGAGGGCCACGTCCTTGTAGCTGTTGTCCTTGTAGATCATCTCGGCCCCGAGGTCGAGGAACTGCACCGGGCTCGAGTCGAGCGCGAGCTTGACCATGTTCTGGTCGAGGTCGTTGGTGTCGAACGGCTTCAGGTAGAAGCGGAACAAGTTCGTATTGCTGAGCGCCGGATTGATGTCTCCCCAGCCGAACTCCGAGCGGCGCTGCAGGTACTGGTACTTGATGCGCGCGGTCAGCTCTTCGAGCGAGCTGTTCTTCCACTCGACGTAGACCTTGTTGTCGTCGCTCTCGTGGAAGTCGTGCCGCTCGCGCTCGATGTTCGCCCAGTCCCATCCGCCGGAGAACTTGTTCTGCGGGCTCAGCCGGTACTGCAGATCGATGCCGAGGTTGCGGCGCTCGTAATGGTAGGGATCGTTGGTACAGGTGGTGAGCCCGGCGCCGGTGACCGGGTTGATGTCGCAGGCGTTGCCGCCGGTCGGAGTGAACACGACCTGCGTCGATTCGTTCTCCTGCTTGTTCCAGTTGAGGTAGATGCGCGAGTCGAGCGAGCGCGCGAGCTGCGAGTTGAGCGACGCCGAGAGCGTCTTGTAGATCACCTCGCCGTCGAAGGTCGTCGCGCTCGGATTCGCCTGGCGCACGCCCGTAGGGGTCAGGGCAAAGGAGGTCGCGACGGGGACGTCGCTCGTGCCGACGGCGTACGTGCCGCGCAGCGCAAGCGTCGAAGCCATCGGCAGCTGCTTCCACACCGCGTTGCCGACGACCCTCCACAGCTCGTTGCTGCTCGATATCGTGCTCCTCTCGGTGGCGGCCGTGCCCGCCGTGATCGCGGGGTTACGCCAGGAGTAAAACTCGTTGTTGTCCTCGAACTTGCTCCACGAGAAGAGCACCGAGTAGTGCCGGGTCTTGGTGGAATAGCCGGCTTCGGCCGAGACGTCGGTCGTGGTCCAGTCGAGCGGCATCGGCAGCTCGACGAACGGCCCGCCCGGGCTGGTCTGGGCGTTGCCCGTCGGCAGCTGGCCTTCGGTCTTCCTCTGGTTCGCGGTCGCCCGGAAGTACAACGGCGAGGTCGCCCAAGGGGTGATCTCGAGCATGCCGCCGTAGTTCTCGTGCTTTTTCTCGTAGTCGAAGCGATTCCAGACGGCGGTATTGGTCGTCGGCGGTGTCGCGCCCTGGAAGGTGAGCGTGTTCGTGCCGATGCCGGAGTACGGCGTGATGGCGTTGAAGGTCAGGTTGTGGACGATGTTGTTGTTGTACAGCGAGTACTTCAGGAACCCATAGCGATTTCCCGAAAGCTCGATGAACTGGTCGTCGCGTCCCAGGTTCTCCGAGAAGAGGCGCATGCGGCCGCCCTCGTCATGACGCCAGAGGTCGGTGCCGCCGGTGAAGCCGTTCGAGAGGTCGCGGTACTTCTCGAAGAGGTACGGGTTCTGGCTGTCGAGGTTACGGCTGATGCCCGTGACGCTCAACGAGCCGGTGAACTCGGCCTGCTGCGCCAGCGCGGGGGAGGCGAAGAGGCCGGCGACGAGAATGGAAAGGGTGGTCTTTTTCACGTTCCCCTCCTATCGCACGAAGCGTCTGCCCTTCGAAGCGGGAGCATTGCTGCCGTGGATGAGCTGGTGGCAGTTGAGGCAGCTCCTCGCGATGAAGCGCGTGTTGGGGGCCGTTCCGACCGGCGGAAACGCCTCCGTCAGGTCGTACGCCGTGCCCGGGTGCTGGGCCGCGTCGTGGCAGTCCTGGCAGAGATTGGGCGCCTTCTCCCGCAGGAGCCTCGCCGAGCGGCTGCCGTGCGGGTTGTGGCAGGTGAGGCAGTTCTCCTGGACCGGGGGTGCTCAAAGAGGTAGGGCCCGCGCTTGTCGGCGTGGCAGCTGTAGCACTGCTCGTTCACCGACTCGTGCAGCAGCATGGCGTGGCTGAGCGCGCCGTGCGGGTTGTGGCAGTTCGTGCACCTGACCTTGACTTCCTGGATCGGGTGGTGCGACGGCCTGAACACCTGCGCGCGGATGTCGCGGTGGCAGGTGAAGCACACCTCGTGTTGCGGCACCTGGGAAGTGTTGACGTAGGGCTGGATCGGCGGGTTCTCCACCCTGAGCAGCGAATCGTTGCCGCCGTGGGTGCTGTGGCAGTTGCTGCAGGACACGTCGTTCTTGCGATGGCGCCCCGCGTCCCAGAACGCGAGATGGCGGTTGTCGGAATGGCAGCCAAGGCAGATGTTGCTCTTCGCCTCGGCGGGCATCGACTTGTTGCGCGGGCTGGGATTAACGATGCCGCCGACGCCGCGGCCGCCGCCCGCCTTGACGTGCTCGGTGCCGTCGCCGTGGCACACGGCGCAGCCGCCGGCGTTGGCGGGACTCTTCGGATGGCCCTTCTTGCCGTGGATCGAGGCCTCGAAGGTCTCGACATACCCGGCGTGGCAGTTCTTGCAAACGTCCGGGCCGGGGGCCTGCGCAATCGCCGGCGCGCTGCTGAGCGCGAGGAATCCGGCGAGCGAAGCCGCGGCGAGTCTTATGACCATTTCGGTCCTCCCTAGTGAAACCGATACGGCGTTCCGACGATGATGCCGACGCGGATTGGATTGGGCTCGCGAAATCCTCTCCGGACGTTGACCTAAATCAAACGACGGCGAGTAGGATTTGCGAATCTCCACAGCGTTGATCTACGTCAACGGCACTGGAGTGCTGCGATGCAATATGAAGCCGTGAACACAACTTTAGATCTGCGCCTAGTCCAAGGCTTGGTGCCGCGCCTCGGCATCTTTCGCGACGTGACAGCCCTCAACCTCGCGCCGCTCATCAAGCAATGCTGGGTACTGCCCGCCCCGCGCGGCACGAGTATCGCGCAGCGCGGCACGCGCCTGCCCGGGGTTTTCGGCCTGGCTTACGGCTCGGTGAAGGTCAGCCTGCGCGGCCAGGACGGCGAGGAGCGGGTGCTGCAGCTGGTGTCGGCCGGACAGACGTTCGGCGAGGCGAAATCGCTGCTCGGCCGCGAGTGCCGCTGCGACGCCGTCGCGCTCGCCGACTCGAAGCTGGTCGTGGTCCCGGCAGCGGCAATCTTCAACCTGATGGATCGCGAGCCGCGCTTCGCGCGCGCCATGGCGCTGCTGCTCGCCGAGCGCACGCTCGAGCTGCTCGGCGAGGTGGAGTCGGCAATGCAGCGCGGCGCGCAGCGCCTGGCGTCCTACCTCGGCTCGCTCGCCGAGACCGGGACCGGCGACGGCAACGGCGGCTGTATCGTGCGCCTCCCGGTCAGCAAGACGCTGGTGGCGGCGAGGCTCGGGGTGAAGAAGGAGACGCTGTCGCGCCTGCTGCGCCAGCTCGCCGCCGACGGGCTGATCGAGGTCGCGCGCCGCGAGATCTCGATTCTCGACCGCGAGGCGCTGTCGAAGCTCAGTTCAAGTCAAGCGCATAGCGCTTGAGCGCGGAGAGCGGCACGTAGTTGAGCACGCTCTCGTGCGTCGCCTCGAGGATCACGCGCGGCGCGCGGCCGGCTTCCCACGCCTCGATCCAGCGCAGCACGTGCAGGCACCAGCGGTTGCCGTGCTCGAGGCCGCGGAAGCGCAGGTCCGGGCGCGGCGTGGCGAGGTCGTTGCCGCGCGCGCGGCTAAACTCGAGGAACTCGCGCGTCACCTGCACGCACACGAGGTGCGCGACGCCGTCCTGGCCGTGGGTGGCGCAGCAGCCGTCGCGGAAGTAGCCGGTGAGCGGATCGTAGCTGCAGGCGAGGAGATCGCCGCCGAGGACGTTCTTCTCGTTCATGAGTGCGCCGCAATATAGCGCTTGACCGCGTCGGCATCGCGCTCGATGAGCGTGAAGCGCTGCGGCAGGCGCTCGAGGTCGCGCAGCGCCGCCGGGCGCTCGGGCTCGCGCCCGAGCGCCTCGCGCAGGGTGGCGGCGAACTTCGCCGGCGCCGCGGTCTCGAGGCAGACGAGCGGCACGCCAGCCTCGCGCTGCTCGAGCCCCACCTTCACGCCGTCGGCGGTGTGCGGGTCGATCATCACGCCGTATTTCGAAAAAACCACCCTGATCGTGGCGAGCCGATCCGCGTGCGCGCTGTTCCCGGAAACGAACGGGGATTGCGGCGGGCGCGGCAGCTCGAACTCGCCTTCCCCGTCGAGCTGCCGCCACAGGTCCCTCACCCGGGCCGGGTCGCGCCCGACCAGGTCGAAGACGTAGCGCTCGAAGTTCGACGCCTTCGAGATGTCCATCGACGGGCTGGTGGTGTGCTGCACCTTCCTCCTCACGCGGTATTTCCCGGTGCGGAAGAACTCGTCGAGCACGTCGTTCTCGTTGCTCGCGAGGATGAGCTTGCGGATCGGCAACCCCATCTGCTGCGCGACGTAGCCGGCGTAGATGTTGCCGAAGTTCCCCGTGGGGACCGCGAACGCCACGGATTCTCTGCTGTCCTTCGTAGCCAGGAAATAGGCCTTGAAGTAGTACACGACCTGGGCCGCGACGCGCGCCCAGTTGATCGAGTTCACCGCGCCGATGCGGTGCCGCGCCTTGAACGCCGCGTCGGCGTTCACCTTCTTCACCATGTCCTGGCAGTCGTCGAACACTCCCTTCACGGCGAGGTTGTGGATGTTCGCGTCGTGCAGCGAGTACATCTGCGCGCTCTGGAACGGCGTCATGCGCTTGTGCGGCGAGAGCATGAACACGCGGATGCCGCGCCTGCCGCGCATCGCGTACTCCGCCGCCGAGCCGGTGTCGCCCGAGGTCGCGCCGAGAATATTCAGGGTTTGGTTGCTCTTCTTCAAAGCCCATTCAAACAATTCCCCGAGAAGCTGCAGCGCGATGTCCTTGAAGGCGAGCGTCGGCCCGTTGGCGAGGCCGAGGATGTGCAGCCCGGGCTCGAGCGTCCTGAGCGGCGTGATGTCCTCGCCGCCGAAGCTGCGCGCGCTGTACGCCCGCTTCACGAGCGTCTCGAGCTCGGGGATGTCGTCGATGAACTCCGACAGCACGCGGAGCGCAAGCTCCGGATATGAAAGCGTTCTCCACGCAGTCAGGTCGGCGGAGGGGAAGGATTCGGGAACGTAGAGCCCGCCGTCGGGCGCGAGCCCCTCGAGCAGGATCTCGGTAAAGCGCTTCGGCGGCGCCGCGCCGCGCGTGCTGACGTATTGCACTAGCGCTTCTTTTGCAGTTCGTTGAACTTCCGGATCTGCTCCGGGGTGGGCTTGCGGTGCGCCGCCTGCTGATGAGCCGCCTGCTTCTTGGCCACCGGCTTCTTTTTCTTGGGGGCCTCTTGCGCGCCCAGGCCGGGACTTACGATCAGCGCCAGAAGAAAAATCCAGATCTTCACAGCAGCGGCTCCAGCCGGATGCGCGTCACCGCGCCGACGACCGAGGACAGCTTCTCGATCCTGGCGATCGCGCGGTTGACGTTGCGCTCGAGGGCGCGGTTGGTGAGGAGCACGATATCGACCTGGCGCTCGCCCGCGCCGGGCTCCTTCTGCACCATGGCCTCGATCGAGATCTTCGAGTCGGCGAGCGTGCGCGTGATGTCGGCGAGCACGCCGGGCTTGTCGAGCACGCGCATGCGCAGGTAGCAGGCGCTTTCCACCGCCTCGATCGGCAGCACCCGCTCGTCCGACAGCTGGTCGGGCTGGAACGCGAGGTGCGGCACGCGCTGCTCGGGATCGGCGGTGATCAGCCGCGTGACGTCCACGAGGTCGGCCACCACCGCGCTTGCCGTGGGCTGGGCGCCGGCGCCCGCGCCGTAGTAGAGCGTCGCGCCCACCGCGTCGCCCTTCACCAGGATGGCGTTCATCACCCCTTCGACGTTGGCGATCAGGCGCCGCGCCGGCACGAGCGTCGGGTGGACCCTGAGCTCGATGCCCTTGTCGGTTCTTTTTGTTATGCCAAGCAGCTTGATGCGGTAGCCGAGCTCCTCGGCATAGCGGATGTCGGCCTTGGCGAGCTTCTGGATCCCCTCGCGGAAGCACTTCGCGAACTGCATCGGGATGCCGAAGGCGAGCGCGGACAGGATGGTCAGCTTGTGCGCGGCGTCGACGCCCTCGATGTCGAAGGTCGGATCGGCCTCGGCGTAGCCGCGCTTCTGCGCATCTTTCAGCGCCTCGCCGAAGGCGATGCCCTTGTCGCGCATTTCCGAGAGGATGAAGTTCGAAGTGCCGTTGATGATGCCCGCGATCCACTCGATGCGGTTCGCCGACAGGCCTTCGCGCAGCGCCTTGATGATCGGCACCCCGCCCGCGACCGCGGCCTCGAACGCCACCATGACGCCCTGCTTCTGCGCCGCCGCGAAGATCTCGTTGCCGTGCGTCGCGAGAAGCGCCTTGTTCGCCGTCACCACGTGCTTGCCGTGCCGGATCGCCTCGAGCACGAGCTCCTTGGCGATGGTGGTGCCGCCGATCAGCTCGACCACGATCTCGACCTCGCTGCCGCGCACCACCGCGAAGGCGTCGGCCACGACTTTGGCCTTTTTTCCGACTATCTTCCTTGCCCTGTCGACGGCCTTGTCGGCCACGACGGTGATGCGGATCGCACGCCCGGCGCGCCGCTGGATCTCGTCGGCGTTGCGGTTGAGCACGTCCCACGTGCCGCCGCCTACGACACCGATGCCGAGCAGACCGACGTTAATTGGCTTCATTTCGACGCAGGCGGAACTGCAGGTAGCGCTTGACGTCGGGCCACTCCGCCGCGAGCACGCTGTACATCACGGTGTCGCGGATGGTGCCGTCGCGCCGCGGCCAGTGGTGGCGGATGACGCCGTCCTTCTTCGCGCCGAGCGCCTCGATCGCGCGCTGCGAGCGGAAGTTGAAGTTGTCGGTGCGCAGGCCCACCACTTTGCATTTCAGCTTTTCGAACGCATATTCGAACAGCAGAAGCTTGCAGGCGGTATTGACGTGGCTGCGCTGCATGCGCTTCGCGTACCAGGTGTAGCCGATTTCGACGCGGTCGGACGCGGCGATGATGTCGTGGTAGCGCGTGGAGCCGACGATCGTCCCGCTCTTCAGGTCGCGCACCGCCCAGGGCAGCATGTCGCCCTTTTCCTGGCCGGCGAGCGCGCCGGAGATATAGGCGTGCACCTGCTCGACCTCGGGCACGCTGGTGAAGAAAAGCTCCCACAGCTTGCCGTCACTCGCCGCGCTGGCGAGCGCGTCGTGATGCTCTCGGGTCAGGGGCTCCAACCGCACGCCGTGGCCTTCCAGCGTGGCGGGCACGACTTTGATCAAGCCGCGCCCCTCAGCAGCCCGTCCTTGCGGAACATGTCGCGGATGCCGCGCACCGCCTGCCGCAGCCGGTGCTCGTTCTCGATCAGGGCGATGCGCACGTGGTCGTCGCCGTAGTCGCCGAAGCCGATTCCCGGCGCGACCGCAATGTGCGCGCCTTCGAGCAGGCGCTTGGTGAACCCGATGGAGCCGAGGCCGGCGTAGAACTCCGGGATCTTCGCCCAGATGTACATCGAGGCCTTCGGCACCTCGACCATCCAGCCGATGTCGTGCAGGCCCTTGACCATCACGTCTCTGCGCTTCTGGTAGGTCAGCCTCACTTGTTCGACGCAGTCCTGAGGCCCCTCGAGCGCGACAATCGAAGCGACCTGGATCGGGGTGAAGCTGCCGTAGTCGTGGTAGCTCTTGATGCGCGCGAGCGCGTGCACCAGCTCCTTGTTGCCGACCATGAAGCCGATGCGCCAGCCGGCCATGTTGTAGCTCTTCGACATGGTGAAGAACTCGACCGCGACCTCGCGCGCGCCCGCAACCTGCATGATGGAAGGAGCTTTATAAGAATCAAAAACTATATCCGCGTACGCCAGGTCGTGAACCACCAGGATGTCGTGCTGCCTTGCCAGTGAAATGATCTTTTCGAAAAAATCCAGATCGACGCACTGCGCGGTCGGATTCGACGGGAAGCCGATCACCAGCATC